>Ga0079220_10000478_pt1 | contig 10206 bp, 12 predicted proteins | sample GAAS100_FD_75071 | JGI IMG/M metagenome (GOLD analysis project Ga0079220, IMG submission 75071) | Agricultural soil microbial communities from Georgia to study Nitrogen management - GA AS100 | ecosystem: Environmental > Terrestrial > Soil > Agricultural land | place: USA: Georgia | collected... | reverse complement strand
TTCTCCTCGGTCTGGTACAGGCACAACGAAGCCTTGCTCTTCGAGCTAAGCTCGACACCGTATGTCGGCGGCCCCTCCGAGAGAACGGCTACGCCGAGCGGTTCGAGTGCCTTGAGGAAGAACGCCTTGCTCGCTGCATAGTCTCTGACTCCGAATTTGACGTGGTCAAACATGAGTTGTCCTGGATTGTGTGGGCCTGGGACGTGCTGCCTGTCAACGGCAATATTTCACCGAATCACCTCGTCCGCGCGCGCCAGCATCGACTGCGGGATCGCTTGTCCACGCGGACTCCGGCCCGGCTAGACATACGGCGTGGCATCCTTGTGCATAAACCTCCCGTCCTTGTTCGAACTCATGATGTCGACGTCCGAGCAGGTCGCGATGTCGTCGGGGTGGCGCGAGCCGACTTCCAGGTATACCGCCACGCTGGAGGAGCGGTTCTGCAGGTGATGCCCGTCGCCAGTTGCCCTTGGAAACGCGGCACAGTCTCCAGCCCGCAGGACTTTCTCTCCTCCGTTCTCGACGAGTGTCAGCTCTCCTTCAAGGACGTAGACGAATTCGTCTTCGTGGTTATGCCAGTGCCTCTGGCTTGACCATCTGCCAGGGGGCAGCGTCATAAGGTTTACGCCGAAGGCGGTAAGTCGTCCGGCATCGCCGAGTCTCTTGCGGGTGCGTCCGGCACAAGCGTTATTGAAGGGTTCAGGGTAGCCAGTGCCGATACGCACGGGCACTGCGGAAACGTCAATCTTCGGCATCTCGTCTTCTCTGCATGTGCGTCAAATCTGGCCAGCGGTCGTTATCTCGGCGCGGCGCGGCTCTCATTTTCGTGAATCGAGTTTTTCGCCTCAAGCCGCCGTCGACGACAAATTCCCTGGGCCCGTACATGGCCGGCAGCCGGCTCTCGGTCATTGCTTGATCACCTAACGAACCAAGCTAGCCGGCCGCGAGCGGTTAGGCGTCATCGGGGACACGCTTGGAGGGATGCGGGAGTGTGCCACCCTCTAACCGTGGCAGAGCGGCATGATCGGCGAACCAGGCGACGCGATTCCCCCACCATTCATGGAATTGCGGACGAACCAGATCAGGGTCATCCAGAGTGCCGATGCCAATTGAGACGAGGCGGAAGCCGACTTCAGCGGAGACGATTCGACTATCTCGGCCGAAAACATGCGTGCCGCACGTGGAGCAAAAGTAGCGGGTGAAAGTGGCGGACGACTGAAACGCTTTCGGCACACCGGAGACCAGCAAGAAGTCGTGTTCGGCAACACTGAACCACGTGAGCGCCGCGCAGCCGGTGAAACGCCTGCACATTGAGCAATGACAATAGCCCGAATCAAAAACGGACTTCGCGAGATAGCGGATTTCACCGCAGAAGCAACCGCCTTCGAATGCAACGGACATCGTCAACCCTAAGCTAACCGGCCCCCGAGCGGAGGGTGCGGCCGCGCCGCCGGCGAGCTGTCCGGTTGGGGGAGGGGTCAGGCCTCATGTTCGACGCTACCTCACACGCTCCCATTGGGCTAAATGGCGAGACAGGATACGGCACATCAGCCATACAAGAGGGATGCCCATGAGCGTGATTATCGGCAGCGAGAGCCATGGGCTGAGACCCAGCTTGCCTTCGAGCAACGTGAAACCGAAGAAGATGGCGAACGCTGCGAGGAGAACACCGAGAAGAGCTCCAAGAGCAATTTCGTTTGCGCAGTACGCGATGCGGTGGCATTTCCCACAGATGAAATGAGCGTGCCAAAACGTTCCAACATGTCGTCCGCGCATCACCTTGAGGGCGTGCTTCGCGCGATGTCCGCAGACGGGACACTTGAACGACAGCCGGCGAATGCGCTTCGTTTGCATATTGCTCACCCGGCCTAGCGGACCAGGCTTGGCGGCCCCGAGCGGACGATGCACCAGCGCGGCCGGCGAGCCGTCCGGTTGAGCGAGGGGTTAGACGGCGTGAACGAAAGCGGTCGAGAGGCCATGTACGAAGTCCGCCGCGACGCTACCCCAATAGCCCGGTCGCCCATCGCGCAAAAGCGAGCCAGCCCTGAGTGCTCGACACGACGAGGCGCAGCGGCTGCGAAACGATGATAAGCAAACCTCCCCATAGCGTGACCGGATGCAGTCGGCCCCGCGTGCGGAAATCCCAGATCGCCAAGGCGACTACGGACAGGTCCGTTAGACCGAAGAATGCGAAGGGGCCGAGAGCGAGTACTCCCGGCCAGCGTGCGACAGCCGCGGTGACCAGATTGACGGTCGCCAGCAACATCCAGCGCTTGTGCGTCTGTGGGTTGGTCCGCTGGGCGATCGCCAGCCATACGAAGGCAGCGAATAGAACCATGTCGAATATCGGGATCGCGAGAAACTGCAGCGGTGGAACGGGAACTTCCGTGAATCCAGTGACACGATGGGCGGCAACCAGCGCCCCGACCACGCCGAGTACCACCATGGCAATGGCCAACACGGCGCTGAAGGGACCGATCTTCCGATGCATCTCGGTGCGCCTGCCTGCGACAAGCGTTGCCTGGACGACCAAGAGCACGATCCAGGCGGTGAACACTGCGCCGTGAACGTAGAAGATCGTCTCGGACGGCGAAGGCCAATCCGGGAATAGCGGCCGCAGAAAGAAGCTGCGTGCGAAGCCAACGATGACGGTCGCCAGGATTGCGAGCGCAATCCCCGTAAAGAAGCGGCGCTCGGCCGATGCCCTGTCGGACGACGCCATCGGTGTTGCCATCGGTCCCCTCCTTCCGGAACCCGCGCGAGGCGCGCTGGCCCCAACTTCGGTCCGCTGGAGTTTACCCCTTCCTCCGCCGATCCTGGTGCCGCCTAACGAACCAAGCTATCCCGCCACGAGCGGACGGCGCGGTGAGCGCCTCCGGCGAGCGCTCCGGACGAGCGGGCGGCTAGGCGTCATGTCTTCGGCCGGATTGGACAGAAGCGGAGACATTTAGGCGTCTCCTCAATCACCCCGTGCGCCGGGCTTAACTCCATTGAGTCGCTCATGAACGTCAGTCAGAGCCTTGTCAATGACCGCCTGAAGCACGGTTAGTACACGGTCCTCCTGTCGATCCGGCACATGGTGTTCATACTTTGCATCGTAGCCTTCGCTGAACGGTACGCCTTCAAACGTACCCGTCAATCGTGCGCTCATGACGTTCCGACTGCTACGAACCTCCTCAGCTATGCTTGGCGTTATGAGGCAATCGATCAAGAGCAACGAGCATCCGGGTTTAAAGTCTCCCACTCTTGCGAGGTCGTAACGCAGTTCGAGCTCGGTGATGACCAGCACAGCTCCAGCTTGGACCTTGGGAAATGCACGCGCGAACCGATCTGCAACAACCTGCACCGGACCGGGGGAAAACTGTTCGTCGCCGTAATACCAGGAGGAACCGACTTGATGTGAGGTCCTGCTCGCCGTCGCGCGACGGTCGAATACCTGGAACGGGGGGCTCACGGTAGAGATGTACGGGTGGAACAAGCGCGAAGGTTCCTCAATCGCTACGATCGTCGAGCAACCCGTCAGTGCGACGCCAAGCAAGATAAGGGGAAGAAGAACCTCCGCATGCCGCTGGTTTGAAGCCCAACGAACCGAACTAACCGGCCGCGAGCGCACGGCGCGCCGGCGCAGCGGGCGAGCGGACCGGGTTGAGCGAGTGGTTAGGGGCACACGGACATCGTCATCTTCGGCTAACCGTGCTCTTGTTTTAAGCAGCGGTCGACTTTCTCGAAAGGCGCCGTTGAACGACTCCGCTCAATCAGCAACCGATGGGCGAGCAGCGCAAACCTGGATACACTCGCAACGAGTGATCACTGGATCACCTCGTCCGCACGCGCCACCATTGATTGCGGGATGGTCAGCCCCAGCGCTTTAGCAGTCTTTCGATTGATAACTAACTCGACTTTCGTCGCTCGCTGAATCGGAAGGTCGCCCGGCTTCTCGCCATGAAGAATCCGTCCTGCGTAGACTCCGGTTAGACGGTATGAATCCGTCAGATTGGCGCCATAGCTCGCCAAGCCGCCAGCCGCCGCGAACGCGTGAAACTGGTAGATGCTAGGCACGGCGTGCCGGAGGGTGAGCGCACCGAGCTGCGCGCTCCGGCTATTGAAGAATGGGTCACCGCCGATCACGAGTCCGCCTATCCGCAGCTCGATCAGGTCCGCGAAAACCACATCGAAGTCGCGGTCGGTGCTGGCGTGCAGGACTCTGAGCTCCAGCCGGAGCTCGCGGGCCGCCGCCTGCATGGTTCTCGTTATGGTTTCGGCACGAACCGGATCGGTCGGATTGACGAGCACGGCAACGATGGTCGCCGTGGGTGCCAACGCGTGCAGCAGCTCCAGTCGCTTCGGCCCCAGCTCCACGTCGAGAACGGTGACGCCAGTGATGTTCCCACCTGGTCGGTTCATGTTGGCGACAAGCCCCACCTCAACCGGGTCATAGCCCGCTGTGAATACGATCGGAATCGTCGCGGTCGCTGCCTTTGCCGCCTGTGCCGCAGGGCCATTCGCGGTAATCACCGAGACGTGACGGCGAACCAGATCGGCTGCCAGCGCGGTCAGCCGATTCTCTTGACCCTCCGCGAAACGATATTCGATCGCCACGTTCTGGCCCTCGATGTAGCCGGCTTCTTTTAAGCCCTGACGGAACGCGGTCAGAAGGTGCGGGTCATCGCCGGCCGCCCTGCTGTTGAGGAAACCCACTACAGGAATTGCCGGCTGCTGTACGCGAGCAATAAGTGGCAGGACCAGGAGACTACCGGCAACACCGACGACGAACGTTCGCCGATCCACGACTGAATCGCCCCAAGGCAATTGGAAGTCCGACTATGGTACGCCTTCGACAGGCGTCGCCCGCTTGGGCGTTGGGCCGCAAGCCATCAAGCTGCGACCGCTGTCGAGAGCTTCGTGGAGGTAGCCGCTTGGTCAATGCCCAGATAGCGTCCTTCATTTCGCGTTTAAAGACGAAACGAATTGAGTCGCCGAGAGGACCGGTTGAGCCAGTCGTTGGGGCGCACGATAGGGCGCGACCCTGAAGACTCAGACGGCAAACATGGCCAGGTACGCCATTCCTAGTACTCCCCGATAGCCACGAAAGTAGGCGTTGCTTTGGAGTTCCACCTTGCCGCGGATGCTTGGCAAGTCCGGATGGTCGGCGGGGCTGCTGGCCAGCCATCTGGCGTAGCGAGCCACGTATCCTGACTCGAAGGCATCCCATTCATCGAGAGTGGCTTGATGAACTTGCATCACCACGAATCCACTGGCCCGTGCGATATCCAGTAGGTCGGGTAAGAAGACATACTCATCGGGGCGCCCTGAAAGCGGCGCGATGGCTTCTGGCGTTGGGGCGGCAGTCCAGATGCCTTCGCCGTAGATAGCAGGAGAGCCAGGTTTCAGCATCGCCCTGACCGCGTGCAGGGCGATGCGATAGTCGAGCTGCATCTTGGCCTCAACCGGTGGACCCCATATCTGACTTGCCCCGATGCAAATGACGGCGTCCGATGATTCCGGGAGATGATCTTTCGCGTCGCCCGCAATCAAGGAGAGCCGGTCGTCGATTCCTCGTTCGCGGGCGACGGCCCGGGCACGCGCAATGGAACTGTCCTGCAGATCTATGCCTATGCCGTTCGCGTTCGGAGTGACCTGAAGAATCCGTATCAAGAGTTCCGCCCATCCGCAACCAACATCTACAACCGTGCCTGTGAGGTTAGCGGAAACGAAGTCGATCAGTTTGGCAGCGCGGTCTTCCGACAGCGGAGCCATGAACGTCAGGTCGAGGTAAAACGGCGGAAGGTCGGGCGGCATAGCGCAAGGGTGCGACAGGGAAAGGAACCGTTGCGTTCTAACGAACCGAGCTAAGCGGCCGCGAGCGGACGACGCCCAAGCGCCACCGGCGGCGCCGCCCCGTTGAGCGAGTGGTCAGGCGGCTTTGGCACCGTTTACGCGTTGCCTTGTGTACCGACGATAAATGTATGCCCCAAGGCATGATGCGAGCACGGGAACGATAAGCTCTTGTAGCAGCCACGCAATTTCTTCGGGTTCACGTGCGGAGGCAACCGAAGCGCTCGAAAAGTACATGCGAATGGTACCGTAGACCAAACCCAGAAGTAGAGTCCAGCCAAAGGCGTGCCGCGACGCAATTAGCCTCGACAGGAGTGCGCCGCCGATTACGAACACAATGAATGCCACCCCCGCGAAGATGACGTGCGGCCAGGAGAACCAGCCGAAGTAATTCTCGAAGTTGCGCCCGTCCACCAATGCGCTGCCCACTTCAGCTAGTGCGATGGGATACCCGATGATGACCAGCACCAACACGCCGAGGAAAACAGCGGCATTTCGAGCGGTGCGCATGAGAGAAAGCCCCCTAATGAACCAAGCTAACCGGCTGCGGGCGGACGGGAGATTGGCGGCAAGCGGTCCGGTTGAGCGAGTGGTCGGCCGACATTGCTTCAGCCCTTGGACTTGCGACTGACTGAAAGGCCAGCCGCCTTCACACCGGCCTCCGCACAGGCCGTGTCGTCTTCGGGCGCTTCACCTGAAACACCGACGGCACCGATGTACTGGCCTTCCGACGAGAAGATGGGAATGCCCCCCGCGACCGTAACGACGTGTGGCGCATTGGCGAAGCCGGGCGTCTGCTTTGCAGCTGCTGCCATGTCCGCCGTGGAGAAGTGCCAGCTTGCCACTGCCTCGGCCTTCTGCATCGCGAATTCAGTGACGCCGGGCTGGTTGCCGTCCATGCGCAGGAGGGCAACGGCATGTCCGCCATCGTCATAGACTGCGATGGAGTGGCTCTGCCCCTTGCTTTTCGCCTGAGCCTCGCAACCCTTGATGATCTGCAGGGCGATATCGGCCGTGATGCTCGGCGAAGCGGCAATGCTCAAAGCTGGTGCCAACACGAGAACAGCTATCAGTCGTCGTAGCATTGCATCCTCCGCCTTTACCTCGCCGATGTAGCCCAGCGAACCAAGCTAGCAGGCCGCGAGCGGACGGCGCACAAGCGCCGCAGGCGAGCAGTCAGGTTGAGCGAGTGGGTTAGCCGTCCGTATCGTAGTTTACTCATTCCATAGGCTCTGTGAGGTGGGCTCGATCCGATGCAGGCGAAGAAGCCTCGGGCCAAAACTCGACGAGGCGAGTTACTTTGGCGTGCGTGACCGTGAAGAAGGAAACGGCTCTGTCAGTCCGCACTCCATCGGTGACTGTTACATCAGAAACGGCCTCCGATTCGCCGCCCACGACACGGTTGATGGTGAAGCGCCAAGGGCCGTGCGCGGGATACTCCTGATTCATTCGCGCGAAGCGCTCAGCTCCGCGAATACGCTCTCTGGTTTGAGGCCACTCGAGCACGAAGTCTCGTGCCAGTACGGCGGCAACCGAGTGAAAGTCGTTCGTGGCCATCAGTCGCCAGAACTCGTGAACGACCTCGACGGCGGTAGGTTGCGTCACATCCGCCTCAAAAATGGACGGCTAACGAACGAATCTAAGCGACCGCGAGCGGACGGCGCGCCAGCGCCGGCCGCTGACGACGAAATGGCGGGACGATGTCATTTATCACTTCGGGTGGCTTGGTTCGCGGTTTCCGACAGCCACTTCAACGCCTCTTCCTCGGAGGTATAAACATCGCAAATCAAACCGAAGTGCAATGCAACTTTAACTCCGAACTTTTGCGGATGAATGTACTCGAGCGGCGCAACCATGGCCACGACTACCATTCCCTCGGCTTGTTGTGCCCAATCCTCGACCATCAGGAAGCGATCAACAAGCGTCGGTATTGGAAGTCCGGTGAGACCCGTCACGTCGACTAACAATGATTTGGCGCCCTGAGCGCGACAGTGGGCGATCGCGGCGGAAATAAGGTCTACCGCCTCGACAAGGGAATAGCTGCCACGCGGACGGTAAATGCCCAGGCTCATTTCGGATTCCCAACTGTTCGACGGTTGGCACTAACACCGCCTGTACGCGGCCTAGCGAACCAAGCTAACCGCCGGCGAGCGGACGGCGCGCCAGCACCCACGGCGAGCGTCCGGTGCAGCGAGTGGTTAGGGCGCAGGTTCATTGCGATTGGATGTCTTGGACCGCGTGGTGCACTGCGTGGGCGCAGAGGTTGCACAAGTGTCCGCCACTTTCGACCCGAATGTAATGCTCCGGTGCGTCGGCTCGCCCGCATAGAGCACACACTACGGTTGCGCCCGTACCTTCGGCGAGCGCCTGAGCGGCGGTGCGCACGCAATCGCTGCAAATAAATACGCCACGACCGGCAATAAACCTCCGATATGCTGACTCGGGACGGGCGCAGAAAGAGCAAATAGGAGTAGGCATTGCACGCGTCCCTAACGAACGAAGCTAACCGGCCGCGAGCGGACGGCGCGTAAGCGCCGCCGGCGAGCGGTCCGGTCGAGGCAGTGGTTAGGCATCATATGGATGTCCGATTCGGCCAGAAACGGACACTGGCTCGGAGTCAGCCCGAGCGGTGTTTCAGATTACTCAGAGCGCCGCATGCGCGACTCCTTTATGGCAGTCGATGCAGGTCGCCTTGCCCTCGAGCACCGGCGCGTGTATCGGCCGCACCATTTCCTGCTGCTTCGCGAGAACTTCCTCAGAGAACTGGTGGCAGCCGCGGCACGCGCGCGAATCGTTGGCCTTGTATTCCGTCCACACTAGCGCGGCCATGTGCATCCGCTGCTTGTTGAACTTCTCCTCGGTGGAGATGATGCCGCGGATCTCCCCGAGGATGTCCTTAGTGCCCGCCACAGCCTTGTACCAGAGGAGCTCAGGGTATTCCCTAGGAATGTGGCAGTCGTGGCACGTCGCGCGCACGCCGGTGCCGTTCGCGCCATGGATGCTCTCCCGGTGCTCCTTGGCGACCCATTGCATCGAGTGGCACGCCGCCCCGCAGAATTCATCGGTGCCCGTGACATGGACCATCGCTTGGGTGCCGATGATCGCGATCGCGCCGATCACGAAGCCCAGGGTGACGACCGCCAGCACCGACCAGCGGGCACTCGGGCTGCGCAGGCGCTGCCATACGCGTCTCAGCACGCCAGGCTGGGCGCCTGTTCCATTGGTTTTTGGAATTCCGGCCATCGCCCCTCAGGGCTTCGCAGGCGGGGATGGCGGAACGTTGACCACGGGAATGGTGGGCCTGAAGGCCGGGTCACGCAGCGCGATCTGGCCCTGGCGCGCGAAGTCTATCGACTCGCCGAGGATGCGCGCAGCCTCCTGCGGCGCATGAAAGCCCGTGGAATTTTCCGCTTCGACGAAGTCCAGGTAAAACTGCGAGCGCCGCTGTAGATAGCGGGCGGCGAGCAGATCCGCATCCGGGCGCCCCGCGGCCTTCGCCGCCTTCAGGTCGTCGATCAGCGCGACCACGGCCGCCATCGCCTTCTCGCGAAGCGCCCAGTGCCGGTCCTGGATCTGGTAGACACGGGCCTGGAGTTCCTCCGCGGTGACCTTCTCTTCTTGCTTCTTGTGGCAGCCGACGCATGCCGCCTGGATGTTCAACAGCGGGCTGCGCACCCAGTGATCGGTGAACGAAGGGGAAATCGACGGCATGTGGCAATCGACGCAGGTGACACCGGCGCGCGCATGCGGGCCCTGGTTCCACGTCTCGAACTCGGGATGCTGTGCTTTCAGCGCGGGGGCACCGGTATCCTTGTGGGTCCAGTCACGGAAGCCGATCTCGTCGTAGTAGGCGGTGATCTCCTCGACCTTGAGACCCTTCGACCAAGGATAGACGAGGCGCTTCTCAGGACCGCTGAAGTAGTACTCGACGTGGCACTGGCCGCACACGTAGGCGCGCATTTCGGCGGAAGAGGCCTGCTTGTTCACGTCGTAATTCTTCACGCCCTGCGATGCCTTGTAGGCGCGCATGCCTTCGATGAACGCAGGGCGGGTGACTCTCAGTGCGAGTGTCGTGCCATCGTGGCAGTCGATGCAGGCGACCGGATGGCTCACGAGTTTTGACGCCTCCGCGTAAGGCATTGCGTTGATCTTCTCGAAGCCCTTGATGATGTCGCCGTTGCCCGCCTTCTTGTACACGAGGTACATCGACGCGTGGCAGTTCACGCACGCGCCAGGCTGCTTCACGACCACTTGGCGCTTCGTGAGCCGCTGGTCCTCGAGCATGTAGGCGTGGCCTCGCTCTTCGCGGAAATCTTCGGAGAAGGCGTAGCCCTGCCAAATAGCCTTGAGGCCCTTGTCCTCCTCGACCCG
>Ga0079220_10000477_pt1 | contig 10210 bp, 11 predicted proteins | sample GAAS100_FD_75071 | JGI IMG/M metagenome (GOLD analysis project Ga0079220, IMG submission 75071) | Agricultural soil microbial communities from Georgia to study Nitrogen management - GA AS100 | ecosystem: Environmental > Terrestrial > Soil > Agricultural land | place: USA: Georgia | collected... | reverse complement strand
CGGACAAGCAGATCGTCGACGCTTACGACATCACGGGCTATCCGGAGACCTTCATCGTCGGCCGAGACGGGATTATCCGGAAGAAGCTGATGCAGGCAACGGATTGGAATACTCCCGATTCAAGGGCGCTGATGGATCGACTGCTCACCGAGCGGACGGAATAACGTGACGCGGATTCTCGGGATCGAGACGTCGTGCGATGAGACGTCGGCAGCCGTGCTGAAAGGAAGTGGGGACGATGTCGCGCAGAAGTCGCTCGTGATTTTGTCGCAGGACGTGCATCGCGTGTTTGGTGGTGTTGTGCCCGAGATCGCATCGCGCGCACATCTCACGAGCATCGTCCCCGTAGTCGATCGCGCGCTCGCTGAAGCTGGCATCGGCCTCGATGACCTGGATGCGGTAGCAGTCACCAATACGCCCGGCCTTGTCGGAGCCCTGCTGGTCGGGATGAGCTACGGAAAGGCGCTCGCTTTCTCGCGTGGGATTCCGCTGATCGGTGTTCATCACATGGAGGGGCATCTCTTTGCGGCAGCGCTCGAGCACCGCGACGCGGTTCCTCCGTTCACCGCGCTGCTCATTTCGGGCGGGCACACGCTGCTGCTCGACGTCGAGGCGTGGGGGAAGTATCGATTGCTCGGTGCGACACGCGACGACGCGGCCGGCGAAGCGTTCGACAAAGTCGCCAAGCTGCTCGGCCTTCCCTATCCGGGAGGTCGGTACGTGGAGCAGCTAGCCCGCGACGGAAATCCAAGCCGGTTCCGTTTCGCGCGGCCGATGGTGCGACGCAACTCGCAGCCTCGCGATGAGGATTACTACGCGTTCTCGTTCAGCGGGTTGAAGACTGCGGTCCTGAACGCGGTGGCCGCCTCCACAAACATCGAGGGCGACAAATCCGATATTGCGCGCGGGTTCCAGGATTCACTGATCGACACACTGGTCGAAAAGACTCAACGTGCGGCGGGCGCCTTTGGCCGCGGTCGGGTTGTGCTCGGCGGCGGCGTCGCCTGCAATCGAACTCTGGCCGCTGCGATGCGCGCGAAGCTGGACCCGGAAGGCATCACTGTGTTCACGCCAACGCCGAGATTGGCGACCGACAATGCGGCGATGATCGCGCGCGCCGGAATTTTCAGATTCGAGAAAGGTGAACGCTCCGGACTCGACCTGAACGCGTACGCCAGCAGCACTATCCCGGGACTGGTCGCCGCCTAAATTCATCCACATGCACAACATCTTTGCCTCAATCGTACATCAGCCGCTGTCATATCAGGTCGGGCCGCTCCAGCTCACCGGATTTGGGCTGGCAGTGCTGCTTGCATTCGTGATTGCACAGATCATTGGCCAGCGCGAGCTCGCGCGTCGTGGCCACGACCCGGAGCCGATCGGCGATCTGATTTTCGCGGCGGTGATTGGAGGCTTGCTCGGCGGCAAGATTTACTACGCCGTCCTGATGCGTGATTCAGGCGCCCTGTTGAGCAGAGCTGGCTTCGTGTTCTGGGGCGGATTGATGGGCGGCATCGTCGCCTGCTACGTCGTCGTGCGTGCCAAGCGACTCAGTTTTACGCGAATCAGTGACGTCGCGGCGCCCGCAATTGCCGCGGCCTACAGCATTGGTCGCACCGGATGCTGGGCAGTCGGCGACGACTACGGCCGGCCATGGAATGGTCCGTGGGCAGTCAGTTTCCCGAACGGCGCGCCGCCGTCGACGGTGGCGAACATGACTCAGCTCTTTCATATCCCCCAACCGCTTGGCTCGTTGCCGAATCAAGTGCTGTCCGTACACCCCACGCAGCTCTACGAAGTGGCACTCGGCTTCGTGATGTTTCTGATCCTGTGGCGCCTGCGGGATCACAAGCACGCCGAGGGTTGGCTCTTCGGTTTATACTGCGTGCTCGCGGGAGTCGAGCGCTTCATCATCGAGTTCGTACGCGCGAAGGATGACCGCTTCCTGTTCGGCACCTTCACGGGCGCGCAGGTGATCGCGATGGCGTTTGCGGTGGGCGGGGCGATCTGGATGTACTTGCGACGCAATCCGCATGAGAACGCGCCGGGCATCTATGCTCCGCAGCCGGTCTGACCGCTGGGCTAACCGATCGTTCCCGGCGACGCTGTTCGTTGTTCTCGCGAGCTGCGCGACCCTCGACACTGCCGTTGTCGCGAATCCCGGTGCGGAGTTCAATCTCGCCATTGGTAGATCCGCGACAATCAGCGGCACCGATTATCGGATCACATTCAATCGAGTGACTGAAGACTCGCGCTGCCCGGTGGACGTCCAGTGCGTTTGGGCCGGCGACGCGAAGATCGAGCTGACGATTTCTCGCCCCAACGTGCCGGGTGACACCAGAATCATCAGCCTCACGCCGCCGAATAGTGAGGCGACCGCGGGCAATGTGAAAATTCGTTTTGTCAGCCTCGCGCCGACGCCACGTCAGTCAGAACCCCCGGCGACGAGGAAATACGTCGCCAGGCTCGTGGTGCTGACGCCGTAAGGCTCAGGACGAGTGGTCCTGCACCATCCGCCAGCCACGCGGTGTTCTTACCCAAATCGTAGTAAACCAGCCCGTTCGATCCGGACGACCGCCCCCGGTGAGTATGTACTGGCCGGTTGCGATCGCCTGATCGGGCCCAATCGAGCGAATCTCCAGGTGATCGTAGCTCAGATTCTGTAGCGGGCGTCCGGTGCGCCAGAATCCCGCGCGCATTTGAGCTTCGATGCCGCTGACGCCGCGCACGAGTCCTGTCGATCCCATCGCGGTTGCAGTATCAACATAGGCCGAGAGATAGACCGGTAACTCGCCACGATTCCAGCCTGCCGCTGTCGTATCAAACACTGCCTTGATCACGGCTGGATCTGAAGACGAACGGAATCCACCGATGGAACCCATTTGACTGGCGCATGCCACAATCACCAGCACCATCACCACGCCAGGTATGCGACGAATCATTATCGCTCTGCCATCAGACGAAGACTGGTGCCCCAGGGGTCGGTGAGAATCCATTCGCCATTTTCCTCTTTCACAGGGTAGCCCTTCGCGCGCACGTGCTCCGCGGCACGCTTCGCATCTTCCCGGGTCGGCACCACGATCTCCCACTCGAGCAGTCGCGCGTCCGCATCAGTCGCCGGCGGCGCGCCCCGCGCCCAGGTGTTCGTTCCAAGATGATGGTGATATCCGCCCGCCGACATGAACAGCGCGCCAGGATAGCTCCAAACGACCTTGTCGAAGCCGAGCGCATCATGATAGAACGCTTCCGCTTTGTCGATGTCCCCGACGTAAAGATGGACGTGGCCGAGCACAGTACCAGCGGGCATTCCATCCCACTTCTCGCCACGCGCTGCGGCAATGAGATCGTCGACGTTTAGATGATTGGTAGTCATGTATATCTGCCGCTCATCGTATTTCCAGGCGTCGCGCGGGCGATCAGCGTAGACCTCGATGCCGAGCCCGTCAGGGTCGGTGAGGTAGATCGCCTCGCTGACGAAGTGGTCCGACATTCCCGCGTAATGCCCGATCTCGGCGAGATGCGCCAGGAATCGCCCGAGCGCAGCGCGATTGGGCAATAGAATCGCAAAATGATAGAGACCGAGCAGTCCACGACGCGGAACTGGTCGCGCGCTGCTTAGCTGGTGGAGGTGGACAATCTCACGATCTTCGCCATGCGGGCCGAGCCTGGCAGCGTCGGCGGTACGGTTGATCGTTCTGAGCCCAAGAACCTTTTCGTAGAACGCGATCGACCGATCGAGATCTGCGACCTGGAGTCGAACGCGACCGAGATGTGTCGATTCCGGAAGTCGATACCCACTCGGCCGGATCCCGTGCTCGGCCTCCACGAATGTTGAAGCGGAATTCGCCATGCTGTCCCCTCCCCCGCAATCGGCGCGCAATGCGTATGCGGCAAATGCTACGCCTCGGCGGTACCACCCTCTGCTTTGTGGCCCGGCCAGAAAGTCTTCACGGTTGCGAAGACCAGGAGAACCACAAGTATCGCCTGACCACTGAGTGTCTGCACGCTTGGATAAATGCCCATCGCCTCCACGTGCGGTCCGTGCGCAATCACCGTGATGGGCATGACGTTCCCTTCCTGCAGCTCGCGGATTCCCTTGCCCATGAACACGAACGCCATGTAGTAGAGCAGCAAGCTGGTGACCGTAAAGAATGGCCGCATCGGAATCTTCACGCCGTAGCGATAGAAGAGAACGAAGATGATCGTCAAAAGGGCGAGACCGACGATGATACCGAGCGCGAGCGGAATTCCGACGTTCGGTCCTTCGTTGAAGAGCGCCTGATAAAAGAGCGCCGTCTCCGCTCCTTCGCGATACACTGCCAGGAATGCAACGAGCGCCAGAGCCTTGCCGCCGCCGTGCTCGAGAGCGCTGGTAACCTTCTCGCGAATGAATTTCTGCCACTTCGCGGCTTCGACTTTCGAAATCAGCCAGTAGCTCACCGAAAAGAGAACTACCACCGCGATCAGCATCGTTATCGCCTCGACGATCTCTCGACTCGCCGGCATCGCAGCGAGCAGCGTCTTGAGAACAACCGCAGTAGCGAGGCTCGCAACTACGCCGAAGGCGAGACCGACCCAGATCGAATGCAATCGCTCGCGATGACCCATCTTGATCAGGAACGCGACGACGGCTCCGACGACGAGAATCGCCTCGAATCCCTCGCGCAGAATGATGAGCAACGACTGGAAGAACGCTTCCCAGCCGCTCGACGGACTCTGGGTGAGATCGATGACAGACGGCAAACCGTCGGCGATGGCGTCGCGCGAATGCTTGGCCGCGGTGATGTCACTGCGACGAACCGCGCCTTTGAAATCGGCGAAATGCTTCTCCATCGTCGAGACGAGGCCGGGCTTCTTCGCGCGCGCGGGCGTCTCGAGCGGCTCGAAGGCGATGTAAGCGTCGAACGCGCGATCCCCTGCTTCAGCGGTCTTGCCCTTGCGCGCGAAATCGAGAGCGCTGTCGAGAAGAGCGAGAATGACGGGCGATGCAGTATCACCAGGGATCGCCGTCGCATCAGCGCGCGCGACAGGAAGATTCAGCTTTTCCCGGCGCAGCGAGTAGACGTAGTTGATGATGTTCCAGCGCTGCTGCGGCGTCAGCGTCGTTGCGAAGGCGGGCATCGCGGTGCCGCGGACGCCGACTGAGATCACGTTGTAAGCGAGGGTCGATGTCAGTTCTGGAGTCTGAGCTCGAACTCCGATGGCGGGCGGCGCAGTGCTTAGTGTGTGAGCGTTTGGTCCGTCACCCGCTCCGGCCATGCCGTGACAGGAGGCACAGTTCGCCGCGAAGAGTCGGTGGCCCTCGACCGTATCGAGCGGCGCTTTCGGGAGGTCCATGGCGCCGGCCGTGCCGAGCGCGTTGAGAAACCTTGCGTGGAGCTCGCGCGCTGTTGCGGGCGGTTTTCGCTCCTTTACTACTGTGATGAGACTGTCGAGGATGGCCCGTACCGTTGGCGCACTGTAGCTATTAAGTCGTGTCGCAACTGGTCGAGCATCGCCAAGAAACCCGGTCGTCTCGTCGAACTCGTCTTTCGAGATCAGGTTGCCCTTTTCGTCTACGGCTTTCGCGTACTCCTCGACGGCGACGCCGACGATGCTCGCCAATCGTTTTGCCGGATTTTCCTGGGCGGCGACGCTGCTGGCCGCAAAAAGCGAAAGGATCGAGACACCGATCCCCCGCATCAATCTACAATTCATTGCCGAGTGAATCTATCTGGATACCGGGTATGCGCAATTGGCGCTGGCACTTAGATCGCTGCTCACGAATCCCGATCCGAGATCGATGCCCGGACTCCAGTTCGCTGCTCGAAATCGACCACGAAATCGGCGAGGCGCCGATTGCTGAAGGTGCCGCGCGGGATTCCGATTGCCTCGATTGCCGCCTCGATCGCATGGGGCTCACCCTCGACTTCGACCAGCGCGTCCATTCGCGGATAGATTTCAAACCTGATCGTCGCCCCGCCTAGCCCGTATTGCGCGATCTTGCGATCGATCTCGGCCACCAGTTCGAGGCCCAGTTTGTGGAGGATCGCGTCGAGCACGGCGAAGTCGTCAACGGGAGTGCTTATCTCTTCGCGGACCTTGTAGACATCCCGGAATTCGGTCGGGCCTTTCCAGTCGAGATAAGTCTTTGTCGACGATTTGCCAGTGTATGTTCGCGTTCTCAGCACTTCGTCGCGCGAAGAAAGATCGCCTGACGGAAAGTCGTAGCGACGGTCGGAGATCCTGCCTTCGAACGAGAGTTTGCCGCCAGCGTTTTCGACTTTGCGACGCCGTTCCGCGATGTCGTCGACGACAGCCTTGAGCTCGACCTCACGCATTGAGAATCGTTTCGAGCACTTTGCTCGTCTCTCGAAGCGAAGCGAAGACTGCGTACGGGCGATGCGCCTGCAGCTGCTCGACGGTGTAGTGACCGCTGGCGACGCCGATTGCCTTTGCCCCCAGCGATCTACCGCACTCGATGTCGGCGGGGGTATCGCCGATTACAACGACGCGGTCCCCGGCGATAGCCAGTCCGAGCGTTTCTCCGGCACGGCGCTGAGCGATCGCAGGAAGCTCCGGCCGATGCTCGTGATCCGAGCCGAACGCGTTGATCTTGAATCGATCCGGATCGATGCCCGCCGCAGTCAGCTTGATTCGCGCGCCCGGCTCGACGTTTCCCGTTAGAAGTCCGAGTATCACATCGTCCCGGTTGTCGAGCGCGTCCAGAATCTCCGGAATGCCTTCGAGCGGCCGGATGTTGAACCTGCCACTCGCCGCTCCTTCGCGCAGACCCTCGAGATAGACGGACACCAGCGTTTCCATCCGCGAATCGATGTGCTCATCGGAGTGTCCCTCCATTCGCATCACTTCGCGCACGATCTGCTTGTCGGTCTTGCCGTCGTAACGATAAGACGGATTTCCGGGAGAGCCGAAGATCTGACCAAGCGCCTTTTGCATTGCCGCCCGACCCATCCCGCCGGAATTGAGCAGCGTTCCGTCGATGTCGAAGAGAACTAGCCTCATGCCCGTGTCATAAAGACGCCGGCAACGATAGTTGCCGCGCCGACGCCCTGGAAAATTGTCGGCGTCTCGCCGAGCAGCGGCCACGCAATCAGGAGCGCGATGATCGGCTGAAGATTGGAATAGACAGCGGTGCGAGTCGGACCGAGTACTCTCAACCCTCGATAGTAGAACAGATAAGCAATACCCATCGAGACAATGCTCGAGTAAAGCAGCGCCAGCCAGCCGCCGGTCCCGATTCGGGACCAATCCATCGCCATGATCGCCGGGCCGGATGCGATCAAAAGCGGCACCGCGCCGCCGATCAACGTCAGCGCGGACAGTGTGATCGCATCGACGCGCTTGGTGTAAGGCTGGAGCAGCACCGTGTAAAACGTCCAGCTCACCACCCCAAAGAATACGAGCACTGATCCGAGCAATGTGGTTTTTCCGGCGCCGGAGTGCGCGCTCCCCAGCATCACCAGTGCGACGCCGACGATCGACAACAGGATTCCCAGCATTGTCATTCTCTGGATCCGCTCGAGCCCTCTCGCTCTCGCGGCCAGCGCGATGAAAGCGGGCGCCGCTCCGACTATGAGCGCGGCATTTCCCGCCCGCGTGCGCGCCACACCATGGACGAAAAAGAGCTGGTAGACTCCGTTACCAAGCACGCCGAGCAGCAGCAAGCGAGCAATCACACCGCGACTTAGCGAACGGGTTTGGGCCCGACGTGACGTTGCACCTTCTCCGCTGCCTGCCCGACGCAGAAACGCAAACAGAATCATGAAGATCGCGACAGTGCCAACCCGCAAACCGGTGAACGCGACGGGGTTGAAGATCCGCGTCGCATATTTCACTACCACGAAGTTGGATCCCCAAATCGTCGCCATCGCGAGCAAGAGCACGTCCGTCAAGCCGAACCCGGGATGTGACGTCGCGCTCGCGATCGGGACAGGCTGGGCAACTGATTCTGTCATCGACGAAAGCTAGCTAGCCCGTAAAGGCGCAGCGCGGCTACTTTGGGTGATGCACATCTCGTTCGCCGTTTTCGCCGACGCCGCCAACCTTTCCCAGGAAGGAAAGCTGAACGTCCTCGGCGTGTTCGATGCAGTCCAGGTCGCCGGCCTGCCCACGATTCACCCGCGCACGCACTTCATCGTGCGAGTGAAGGCCGACGGCAGCGACGTCGGCAATCACAAGCTGACCTTCCGCTGGCTGAGTCCGCGTGATGAGGAGCTGTGGTCGTCGTCGGGTGAGATGAACGTCGCGCCGGCGCCTAATCCCGAGTTCGAGGTCGACCTGCCGATCATCGCGGTCGTCGACCTGCCGCTGAACACCGCTGGCCAGTACAAGATGCAGGTCACCCTCGATGGGAAACCCACCGCTTCAGCGAGACTATTTGTGAATGGCCCGATTCAGGCGCCGATCATGTCGGGAGCGCCCAACGGGATGGTCTCGTAGCGAGAGCACTACCAGAGAGGACTAACGGCACTGCTGATCAACGACTTAGTTCGGATTGGTAAACCATGCGGACTCGGGCTCCGAGCTCGCCCGCAGATCGCAATCCGCATGTGTCTGCCAATTCGTAGTCAGTTGTCGATCAGAAGTGCACTGAGTCCGCGCTGGTAGTCCGCAACTAGTCGGTAAGGATTCGCCGGGCGAACCGATATCTCTTCATGAGCAGGTTCGTGTATTCGTCGCCTGACGTGAGATCGTCTACGGCGTAGCCGCCGCGACCCAATGCGAGATGCACGACCCGGGTTCCACCGAGCGAGATCGCGACGTGTGTGATCTTGCCGTCCGGCTCGTCGGAGAAGAACAGCAAATCGGCGGGCTGTAGCTGCTTCATCGATTCGACGGGAATGCCGGTCATCGCCTGCATCCATGCGTCGCGCGGCACGTTGACTCCATGCAGATGAAACGAGCTCGACACCAATCCCGAGCAATCGCATCCCCACGGCGTGACGCCGCCCCACTCGTAGGACGTGCCTTCGAAGAACGTCATCGCCGACGCGGTGATGGAATCGGCAGCAGGCGGAAATGAGTGACGGCGCTCTTCATAAGTCATCGCCAATCCCCCGAAGCGCTCCTGTCCTTCGGTGATCAGCGCACCGAGTGGAAGTTTCCGCGTCGCACCGTGCTCGTCGCGAACGGTGCAGCCGAGTGAGAGAGGCCGCCGATCGTTCCAGCCAGTGTCCTCCAGCGGCGGTACGGGCTCCGGCACGATCACGACGTAGCCTTGATGCACCCAGCCCGGATAATCGTCAGCGCCTTGCACGTTGAGCCACAATCCCCTCCGCTCGATCACCTGAGCGATGTGGCCGTGCAGTAGTTGTGAGACCTGAGTCGTTTTCACATCGGGCTCGCACAACATTGGCGCGATCGCCGCGATGGCGGTTACACTCTCGCTCAATGCTCCGGCCAATCCTGTTTTGGCGGAACTGTCAGCGGTGGCTCGGGACGTTTCTGTACGCATGATTTGCAGAGCGTGACGCCGCGGAAGCTGCAGATGACGCAGATGAAGGTCCCGCAGTCGGTACACGGATAGCCTTCGGATGCACGCTCCTCGTTACCGCAGGAGCGGCAAACCATCGAATCTTTTTCGCGCAGGTTGTTGGCCATCACACTCGAAATTGCAGACGCTGCTGTTAGCCCCGGGATTTCCCGAAACTCGTTAACTGACGAGTCAACCGTCGTTTAGAAACGCCAGTTGCGGAAGAGGTCGAAGCCGAGCTGTGTCGGTGCCTGAATAGGCGAGAAGTTTGCCGTCGTGCCGTTTCGAACGCACAGACTGCTGTTCGTGCCAGGCTCGACCGCCGCTTGCGCGCTATAGATCGGGCTGATTCGATACTCGAGTTGCAGTCCGAGATTTTCCTTGAACGCAGTGCTGTTGACGAAGCATAGGCCGGTGCTCAAGCCGACGAACCACTTGCTGCCAACCTGCTTGCCCAGGACAGCGCGGGTGTTCAGCAGGCCATAGTACGACGGCGTTGCCGCCAGCGACGGATCCGTACCCGGCGCGGCAGTCTGAATCTCCAGATAGTCGACGACATTTCTCGGCAGCGCGCTAACGAGCAAGTTGGCGGCGGTGCGGACACCAAGTGCCGTCACCTGATTGCCCGCGTTATCCAAACCAACCGCCGGCTCACCAGTCACCAGATAACTCAGCAAGTCGCTCTCTGAGAGCGGCAGGTTATCCGGATTCTTGAGCGCGAGCTGCGGACGCGCG
>Ga0079220_10000476_pt1 | contig 10220 bp, 11 predicted proteins | sample GAAS100_FD_75071 | JGI IMG/M metagenome (GOLD analysis project Ga0079220, IMG submission 75071) | Agricultural soil microbial communities from Georgia to study Nitrogen management - GA AS100 | ecosystem: Environmental > Terrestrial > Soil > Agricultural land | place: USA: Georgia | collected... | reverse complement strand
TCGCCGAGGACTTTCAGTTCTCGCATCAGGGTGTACCTCCTCTTGGAGTTGGCTCTCCTGAGAAAGTACGCCCTCTTTTTCTGCTCAAAAACCAAATTTACACACAAAAATTTACGCCACCACTGATTGGTATTGTTCGAATTGCATGTAGTCAGAGTGGGTAGTAAGTGTGGGTGGTTTGTGAGGCGTTATCGCCGATAAGGCAGAACGACGTCGGAGACTTGCCGCCTTCTGTCCACGACTTTCCGGTGATCTGCCGCTTGGCTCCGCGCACGAGGTCATCCACAGTCAGACTGGGCACCTGCGCGACCACCGGAACGTTGGACCCACCTTACTGTTTCTTGTTACTGAACCGAACCGTATCGATGGACCGTACCAACAAATCTATTTCTTTCTGGGTTCGTGCGGCAAATTGGAACGTGATTTCACAACTTCGGACCTGGCCAGTAATTGTTGTATCAAAGATCGCCTGCGGTCCCGTAGCTGTGGCCGGAGACTTCGCCGTCAACTATGGACGCACACTTCGACTGCGCCAGGCAAACTCCAGTCCCGCAAGCCAGCAGGCAGAGGAGTATTACGAAAGTGCTTTTCATAGCGCAGGCAGGCGCATTTCCCCTTCGAGTAGAATCCTTAGACAGCTCAACAGATACCACAGCTCAGACAATGGGCCAAACCTTTCCCCTGGCAAGGGGAAAGCCTGGCCGGCTGAGGACCAGGTAGCAAGGTTGCGGGTGGAAAGCGACATGAAGGACGGGCACATCGAAGCCGGCGAGAAGAAGGATGACAAAGGGAGTTCGTGCCAGGAGTGGAGCGTCACACGGTTCACGGAAAGAAACCAACTGGGAAGCTACGTCACTTGCCTTGGGGCGGATAATCTGCCGCGGTACCTGCGGTCCGCGAATGAAAACTTTAACATTTATTTTGAGTGGATGTTCCGGTGACAATTGAGCCGCCGGAGATGAACACTTCGGCGCAATTGCCGGTCGGGCGTTAGTCCAACGCCGGTGCACGCAGCACAGCGTTCACGGAGTCGAAACAATCAGATCATGACGCCGGGGTTCTGAAGTGATTTAGGCGGGGAAGAGTGTCTCTCGCAAAGGCGCTAAGGCGCAAAGGTCGAAACCCAGAATGCTCCTCGTGGTTGATGCACAGAAGCGATTCGGCTTCGGGCGGCGGGAGGTTTGCGTGCGGCGGGCTAGATGACTATAATGACTATTGTGACTATGTAGGAGTGAGGTGCGGCATGGCGAAGACGTGGACGGTGGCGGAAGCGAAGGCGAAATTCAGCGAGGTGCTGGAAAAGGCGGAAAAGGAAGGGCCGCAGCGGATCACGAGGCGCGGCGAGGAAACCGCAGTCGTGGTGTCGAAGAAAGAGTGGGAGCGGAGGACGAAGCGAAAGGGGACGCTGCTGGAATTCTTCAAGGAATCGCCGCTATGGGGATCCGGAATTGAGATTCCGGCGCGGGAAAAGGCGGGACGGAAGATCGAGCTATGAGCTACCTGCTGGACACGAATGTGGTGTCAACGATGGCGAAGCCGCCTCTTCATGAAGGGGTGGGCCGGTTTCTGGAAGGCGCGCAAGAGGATGAACTGTTTCTGAGCGTGGTGACGGTCGCGGAGTTGCGATACGGCATCGAGCGCCTGCCGGAGGGCACGAAGCGCGCGAAGTTGGAGCAATGGCTGGAAAAGGAACTGATACCGCGCTTTGAGAAGCGCATTTTCGTAATGGACGGATTCGCCGCGCTAGAGTGGGGAAGGATCAAGGCGCGCGCGGAACGAATGGGAAGGCCGATCAGCGAAATGGATGCGTGGATTGCGGCGACAGCGGCAGTGGATGGGCTGACGATCGTCACCCGCAATGTGGAGGATTTTGCGAGTTTTCCGGGGAAGCTGTTGAATCCGTGGGAATGAGATCCGGGGGTGGAGATTTAAGGAGTTTTGACGGCGCGGGAATTGGACTGAAAGAAGCGGATCCATAGCCGCCGTTCGCCAAAAGCGGGACCGGATCCTTTTCAAACGCCGACGATTTCCAGAACTGAATAGGGGCTCATGGTCGGCACGATGCGCTCCAGTCTAAGGGCAGACTTTGCAGCCAACGCAGCGTATTCCTCGTGAGTACGCTCCATGCCGCCGGGAAGCGCCATCATGGCGATGTCGAGTTCCTTCGAAAGATGCTGCCCAGGGGCCTCGGGCACAACGGTTTCAATGATCAGCACCCGCGCGTGCACCGGCATAACGCGGCGGATAGCGGACAGAATCCTGGTGGATTCGGCATCGGGCCAGTCGTGAATGATGTTCATGAGCAAATAGGCGTCCGCCGCGGGCAGAGAATCCGTGAAGAAGTTTCCGCCGATCGTAGTGAGTTTTTCGCCGTTTTCGGGCGTCACTCCCGTTATCACGTGCGGCTGGTCGAAGAGAATGCCGTGCGTGCTGGGCGAAGACTTCAGAATGGCCCGCAGCAAGTGGCCGCGTCCTCCGGCGATGTCCGCGATGGTGGAAAATTGCGAGAAATCGTAAGCGGGGAGTATGGCGAGGATGTCACGGTGTGATTTCGAGGTCATGGCGGCGTTGAAAATGCCGCTTTCCTCCGGGTGATTTACGAGATAGGCGAAAACTCCCTCGGCATGAGACTTGGTAAAGGCGGGCTCGCCGGCGCGCAAGGAATGGTCGAGATCGGCAAAAGCGTTCCAGAACACAGGGAGGCCGAGCATGCGGACATAATCCCGCAAAGATGCGGGGTGGTCGGAGCGAAGGAAGAGCGACGCTTCCGTGTGATGCCACGCTCCGTGTTCCCATTTGAAGATTCCCATTGAGGCGAGCAGGCGCAGGACGCGGTAGAGGGCCTTGGGCTGCGTTCCGCTGGCTTTCGCGAGCGCCTCCGTGGATTGCGGCTGATCGCCGAGGAGATCGGCGATGCCCAGCTCCGCAACGACGTGCAAGCAACGCGACGCCCAATAACACGTGCTCAGTTGCAGGACAGGAATATCGGCGGGAGCCGGCGCACTTTGACCGGCCAAACGAGCTTCGGCGTTCATGGATGGCACCTCGCAGGAGCAATCGACGGAATGAGTGGCGCGATTATAGTCCGGGCGCCGTTCTTCGGAGATGTTTTTTTGCGGCGAAGATTGGCAAGTCCTGGCAAAGGCGCGAGAGGGCATGCAGGCCGGTCGGGCGAAGGGAAGAGAAGAGCCGGCTGGAAGCCGGCGGTACAGAGAGCGACTAGGCTGCTTTGCGGGCGGCGCGTTCGAGGAGTTCATGAATCAGGGTTTGATAGGGTTTGGATTGTTTTGCGGCCAGGCGGCGCAGTTGAGCCAGGAGACGCGGAGCGATGCGGATGGCTATGAGTTGCTTGGCGTTTCCGGATTTCGGCCTGCCGACGCGCCGGGCACGGCGAAGCTCTTGATCCGTTGATGCCGGAATATCGGAGAAGTTGATTTTGCTATCCGGCATAGGCTTTGCGTTCTTTACGCGACGCTTGGCGCGCGCTGATAATACGAATCGTTTCTTTGCCATCCTTCAACCTCCTCTGCGTATAGACGACAATGAGCATTCTTCCAGCGACCGAGAGGCCAAGGCGTTTGAAACGGCGCTCGTGACGCGAGTGCGCAGGATCATCCCAATCAAGAGCTTCGGGATCACTGAATACGGTCGCGGCTTCCTCGAAAGAGACGCCGTGCTTCCTCAGATTCGTGAGGGCTTTTCCGGCGTCCCAGGAGAACACTTACTGTATATACAGAAATGCGCCCGGGGAATCAAGGGCAAAGCTGAGTCCGGAAAGGCCCAAGTGCAGCGGACGTGTTCGCGGCGGCACGGGAAAGGCGTGCTAGAGTCTTGAGTTCCGTCCGCTGCCGTGAGGAAAAGTACCGAGGAGGAAGAAATTGGCGTACCGGGATTTGCGGGAGTTTGTGAAGCGGCTCGAGAAGGAAGGCGAGTTGAAGCGCGTGAAGACGGAAGTGGATCCGGTGCTGGAGATTTCGGAAGTGGTGCAGCGGATGAGGGGCGCAGATGCGGTAACGAAAAGCGGATCCCTCGCCGCCGTTCGCCAAAATCGGGCGACCGGACTCGGGATGACACCGCGCGACTGGGGATTGGGACCAGCGTTGTTGTTTGAGAGGCCGAAGGGATCGCGGGTGCCGGTGCTGATCAACACGTTTGGAAGCGTGCGACGGATGGAACTGGCGTTCGAGGTGGATGCGCTGGAGGAGGTGGCGGAACGGATTCGGGGATTTCTGGACACCAAGTCGCCGCAAGGGTTGATGGACAAAATCAAGATGCTGCCGAAGCTGGCGGAGCTGGGATCGTTTTTCCCGAAGACGGTGAAAGATGGCGCGTGCAAAGAAATTGTGCGGAAGGGAAGCGACGTTAATCTTTACGATTTTCCGATTTTGAAGACATGGCCGCAGGACGCGGGGAGATTTATTACGTTCCCGCTGGTGTTTACGAAGAATCCGGAGACGGGGAAGCGGAATGTGGGGATGTACCGGATGCAAGTCTATGACGAGCGCACCACGGGGATGCATTGGCAGACGCAGAAGCATGGAGCGGAGCACTTTCGGCGGGCGAGGGCGGCGAATCCGGAGGGGCGTATTCCGGTAAGCGTGGCGATTGGCGCGGATCCAGCGACGGCGTTGGCGGGGATGCTGCCGATTCCACCAGATTTGGACGAAATGATGTTCGCGGGATTCTTGCGGCGGGAGCCGGTGGAGATGGTGGCGTGCGAGACGAATGAGTTGGAAGTGCCGGCGAACGCGGAGATTGTGCTGGAAGGCTATGTGAATTTGAACGAGATGCGGACGGAAGGGCCATTTGGCGATCACACGGGATTTTATTCGCTGGAAGGGGAGTACCCGGTGTTTCATGTGGAGTGCGTGACGCACCGGAAGGAGCCGATTTATTTGACGACCGTGGTGGGACCGCCGCCGCAGGAAGATTATTTTATGGGCTACGCGGTGGAGCGCGTCTTTTTGCCGGTGATGAAGATGCAGTATCCAGAGATTGTGGACGTGGCGATGCCGGCGGAAGGAATTTTTCACAATTTGATGATTGTGGCGATCAGGAAGTCGTATCCGGGGCACGCGCGGAAGATTATGAATGCGATCTGGTCGCTGGGGCAGGCGATGTTCACGAAAGTGATCGTGGTGGTGGACCACGACGTGGACGTGCACAACTACAGCGAAGTGGTGTGGAAGACGCTGTGCGCGCTGGACCCGGAGCGGGATGTGCAGTTTTCGCTGGGGCCGGTGGACACGTTGGATCATGCGCAGCGGATGCAGGATTACGGGTCGAAGATGGGGATTGATGCTACGCGGAAGTGGGCGACGGAGGGATTCGCGCGGCCTTGGCCGGATGAAATCAAGATGGATGAAGAGACGAAGAAGAGGGTGGCGGAGATGTGGAAGGGGCTGGGGCTGTAGGAGAGAAGAGTTCGCCAGAGGCGCAGACGCCGTAAAGAGAAGGATAACGCAGAGACGCGGAGGGCGCCGAGATTCGTAGAGTGCGGCTACAGGGCGGGGAACCAGGAGAGGCCGTCGACGCCCTTGGTGAGAGTGATGGGCGCTTCCAGTTTGCCGGAAGAGATGTTGAAGATTTCGATGGCGCCGGCCTGGGGGCAGCTGATGTAGGCGCGGGAGCCGTCGTGGGTGACGGAGATTTCGCCGACGGCTTTGGGGATGTCGTAGGACTGCGCAACTTTCCTGGTGGTTAGATCAATGACGAACAATTTGCCGGAAGGGGAGTTGGCGAGAAGCCAGCGGCCGTTGGGAGTGGGAGTGGAAGAGTAGACGGTGGCGGGGAGGGCGATCCAGTCGGCGACCTGGTTGGTGGCGGTGTCGATCACGGCGATGCGGGGAGCAGTCTGGTCGTGGGTGAAGACGTATTTGCCATCGGGAGAGACGGAGATGCGCTGGACGGTTTTGGCGACGGGGATGACGGTGATGAGAGAGCGCTTCTGGATATCGAGGACGCTGACGCTGCCGGCGCCTACGTTGGCGGTGTAGATGCGGTGGCCATCGGGTGAAATGGTGAACATGTGGGATTCGGGGGCGCCGGTGGGGATTTGGCCGACGACTTTGCGGGAATTGACGTCGACGAGGTAGACAGCGTTGGCGAGCTCGGCGCTGACGTAGAGCAGGCCGCCGGGGCCGAACTTGGCGCAGTGGGGACGGACGGGTTTGCCGAGGTCGATGTGTCCGGCGAGTTTGCGTTCGCGCAGATCGATGGTGTCGATGGTGGCGCCGTCGGTGCCGGGGCGGCCTACGCCGGAAGTGCCGTAGATGGGGACGTAGGCGAAATGGGCGTCGGGGGAGACGGCGAGTTCGTGGCCGTTTACGCCGACTTCGATTTTGGCGAGGGTCGTTCCGGAGGAGAGGTCAATCAGGAGGGCGGTGTGGTCGCCCTGGTTTGCCACCGCCAAGTAACCTGGGGCGGCGGAGAGGCGACCGGCGAGGGCGAGGGTGAATAGGAACAGAAAAGCGCAGAAAAGCAGGCGAAAAGAATTCATAAAAATACCCTTTCCCATCCGGATTTTGTCGGGCCAGAAGCAGAAAAGCCGCTGAAATTGAGGGTTTGCGAGTGGCCCATGAGCTGCTCATGCGAGAAGCATCGCCGTCCCCGCAGATTATAGTGCGAATGCGCACGAAGTAAAAACGCACGGAAGCGAAAGAAAGCGGAGGCTAAGAGTCCGTGTTGATGGCGGAGGATGAGAACAAAGGATAACCGTCCGCGAGGACAGGCATGGTGTGGCAGAAAACCGCAAGGGGTAGTGGTGGAATGGATGGGGAATACAAGGGGAGGTGGTAACTCCCGGAAAAAACCCCCAAACTGCCGGAAACTACCGATGTTGACACCCTATTGATAGGACAACTGCCGGAGAGAATCCCTTGACGGTAGGCGTTGCGGGATGTCATAACGCTGCCACGGGACGCACTCTGGAAAACCCGCAGCGAAAGCAAAGAGTGCGAATCAAACGGAAAGTTTGGCGAATGTTCGGGCGCCGGGGTGGCGTTCCAAGTGAGCGAATCGCGCGAAGTGATGAATGTACGGCAGGCGTCGCAGTATCTGGGCATCAGCCCGGATACTCTGTACCGTTACATCACTGAGGGTGAAATTCCTGCATTCAAACTCGGAAACCGTTGGAAACTTCGGAAGACGATCCTGGACCGCTGGATGGAACGGAAGATGAGCCAAGTTCGCGTGGGCGGGCGGCGGCGGTAAAGCGGGAACGAAAGGTTTGGCAGTAAGAGAGGCTGGGATATGTGGTTACTCGGCGGTAAGAAGAGCAGGCAGCTCGTCGGGCTCGACATCGGGTCGAGTTCGATCAAGGCCGTAGAACTGAGGTCCACCAAGGCCGGTTATGAATTGGTGAGCTTCGGGATGGAGACGCTGGCGCAAGACACGGTGGTGGACGGCGCGATCATGGATGCGCCGCAGGTGGCCAACGCAATCACCAGAATTTTTGACGGGCAGCGGATCAAGACGAAGAACGTGGGGACGTCGGTTTCCGGGCATTCGGTGATCGTCAAGCGCGTGCCACTGCCGCTGATGACCGAAGAAGAGCTGTACGACCGCATTCCTTCGGAAGCGAGCCAGCATATACCGTTCGACATCGCGGACGTGAACCTGAGCTACCAACTGCTGGAGTCGATGGACGCGCAGATGGACGTGCTGCTGGTAGCGGTGAAGAAGGACAAGATTTTGAACCACACCAACGTGCTGGCGCAGGCGGGCAAGACGCCGGTGGTGGTGGATATCGATGCGTTCGGCTTGCAGAACTGCTTCGAAGTGAATTACGAACCGGACGCGGGGCAGACGGTGGCGCTGCTGAACATCGGCGCGAGCGTGATGAACATCAACATCGTGCGGGGCGGCATACCGCTGTTCACGCGCGACGTCAGCGTCGGGGGAAACCAGTACACGGACGCGCTGCAGAAGGAACTGGACCTCAGCTTCGAGGACGCGGAGCGCCTGAAAAAGGGCGACACTTTGCCGAGCGTGACGGATGAGCAGAAGCAGCAGATTCTGCGGAGCGTATCGGACATCCTGACCCTGGAAATCCAGAAGACGTTCGACTTCTTCCGAGCGACCGCGGCGGGGGAAAACATCCAGCGGATCGTGGTGGCCGGTGGAACAGCGCGGGTGCCCGGGCTGGTGGATTTGTTGCGGGAAGAATTCGCGATGCCCGTGGAAGAGCTGAATCCATTCCGGAGAGTGCTGATCAATCCGGGGAGGCATAGCGACGATCAGATTCGGGAACTGGCGCCGCGGCTGGCGATAGCCGTGGGGCTGGCTTTGAGGAGCTTCGACTAGCCATGATCCGCATAAACCTACTGGGACAGCAGAGGCCGAAGGCGTCGAGACGGCCGGTAGACACGGGGGCGGCGCTTCCGGTGGTTTTCGTGGGCGCGGGCCTGGTGCTCGGGGGCCTGGTGCTCGGATACATTTATCTTTCCTGGCAGAAACAACTGAACGACGAAAACAACCGCATCAAGCTGCTGCGCGCACAAAAGACGGAATTGCAGCAGATCAAGGCGCAGGTGGAATCGTTCGAAAAACAGAAGGCGGTTCTGCAAGTGCGGGTGGAAACGATTGAGAAGCTGCAGCGGGACCGCACGGGCGGGCAGGAATTGCTGGACATGGTGGCGAACACGGTTTCGCGCACGGAAAACCTGTGGTTGACGGACCTGGAGAGAAAGGGCAACAGCCTGACCATCGAGGGGGCGTCGGCTTCGATCAACTCGGTGGCGAACTTCATCACGGCGCTGAAGCGATCCGGGTACTTCCAGAAGGTGGAGATCCAGGAGTCGAAGCAGGACGACAAGGCCACAGCGGTGCAGACCTTTCTGTTTCACATGACCGCGGAAATCGGCGAAGCGCAACCTGCGGCTACCCCGACGAGCGCGCCGGCGGCAACCGGCACCGCGCCGGCGAGGAAGGGTTAAGGACGAAGCCATGGCCAATCCATTTCGGGACATGTCGGTGATCATGCAGGGGCTGGTGGCCGCAGCGATAGCGGTAGTGCTGGTGCTGGTGGGAATTTATGTGCCGTTTTCGCCGGTGGCGCAGGAAAAAGACCAAGTGGACAAAGCGGTAGCGGAGCGCACGCAGCTGAACCTGGAAGTGCAGCAGTTGCAGGTTTACAAGCAGCGTTACGGGGAATTGAAGCAGCAGATGGACGCGCTGAACAAGCAACTGGACACGCTGAAGACGATAGTCCCGGAAGACAAGGACACGGACGATTTCATCCGGCTGCTGCAGGGAGCGGCGGCGGCTTCGAACGTGGAAATCCGGCGGCTGACGGCGAAGGCGGTGGCGCCGAAGGACAGCTACTTCGAAATGCCGTTCGAGATACAGGCGGACGGGCCGTACTTCAATGTGCTGGACTTCTTCGGGAGGTTGAGCCGGCTGTCGCGGATCATCAACGTGGGTGATTTGACGTTTCAGGACCCGGACACGGCAAAGAGCACGAAGTATGCGCTGAGGCCGGGGACAACGGTAGTGGGCATCTTCACGGCCACGACGTATTTCACCAAGCCAGCGGACCAGGAGAGCGCCGCGCCAGCGGGCAAACCTGGGGCGCCGGCGAGGAAACCGTGAGCGGGAATGAGCGAACTATGCGTTTAGTGACAAGTCTCGTAATCGGGATCGTTCTGGCAGCGGCGGCGCCGATTGTGCACGCACAGGCGAAGCCGGCGCAGGGCAAGCCGAGCAAGGCGGCGGGGAAGGCTCCGGCGAGAGCGGCCAAGCGGGCGACGAAACCGGCGGCCGCGAAAGCGCAGCGTCCGGCAGGGGCGGCGCCAGCGGCGAAAGCCGCGCCGAGCGAAACGCGGATTGCCCGGCGGGATCCGTTCGAATCGCTGGTAGGCCGGCAGAAAGCGAATTCGGAAGCGGCAAAGAATCTGCCTCCGGGCAAAGCCGGCCTGCAGGTGGGCACCTTGCGGCTGGACGGAATCGTAAAGGCGCCGAACGGGATGATCGCGGTGGTGACCAACCCACAGTCGCGGACGTACTTTCTGCGTGAGGGCGATCAGCTTTACGACGGCCGGGTGGACAAAATTGCGATGGACGGCGTCACCTTCCATGAGGAGGGGAAAGACGCCTTCGGGAAACCGCTGGAACGCGAAGTAAGCAAGAGAATTTACTCGAGTGCAGGAGAACAGCAATGAAGACCAACTGGCCAGCCCTACGAAACGGCTGCCTGATCCTAGCAAGCGTCGCGGCGGCTG
>Ga0079220_10000475_pt1 | contig 10221 bp, 9 predicted proteins | sample GAAS100_FD_75071 | JGI IMG/M metagenome (GOLD analysis project Ga0079220, IMG submission 75071) | Agricultural soil microbial communities from Georgia to study Nitrogen management - GA AS100 | ecosystem: Environmental > Terrestrial > Soil > Agricultural land | place: USA: Georgia | collected... | reverse complement strand
TGCAGGCTCTGGTATAAGCCTCTACAGTCGGATCTATGCAATACAGCTGCATGAAACCCCAAGACGAGCTCTCACTGGAGGTTTCCACACCAACTGTGCTCTCTCGTCGAAAAGTGGTGCATCGCCAACACCATCGACCATTCACCTCACGGCTTAAGCGCAACAGGTGCTTCCAGCCACCAGCAAGACCTGCTCGACCACGCCAAGAAAATCATCTTAGTGTTGGTTTCTGCAAGCTTGCGTGCGGCGCAGGTGTCGGCCGCTGTTGGACTGGGTCACCGGTGAGGGTCAAGCCGTTCAGAGATGGGGTATAGCCGCTGTCCGACCAGGTGGCCAGCTTAGTGCGTAATGTAGCCGCCGGAAGAAAGACACTGTATGCGGGTGTTTGTATTATTAGCATTCGGCCCCCATATGAGGCAAAGTGTGGTGGATGACATTGCGGCACAGTATATAAGCGCTTCCAGCCTCATACTTTTGAGGTTCAGACGCAGGATACGTGGGAAGGAGCCCGGGCTCAAACGGTCCTAGACGTGCAAATGTCATAACGAGCATGTATCAATTTTGTGATGATGCTTTTGGGCTGTCAGATTATGCATGCCTTGATTGTGATGATAGTACGTGTGTACAAACTTTGCCGTTCTCACGCGCTTAAGCGCAAACTGCCGATCTTAGGCTTATTTTTAGACTCCAATCGGCCCAAGCGCAATCGATAAGATTACGATAACACACCGATCGACTGCAGCTGCCACCTTTCCCTTTCGACCGTCATCGCCGACTTGCTATGACAATGTAACAACGCAGCTGCAAAGTGACTACATGGAGGCCTTTGCACATACTGCTGGCTCACTGTTCATATTAAAACGTCTGCGCAGTCTCGACTCTGCTGGCCCCCAATCTTCCGACCTCACCGCCCCAGACCGACCCTCGATCTATCCAGTTCGAAGCGCTATGGCTTACTCAAGGCCATGCGATTCGCCGCTATAATTTGACTGCCACGTGTATACACGTTCGCGTCAGTTCCAACTCCTGCGGCTGCTCCAGCGCGGCTACACCAGGCTGCCTGCGACCGTTCTGCAGCCCTCATTGGGTTAAGGGCCGGCGACCGTGGCTCCGGGTACACGCCACCTGCACATCATTCGTTCGTAGATTACTTGTGTCCGCCTTGCCGGTCGCGGATTTGTTTCATTTTCTTTGGTGGTTTTGCTGATATTGAGCATCTATTTTTTTGTTAGTTCGTTATGTTTCAATGCTTTACTTATTTCTCGTCATGTGAAGGTCCAAGTTTCCTTGGTACGGTGCATTGTGCAACGGATCCTGAGTATCACCACTTGAATTGGTAATCTTTCAAATGTCATGACGGGAAAGGAACCTGCTCGTTGCTCCTAAATCGGCTGGACAGCCACGCGCGCTGATCGTCTCCCTTTATTGATCGTGCGTTTTGTCGCTTGACATTGTAGATAAAGCCGCACTGATGAGTGCCTTACTCCAGCTTGGGACCGCATTCCAGTGGTGTCGAAAGTAGACTTGGCCTCCTCTACCACCAGTCCCAGTGCCTGCCTTCTCTTCGTCGTTAACGCCATAGCATCCGCACGACGCGGGCAGACATTATTGAAATCATGAAGGACTCTCTCAGAGCTGTCCGGCACGTGTCCAGTACTTTCTTCTCCACGTCCTGGAAGTGAGCTCCAAGCGTGGTCTCGAGGTAATTCTTGATCTCCCTGTATGGCCGACCTTAGACGCAAGGAGATAACTTTTAAAGCTGTGCGTCAGCTATTCCAGTAGTCCTTTATCGCCCATCCGACGATCTTGTAGCAACTTTCGAGCGGGAAAAAGTCGATGCGAAAAGCGAACTTGGTAGCCTGATCTACCGGGGCATGAACAAGCTCTGTGTGTACAAGCGTGCCAGCATCGTTGTCGTTCTAAAACGTGTGTTAGCAATCGAAGGAAAATACTTTGGTGTCTACTAACGGTGGGACAAAGCGTCGGAATACCCAGCATAACATAGATCATAGTTGACTTGCCGAGACCCGAATTTCCTGAAATGGCGATACGGATGGGCGGCGAAATAAGCGGGATATTCGACTGCAACCAGTCTTTTGTGCATGTATTGGGACTCGGAGTCCTGTTCAGGGTCGTCTGCAACGTGCTGCGAGACTTGTCGAACGGTCGCTGAGGATGAGCGAATACCAGCATGTACTGCGGTAGCGGAGGCACAGGTTCCGAACCGGGGTCATGCCACTCCTCGTCATCGGCTTCGTCATTGTAATATTGATTGAGTTGCTCGAAGTAGGCCGCCACGTCAACAGGCGTGGTGCTTAGAGAAGTCAGTGCGGTTTGGCAAACTCGATCAGTCCACGTACCCTTTCGCTTTGTCTTTGTAGTAGGTAGTCGCTCATAGGGATGCTATGGATCACGTGGGGCAGTGCATTCTGTCTTCACTGCAGGTGTATTGAGCTTATCTTGCTGCTCCTGCGGAGACTGGTAGTGTTGTGTGATGTGTCAAGTAGTCTCAGAATGTGAGTCGTTGGAGTGGCCTATTTCGAGCGCTGCCCTCACTTCACAATGTGCTGTTATTGATGTCCCAGAAAGAGTAGTATAGGTCAGACCATCAGCGTTACTTCAGAGTAGCACTAACGTGCGAATCAAGGCAGGGAAGCTCGACCAGGACTGCCTGGAAGTTGAAGGTTGAGAGCTACGATTTTCAGAGCGAGAGTTTCAAGGTCGGAAGGTGAGTGGAGAGTACTAATAGCAACGAGTGTAGGCCGGGGTAGATATGTGAGCTAAAGGATGAAGGATGACATGTAAGCCACAGAGTCGTCCAGGTGAGAGAGGAGAGTCTTAAGGGTGCAAGCCCTACTACATACACTTGTGCAAGGTTACCGGGAAGCGGAGAAAGGCCACATGTGTGTGTTGTGTATCGCAACCCAACTTGTCCATGCTCTCTATTGAAGCGTACTTGGTGAGGTCTTCGATAGTGTTTCTACCCTGCTCTTCAAAGCCGAGCTTCTTGTATAACCCGGCGGCGGGATTGTTGCTCGCGGTATCCAAGTATACTAACACCTGTTGTTCATCTGCAAGCAGAGACGCCCACTCGATGAGTCGGCTTGCCAAACCCTTCCCACGGTACTCCGGGTGGGTCGCAAGATTCTCCAAAAGAAAGTGCTTTCGTCCTTGCAGCGTATCTTCTCTTAAATGCCGCAGCCCTAACGTGAACGCTACAACGAGGTCCTTGTTGCTGGTCTCAGGGAGGCTGCGCCTGTATGCTTCATCCTCGAATTGCTGGCGTTCCTCGCGGTCCTCTTTTGACTCCTCGTCCAATCCACCCATGTCTGCCTCTACAGGCATAGTCCATTGTGCGACAGCTGCAACATTACTCGTCTCTACGTGCCGCGCCACGATGAACTTTGACCTCACCTCTGCTATCTGCTTAGCAATGAGGGGTACCATAGACGCTGCAAACTCTTGCGGATCGATTTGGCCAAATTGCAGACGGGTAAAGGGCGAGATCCACGATAGCGCAAACAATGATGCAATTGCTGCAGCATCGGCTGGTATTGCTTCCGAGATCTGAAAGTGCGACTCCATATCGATCTTGTGATTGTAGGTGTAGTAGTGTCTCACTGCAGTTCGCGAGGTGGATGGCTCGACTAAGTGGACCGCTAATGCTTAGCGCATGTCAGCATATCAGACACTGGACTGAGGAAGGTACTTGTAGGCTAAGAAAGCCACAATCACAGCATGTTGCTTGGACGCCTTTATTTGCGGATGCTGTCTTATGTATCAAACCATTCAAGCTTATCATTGTATCCGAAGATGGCCCTGTAAACCCTATCGCCGTCCTCTTTAATGACCTCCTCGGTGTGTATGCTGTGCAAACCATACTCGCGCTCGTCTGCGCTGCTGCCATCTGTACCATCTTTCGGCGACCCAAAGACGCGCACATGTATATAACCGTCGTCTACGGCCGGGAGGCGTATCTTGCCGAAGAGGTGCAGTCCATAGGCCGACACGGCAATACGAACTGACTCGAGATCGCGGGTGGTGAATGAGGTCAGCTCTGAGTCGGAGATATGCCGGACGGCGCGAAAGTACTCTGGCTCGTGTTCTAAAAGTGTCAGAAATTATGTCGCAATAGAAATGGTAGCATCGCACTGTCGTGGTCGCGACGGAGTTTCACGAGCTCCTCTTTTAGCGTTCCCAGAATGGATTCAAGGGCGTCGAAAGACGCCTGATGCGGCGCATGCGCCTCGCTCAGCTGCACTGTATCCTCGGTAGCCATAATAATAGTAGTGGCCGATTTTTGAAGTTGTTCGACTGGATGATTTGCGGGTTGAGGATAAGTGTCACCGCCTACCTCGAAGTTCGGCGACTTAGCCTATGTATGGGTCTGGTTGCAGGCCGCCAGAATCATGCCATAGTGTGCGTTGTCCAGGGGTTGTTTCGAATTTGAGCTCGTCTCCATCTCGGAGTTGATCATCAGTGCACCAATTGACACCTTATGTAACATCTGAGTCGAGAACGCATGCAATGTTACGAAGTTGAGACTTTGATGGCCATTTCGTTAGATGTCCATTCTATCGAATGTTCCCACTGTGCAAGGCTTGACTCTACGAGCGCGTTTGAACAACGCGGGCAAACTTCGGTGAGAGCACAAGGGGTGACGTCAGCAACGTGTTTACAGCGCCGTGCATCGTCTTGCACACTACACCAAGTAGAGGTCCAATATCGTTAAGAAAAAGGGCGCGAACAACAGCCTGCATGTATCATGAAGAGCTTGTACGAGGATGCTAGAACTCGAAAGACCTTTTACAATGCAATCACTGCGATCTCGGAAAGCCGTTCCTCAGGTTGACCCTCAAAGGGCGCAGTCTAACCAATCTCGGATCTGACTCCCATCTTGACCAACTGCTCGATTCCTTTCAGACCCTAACAAACCCTACAAGCCCTCAAGTGCAGTGTTGACATGGCCACGACAACAATTACCGCAGAGCGCACTGAGCTCTCGGATCTGCGTGGCGAGTCGCAGATCCCACTCACAAATTACACGTCTGCAACCTCACGCCCTTTTACCTCGAACCAAAATCCCGACGAGATACCGGAAGACGCACCGTACTCGACCACAGCAATTCCAGATGGTGGCTATGGTTGGGTCATCGTTGCCGCGGGCTTCATCACGACGTTCTGCCACAATGGTATAATTAACTGTTGGGGTGTGTTGCAGGCTGCGCTACTGGATTCGACTTTGAAGAACGAAAAGGCTTCGACGCTGACGTTTGTTGGATCGCTGGGTCTTGCTGGCGGAGCTATGTACGGACTTCTGGTTGTTCGTTTCATGCGATGGTTTGGTGCGCGCTTGACGGTTTTGCTGGGCGTATTCCTCATGGGTATGAGTTTGATCGGAGCCAGCTTCTGCACGTCAAACATTGCTGGTCTTTTCGGCACGTTCGGGGTCGTCGGTGGCGTTGGAATGGCAATGAACTATGCTGTTTCTAACGCGCTTCCTGTCCAGTACTTCAGCTCGCGCCTGGGACTCGCCAATGGGATTATCAAACTTGGCGGAGGTGTTGGTGGTTGCGTGATGGCTATTGCACTCGAAGCCATGTACCAAAGAGCCGGGATCGAGTGGACTTTCCGCTTCCAGGGCCTGCTGACCCTTGCAATTGGTATGCCGGCTGCTTGGTTGCTGAAGGATCGTGTGCCGCTCAAGACCGCGCCTTTCTTCGACAGCAGCATGTTCCGCTCGATCCCCTTTGTTGCGACATTTGTTGCGAGTGCTATTGGAGTTTTCGCCCTCTACATACCTCCATACTACCTCCCGCTGTTCGCTCAGTCCATTGGCCTGAGTTCCAGTACTGGTGCAGGACTGGTTGCAGCTTTCAACGCCTGCAACGCCATTGGACGCTTCTTCGCAGGCCCACTCTGCGACAAGATCGGACCGCTCAACATGTTTGTGATTGTAATGGCCATCAACGCTGTTAGTATGCTAGCCATCTGGCCTGTTTCCAACACGCTCGCGCCGCTTGTCATCTTCGCAACAGTCAATGGCGTCGCAAACGGAGCCTACTTCACCACACAGCCCACCGTTGTCGCTGGTATCTTCGGACCCGGAAGAGCTACAGTTGCAATGAGCATGTCCGTGACAGGATGGTCCGCGGGATATCTGATGGGCGCGCCTATTGCAGGTTATCTGCTTCAAGCTGCAGGCGGCAGCAAGCAAGGTGCGGGAATCGGTCAGAGTGTTGAGTTCTATCGACCTGCTATCTTCTACGCTGGCGGTATGGCTACGCTTTCAGCTCTATGTGTTATCATGGCGAGGTTAACAGTCGCGAAGAAAATGCTCAAGCGGGTGTGACAGACTGCGCGTATGAATGCATAATGTCATTTCGAGTAATACACATACATGCCTTGCCGCTTCGACGAATCTGTTACATGAACATCCATAGTAAGAATGTCTGGACTTAGATGATCTATGTTTTTGACTGAATCGAAATCAATAATTGACACCTCTAGACCGAACAACCAGTAGCCAATCTGGAACATCCGAACTGGTCCCCAAGCCAATCACACACCTGATGGTGCGACAGTATGTATCACCCAAGCCTAAACATTATTACATGATCTCTCAGAACAAGTAGGTGGTGGAAGATATAAGGGATCACAAGTATTCAACACCATGCAACAACAGCACGCCTTACACTTTGTCCAAAGCGCTACTGATGACCTCATCTTCAATTGCATTCCCCGTGGTGATCTCTTGTCCCTGTTCATAGTACTCAGCCGTCCCTTCGATCCTCTCACTTCTGGCGGTCTCCTGTCTTATGAATCGTACTCAGTATCGTCTTCACCCTCATCGTTGGCGATGCCGTCTACTTCCTTCGGTCGTTCTTGAATTGCATGTATGATCTCTTCGCCGCTTTTTTCCTCGCCTTCCTCGTCCTCATTATCCTCCCCAGAATCGTCGTCATTATAGTCTTCTTCCCCGTCGATGTATTCCCACTCCACCTCATATCCCTGCTGCTCCCACAGACCCAATGCAGTCTCACGGATAAGATCCGCGACCCAATCACTCGTCAACCGTGCCCTTACTTCCGCTGCTGCGTCAAGGTCTTCACACTTCTCCTCAATCCATGCTGCAAACGCGATACGCATTGCAAGGGTTGGCCAGCGTAAGAATAGCTTCATGTACATGTTGGGGAAGAGTTTGAGGTTGCACTCTGGACAACGGTCGGAGGTCGAGGTGCTGAACCAGGTCTCGAGGCAGGTCCTCCCGAAGATGTGTGAGCATGGGTGTATTCGTGCTGCTCGCTCAAGAGCCAGGCTTGTATCTTTTTGTGTTACGGATAAGGTGGTCTTGAGTATCGCGGTGTCATGGGAGGTGATGCTACTTGTCGGGGAGGCGACGCGGGCGGCAGTGAAGTGCACTGTCGACGACGAAGGTGAGGCGAGGTGATGTGGCAGGTTAATTTCGGGCGCGACTTCGAGTGGCTCACGGCAGATCGAGCAGTCGAGCGCATTGGATAGCTGTAGTTCAGTCACGCCATTGGCAAGAAAGTCTACTCTGGACTGGTAAGGTGGAGTAGGTGCAGTTGTGCTACTCATGTTGACAGATATGTTCGGACAAACAGTGTTGTGTCACAAGATTCCAGTACTCTGTGTCAACTAATATCAGGAGCAAGCTGATGTATATATAGCGGGGTACGTGTAGACAGATAGGTATAGTAGCTGAACAATGGAGAATGTATGATTGAAAGTGTAAGGTGGAGGGTGTGAGATCGAGAGTATGAACAGAAAGGCGGTGCAGCTGAGCGTTTGTTACCTCGAGCAACCGTTTGTCTCCCCCGCAACTCAAGATGAGCATGTGAGGGTAGAACTCACGTGACGGGGGCGCAGTGCAACCCGCAAAGCTAGAAGTGTGAACTGCTTATACACCGGAGGTAAGGGGCAACTTCCTTGAGGTGAGTGCTAATAACAGTTTGGTGCTTTGAAGCAGGCTGAAATCAGAGCGCAGCTCGGGACACTGCCTCACTGTCCCGTCAAACTGCTACCATGCTTCGCAATCACCACAACCCCGCGTACAACCCCCGAATTACCCCACCACTTGAACAACCACCTCGCCGCCTGAAAGCTCCCGAGGCCGAGTCCAAGCATCTTGAGCCGGCGATCCTGGTTCTCCATATACTGCGCCAAGGGCGCAAAAACGTGCTCCGTGATGTCCACCACCTTAATATCATCGTCCGCATACCCAATGCCCACAAGTTTTCGTCGATAGCACTCAGGAGTGACGAAGTTTGCCCAAGGCGCGCCCATCAGTTTAGTCAACACACGAAGGCTTAACCTCTGAAGCATAGTCGCTTGTGGAGCAAGACACAAATCGAAAGCCATGAATGATGCATCAAAGCTCTTGTACGCATGATCAATCAAGACCCATCGAGAGGGTGAGAAGTGATACGCCGTATCTAGCGCCAGCAACCACGTCTCCTGCGACCCGGTATGAGCCGTTTGAGCAGCCGTGAGCAATTGCTCGCTCCACACGTGAGGCTTTGAAGCATCCGCGCAAAAGAGACTAGCTTTGACTCTTGCTAAATCATCAACACGTTCCTGAGCATATTGATACTGAGAACTGTCCTGGGTGATGCCGACATACTGATCGAAATACACGTGGTGTTGCTCCTCACCCCACCACAGCCTATCGGACGGTCTGACGGGGGTCTCGCTCATTAGATAGATGGTCTGCTCACCACAACCGAATCCTACGTCAATGAGACATCTGGTGCGGTGTGTGGCTGCATTTTTCGAGATCCCAGCCTCTGCAAGTATGAGATTCACCAGATCTCGGCACGCTTCAGCCAGGCTCTTGCGTCTGACGGGGTTTTCATTTTCAGCCTACGGAGCAGTGAATACGATACTTTTGACGAGAAAGAGTTTTACTGACCTTCCAATATCCCATGTTCATCCACATGGGTATGTGGGTGTCAAGATGTAAACGGCCATGCTGCAGGCCATAGACGGTCCTTTTATTTTTCTTCTGCCTGAAGATCCAGGGAATTATAATCGCCGCGACCACTCCGAGTAGAAGTGGATTCATTGCAGCGCCGAATGTAAGCGTGAAAGGGCGATGCACACACACCTCGAAGCTGCGAGGTTTTGAATGTGTTATAGCTCTAGCCATTTTGGGAGTAGTGCGACTGCGCACTCAATGGATCGAGGCACGAACAGAGGATATTGAAGACGTTCTGATAGACGGACCCCAGTTTCTCTATGGCATTACATGTTCAAAAGTGCCGCCAAGGCACATCAATATCGAGTGCATCGGCGACTCGCATGGCTGATACAACGCAGCCTTCCAGTAGCACCATGCCATCCCAACACCAGCCACCAACTAAGTACACATTATCATCTCCACTCCTCCAGCGCGGTACAGACTTCTCGTCGCTACCGCTCTCCTGATTGTAACCGAATATAGCGTTGACAATGCGTTGGCTCTGTGTGCTTCGAAGCACGCGCGTAAATCTTGCCGAGTGCTGTATTTGAGATCTCTCCAGCGCACTGAAGGGACAAGTCGTGACGATTGCGCCACACGGCTGGACGTGGTGTGACTCAGTCCTATGTTTGCCTTCTGTAGACGTGTTGAGGTGGATCAGCTGCGCTGCCCTGTTGGATTTTCCTGCTGTCTTCCAGCCCTGATTTAGCACGCTGTTGTCTGTGTGCACGACGCTTTCAACTAGAGCCGTTGGTATGTGCGCCATGTAGTGCCGCAGAGGCTCAAAGACCTGCCCAACCACGTCTGGCGCCACCGCAAGGATGACCTTATCAAATGTCTCTGTTTGTTCCAGTGCGTTGGCGTTTCTCCACGACAGCCGCACGCCCTTCTCTTGTGCTTTCACAGTTGTGATGGCAGCGTTGAGCTCGTATTGTATGCCTGTTGCTAGTCGATCTTGTGCTGCTCGAACGCCTTCTGAAACAGTGTAGTGTGGCGCGCGATGCGTCCTTCGCTTGTATTCTGTCAAGTCGCTGGCAGGGAACGCAAGGAGCGACTCGTGTGGACAGGTCGTAACGCTCGATATCAGTGGCAGGACGTAGTAGGTCGCAAAGTGCTCAGGCGTCCATGTGCGCTCGAAGTATGCTTGCAGCGTCTCGCCCCGCTGTGGAGCAATAAAGAAGCAGCATAGCGAGAAGTAGACGTAGCATAATGCCAGGTACACCAGTTCTAGAATATATGAT
>Ga0079220_10000474_pt1 | contig 10222 bp, 6 predicted proteins | sample GAAS100_FD_75071 | JGI IMG/M metagenome (GOLD analysis project Ga0079220, IMG submission 75071) | Agricultural soil microbial communities from Georgia to study Nitrogen management - GA AS100 | ecosystem: Environmental > Terrestrial > Soil > Agricultural land | place: USA: Georgia | collected... | reverse complement strand
CCTTCGCGCGCCAGGCGGGCAGCAAGAAGCCGCGCATCCTCACCATCACCCAGAGCACCTACGACGGCGTCGTCTACAACGTCGAAATGCTCAAGCAGACCTTGAACGGCAGCATCGACACGCTGCACTTCGACGAAGCATGGCTGCCGCACGCGGGCTTTCACGAGTTCTACAAGGACATGCACGCGATCGGCAAGGACCGGCCGCGCAGCAGGGATGCGCTCATCTTCGCGACGCACTCGACCCACAAGCTGCTCGCCGGGCTCTCGCAGGCCTCGCAGATCCTCGTCCAGGAGAGCGAGTCGCGGAAGCTCGACCGTCACCTGTTCAACGAAGCGTATCTGATGCACACCTCGACCTCGCCGCAGTACGCGATCATCGCCTCGTGCGACGTGGCCGCGGCGATGATGGAGCCGCCGGGCGGCACGGCGCTGGTCGAGGAGTCGATCATGGAGGCGCTGGACTTCCGCCGCGCGATGCGCAAGGTCGACGACGAGTGGGGCAAGGACTGGTGGTTCAAGGTCTGGGGCCCTACGAGCCTCGCCGAGGAGGGCATCGGCAAGCGCGACGACTGGATGCTGCGCGCCAACGAGAAGTGGCACGGCTTCGGCAACCTCGCGCCCGGCTTCAACATGCTCGACCCGATCAAGGCGACCGTGATCACTCCGGGGCTCGACGTCTCGGGGAAGTTCGCCAAGACCGGCATTCCCGCCTCGATCGTGACCAAGTACCTCGCCGAGCACGGCGTCATCGTCGAGAAGACGGGCCTGTACTCGTTCTTCATCATGTTCACCATCGGCATCACCAAGGGTCGATGGAACACGCTGGTCACCGCGCTCCAGCAGTTCAAGGACGACTACGACAAGAACCAACCGCTGTGGAAGATCCTGCCCGAGTTCTGCGCCCAGCAGCCGTCCTACGAGCGCGTGGGCCTGCGCGACCTGTGCGGCCAGATCCACGACATGTACAAGGCGCACGACGTGGCGCGCGTGACCACGGAGATGTACCTCTCCGACATGCAGCCCGCGATGAAGCCGTCGGATGCCTTCGCGCACATCGCGCACCGCGACATCGACCGGGTCGAGATCGACCGGGTCGAAGGCCGCGTGGCGAGCGTGCTCCTCACGCCGTATCCGCCGGGCATCCCGCTCCTGATTCCGGGTGAGCGCTTCAACCGCACGATCGTGCAGTTCCTGGAGTTCGCGCGCAGGTTCAACCAGCAGTTCCCCGGGTTCGAAACCGACATCCACGGGCTGATCGAAGAGAAGGATGGCGACACCCTGCGCTATTTCATGGATTGCGTCAGGCAGCGCTAGCGCGGCCCTCGCGCCTTTTCATTCATGAACGACTCGAGATACGCGCGCTTCGGCAGCGGCCGATCGGTGCTGCGCGTCGAGGACGACAAGCTCCTCAAGGGCGAGGGAAGCTTCGCCGACGACGTGTCGGCGCCCGGCCAGGTGCACCTCGTGCTGCTGCGGTCGCCGCATCCGCACGCCCGTATCGCGGGCGTCGACGTCGCTGCCGCGAAGGCGATGCCCGGCGTGGTCGCGGTCGTCACGGGCCCGGATCTCGTTCGAGCCGGGGTGAAGCCGCTGGCGTCGTCCACCGACTTCAAGCGCGCGGACGGTTCGCCCAGCGCGTCGCCGCCGCGCCAGGCGCTGGCCGCCGAGACCGTACGCTTCGTCGGGGAAGCCGTCGCGGCGGTCGTTGCCGAAACGCTGGAGCAGGCGCGCGACGCCGCGGAAGCGATCGAAGTCGCCTACGAGCCGCTGCCGGCCGTGGTCGATCCCGCCGCGGCGCTCGCGCCGGGTGCGCCGACGGTGTGGCCGCCTGCGATCGGCAACGTCGCCTGCGAGATGCGCCACGGCGATGCCGCCGCCGCTGCCGCGGCCTTCCGGAAGGCCGCGCACGTCGTGTCGCTCGATCTCGTCAACCAGCGCGTCGCGCCGAGCCCCATCGAGCCCCGGGCCGTCGTCGCGAGCTACGACCCGGCGAGCGGGCGCATCACCATCCGGGCGTCGTCGCAGATGCCGACCGGATTGCGCGACGCCTTGTGCGCCGAGGTTCTGGGGATCGCGACCGACAAGGTGCGCGTTCTGGTGGGCGATGTCGGCGGCGGCTTCGGGATGAAGACCGGTCTGTACCCCGAGGACGTGGTCGCGGCGTATTGCGCCCGCACGATCGGGCGGCCGGTGAAGTGGTGCGCCGAGCGGATCGAGGAGTTCCTGGCGGCTACGCACGGCCGCGACGTGACCAGCAAGGCCGAGCTCGCGCTGGACGAGTCCGGTCGGGTCGTGGCGCTGCGCATCGATTCGCTCGCCAACCTCGGCGCGTACGCGACGCCTGCGGGCGTGGTGATCCAGCTCATGATCGGCCCGTGGGTCTCGACCAGCATCTACGATATCCGCACCATCGACATTCGCATCCGAGGCGTGCTCACCCATACCGGACCGACCGCGGCGTACCGGGGCGCAGGCCGGCCCGAAGCGATCTATATCATCGAGCGACTGATGGACGCCGCGGCGCGCCGGATGGGCCTCGATCCCTCAGAGCTCAGGCGGCGGAACATGATCCGGGCCGACCAGATGCCGTACAAGAACGCGATGCAAAAGACCTACGACAGCGGTGCGTTCGAGTCCATCATGGATCAGGCGCTCTCGCTCGCCGACTGGTCGGGCTTCGAGGCGCGCCGCGCGGAAAGCGCGACGCGGGGCCGCCTGCGGGGCCGAGGGCTCGCAACGTTCCTCGAATGGACCGGCGCGGACGTGTTCGATGAGCGGGTCACGGTCGAAGTGTCCGGCGACGGATTCATCGAGATCTTCTCCGCCACGCAGGCCATGGGCCAGGGCATCGCGACGAGCTATGCCCAGCTCGCGGTCGACGTCTTCGGTGTGCCGATCGAGAAGATCCGCATTGTCCAGGGCGATACCGACCGCGGCACCGGATTCGGCAGCGCGGGCTCGCGTTCGCTCTTCGTCGGCGGCTCCGCGGTCAGGGTCGCGGCGCAGCGCACGGTGGAACGAGGCCGCGAGCTTGCTGCGGCGGGGCTCGAAGTCGCCGCGGGCGATCTCGAATATTCCGACGGCGTGTTCTCCGTCGTGGGGACCGACCGCAGCGTCGGGCTCTTCGAGCTTGCGAAGGCTCAACCCCGGGCGCACTTCACGGTGGACTCGACGAGCTCGGTCGCCGACGCGACCTGGCCGAACGGCTGTCATGTCTGCGAAGTGGAGATCGATTTCGAGACCGGGGCCGTCGAGCCGGTCGCGTACGCTTCGGTGAACGACGTGGGCAAGGTGGTGAACCCGGCGATCGTCGTCGGCCAGCTCGAAGGCGGCGCGCTCCAGGGTCTGGGGCAGGCGCTGTGCGAGCGCGTCGTCTACGAAGCCGATTCGGGGCAAGCGCTGACGGCGAGCTTTCTCGACTACGCGCTGCCACGCGCCAGCTCGACGCCGCGGTTTCGCACGGCGATGGACGAGTCGATTCCCTGTCGCAACAACGAGCTGGGCATCAAGGGGGTGGGTGAGCTCGGGACGATCGGCGCGACGCCTGCAGCGGTCAACGCGGTCATCGACGCGCTGGCCCGCGCCGGCGCGGAGAAGTCCGCTCTCGGCCTCCAGATGCCGCTCACGTCCGAGCGTGTCTGGCGCGCTCTACGCGGCGCGTAACACCGGTTAGGCCGCGTCGTCGCGTGGACTGCCGTCCGGCAGTCGCCCGCATTCGTTGAAAATGCGCGCGCGACAAGCGCGACAGATCTCCACGTCGAGGCGGGGGTAGATCGCGGCGATCGCGGCGGACTTGGTGGCGAACACATTTTCGCGGCCGATCCGCTCGAGGAAGCCTCCGCGTTCGAGGAGCGCTCTCGCCGCCTGCTTGAGGTTCGCGACATAAAGGACGCCGCCGTGCTCGCGCTGGCGCTGCGATTCGCGCACCAGCAGCTCCCCCCCGGCGGCGTCGACGAAATTGATGCCGCTGCCGATGAGCAGCATGCGCTTTCGCGCCGGCGTGCGCGCGCGCACCTCGTCGAGCTCGTCGTGCACGTGGTCGACCGCGCCGAAGAAGAGCGACCCGTCCACGCGCAGCAGAGCGAGTTGCGGACACTCCGGCGTTCCCGTCTCGGCGACCGGCTCGAAGCGACGCAGCGGCGATGCCGGGTCGGGCGCCACGGCATGAATCGCCGGATGCGTGGTCCGGTTGAGATACAGAAGCAGCGAGCAGAGCACGCCCACCAGGATCGCGAACTCGAGCTGCAGCAGCAGCGTGGCGAGAAAGGTGACGACCATGACCAGCGTCTCGCCACGGCCGACGCGCAGGATCTCGCGCAGGCGATGGAAGTCGATCAGTCCCCAGGCGACGAGGAAGAGCAGAGCCGCCATCACCGCGAGCGGGATGTACGCCGCGAGCGGCGCGACGAACGCGACAAGCACGAGCAGGAAACCCGCCGAGAACACGCCGGCGAGCCCCGTCTTCGCGCCGGCTTCGTAGTTCGCGCCCGTGCGGTTGAACGATCCGGACGTCGGATAGCTGGACGTGAAGGCGCCGGCAATATTCGCCAGTCCCTGGCCGATGAATTCCTGATTTCCGTCGAGGTGCTGGCCCGAGCGCGCCGCGACCGCACGCGCGCTGGAAATCGCTTCCGTCAGACCGATGACGGTCAGCGCCAGCGCGGCGGGCGCGAGCATCCGCCAGGTTCCCGCGGAGAAATCGGGCATCGAGAACGGAGGAACCGCCGAGGGCAGGGCGCCGATCGTCGGCACGTGCGCGACGCCGTTGCGCGCCAGAACATACGCAAGCAAGGCGCCGCCGATCGTGCCGGTCAGCATGTAAGGCACGCGTGGCAGGACGCGCCGGCCGATCAGGGCCACCGCCAGCGTGGCCAGGCCGACGGCGACCGCCCAGACGTCGAGCTCCCCCACGTGCTGCGCGAACTGCGTCAGCGCGGCGGCGAAAGTCGGCTCCTGAGGCACCTCGAGGCCGAAGAAATTGCGAAGCTGCGCGGAAACGATCAGCAGGCCCGCGCCGGCGGTGAATCCGACGATCACCGTCGTGGAAATGAAATTCACCAGCATGCCCAGCCGAGCCAGGCCGAGCGCCAGCTTGATGAGCCCGATCATCAGGTTGAGCGTCAGCACCAGGCGCAGGTATTCCGGAGAGAACGGCGCCGCAAGCGCACCTAGCGAGGCGAATACCATGAGCGAGGTGGCGTTGGTCGGGCCCGACACGAGATGGCGCGACGAACCCCACAGTCCGCCGACGACGGCAGGCAGCATGGCGCCGTAGAGCCCGTATTCCGGCGGGACGCCGGCGAGCGTGGCGAAGGCGATCGCCTGCGGCAGCACGAGGAGGGCTCCGACCAGCGCGGCGCCGAGGTCGTCGCGAAGGCTCGCCGCCGTCACCCGCTCGCGCCAGGCGAGGAAGGGCAGCAGCCGACGGCGCCAGGCCAGGCATTGGGTGCAGGGACGGGACAGCATCAGCCGCGATGATGCGGCCTGAGGGACGAGGCGCGCAACGACGCGCGTTCCCTCTGTCTAGGCGGCGACGGGAATGATGGTGGTCGGAGAAGGGGCGTCCGCTTTCGGTTCCTCCGCGGCTGCGCGCGGCGCGTAGGCCACGACCGAGGCGAGCACGCACGAGGCCATGCGCACTTCCATCGATTCGCCTCGGTGCGGCAACACGATGGGAACCCTGGCGCCGAGCGCTACGCCAGCCGCGAGCGCACCGAAGCCGCCGGTGAGCATGCGCAGGATCAGCGAGCCCGATTCGAGCCCGGGAACGATGAGCACATCGGCGTTTCCGGCGACCTTCGACTCGATGCCATTGGCGCGCGCGCTGGCGGCCGAGAGCACGCTGTCGGCGGTGAGAGGACCCTCGACCACCGCACCCGTGATCAGCCCCTGTGCGGCCATCTTCGCGAGCGCCGCCGCATCCCCGGTCGCGGGAAGCGCCGGAGTGACGCCTTCCACGGCGCTCAGGATCGCGACGTTGGGCACGGCCACGCCCAGCGCCTGCGCGAACTCGATCGCGTTCTGTACGATCTCGCGCTTCGCCGCGAGGTTGGGCACGATGTTGAGCACGGCGTCCGAGAGCACGAAGGCCCGCGGCAACCCCGGCACCTCGACGAAGTACGCGTGGGTGAGCCGCCGTTCGCCGCGCAAGCCCGATTCGGGCGTCACGACCGCGCGCATCAGGTCATCGGGATAAAGGCTGCCCTTGATCAGCGCTCGCACGGTGCCGTCGCGCGCCAGCGCCACGGCGCGCTGCGCGGCCGCGAACGGATCGTCGGGCGTGTCGACGATCTCGATCCGCGACAGGTCCAGTCCCGCCAGCGCCGCGGCTTCGCCGATGCGCCTGTCCGGACCGACCAGCACGGGCGCGAGATAGCCGGCGAACTGACCCGAGAGCGCCATCTGCAGCGCGTCGCGGTCGCACGGGAACACCACGGCCGCCGGAAGCGGCGGGTGGTTGCGCGCACGGTCGACCAAGCGCTGAAAGTACGGCCGGGTAACCATGGATCGAGCGTGGCAAAGCCGGGCGGCACTGTCAACTGGAGGCCGATGGCCGGCGCCTCCGGGCGCGTAACCGTTACACCTTTCCCTTCCATGGCACGACGAGGTGCTCGACGTAGCGCATCAGCAGGTCGAAAAGGTAGGCGACCGCGCCGATGACGACGATGCCCATGATCACGATGTCGGTGCGCAGGAAGTTCGACGCGTTGAGCACCATCTGCCCGAGGCCTCGGGTTGCCGCCACCATCTCGGCCGCCACCAGCGTCGTCCAGCCGAAGCCGATCGCGATGCGCATGGCGGTGAGAATCTCCGGCATCGCCCCGGGAACGATGACGTGCCGGATCACCTGCCACTTCGACGCACCCATCGAGTAGGCCGCGTGAATCTGCTCCTGCGACACCGACCGCACGCCGGCGCGCGAGCTCATCGCCAGCGGAGCGAAGCAGGCGAGATAGATCAGCAGCACCTTGGACAGCTCGTCGATTCCGAACCAGATCACGATCAGCGGCAGATAAGCGAGCGGCGGCAACGGGCGATAGAATTCGATCGGCGGATCGAAAATACCGCGGGCGATCCGCGACACGCCCATCGCGATGCCGATCGGGACAGCCGTCACGCAGGCCGCCACGAAGGCAGTGAACACGCGGAATATCGACCAGCCGAAGTGCTCGGCGAGCGGGGCGTCCGTGAGCTGCCCCATCGCCGACTCGTACAGGCGGCTGAACACGGTCTCGGGCGTCGGCAGGAACAGGGGCGGCACCCACCGAAAGTGGCTCGCGAGCCACCACAGCAGGCCGATACCGATCATCGTCGCTACGCTGATGGCTGTGCTCGGTCCCTCGCCCGGCGTGGTGAATTTCGAAGTCTTGGGCCGGGCTTCGATCCGGGATGCGTCGCGGCTCACGGTCGGGCTTCGAGCATCGCGGCGTCGCCGGCAACTCTATGCTGGATGACCGCCAGGACTTCCTCGCGCAAGGTGATGAAGTCGGGTGCCGATTTGATGGCGCGGGCGTCGCGCGTGTCGATGAAGCGCCGGCCGAAGTCGAGCCGGTATTGGTGCGAGATCCGTCCGGGCCGCGGCGTCATCACCACGAGATGCGTCGCGAGAAAAAGCGCTTCCTCAACCGAGTGGGTAATGAAGAACATCATCTTGCCCGTGCGATGCCAGACGTCGAGGATAAGCTCCTGGATCGATTCACGGGTGAAGGCGTCGAGCGCGCCGAGCGGCTCGTCCATCAGCATGAGCTCGGGGTCGGAGGCGAGCGCGCGGGCGATCCCGACGCGCTGCTGCATGCCGCCCGAGAGCTCGTAGATCGCACGCTCGGCGAAATCTTCCAGGCCGACCAGCTTCAGCTTCTCCATCGCGAGCTTGCGCCGCGTCGCCGGGTCGACGCCGCGCATGCGCAGCCCGAATTCGACGTTGGCCGCGACGTTGAGCCAGGGCATGAGCGCGTGCTTTTGGAACACGACGCCGCGGTCGGCGCCCGGCCCCGTGACCGGCCTGCCGTCGAGCTCGATCGCTCCTTCGGTCGCGGGCAGAAAACCCGCGATGCAGTTGAGGAGCGTGGTCTTCCCGCACCCGGAGGCGCCGATCGCCACGACGAAATCGCCGTCGCGCATCGCGAGATTGACGTCGGACAGCGCATCGACCGTGCCGGTCTTGGTGGCGTAGCGTACGCCGAGCTGGCGGATATCGAGTTGCGGCACGGAGGCGTCCGTCTAACAGCGACGGGCATTCTGACAGAAAAACCGCGGCATACCGCGCGGGGAGCGCGCGGACGCCCGGTACTCGGCTGGCTTCCGCGGGTCGCCGCTCGCGGCTCGGAGCGGTGCCCGCGGGTGCCGCACTCTACTTCATCGCCTTCGTCACCCATTCGATGGTGACGTTCTTGCTGAAGTCCGGAGCGACCGAGGTGAGCCGTCCCTGCTCCTTGAGGAAGTTGGCTTGCTGCGCGAGCGCTTTCGTTGCGGCGCCGTTCGCGCCGCCGCCGAGCCACGACGGCGACGCCTGCTCCTGCAGGCTCGGGAAGCCGTAGAGCGCCATCGCGGCGGACACGTCCTCGGGCTTGCCGCCTGACCACTTCGCGACCGCCGCGACCTTCGCCTGGTCGGCGGTCCAGCCCTTGGGATTCGCACGATAGTCGGCGTCGGCCTTCGCCACCGCCTTGACCAGGGCGACCATGAACTCCGGATTCTCCTTCGCGAACTTCTTGGTCACGATGAGGCCGTCGAAGGTGCACGCGCCCTTCTTGCAGATGTCGCCCGACGTCATCAGCACCTTGCCGTTCTTCTTCACGGTCGAGAGCACCGGGTCCCAGATGAACGTCGCGTCGATGTCGCCGCGGCCCCAGGCGGCGGCGATTTCCGGCGGACGCATGTTCAGCACCTGCGCCTCGTTGGGCTTGATACCCGCCTGCTGCATCGCGTAGAGCAACTGGAAGTGCGAAGTCGACACGAACGGCGTGCCGATCTTCTTGCCCTTCAGGTCCGCGATCGTGTTGATGCCGCTGCCGTTGCGAGCGACCAGCGCCTCCGCGGCCGCGATGTCTTCGAGGATCCAGAACAGATCGACGTCCATGCCCTGGCTGATCGCCGTCGCGACGCCGGTGGACCCGACTTCGCCCAGTTGCACGTCGCCCGACGCCATGGCGCGGATCACGTCGCCGCCGCCCCCGAACTGGCGCCAGTTGATCTTGAAGCCGGTGGCCTTCTCGATTTCCTGGCTCTGCTGCACCCACCGCCACGGATTCATCATGTCCTGATAGGCGAAAGTCACCGTCTTCTGCGCCCAGGCCGGGGTTGCGGCGAAAAGCGCGGCCATCACCACCCATGCTGCGAACAGCCGTTTCATGTTCCCTCCTTTGTCCGAATGGCTTCTGGAAAAACTAGACCGCTGCCAGCGTCTTGCGCAGGCACTCGACGATGATGTCGATATGCGAGCGCTCGGCGATGAGCGGCGGAGCGATCATCGCGGAATCGCCGGTCGTCTTGAGGTGCAGCCCGTTGTCGAACAGCTTTTTCTGGAGCGCGTGACCGCGCGCGCCGGGGGCGCCTTTCGGGTGCAGGTCGATCGCCGCGAACATGCCGTAGCCACGGAGGTCCGCGACGGCGGCAACGTCCCTGAGCGACCAGATGCCGTCCAGGAAATACGGCGAGAGCTCCGCGCCGCGCTCGAACAGCCCTTCCTTGCGGTAGACGTCTAGCGTCGCCAGCCCGGCCGCGCACGACGCGGGATGCCCCGAATAGGTGTAGCCATGAAAGAATTCGATCGCTCCTTCCTGGGCGGCGGCGACGATCGTGTCGTGAATGCGCTCGCTCACTGCGACGGCTCCCATCGGCTGCGCGCCGTTGGTCAGGCCCTTGGCCATGGTCATGATGTCCGGCGTGACGCCGAAGCTCTGCGCGCCGAAGGCCTTTCCCGTGCGGCCGAAACCGCAGATGACCTCGTCGAACACGAGCAGGATGCCGTGCTGGTCGCAGATCTCGCGCACGCGCTGGAGATAGCCCTTCGGCGGCACGAGGCAGCCGGTCGAACCCGCGATGGGCTCGATGAAGCAGGCGGCGATGTTCTCCGCCCCGTAGAGCGTCACGAAGCGCTGCAGATCTTCCGCCAGCTCCGCGCCATGCGCGCCTTCGCCACGGGTGAAGAAGTTCTCCTTCAGATGCGTGTGCCACATATGGGCTATGCCGGGCAGCGTCGGCCCGAACTTGCGCCGGTT
>Ga0079220_10000472_pt1 | contig 10227 bp, 10 predicted proteins | sample GAAS100_FD_75071 | JGI IMG/M metagenome (GOLD analysis project Ga0079220, IMG submission 75071) | Agricultural soil microbial communities from Georgia to study Nitrogen management - GA AS100 | ecosystem: Environmental > Terrestrial > Soil > Agricultural land | place: USA: Georgia | collected... | reverse complement strand
GAGTGGGTGACATGACGGATGATCGGTTCGACAGGCTGCTTGAGCAGGCGGCACAAGATTATCACCGCCCGCCGGCCACGCCGCGGGAGGAGATGTGGCAGCGCATCGTGGCGCGGCGCGCGGAGCGGCGGCGGCGCGCGATCGTCTTGCGGCCGGTGCTCCGCTGGGGCGTGGGCATCGCGGCGGTGCTCGCGCTCGGCGTTGCCATCGGGCGCTGGACCGTGACCATCGAGACTTCCCAGCCGCGCCAACCCTCCACACTCGCCTACCGCGTCGCCGCGGCGCAGTACCTGACGCGCACCGAAGCCCTCCTCACGGGATTCCGCTCCGAAGCGCGCCCCGGGCAGCCCAACATGCAGTTCGCGCAACAGGCCCGCGATCTCCTCGGCACGACGCGTTTGATGCTCGACTGTCCGGCGGGAAAGGATCCTCGACTGAAGGGCCTGCTCGAGGACCTCGAGGCGGTGCTGGCCCAGATCGCCCAGCTGCCGTCGGGCGGAGACCAGGAAGATGTGCAGCTGATCAACCAGGGACTGGAACAGCGCAATGTGCTGCTGCGGCTCAGGACGGCGAACCCCTCCGGCCCCGGCCCGGTGCGCACACAAGGAGCACTCTGATGCAGACGATGCTGCTCGTGGTGGCCGTCATGGCAATGCAGCAGCCCGCGTCGCCGCGCAGGACCTTCGAGGTCCTCCTCGCGCCGCAACTCAACGCCCTGACGATCGCGTCCGACCGGCTCGAGGGGCTGCAGGGGCTCGCCGGGCTGGAAGGGTTAGCGGGGCTGGCGGGGCTGGAGGGGCTGCAGGGGCTACAGGGACTTTCGGAACTCGATGGATACGACATGCTCGACGCCGTGTCTCCGCCGGCATTCCAGGACGCGCAGGATCCGACCGACTCGCTGTGGCGCGCGGCCCGCCAGGCGTTCAACCGTGGCGATTACACCAGCGCAGCCAACTTGTATGGCGACCTGATGCGGCGCTACCCGAACGCGACTCGCGCCGGGGACGCCCTCTACTGGGCCGCGTTCGCGCTCTACAAGAACGACAACCTCGACCGGGCGCGCAGCCTGCTCGTGGACCAGGCTCGACAGTACCCCAAGGCCGCCACATTGCGGGACGCGGCTGCGCTGCTCGCACGCGTCCAAACCGCGCTCGCGAGGCAGGGAGACGAGGACGCGGCGCGCTGGGTGCGCGACCACGCCCAGCCGGCGGATACGACGCGCGCCGCCAGCTGCCCCACCGAAGACGATGAAGACGACATGCGCGTCGCGGCCCTCAATGGCCTGCTGCAGATGGACGCCGCCAACGCCCTGCCGATCCTTAAGAAGGTCCTGGCGCGGCGCGACGCCTGCTCGGCCGGCTTGCGCCGCAAGGCGGTGTTCCTCGTGTCGCAGAAGCGGTCGGCCGAAACCGAAGATATCCTGCTCGATGTGGCGCAGCACGATCCCGATTCCGAGGTGCGGCAACAGGCCGTGTTCTGGCTCTCCCAGGTGCCCACCGACCGGGCCGTGGGGATGCTCGATTCGATCCTCAAGACCGCGACCGATCAGGAGCTCCAGGAGAAGGCGATCTTCGCCCTGTCGCAGCAGCACAGTCCCCGGGCCGGCGCCATCCTCCGGGCCTACGCCGAGCGCGCCGACGCCCCGTCCGAAACGCGCGAGAAAGCGATCTTCTGGCTCGGCCAGCAACACTCGAACGATAACGCGGAATTCCTCCGCGGCTTGTACCCGAAGCTGACCGAAGAGGACCTTAAGGAGAAGGTGATCTTCTCGCTGGCGCAGATGGGGGGCGCCGAGAACATGCGCTGGATGATGGACCTCGCGGTGAACGAGCGCGAGCCCGTCGAAATGCGGAAGAAGGCGCTCTTTTGGGCCGGCCAAAGCGGCGCTGATCTCGGGCAGCTCGCGACGCTCTACGACCGGATGCAGAACCGGGAAATGAAGGAGCAACTCATCTTCGTCTACTCGCAGCGCCACGAAGCGGCCGCGCTGGACGCACTCATCAAGATCGCGAAGACCGAGCAGGACCGCGAGCTCCGCAAGAAAGCGATCTTCTGGCTCGGACAGTCGCATGACCCGCGGGCCGCGCAGGTGTTGCTGGAGATCATCAACCAATGATCGCGCCCCTCGTGCTCGCGCTCGCGCTGCAAGGTGGCCTCGCCGATCGCGTGGCCGCCGCGCCCGACGGCGACGTGCGGTTCTCGTTCGCCACGCGGCCGGGCGTGTGCGGCGACGGTCGCAGCAACATCTCTCTGGAGTGCGACGACGGGAACTGCGGCCGGCACCGGATCAGCTCCGGCCGCTACGACGACGACGATCGCGGCTGCCCCTGCGAGCCGGGCCCGGCGCGCGTGGCGCTCCGCAAGCGCGGCGCTCGGATCGAGCGGTTGCGGGTGTACGTGGGCGGGGCGTGGCGGCCCGGCGCGGATGCGCGCGTCACCGACCTCGGAGCCGCCTCCACCGCCGCCGCGACGCGCTATCTCCTTGACCTCGCCGCACGCGGCGAAGGGGACGTCGGACACGAGGCCGTTTTCCCCGCGGTGCTGGCGGATAGCGTCACCGTATGGCCGGACCTGCTGCGGCTCGCTCGAGGGGCCGCGGTCCCACACGAGACACGGCGCGCAGCGGTCTTCTGGCTGGGCCAGGCCGCGGGCCAAGCCGCAACCCGGGGGCTCAGCGATATCGTGGACGACTCGAGCGTCGACCTCGAGGTGAAGGAGACGGCCGTGTTCGCGCTGTCCCAGGAGCCCCGCGACGAAGGCGTCCCGGCCCTGATTCGCATCGTGAAGAGCAACCGCAGTCCCGGCGTCCGGAAGAAGGCACTGTTCTGGCTGGGCCAGTCGGAGGATCCGAGGGCGCTGGCGCTGTTCGAGGAGATTCTGACGGGGAGGTGAGGGGGGTTGGGGAGGTCGGGGAGGTCGGGACGGCCCTCGAACACCCCCTCTAGCTTCTTCACCGTCCCAAACCTCCGCAACCTGCCTTTCTATATTCCCCCCCATGCCATTCTGGACTCTGCGTCGCAAGCTTGCGGCCGCGGGGGCGGTCATCCTGCTGCTGGTGCTTGGCTGGGCCTCCGTCGTGGTCGCCGTGGCGCTCGCGGGCGCTCACGATCAGGCGACCAGCGCCGACGCGATTGCCGTGCTGGGGGCGGCTCAGTACAACGGTCGCCCGTCACCGGTGTTCCGGGCCCGGTTGGACCACGCCGCCACGCTGTATCAACGGGGCTATGCGCCGGTCATTCTGGTCACGGGGGGCGTCGGGACCGGCGACACCGTTAGCGAATCTGAAGTCGGGCGCCGCTACCTCACCAAGGCGGGCTTGCCGGAGAACGCCGTGGTCGCCTTGGCGGCCGGCTCGAGCACAGCGTCCTCGATCTCGAGCGTGGCACACTGGCTCGCGGCCCGCGACAGCCACCGCGTCCTGCTCGTCTCCGACGGATTCCACATGCTGCGGTTGCGCATCCTCGCCACCCGGCACGGCCTGCTGCCGTTCACCTCACCCGCTCCCGGTTCTCCAATCCGTTCCAACCCCCGGCGCAATGCGGCGTATTTCCTGGCCGAGGGATTCAAGGTCCCCATCACCTGGCTCTTTAACCGCTGAGCGATGCCATGCAGCTCGACAGCCGCCGCATCCATACCGGCCGGGTCATTCGGCTCGATGTGGACACGGTCCGCTTCCCTGACGGCTCGACGGGCCAGCTCGAGCTGATCCGTCACCCTGGCGCCGCCGGGATCGTGCCGTGCGCGTCGGACCCGCCCGGGTCGGACCCCACCATTCTGCTCATCCGGCAGTACCGCTACGCGACCGGGGGCCCCTTGTGGGAAATCCCCGCCGGCACCCTCGACCCGGGAGAGGAGCCGGAGGCATGCGCCCGCCGCGAGCTGCTCGAGGAGACGGGCGTCACAGCGGCGCGCATGCAGCGACTCACATCCATTTGGACAACGCCCGGGTTCACCACGGAGGTGATCCACCTCTACGCCGCGATGGGACTTACGACCGGGGCGCCGTCGCGCGAACGCGACGAGTTCATCGAGGTCGTGCCACAGCCGTTGTCTCGCGTGCTGGGCCTCATTAAAGACGGAGAAGTCCGTGACGCAAAGACCGTTGTAGCTATCCTTTATATGGCAAGGTTCGTCCTCGGGATGTAGCGCCGCGCTGTCCCCCGACGAGGACGGAGCGTGTCGCGCGGACCCGGCGCGGCGCGGACAACACGGGGGCGGGAGGCTGGCGCACCGCTGGCGCGACGGGTACGGTTCCTGCGGCATCTAATGGGCGGTAACTCGCCGGGCAGGGGTAGTCATCCTGAGCGAGGAGCGGTTCATGGGAGCAACTCTCAATCGGAAGAGCGAAGGCGTCGTCACCGCCCGCGCCCTCGAGCGCCAGGCGCTGCATGAGCTTGATGACGGCCGGCTGGTACTGGAGCATCTGGGGGGCGACCCCCAGGCGTTCGGCACCCTGGTCGACCGCTATCAGACGCGCCTCCTCAACTTCATCAATCGCACGATCGGAGACCGGGAGCGGGCAGAAGACCTGGTGCAGGAGGTGTTCATCCGGGTGTTCCGCCACCTGCATCGGTTCGACCAGACGAAGAAGTTCTCGACCTGGATATACACCATCGCCTCGAACCTGGCGAAGAACGAGTTGCGGAACCGCTCCCGCAACCCTCTGGTGCTGTTCCAGACCATCAAGAAGCACTGGGAGGCGGATCATCGGCCGCTGCAGTTCGAGGACGCCACGGCGCGGCCCGACGACCTGTACCGGAAGCGCTTCCTGAAGGAAGCGGTTGACCAGTGCGTGGACCAGCTCCCGACCCACCATCGGGCGGTGTTCGTGCTGCGCGAACTCGAGGGGAAGAGCTACGCCTAGATCGCGGAGATCACCGGCTGTAACCTGGGCACGGTCAAGAGTCGCCTCAACCGGGCACGTAACAGCTTCGCGCAGCTGATCGAGCCGCTCCTCGAGTAGGACGGCGGGGCGGGTTGCCGGGGGCAGGGGGTGAGGGGGGGTTGGGGCGGAACCCGTCGGAGCTGGGATGGTACTAGATTCTCGCCATGACGTGCGCCGAATTCCTGGGCCATTACACCGACTTCCGCGACGGGTTGATCACCGCCCCGCGTGAGCTGCGGCGTTTCACTCGACACCTGGCGCAGTGCGCCGCTTGCCGCCGCTACGACGTCGCGGTGCGGCGCGGCGTACTCGCCCTGCAGGCTGCCGAGACGATCGAGCCATCCCGTGACTTCCGACGCCGGCTCGACGCCCGCCTCGCGCGCGAGCGCGTGGCGCGCAGCCAAGTGCCGGCGCGGGCGGGCATCGCGGCCGCGCTGTTCGTCGCCGCTGCTCTTGCGCTGGTCGTGCTTGAGGGCGTGCGCCGTCCGCCGATCGCACACGCGCCCACGCTTCCCCCGGTTCCGTTCCCCCGGCCCGTCGTCCAGGCGGGCGTGCCCTTCGTTTCCTTCCAGGACCCGCGCGCGAGCGTGTTCGCGGGCAACCCGACCCCCGACGGCTCGCCGATGGTCGAGCCTGTGTCTGCGGGGCGGTAGGCTTTCTCTCGTCTCGAGCCGGCGGTAACTTCCGCCCCGTATGGGGGCTCTCACCTTCGACGCGCTGCTGCGGAGCCTCAAGCAGGGCGTGCCTGATGCCGTTTACTATCTCCACGGGGACGAGGACGTCCTGAAGGACGAGGCGGTGCGCGCCCTCGTGGGGCGGGCCGTGGACCCCGCAGCCCGTGACTTCAATGTCGACCAGGCCAGCGCGGCAGACCTCGATGCCGAGGCGTTCCACGCGCTCGTGAACACCCCCCCCATGCTCGTGGCCACTCGCGCCGTCGTTATCCGGGGGCTCGAGCAGGTAAGGAAAACCGCCAAGCTGCGCCAGGAGCTGTTGCGCTACCTCGAGTCCCCGAGCTCCACCACCGTTCTGATCCTGATCCAGGGGGCCGGCGAGGCGCCCGACCCGGAGCTGGTCCGTCGCACGACGTCCGTGGCGGTGGACCCGCTGCCGCCGGCACGGGTGGAGCGGTGGATGGCGCACCGCGCCGGGCAGCTCGGCCTCACGCTGGAGCCGGAGGCCGGGACCCTGCTCCGCGCCGCGGTGGGGAGCGATCTGGGAACCCTGTCCCGCGAGCTCGAGAAGCTCGCAGCCCTCGCTGGCTCACGACCCGCCCGCCCCGAAGATGTCGCGGCCCTGGTCGGTGTGCGGGGTGGAGAGACCCTGCAGGACCTGGTCGACGCCGCGCTCGAGCGGCGGGCGGCGGTCGCCGCACGGCTGGTCGAGCCGGTGCTCGAGCAAGGCGGGATGAGCGGCGTCCGGATCCTCAACGCCCTGGGCACTCACCTGGTGGGCACGGCGTTGGCGCGTGCTGAGCTCGACGCCGGGACTCCCGTGGGCCGGCTCCCGGCGCGCCTGTTGTCCCACCTGCGCGCGGCCCGCCCCTTCGGTTTGGGCAGCTGGGAAGGGACGGCGACGCGCTGGAGCACCTGGGCCGCGCAGTGGAACGCGAGCGAGCTGGACCAAGCGCTGCGCCGGGCGCTCGCGGCCGACCGGGCGCTCAAGACGACCGCGCTCAGCGACGACGCGGGCACGCTGGAGCAACTGGTGTTGTCGTTCGCCGTACTGCAGCGGGAGGCGGCATGAAGGGCGGGCGGGCGGACTGGCGGACGGGCGGACTGGCCGCAGCCGCGCTGCTCCTGTCCGCCAGTCCGCCCGTCCGCCTGTCCGCCCAATCAGACACCCTCCGTGCCGCTGCAATGCGCATCGCCCAGACCCGCCCGGACTCGGCGCGCGCCATGATGCGGCGCCTGCTCGCCGGCCTGTCGCCTCAGGATTCCCTCTACCCAGGCGCGCTCTTCACGGCGGGCATGCTGGCGCCCGATGCGGGCGTGATCGCGACCAACCTGCAGCGGGTGGTAGTCGAGTACGGACGCTCGGTCTGGGCCGACTCGGCGCTCGTCGCGCTCGCCAAACTGTACTTTGCTCAAGGGGATCCGGCTGCGACGATCCAGACCGTGGAGCGCCTGCGGCGCGATTACCCGGATTCACCGCTGCGGGCGCGCGCCGATCTGACGGGGGCCCGCGCCTACTTCGACATGAAGGACGAGACGCACGGGTGTGAGCTCGTGCGCGAGGCGCTGGACAGCTCCGGCAGCGACGTCGAGTTCAAGAATCAGGTCAGCTTTTACGCCCCACGCTGCGCGGCCGCGCCGGTGGTGGCATCGAGCAGCACGTCGCCAGCGAGCGACAGCCAGCCCAAGCCCGCCACGTCCGCGTACGCGGTGCAGGTGCTCGCGGTCAAGAGCGCCGCGCAAGTCGACGAGATGCTCACGCGCCTCAAGGTCATGGGCTTCGATGCCCGGGTCGTGCGCGACACGAGCGGCCTGTTCAAGATTCGCGTGGGACGCTACGCCACCCACGAGGAGGCGGCGCAGGTGCAGCGACGCCTGAAGACGCGGCTCGGCGGGCAGCCATTCGTGGTGGAGGAGCCGTGACGCCGCGCGTCGAGACAGACACGCCGCTGATGCAGCAGTACCGCGAGATCAAGGCGCGGCACCCAGACACGATCTTGTTCTTCAGGATGGGCGACTTCTACGAGATGTTCGAAGACGACGCCCGCCTCGCCGCGCGGGAGCTGGGCCTCACCCTCACCTCGCGGAATAACGGCGGTGCGGCCGACGTTCCGCTCGCCGGCGTTCCCGTCAAGGCCGGGACCGAATACCTGCGGCGCCTCATCGCCCAGGGGCACCGAGTCGCGATCTGCGAACAGGTCGAAGATCCCAAACTCGCCAAGGGGCTAGTGCGCCGCGAGGTGGTGGAGACGGTCACCCCGGGCACCGTCCTCGCCGACGACTGGCTCGAGCGGCGTCGCAACAATTTTCTCGTTGCGGTGGATCCGCGCGCGTCTCCCGCCGGCCTTGCCGCACTCGACCTGTCAACGGGCGAGTTGCTGCTCGAGACGGCGGCGACGGAGGACCTTCCGGCCGCGCTCGCCCGCTATGAGGCCCCCGAGATCGTGCTGCCCGCGGGGGCGCAGCTCGAGCTCGCGGGGGGAGAGGCGGTGCTGCGGACCGAGCGCGAGGCGTGGGAGTTCGACGCCGAGCTCGCCCGCGAAGACCTGATCCGCGCCTTCCGCGTCGCCTCGCTGGACGGGCTGGGGATCGAGCCAGGCGACCGCGCCGCCCTCGGGGCGGCGGGCGCGCTGCTGCGGTACGCACGCGAGCTGAAGCCCGGCGGCCTGCCCCACGTCGCGCGCCCCCGCGTGCTGCGGCGCGGTGACGTGCTGCCGCTGGACGAGATGACACGGCGTAACCTGGAGCTGGTGGAGCCGCTGCGTGCTGGACAGGCGGGAGCAACGCTGCTGGAGGCGCTGGACCGCACGATGACCCCGATGGGGGCGCGCCTGCTGCGGCGCTGGCTGCTGGCCCCGCTCGTCGACCCGGTGGCGATCAACGCACGGCTGGATGCCGTCGAGGTGCTCGCGAGCGACGGGCGGGGGCGTGATCGCTTGCGCGAAGCGCTCGACGGCGTGCGCGATCTCGAGCGCCTGGCGGGGCGCGCGGCGCTGGGGCGCGCCACGCCGCGCGAGCTGGGGCACCTGCGCGACTCGATCCTCCGCCTCCCCGATGCGCGCGGCGCGCTGGACGGCATCGACGCCCGGGGGAGCGCGGCACTGCTCGAGGCGGCAGCCGACGGGTTCGACTTGCTGCAGGATCTGGGGGACGAGCTGGCACGAGCGCTGGTGGAGCACCCGCCCGCCCAGGCTTCCGATGGCGACGCGATCCGCGCAGGGTACGACCGCGAGCTCGACGAATTGAAAGACGCTCGCGACGGCGGCAAGCAGTACATCGCCGGCCTGCAGGCACGCGAGCGGGAGCGCACGGGTATCGGCTCGCTCAAGGTAGGGTTCAACAAGGTGTTCGGGTATTACATCGAGATCACCAACCCCCACCGCGACCGGGTGCCCCCGGACTACGAGCGGCGCCAGACGCTGTCCGGTGCGGAGCGCTACGTCACCCCGGAGCTCAAGCAATACGAGGCCAAGGTGCTCGGCGCCGAGGAGCGGATCGGGGTGCGGGAGGCCGAGCTGGTAGACGGGCTGCGGCATCGGGTAGCGGACCTGATCGGGCGGCTGCAGCAGACGGCCGGCGTGCTGTCCCGGCTCGACGTGTGGTGCGCGGTCGCCGACGTGGCACACCACGACGGCCACGTCCGTCCGGAGGTGAACGACGGCTTCACGATCGCCCTCGAGGGCAGCCGCCACCCCGTCGTCGAGCGCATGATGGCGCGCGAGGCGTTCATTCCCAACGATGTGGTGCTCGACGCGCCGGGCCGGGTGATCGTGCTCACCGGCCCCAACATGGCGGGAAAGTCGACGTTGCTGCGGCAAGTCGGGCTGAGCGTGCTGTTGGCCCAGATGGGTGCGTTCGTCCCCGCGCGCCGGGCGGTCGTTGGCGTAGTCGACCGGCTGTTCACGCGCGTCGGCGCGTCTGACAACCTGGCGCGCGGCCAGTCGACCTTCATGGTGGAAATGAGCGAGACGAGCGCGATCCTGCACGGCGCGAGCGCCCGCAGCCTGGTGCTGCTCGACGAGATCGGCCGGGGCACGTCCACCTACGACGGCGTCGCCATCGCCTGGGCGGTGACCGAGTTCCTTCACAACACGATCGGCTGCAAGACGATTTTTGCCACGCATTACCACGAGCTCACGCAGCTCACCGAAGAGCTCGCCCATGCGCGCAACTTCAACGTCGCCGTGCGAGAGTCCGGGGACGAGGTCGTATTCCTCCACCGGCTCGAGCCGGGCGGCGCCGACCGCTCCTACGGCATTCACGTCGGGCAGCTGGCCGGCCTGCCCGCGCCGGTGGTGGAGCGCGCGTGGCAGGTCCTCAAGCTGCTCGAGACGGGGCATCACGTCGCGCGGCAGATCGCGCCCCTGCGGCCCGACGCCAACCAGCTCGGCCTGTTCGCGCCGGCGCACCTCCACCCGCTGCTCGAAGAGCTCGACCAGCTGAACGTGGACGCGCTGTCGCCGCTGGAGGCACTCAACCGTCTGGCGGCATGGAAGAAGCAGCGCGCGGAGGAGCGAGCGTGAGGGGGCGGGGGCGGCGTGTCGCGCTCGCCGGCGCCGTCGCGCTCGGAGCCGTAGCGAGCGCGTGCAGCAAGGCGCGCTCGGGCGACCAGACCGGGGGTGGGGACGGATCGAGCGCGCCACCCGATCAGGAGCCTCCCGTGGCGGT
>Ga0079220_10000471_pt1 | contig 10229 bp, 8 predicted proteins | sample GAAS100_FD_75071 | JGI IMG/M metagenome (GOLD analysis project Ga0079220, IMG submission 75071) | Agricultural soil microbial communities from Georgia to study Nitrogen management - GA AS100 | ecosystem: Environmental > Terrestrial > Soil > Agricultural land | place: USA: Georgia | collected... | reverse complement strand
GGCTGCGGCCGTTCCTGATCGCACCGACAAACACAGGAGACTCTATGTTGATATGGTAATGACTGATCATGAAGGCAAAATTGAGATACCTACTCGGTACATTTTAGAGCCCACCGAATCGAAAAGCCCAGAGAACAATACATGACTGCCTTAATACAGCGCTCGAACTCACACGAAAATGAAGTAGCAACGAGAATTCCCGTGGGGAGAATGCTTTCGAGAGTAGTTCTAATCATATAAGAAGGGTCTGGTGATTATTGCTCTACTTTGTGTGGTCATTGCTTGCACAAAGATGTATGGAAAAGTGGAAAGACAACTATCAAGGGGTCCCAGGCTTTAACCAGAGCGCCGCATACTCACTAGCCCAGCACAGCATTCGGCAATTCGTCTTCGTCGATGTCAATGAAGCCGCGCTGGCAAAGACAACACATGCGCTTGCATTACAACACAACGTAGCAGACGTGCTTAGCATATTAAGCGAAAGCAACTCTGAGGGAACCGTCAAGGCTGCAGTTCAGCAAGCCGCGTCGCTTCTTGGGCGAATTGACTCCGCCATCAACAATATTAGTTATAGCGGGCTGATGGATGGCAACCCAAATACAGCGACACCTGCGGTTGAAAGTCATGTCAAGGAGCACATACTGATTATGCGGTTGTGGCATTAGGCCGAGCTACATCAAATGCTGCTGCAGGACCTACGTGGTGTACTTTGTACATTGTACATGTCTGTGCAGTACACACCTTTGTTGCATCGCCACGCTAGATTGCTGCTGACACCTATATTGCAGGTCGACACTCTGTGCTTGCAACGACACGCTCAGAGGGTCTAAGTGTCTGCACTGTAGCAGATCTGCATCAATGCGCTCCGCCCTAGTTATACTGCACTACCTCTCATTAAATCTCCGGACCAAATTAAGGCTATAATGGGGCACCTCGTCCGCGAACATGTGCCTGCAGACCCACTAGGACAGCTTAAGGAGTTTGCGGAAGCAGTGATGTTTACAGCGAGCCCCATAAGCAGCTACATATTTGGGCAGTCACTAGTGTTAGCAAAGTATGTTACAATCAAACTTTTGCATGAGAGTGTATAGAGTAATTTTTAATAAGAAGGGGTACCTCGCTCGGTGATGTGAGCATTGAAGCCTTCTATCATCTCCATTGCTATGTCGGAACACTGTCAGATCGTTTACTGCAGTACGTACCTATGTGGATGTATCACAGCATGAAAGAAATGTGTTGCGAACCACGCAGGGTGTTTTTGTAGACAATAGCGCGCTCTATTTCGAAGTGAACGCTTCTTTAACCAGGCTGTCTGGTACTACACGACATGACTTGCGTGCCGTTCAAAATTAAAGAGCGCGATAGTTGACATAAGTGACTACAGGATAGCCGCCCAGCTAAGGATGGGATCTTGACCTTGAAGACAGGTATGTGAAAATGGTACAACTAGGTTGACCCAGATTACTCATTTAAGATACACTCGGCTATCTCTGGCGGATCGGGAATATGGCTTAATATACAGTTCCTGGGCTCCGTAGGGACCGCCTTCCGAATCAATCCCCACGCCCATATCAATGATCGCTACTGTAGCTACAAAGCCCTCACAGTACCACTGTGTGTCAGTGAGTGGGCTTTGAGGCGGTTGACGCATGCTCGCAGCAGTCGAATGTTCGCGCGGACAAGATCAAGATAAGCTGGCGCAGAAGACGCTTTGTCACTCGACGTACCACTGACCCCATCACCAGACGAGGCCGATTTGGGGAAAGCAGGTCCGGATGAGACAAGAGCGGCCTCGAGAGAGCCCAAGACGGTACAAAGACTGGTCAGGCGTAACGACATCATTTCGTTGCTGAGCGCATCGGCCTCATCTGTGGCGACGTCATAGCTGCCGAGAGAAAACTTCCATGGCCGGGTCGCGAATCCGGTCCCTTGTTGAGTCGTACTCTGGTTTTCTGTGCTCTTGCTGGCATTGAATGAAGCCGTAGTTGTAGTTGTGTTTGTTGTTGGGGGCGTAGCCAGTGTAGTTGCAATTGTCGAGCTTGCAGCGGCTTCCTCGTAGTTCAGATTCCAAACTCGGCACAGCCAGTCAACCAGGTGGGTGCATAAGATGGTGACTGCGGTGAGCGACAGTCTTTGTTGGCGGCACATTTCGCAGTTCAGGACGGCAAGGCTAGGCTTCTCCGCCGCGTACGTAACTTGAAGTACGACATCAAGTGGCATTCGCGATGATGTGGTGAACTCTTCGACGCGTGCGAGTGTTTGCAGTGCGATTAAGGCGCAACTGCAATTGCTGTGTTGCATGTTCTCTTGGTCCTTCGACTATCGCTATACAAGTAATGGGTAAGATGAAGGTGTTGGTCCAAGTGAATTTAAATGCGGCAGTCGGCGACAGAAGTCATGATGCAGAGGTGGGTGTCTTGATACCGATGAAGGTAAGTGGACCATGTGGATGCTGTTTCGAAGGCCGCTGCAATGCGTAGATGTTCTCACCATCGATCAAGCACTGTCTTTTGCTTCAAGCCGCCACATAGATGGCACTAGCAAGGGGGCCTTGCGAGTGGGCTCGGTGCATTTCAATTTGTGTTTGCGAAAGGTTGCTTGTCGTCGGGTGAATTGAGATCTTGCTATTGGCTGCTATCATCCGATTCATGAATAGGGTTATCTGTGCATTGACAACTAATAACGCCATTATTTAGCCGGTAACCATGAATAGTACTGTGTTTACTATGCTACTCTCTACAAAGTGAGATCTGTAAAACAAAATCGATTATCAGCAGCCTCGCCTTACTCGTAGTGTGCTTTGCAACATTACTGACCCAGCAGCACTCATGTTAGTACATCGTTCAGGATGACTGTTTTCGAAAACCGTCTAATACATCTCGACTCTATTATAATAGTAGCTGGCGCTTTTGCGGATGCAGCATCAGTAACCTCTGCCCCCCTCCTGCATAACTAAAAGGCGCTTTCCTTCGCGACTACCAGCGTCTACTATCTTAATATATGTAGCTTTTTATCTATAAATTATACTAAGTATATACAAGAATCTAGCTATAGATAATAGTATTTACTTATATTAAAATTAATAAAATAGTAATATCTTAGTTAAGAAATTTAATATCTTAAATAGTAATAGATATTTAGTATAAAATATATCTAGTCTATAAGCTCTATAAATCTAGTATTAATATTCTAGTCTTAGTTAAGATAGCTCTAAGACTCTATAATACTAAACTAGCCTTATAATTATCTTTTCAAAACATACTATTATTTATTAAATTTTAGCTCTTATTTAGATATTTTATAAAATTAATAATATATATATAAGGTTCTATATATATTAAACTTTAACTTTAATTATATAGATAAGTACTAATATAGAAATATAAAATTAATAATAAAAATCTCTAGTATTCTAAATTAAATAAACTTCTAAACTTATTAGTACTATTTAGAAGGTAAAATATATAATAAAATCTTAATATTTATTTATACTATTAATTATAGCTAGTATTCTAAGTAGGTAATTTTTATTTATATATTAGATTAATACTCTATAGTAATAAATATATTTAGAAAGTATAGAAGATTAAAATAAAAATATAAATTTATTATATAACTTAGTCTTACTTAATTAGAAAAAAGAATTAAATATTACTATTAAAAATAGTTTCTTTTTTATAATATATTAATATATAGGAATTCTAAACTACTATAGTAAGAAGTTTAAGGTATATAATAGCTATTAACTCTTTTCTACTATAGTTAGTCTAATATAAATATATTATAAGAAAAATTAGAAAAAAAATTATATATATTTATCTAATTTAATACTACTCTACTATATTTTTTAAATCTATAGCTTTATAGTTATTTATTTTAATATTAAAAATATAATAGAGTAGAGTTTATTTATAAGTAATATATAAAATTATAAACTATATTATTCTATAATTATAAAACTACTATATATATATATTAATATACTAGAAATAGCCTACTAAAGATTTTCTTAAAGTTTATACTTTCTATTAAAGATTTTTAATTATACTATATATTCTATAATATCTTTCTACTATCTTACTAAAATTTAACTAGTATTTAATCTAATTAGTTATTAAGTATATTTAATTATAGAAAAGTAATATAAATACTATATATTATATATAGACCTTTCTAAACATACTAATATTAATATAATAAAAGTAGTAATAATTCTATAAAATATTTTTACTCTAGAATTTCTATATATAATATATATTATACTTAAATATATTATTATTTATAAAAATTAGTAGTGTAGTTATAAAGTTATCTATTAATTACTATATCTACTAATTAGATTATATAGTTAGATTATAGTCTCTCTCTATAGTATAACTTACAACTCTTACTTTCTATATCTTAGTATACTCTGTTCTATACTTAGAATACCTACTTATTCTCTAATAGGTCTAACATACTATTCTTATAGAATCTATTTTTATTACAGCAAATACAAAAAGACCTATGGTAGCAAATCAGGTTCTCTGGCTCGGGATCCTCTAGGACATCGGGCCTATTCCTACTCTGCAGGTTATCTGCACGGTAACTTCTGAAACAATGGCGAGAGCTGTTAGATTTGTTCTGAAATTGCTTGTAACAATCTGGCTAACACCCCAAGCTGGCAGGTGCAGGTTACACCAAATTATCGACGTATGGGCAACAATCTGGCTGGAATTCACAGAGACTGGGGGATACATAGCACACGGTACTACAGCTGAGTTTCTTGTTTTCTGCATATGCTCGATATTCGAGGTCATCGCTCTTGTCAATATTCATAAACACACATCTTCCGCTTGAATGGTCCCCCCCCCCTCTTCCCTTCCTGCTGAAGTGCATACTTTGTTCATCCTTTTCAAGCTCTGACCTGCTCCTTGCCTCGTTGACATACCTCCATTTTCGCGTTCTTTCCCGTGCTAATGCCGTCGCCAATGTGTGCCAACATCGCCGACATGCACGCTTGTTACATGATTACTACATACCGGTCAGGCCCCTGCGTCAGAAACATATACCTGGAATGGCCCTGTAGGTCCATCGACCATCCATCCCATGTCAGATGACATGACCAAGGACCCAGGCATTTGGACGCGCCAAATCTCGGCTAGCCCTAAGCTGACTCATGGTAAGTATGCTGCCGGCTGTACTAAGGTGATTGCGCTTGAAGAGACTTCGTCACAGTGAGTAGCCATTTCGGGCAAGAAAGGCGTGTGTTTGGAGTCAAACCCGAGGTAATCGGAAAGCTCTATGGCTTGGCTGGAGAAGAAGCGGTACCCGAATTATTGTTTGGAGAGGCAGTAACAGATAAGTTTCGGCACGTCAAGGACCAGGGTCCTTCAATCACAAAGGAGCAGTTGGGTGTCTCGACCGATGAGGTTTCAATTCTCAAACGGAGCCTTGATTCGATACAAAAATTCCTAGGCTGAACTCACATAACTCAGTCAACTTGTCTTTCTCGCCACACACAATGTAGCAACACAGTGATTTAGCAGCCGCAGAGCGAACTTGCCATCGGATGCGCCCTTTTTCCATTTAGAGATGGGTACTGCCTTTTTGCAGCTTATCTCCTGACATCGACTAATCACCGCTTATGAGAATCTGCTGTACCAGACTACTATATGACTCGCATATAATGTCACGCGTGTCTTTGGCCGAACGCTAGCAGGCGGCGGATATGTGTGGGGCTGTTGACAACGAATCATGCGCTGTTCGCGTGCTCCTGCTACGCTCGAAGTATAACGCTTTAAGCGCTTTGAGGGTTCAAGCAGACCCACTACTGTACGCCAATTCGCTCTTTTAAACTCCACATATACCGTATGCACAACTCTCCGATGGACGGACCCGAATTGAGGTTTAGAGCTGGCGGTGCGATCCGGGCCGGTTCCCCACAGCCCCACAGCTTAACAGGGTAAAATATCGTCGCATACCCACTCGTACAACGGGGTAGCCTGAGCGAACTTCAATTGCGAATCGCCCCATTTTCACTGATCTCACTGGTTACTTTAGATTTGTCATCAACAGTCGTATTCTTGTCTGCTCAGGCACCTCCTTGTATAAACGATATGACCAGACGTTTGACGATAAGAACGTAGGTGCAACCAAAAAAGGCCCTTTTAGGCATATCTAGATGCTATATAGTCTCCATGCGGACCTGCTCGACCTCCCAATTGGCCTAACAAGTCAATCAAAAGTTACATGCGCAAGGTTTTAAGTGGGAAAGTCAAGTGCTAGCTAGCCTTAGGGGTCTCTAGATTTAAGACGGTCTTGCTAGCGCTAGCTGACGTGTCCATGTTGCTACATCGACCTAACAACTTAAGCTCTGTGTACCTCGTATCTCGTGTCTCGCAAAGCTCGGCCCGAAATTACGCAATGAACTTGACTGTGATTCGGGAAGCTAGCTATATTGAAGATAATTGAGGAGAGAGCAGAGAGGGTGTCCTGGTTGAAGAAGTCTTTGTATATGTACCCTACTATTGCTGTTGCTTATCAGTAGCCCGCTAAATGTGCAAGCTCCCCTTGTTCTAGTACAGTACAGTTCTGCCGCCTTGAAGCTGGGTATATAAGCACTCTAACACTTAAATAGGTATAGTATTTTGATTAGAATATAGACAAAGGCTAGGATCTATATCGAGTAGTAGTGCAGGGGTAGAGATAGGTTGCAGAGCTGGCCTTCTTATAACCTACAGTATTGCTCTTCTGAACTAGACTATACATCTTCTCTGTGGAGGTGGCTAGGTAGTATTATTGTTATAAGCACTATTATATACTTAAGGCTAGGGGATAAGTAGGGACCTGCTTGCTCATTTACCTGGAAGAGGTAGTGTAACACTTTCACCTAATCCCTACAATACGTGAGCCTTCTGACAGCAGACTAACGCAGGGCTTCCCGTGCTGTGTGCAAATATAGGGGGGGTTTGCTCAATTTGCTGGTCCTCATACTTATTCAGCCAAGTCCCGACACCGCAATAAACAATAAACTTTCAACCAATGGACCCAATCACAAAAGGCTGCACTCCGCCGCCGGAACCCACAAGATATCGTCTGGCATGTGACAGATGTCAGCATTCCAAGATTCGATGTGATCAGGAAAGACCAATTTGTCGCCGATGTGCGAAAAGGGGCATGGAGTGTATCTACAGCCCGGCGCGACGCGCTGGACGACCACGGACTCGTAACACCAACAAGATCTCTACCAAAATCAGGAAATCTGCATCTTCGAATCTAAGCAAGCATTCGATACCGACAATTGAGCAGAGCGACATTCTTATTTCAGCCTCAAGCTGGATTTCACCCTTTGCTCCATCCGATATGCTGTCTGCCTCAGAGGACTGCTACAACTCAAGCTCAAGCTCCAACGCAGCCACTGTACGAACTGTACAGCCGGAATTTTGTATGCTAAACCCCGAAGATATGGATTTCTCCCAATATCAACATAGAGAGAATGACTTTCTTCAAATCCAAGAGGACTTCACGGATTCACAAGAACATACTCCAAAAGAGACTACGGGTTGCTATTATCCAATATCTCCTGAATTTCGCGTTGCTCCAGAACTCCTCGATTTAAGCTTCTGCGAAGCGGGACCAGGCTATCAACAGCGGCAGGAGTCCGAATACAACCACTTCAATTCTACAACAATACTTCTCGACGCCCAATTGCCTTACTTTGACTTGCTTACCTCGGAAGAGCAACATACAGATCAGAAGCAAGGCAATACCACAATACAAACCACAAACTGCAGCACCATCGAAAGTTGCACTTTCACGATTGGTTCACGACAGGATATACAGTCAGACTGCGAGGAGCTTGCAGACCACACGCATCCCTCCATGAAGCCATGCAGCTGCGTCGCCACCCTCCTCGACCAGTTATCGATACCTTCCTACGCAAAGTCTGCCACTTTTCTCGCCTCTACCTCAGCCGCCCTCTCTATTTCCCGAATGCTTGTCACTTGCTGCTGCACCACAATGGAGTGCCCTAACGCGTGCTCCACCCGTCCTTCGACCGCACTCATCATCTGCGAAGCCATCGATCAAGCGATGGCCTTGCTTAAACTGGGCGGTCTCTCCCTATGGGCACCTACAGTGTTGCCTGTTCCAGCTCACAGGTGTGTGAAACGTTCGTCACCGTCGTCATCACCCTCGCCGTCTAATCTGGGCGGCCATGATGACAACGATGAGATGGTTTCCTCGTCAGTAATCGATGAAGAGCACGAGCCGCTGCGATGTGGAGCACTACTGATCCGGGGCTCCGACAAGCGAGCCTTGATGCGGATCTTGTTAGCAAAGCGGGTACTGGACATGCAACTGGTTTTAGAGCAGTTGCGGGATACTCTCTTATCAGGATTAATGATCGGTGGTCATGCAGCAATGAAGAAGCCATTGGTGACTCTGTGCGCGGACATAGTAGGAGAGTTTGCAGGAAAGATAGCGCAGAGGGTGGAAACTGCTGGGCTAAAGTTGTGATGACAATTGAAGATATGATTGACGCTGGTCCATGTCGGTTGTTTGCTTCTCGGATCGTAACTAGGTGACTGGGTGAATGCATTTGGTGGTAACTGGGCCGCTCTCTGTGCCACACAGAGAAAATAACACAACTGTCTCTATGGAGTCAGCCCATGTAGAGAGACTTGAGAGTGTTAAAGCATAATCTAGTTGCATCTGAAAACACTTGTTCGATGTTAAATAAGTTCCGATAACACTGGCAGTATGAGGTGCCTGTTTACTGGAGGAGAAAGACGTGTGAAAGCCCTCTGCCCCCTAACAATCAGTCAGCGACTGTTCCAATGAACCACTTGATAGGAGGCGATAACGGACTCTTGAACCATAGCGAGCGTGCTGAGTACTTATTAAAATTATGACAAATTGACAGTACTAGAAAGTGTACTTATCCCCCACCATTCAATTCCGCCGCAGATCTGACCATGTTGCGCAAATTTCTCATATTGTGGGTGCCTCGTACTTTTTGAAGACTTCTTCCGCACTAGACTCGGCTAATTTCCTGTATCGGTCAACAATACTCAAAAAAAAAAACGACAAATCGATCGTTCAGTGGTTTTTGATCAAAGATCCCACAATCATTCCTGATTTGAACGGGATCTTCCCAGGAATCACGATCTCGGCTGGCACCGATGAATGAAACAATCCTTCATACTCTGTACACTCCGACCAGATCTAAAGCAACATGCGTCCGAATCAATCTTGATATGGTCAAACTCTCAGGAAAAGATTCGCTAGTACGATTGCGAAGTGTTACATCGCTCAAGTGGCAGTATTCAAGTCATTTCACTAAATCAAACTTGAATGACCATGGAACCCATACCACTGGTGTCAGACCATTTGAAAACAAATTTCAAGAATAGTGTTACAGCCGATAATGTGCTCCAATTTCTATTTTCTATTGCCGCAGACGCTTGTCCCTGCCTCGCTGCGCAACAGTGGGGAGAAACGGCTCCGGTTTAGGGAGACTGCAAAAATAGCCCCTTATCGGTGCGTTCCAGATTCGAGGACCACCCTTTCTCTGATAGACCGTGTCAAAAGCCGCCCCAGATCGGCTGACTACACCTTGCAACCAATTAAAAGTAGGCTACAGCCTAGCGTACAAGGCTTTGGGTGGTCAGCACATTGTGAAAAGCATTACACAAACTCGAGTAACCGTAAGACACTATTCAGCGGCTGATGTTCTGTGCAATACCATCAAACATGGTTCAGGTGGACATCGATCTCGACTGTGGAGGCCATTATCAGAGCGAGGAGATACAGCAATGAGCCTGGAAGAGCATACTACCGAGTTGGGAGCCGAAAAAGCACTACTGGTGTGAATACTGAGACATGCGGCTACTGAATGAATGGTGGAGCAGTTCGGCATCGGCATTTCGGGCGACAAACATCACGCATTACTTGTCTATATCAGGGCTGGAGTCTGTAATATTTCACGTGTAAGTGCTACTGAAGTTTGGGTCCTGGAACTTTGTTGATACATAACAAGACTGGAAAGAAGAATTGCACTATATAATGCAACACCGAAGTGGCTAGTCGAAAGTTCCTACAAGCATTTACAAGATAATCGACCGTCGTCTTGCGTCTTGAAAAAGCTGTCTTGGTATACAAGACAGCTGCGGTCTGTTGAGATGGACCTGAGGTCGTCACTGATCACTATCGCTTCGTTGGAGTGTCGATCTCTATTCGTAGTGTGG
>Ga0079220_10000469_pt1 | contig 10247 bp, 7 predicted proteins | sample GAAS100_FD_75071 | JGI IMG/M metagenome (GOLD analysis project Ga0079220, IMG submission 75071) | Agricultural soil microbial communities from Georgia to study Nitrogen management - GA AS100 | ecosystem: Environmental > Terrestrial > Soil > Agricultural land | place: USA: Georgia | collected... | reverse complement strand
GACTGATCCGGAATCTGACGGCGGGGGAGATTGTGGGACAGGTGCTGGCGGCGCTGGGCGAAAGCAAGCGGCAAGTGGCGAGCGGCGAGTGGGGAGAAAAGAACAGCCGAGAGGATGGCGGACTAGAGCCCACCGCTGCGAAGAACGTTACTGAAGGCAAAAAAGAATCCACCACAAAGGCCACAGAGTTCAAAGAGAAGAACACCGTACAAACGAATGTGGTGCTGATGGGGCAGGGGGAGCCGCTGCTGAACTTCGAGAACGTGATGGCAGCGATGCGGATACTGCTGGATCCGGAGGGCGTGGGACTTTCGCCCAAGCATGTGACGCTTTCGACGAGCGGAATCGTGCCGGGCATCGAGCGGCTGGGAAAAGAGGAAGTGCGGCCAAAGCTGGCGATTTCATTGAATGCTTCGAACGACGAACAGCGGAACGCGCTGATGCCGATCAACCGAAAGTATCCATTGGCGCGGCTCATGGAGGCTTGCCGGAATTATCCGCTGCGGAACTGGGAGCATTTGACGTTCGAATACGTGTTGCTGGGCGGAGTGAACGACGCGGATGAAGATGCACGGAGAGTAGCGAAGCTGATGGCGGCGCTGAAACGCGTGAAGGTGAACCTGATTCCGTGGAATCCGGGAGAATTGCCGTTCAAGGAATCGGGCGAAGAACGGATTGAAGCGTTCCGGAAGATTCTTATCGAAAAAGGCGTGCCGGTGTTTGTGAGGTATTCGCGAGGGCGGGATGTGATGGCGGCTTGCGGGCAGCTGGCGCTGAAGGAAGCGAGCGGAGATCAGCGAGCAGCGATCAGTGAGATACAGCCAGCGAGTGATCAAGCCCGACCGAACGCTCCACGCAAGGATCACAAAAAGGGATTTTGAACCCGCAATTCCTTGAACATTTGGCCGTGTTGAAGGTCTTCGGTGTATAGCGCAGCGCAACCGCTCTCAAGAGCGGACGCAACGATCAGAGAATCGTACCAGGCCAATCCGCTCCTTGACTGCAATCGCAAGGCTTCCACATAGAGCGAAATGGAAGAGTGGACGGCGAGCAAGGGTCTAAAAACGGTGGAAACGTAGTGTTCGGCGTCGAATGGAAGTAGCGGTGTAGAAAAGCGCCTCAGGGCCACGTTCAGAAACTCCTGAACGACCTGATAGCTAACGACACCCTTACCGGTCACGATGGCATGGCGAATCAGTTCCCGGGCGCGTGCCGACTTTCGCGGCTCTGACTCTTCAAGGGAATAGACGAAGAGATTCGTGTCGAGGAAGAATCTATCGTTCATTCATTTCGTCACGTGAGAAACGCCTGCCGGGTTTGACGTAGCGAAGCTTGTGCATGAGCGAATCGAATTCCAGAGCACTACCCGATTGGCTCGTAAGGCGCTCGAGCCACTCGCGGAAAAGAGAGTTGAGAGTCTTGTGCTGAGACCGAGCAAGGGCTCGAGCCTTTTCGAGAAGGTCCGGGTCGGCGCTGAGGGTGACGTTTTTCACGAATTCAGTGTACACGATTTTCGTGCAACTCTCAACCCCTGGGCAGAATTCCGATGGCGGAGAGGAGGCGGCCGGAGCGGGGGCCCTGTTTGCGGTAGCTGAAGAAGAGGTCGGGGCCGCAGGCGGTGCAGAGGTTGCTGATAAGAATGGTGTTGTCCCGCAGGCCAGCGGCGAGGAGTTGCGAGCGATTGGCTTTGCGGAGGTCAAGGCGAACGTTTTTTGGAGGAGGTTGGTGACCGGGAGGGGCCATGTTGAGCCATTGGAGGGGATTGGGTTCCTCGCCGGTGCGAGGTTCGTCGAAGTAATCGGAGGCGTCGGCAAACTGAGAGGTGAACTGGGTGACGAGGTCGGGGCCGACTTCGTAGCAGCAGGAGCCGATGGAAGGACCGAGGGCGGCGAGGAGGTCGGCGGGCCGGGAACCGAAACGCATTTGCATCTGACCAACGGCCTTTGCGGCGATGCGGGCGAGGGTGCCGCGCCAGCCGGCATGGATGGCCGCGACGGCGCGCCGCTTGGGATCGACGAGGAGGATGGGTACGCAGTCGGCGGTTTGAACGCCAAGGAGCAGTCCGGGAGTATTGCTGATCGACGCATCGCCTTTGCAGGGTTCCTGGGGAGGGGCGCTGAATAGATGAACGACGTCGGAATGGATTTGGCGCAGGGGAGCGAGCGTCATATCGGAAGCACCGAGAGCGGACTGGAAGCGGCGGCGGTTCTCGAGGACGTTTTCGCGAGAGTCCCAGTCGGCGAAGCCGAGGCTGAGGACGTCGTGGCCGTCGAGATCGCTGACGCCGCCGGGAGCGGTGCTGAAACCGTGGACAAGCCAAGGGAGTTTACGGAAAGGCTGGATTTGAAGGAGGCGCAGACCGCCGGCGCGCGTTAGTTTCCAGGGCAATTCGATGGCTGCGGCGGCGGGTTTCCGCGATGTGCGCGGGACAGAGCGCTGAAGAGATGATTTCCGTGCGGACACCATCTTGTAAGTATAATCGGAAACGAAATGCCGTGAGTTTGCAGCGACGAGGAAGCGTCGCATGAACTAGCAGCTCAGCGCGAATTTGTGAGCGGATCAGTTGAGTTGCCGCTGAATGCTTATTTCAACGCAGAGTTCACCGAGGGCACGGAGAAGAGCGGGAATCGTGGAGCGTTCGTGATCATCGGAATGGGAGTGGATATTGCGGAAGTGGGCCGCGTGAAGGGAGTGATCGAGCGGCAAGGGGAACGATTTTTGCGGCGCGTGTTCACGGAGAGGGAGATGGCGTACTGCGAAGCTTCGAAGAACAAATACGAGCGGTATGCGGCGCGATTTGCGGCGAAAGAAGCGGCGATGAAGGCGCTGGGTACAGGATGGCGTCGCGGGGTGAGATGGGTGGATTTGGAAGTGGTGCGTCATGCCAGCGGACGGCCGAGCATGGAGTTGAAGGGCGAGGCGCGAAAGATAGCCGACGGGCTGGGAGTAAAGCACATCGCGATGAGCATTACGCATACAGAAGAGCAGGCGATGGCGCAGGTGATTTTTGAGAGCTAAGAAAAAAGAAAAAGCTAACGCAGAGGCGCCGAGAAAGCCGAGGACTCGCAGAGAAGAGCGGGAGCGGAGACGAGCCCGGCGTCGCGCCCTCGAGTGACGAGCGCGTCCAGCCATTGATTGTGCGGGTGGTTCCCTTCAACGAGGATAGGCAGGTAGTTCGAGGAGAGCGCAGGCGTGACTCCGTCGCGAGCGTCTCTATCGTCGCGGTGGAGGGTGAGTACGCGCAGGGTGCGGCCGATTTGGGAGCGGCGGAAGGCGGCGGACTTGGATTCGCCGAGGGAACGGAGTTCGCCGGCGCGGCGCTTGATGGCTTGCGGCGGAACTTGGCTGGGAAGCGCACCAGCGCGAGTGCCGGGGCGCTGCGAATAGGAAAAGACGTGGAGGTAAGTGAAGGGAAAGCGCTCGATGAAAGAGAGCGTGGCGGCGTGGTCGTCTTCGGTTTCGCCGGGGAAGCCGGCGATGACGTCGGCGCCGATGGCGGCATAAGGAAGCAAAGAACGAATGAGCTCGATGCGGCGGGCGTAGTGTTCGGTGCGATACCAGCGATGCATGGCGGCGAGGATGCGGTCGGAACCGGACTGCAGCGGCATGTGGAAGTGATGAGCAACGCGGTCCGTTGAGGCGAAAAGCTCGACGAGATCCTGCGTGACATCGAGGGGTTCGATGGAGCTGATGCGAAGGCGGTGGACGGAGGTTTCATCGAGGATACGACGGACGAGATCGATGAATTCGGCGCGCGGCGAAAGGTCGCGGCCCCAAGTGCCGAGATTGATGCCGCTGAGGACAATCTCGCGGGAGCCGGCATCGCTGAGGCGGCGGAGTTCCTCGATAACGCGGTCCGGAGGAAGGCTGCGGGATTTGCCGCGAACAAAGGGGATGACGCAAAAGGCGCAACGGGAATTGCAGCCGTCCTGGATTTTCAGCGTGGGGCGCGTGTGATGGCCTTCGCCGCCGAGGACGGGAGCGACAAGAACATCGGATTGAGAAAAGATGTCGCCGGTGAGGATCTGCGCGGAAGTCTTTCGCTGCGCGAGCGGAACGCCTGATAACGACTGAAGCGAGACGAGGTTCGCTGGAGAGACGCGATCGATGGAAGTGTCGACGAGGCCGGGAATTTGCGGCTTATGGGAGTTGCCGACGACGAAAGAGACGCCGGGGAGCGCGGCCAGCTCTTCGGGAGCGCGCTGGGCGTAACAGCCGGTGACGATGAGGCGCGCGGCGGGATTGCGGGCATGGATTTTGCGGATGGCGTCGCGGGCCTGGGCGTCGGCGGCGGAGGTGACGGTGCAGGTGTTGAGGATGACGAAGTCGGCGTCGTCGGGCGAGGTGGTGGCGTGGCAGCCACCGGTGAGGAGCTGGCGTTCGATGGCGGCGCCGTCCGCTTGCGTGGCGCGGCAGCCGAATTGTTGAATGAAGAAGGAAGCCATGGCGTCTTCAGCGCAAAGAATGAATTTACCACAGAGCGCGCGGAGGCACCGGAAGGAGCGCGAGAGCGAAGCTGCCTGATTCGGTTCGGCGAGCCGCCCGGAACGCTGCGTGGAATGCTTTACCGGCCCCGACCAGGGCCGATACAATCTCAGCGCGGAAACAAATGAAATGAGAACAAAGCGAAGAAATCCGCAGGCGCTGGACGACCCGAAGCTGTCCGTGGTGATTCCGGTTTACAACGAGAAAGCCACCGTTGAAGAAATCCTTCGCCGGGTGCAGGACACGGAGCTGCGGAAGGAAATCGTGCTGGTGGACGACTGTTCGAAAGACGGGACCCGGCAGATTCTGGAAAACATGGCCAGGCTGCAGGCAAACGGCGAAAAAGAAGCGCCGGCGCAGGATGGCGGCGACGCGGTGCCGCTGCGGGACGTACGGATTTTTTTTCAGGAGCAGAATCAGGGAAAAGGAGCGGCGCTGCGAAGGGGTTTCGCGGAGGCTAACGGCGACATCGTGGTGGTGCAAGACGCGGACCTGGAGTACGACCCGCGGGATTACGAGAAATTGCTGGAGCCGATCGTGGACGGACGAGCGGACGTGGTGTACGGGTCGCGTTTTCTGGGCGGGCCGCAGAGGGTGCACTACTTCTGGCACTACGTGGCGAACAAGGTGCTTACACTGTTGTCGGACATCTTCACGAACCTGAAACTGACGGACATGGAGACGTGCTACAAGGTGTTCCGCCGGGAAGTGCTGAAGGGAATTCAAATCAAGTCGGACCGGTTCGGATTCGAACCAGAGATCACGGCGAAGGTGGCGAAGGGCAACTGGCGGGTGTATGAAGTGCCGATCAGCTATGCGGGAAGGACGTACGAAGAGGGGAAGAAGATCACGTGGAAGGACGGAGTGCACGCGCTGTGGTGCATCGTGAGGTTTCGAGTGAAGGATTGAACTGCTGGCAAGCTAATGGCTTGCCCTCGCGAACGATTCGAGCTAATGAAAAATAATCGCCACGATTCCTCGACTGCGAGGCGGCAAAACCGGCCGCCTCTTCGCTCGGAATGACAGCCGAGTTCCGTGTACATGACGGATGAAATTGCACCAAGACAAAATCAGGCGATTCTCTTGCGCACCGCTTCAGGGTTGGGGGTTCATGCGGCGCTGGAAGGTGAGCAGGATGAGATCGGCGCGGCGGCGGACGCCGAATTTATTGAGCAAGTTGGAGACGTGAAACTTGACGGTGCGCTCGGCGATGTTGAGCTTGCTGGCGATTTCCTTGTTGGAGAGATTCTCAAGGAGCGAATCGAGGACTTCCTGCTCGCGGCGGCTCAAGTTGGCGACGGAATCGGTCTTGAGGCGGCGGCCCTGGCCGGTGAGAATGGAATCGACAAAACCCGACAAAAGCTGGCGAGGAACCCAGAATCCGCCGCTGGCAACCAGAGGAAGAGCGCGGATGAGCTGGTCGCGAGCTTCTTCATACGTGAGAATGCCTTTCACGCCAAGCCGAAGCAAAGAATAGGTGTTGTTCTCGAGGTGCTGTTCGCCGACGACGATGAGACGCGATTCGGGAAAGCGCTCGAGGATATTGGAGAGCAGCGCGCCGGTGGCTTGACGGGCGGCATGGGCGTCGACGACATAGACGTTGGCCTTGGGCGGCTCGAGGTTGCGCAGGTCCGGAGCAAGCGTGGATTCGAGCTGCTTGGTGACAACCTTGAAGGGTTGCTTGGCCAGAAGGCGTTCGAATTCGCTCAGCACCAGGGGATGCGGCGAAAGCAGACAAACGGACAGCTTTGAGTTGGCGCGTTTTGTGGTCACTGTCCGTCAGGGTAGTGAAAACGGCCCGAAGGGGCAAGGGTCACGGGGCAGTTTGTTCTCGAATTGTTACGTGACAGCTACGACGCTTTCTTTGCGGGGTACGGTGCGGCGGAGGATGTCCACGATGCGCTCGGCGGAGTGGCCGTCCCAGAGCGGCGGGATGCGGCCGGCTTTGCTCTCTCCCGCAAGTGATTTGCGGGCCGCGGAGATAATGTTCGCGGGGTCAGTGCCGACGAGCAAGTTGGTGCCCTGGGTGATGGTTACGGGGCGCTCGGTGTTTTCGCGGAGCGTCAGGCAGGGGACGCCAAGAGCGGTGGTTTCCTCCTGAATACCCCCAGAGTCGGTGAGAACGAGCGTGGCGCGGCTGAGCAGGCAGAGAAAATCGAGATAGCCGACTGGCTCAACAAACTTAAGGCCGGGATGATGGGAAACGCCGGCCTGCGCCAGGCGCTGACGCGTGCGGGGATGGACGGGAAAGATGACCGGAACTTCGGCGGCGATGGAGTCGATGGCGCCGAGGAGTTCGTTGAGCTTGTCCGCGGAGTCGACGTTGGAGGGCCGGTGTAGTGTGAGCACCGCAAAACGGCTCCAGTCCTGCCCTTTGGCAAGACCCAGGTCCTCTCCGATGCGGGATTGCTGAGCAGTGGGAAGGAAATAGCGGAGCGAGTCGATCATCACGTTGCCGACGAGAAAGATCGATTCGCGTGGCCGGCCTTCCCTGAGGAGGTGCTCGATGGCGTCGTCTTCGGTGACGAAAAGATAGTCGGCGAGGGCGTCGGTGAGGATGCGATTGATTTCTTCGGGCATGCCGCGGTCGAAGCTGCGCAGGCCGGCTTCGACGTGGGCGACGCGCATGCCGAGTTTTACCGCCGCGAGAGACACGGCGATGGTGGAATTAACGTCGCCGACGACCAGGACTAGGTCAGGCCGGCGCTCGAGGAGAACGGGTTCGATGCGCTTGAGGATTTCGGCCGTTTGCGCGGCGTGGGAACCGGAGCCGACCTCGAGATTCACGTCCGGAGCGGGAATGCCCATCTGGCGGAAGAAGATGTCGTTGAGCTTATCGTCATAGTGCTGGCCGGTGTGGACGAGAAGGGGCTCGACGTCGGTATGGCGCTTCATCTCGCGCATAAGCGGGGCGATTTTGGGAAGGTTGGGGCGGGCCCCAACGATGTTCATAATTTTGAGAGGGTTGGGCATTTTCCCTCGCGTCCCGCCTGCAGGACGGAGACGGAAGTATAGCACCGGCCAGGGGACGTTTCGGGGCGCCAGAAACGCCATCCACGCCCAAAAAACACCCGTTCGCTGCAGCGCGGTTCGGGAAAAGGCGCAAGGACGGGTAAAATAGGTCTGCTGATTAGTTTGCGGATTGGCCGAAAAAGCAGGTTCCCCGGGCCCCGCTCTCGGAACGGCAGGGTTCTTCTCGACGAAGAACGGCAGAGGAGCACCGACTTCCGGAAAATGCGCGATTTGAAGGAATCACAAAAAGCTCTGAGGGAGCTACTGAGCCAACGTGTCCTTGTGCTGGACGGAGCCATGGGGACGATGCTGCAACAGCGGAACCTGACCGCGGCGGACTTTGGCGGCGCGGCGCTGGAGGGGTGTAACGAAAACCTGGTGCGGACGCGGCCGGACGTGGTGCTGGATATTCACCGGAAGTATCTGGAAGCGGGGGCGGATATTGTCGAGACGAACAGTTTTGGAGGGACGCCGCTTGTGCTTGGCGAATATGGCCTGGCGGGGGACGCTCTGGAATTGAATCGAAAGGCCGGCGAGCTGGCGCGTCAAGCGGCTGATGAGTTTTCGTCGGCGACAAAGCCGCGGTTTGCGGCGGGATCGATGGGGCCTACGACGAAGGCCATCACGGTGACGGGCGGGATCACCTTTGAGGGGCTGCGCGAGAACTATTACGTGCAGGCGAAAGGGCTGATCGAAGGCGGAGTGGATTTGCTGCTGGTGGAGACTTGCCAGGACACCAGGAACATCAAGGCGGCTCTGCTGGCAATCCACAAGCTATCGCGGGAAATCGGCACGGAAATCCCGGTGGTGGTCTCGGTGACGATCGAGCCGATGGGATCGATGCTGGCGGGGCAGACCATCGAAGCGATGTGGGCTTCGCTGAAGCACGCGCATCCGCTGGCGTTCGGGATGAACTGCGCCACGGGGCCGGAGTTTATGACCGACCACATCCGGACGCTGAGCCAGATTTCGAGCGAGTTCGTTTCGTGCTACCCGAACGCAGGATTGCCGGACGAGGAAGGCAAGTATCTGGAAACGCCGACTTCGCTGGCGGCGCAGCTCGAAAAGTTCATAGATCATGGCTGGCTGAACCTGGTGGGCGGCTGCTGCGGGACGACGGAGAAGCACATCGCGGCAATCGCGCAGATGGCCGCGGGGAAGAAGCCGCGCGCGCGTCCCGCCGATTCCCACCGCACGGTGTACTCCGGAATCGAAGCGATCGAGGCGGATGACAGCACACGGCCGCTGCTGGTTGGAGAGCGGACGAACGTGATCGGTTCGCGGCTCTTCAAGAATTTAGTGGCGGAAGAAAAGTGGGAAGAAGCCAGCGAAATCGCGCGGCGGCAGGTGAAAGGCGGCGCGCAGGTCGTGGATGTGTGCCTGCAGAGCACGGAGCGGGACGAGAAGAAGGACATTCCCGATTTCTACGAGAAGCTGATCCGGAAAATTAAGGTGCCGGTGATGATCGACACCACCGATCCGGCGGCGATTGCACTGGCGCTGACTTACTGTCAGGGGAAAGCGATTTTAAATTCGATCAACCTGGAAGACGGCGAAGAGAAGTTCGAGAGAGTGGTGCCGATCGCGCACGACTTCGGCGCGGCGCTGGTGGTGGGATGCATTGACGAAGATCCGGTGCAGGCGCAGGCATTCACACGCGAGCGGAAACTGGAAATCGCGAAGCGTTCCTACGAGCTGCTGACAAAAAAATACGGGATCGCGCCGGAGGACATCATTTTTGATCCGCTGGTGTTCCCTTGCGCGACCGGCGACGAGAATTACATCGGCGGCGCGGTGGAAACGATGGAGGGAATCCGGCTAATCAAGCAGGCGCTGCCGGAGGTGCGGACGATCCTGGGGATTTCCAACGTGTCGTTTGGATTGCCGGCCGGGGCGCGCGAAGTGGTGAATTCGGTTTTCCTTTACTACTGCACGAAGGCGGGACTGGACCTGGCGATCGTGAACACGGAGAAGATCGAGCGGTTCGCGTCGATTCCGGAAGCGGAACGCGAGCTGGCGGAGAATCTGCTGTTCCAGCATCCGCCAAAGCACCTGGCGGCGGACCATCCGCGGGCGGAATTGCTGCGGAATTTGCCTGCGGACTGGCGCGGACAAAGCAAAGAACAAAAGGCCGCGGTCAATCAGTTTCACATCGCCGCAATTACGGAACATTTCCGAACGGCGAAGAAGAAAGAGAAGACGCGCGCGGAGGATTTGCCGCTGGATCAGCGGCTGGCGAACTATATCGTGCAGGGGACGCGCGACGGGCTGGTGGACGACCTCGAGAAAAAACGCGGCGAAGGCGTCGCGCCGCTGGACATCATTAACGGGCCGCTGATGGCGGGAATGGCGGAAGTGGGGAGGCTGTTCAACGCGAACGAACTGATTGTGGCGGAAGTGCTGCAATCGGCGGAAGCGATGAAGGCCGCCGTAAGCCATCTCGAGCAGTTCATGGAGAAGGCCGACAGCGCAAAGCGCGGAAAGATCGTGCTGGCGACGGTCAAGGGAGACGTACACGACATCGGGAAGAACCTGGTTGAAATCATTCTGAAGAACAATGGATATGACGTGGTGAACCTGGGGATCAAGGTTCCGCCCGAGGAGCTGATCAAAGCTTACCAGCAGCACAGACCGGACGCCATTGGGCTTTCCGGGTTGCTGGTGAAGAGCGCGCAACAGATGGTGGTTACGGCGGGAGATCTGCGGGGAGCGGGAATCTCGATACCGCTGCTGGTCGGGGGAGCGGCGCT
>Ga0079220_10000467_pt1 | contig 10256 bp, 9 predicted proteins | sample GAAS100_FD_75071 | JGI IMG/M metagenome (GOLD analysis project Ga0079220, IMG submission 75071) | Agricultural soil microbial communities from Georgia to study Nitrogen management - GA AS100 | ecosystem: Environmental > Terrestrial > Soil > Agricultural land | place: USA: Georgia | collected... | reverse complement strand
GGATTCCGGATCGAGGTCCATGTGCTCGAGCACCCTGGCGATGGCGCGACGGACCCGCTCGCCCCGCTCCAGCGGCTGCATGTCGAAGTAGCTTCCGCGGTCTTCGGTGCGCGTGGCAAACCCGCTGTCCGCACTCGCGTCGAACACGAAGAACTCCACCTCGCATCCTACGCGCATCTCGAACCCCGCCTTGGCGGCGAGGTCGATCTGACGCTTCAGCGCGGTCCGGGGACAGCCCTCGAACGGCCGGCCGTCCGGGTACCGGATATCGCAAATAAGCCGACCCACGGCGTCGCCCTCTGCCTCGGGGCCGGGGGCGCCCCAGGCGAAGACGCCGAACGTCGAGAGGTCGGGGACCAGGAGCGCGTCGGCCTCCTCGGTCCTGGCGAATCCCTCCAGCGCCGAGCCGTCGAAGGCGATCTGCCCCGCGAGCGCTCGCTCAAACCGAGTCGCGGGCAGCTCGACGGCCTTGTTCACGCCGAGCAAGTCGGTGAACTGTAGAACGAGCGAGCGGATCTTACGCCGCCGCAGCTCTTCGAGGACTTCCTTCTCCAGGTTGGCGCTCGGCATCTGTCGACCGGTGGATGAGCTGCGCTTAAGGTAGCCGGCGACCGCCCGGCTCAGCCAGTCGGCTCAGCGCTACGCCGCGACGCTCACCACCTGCACGCTGAGGTCGTCGCAGCCGCCCGCCTGCCGCGCATCATGCACCAGCCGCTCGGCAGCCGACATCGGGTCATGACGGACGAGAATCCGGATGATGTTGGCGCCCGACAGCGTCGCCAGCCCGTCGCTGCATTGGACGATCCGGTCACCCGGCCGGAGCGGAAGGGAGAAGGTGTCGATGCGCAAATACGGGTCCTGACCGAGGGCGCGGGTGAGCAATCGCCGGCCCGGGTCATCGGGCAGCTCGGTCACGGACGGCAGGCCGAACTGCGCGCTCCGCGCCGCGAGATTGTGGTCGGTGGTGAGCTGGCGCAGGGTGCCCTCGCGAAACAACAGGAGCCGGGAGTCCCCGACGTGCGCCGCCGTGAGGGTCCCGGGGCCCAGCACGCTGATGGTCAACGTGGTGCGCATCCGCCCGTGTCCAGCATCGTAGACGGCGAGGTTTGCCCGTTCCACCGCGCGGCGCAAGCGCTTGAGCGGCGACACGGCATACGGCACAGCCTCCCACGTCTGGAGGAGAGACTCCAGCGCGGTCGCGCTCGCGACCGCGCCGTCCTCGTGTCCCCCCACGCCGTCCGCGACCGCGAGCAGGATCTCCCGATCGGACGGCCGACAACAGATGGCGTCCTCATTGCCGGCGTGCAGCGGGCCGGCCACCGTGCCCTGGGCGAACTCCACGACCAACGAGCTGGCGTCGTCGCGCGCCAGCCCGAATCGACCCCTGGCCGGTCCCACGCAGCGCGCGCTGCTGCAATCAAGCAGCATGCATCATGACCCCACCGCTCGCGGTGCCACGGCGACCCGCTGCCGGCTGGCCAGCGCGAAGTAGAGCACGCTCACGAGGGCCCAGGCACCCGTGATCGCGAAACAGATGAACGCCTCTTTCTTCGAATCCGCATTCCCGATCACGTACAGGTAGAGAATGGCCCCGAGCATCACGACGTTGGCCACGAGCCCCAGGAACGGGACAATCCGATGCTTGACGAAATGGGCGTCGCGCGCCGCGCCACCGAACGCGATCATCGTCCACAGGCAGGTCAGCCCGTACAGGGCGAACGTGCCCAAGTTGGACGCGAGGGTGATCCCGGTGAGCCCGACCACGGACTGTACGCCGATGGCCGCGATGACGCACGACACGACCACCAGGACCCAGATCGCTCGGGCCGGCGTCGCATGCCGGTCGTGCAGCAAACCCAGCAGTTCCGGCATTTCCCGATCCTTGGACATGGCATAACTCACCCGCGCGGCAGTGTTCAGACAGCTCAACGTGGTGCCGAGCAGCGCGAGCATGACCGTGACGGCGATGCTGATCATCAGCCCGAAGCCGATCCCACCCAGCAGCCGGTTGCCGACGAGAATCGCCATGTCGCCGATGGGCGCGCTCGACGTGGCGGCCGCGGTCATCCCGGTGACGACCGCTTTGCTCGCGTCGGCGGTCACGAGCTGGTCGCTGAGCGCGTAGCCGGCGGCAAAGTATTCCAGCAGGTACGCGAACAATCCCTGGATGACGAGCGACAGCAGCACGGCACGCGGAATGGTGCGGCGGGCGTCCTTCGTTTCCGCCGCCAGCGCGGTGCAACTCTCGAAGCCCACCAGGATCAGGATCGCGATCGTGGACTGGATCAGCACGCCCATCACCGAGTGCGGCCGCACCACGTCCCACGCGTTCGAGAACACCCAGTGATTGTTCGCCCCGGGGTCGGTGCGCCGGTACACGATGGCGAACGCGCTGAACGCGACCAGCGTGACGAGCTGGACAATGTTGATGACCAGAGCGGTCATCGTTGAGCCGGTGACGCCACGCGAGGCGATGTACCCCGTCAGGCCCGCGAACGCGATCGCGAAGATCGTGAGAACCGCCGGCGAGAGCGTGTGCCCCGTCACTTGCGTGTAGATGTATCCACCCAGCGTGGCCATGAAGGCGACCATGCAGCCCGGGTACACCCAGTAGTACAGATGCGCCGCCCATCCGGTCACGAGCTTCGAAGCACGCGCCCAACGGGCGTGCCCCGGCGTCCGGCGATCGAGGAACGCCTTTTCAGCGAAGTAGTAGCAACTGCCGAACCCGGCCTCGGGATAGAGGCGCGCCAGCTCGGCGTACGAGATGGCGCTCAGGAACGCCAGGATCAGCGCGAATCCGATACCGGCCCAGATGTCGCTCGCCACCGACGCGCCGCTCGGTGCCGTCGCCGCTGCCTGGAGCTGGAACGTGATCCACAGGAACGCGCCCGGCGCAATGAGCGCCATGGCGTTCACGGTCGCGCCGGTCAGACCGAGCGATGGCTTCACTCCTGGTGCTTGCGGTGTCGCGGGCGTGGTCACGGACGAGCCTCCTCTCTGGGCTCTAAGTAATGTACATCAGTTTGTGCATATTATGCACAAATCGACATACACACGACAACTACCCGTTCGTGTAGGTATGCAAAATGAACCTGTTTTTGTGCCGTTTTTGCGAATCCTTCTCGACAGCACACTATGGCGTTGCAGACTGAAATAGGCCTCGAGTGGCGTCCTCCCCCCTGGCTCGACGGCCGACCGCCACTCTCTTAGGTTTCGCACCCATGCTGATTCGGACCGCCCGTCCCCGCCCTACCATCCTGCGGCTCAAGAAGCCGGCGCGACCCTGCGCGCGCGGGAGACGATCGCCATAGGGGCTCGAGCCCCGGGGTTGAGGGACCGATCGGCCGCGACGCGCGAGGGTGCATGTCGCGGCCGTGGTGTTTCTAGGGAGCGTTGAGATGGTCGAGCATCAACGAATGAAGGTGGCGTTGCTGGGGTACGGGCGGGTGGCGCGCGTGCTCGAGGCCCACGTGCGCGAGGCGGGCCACGACATCGGGGCGGTGCTCACCTCCCGCAACGCAGCCGACGCGGCACGACTCCTCCCTGGGCATACGGTGGCCATCGATTTCTCGGTGCCGGCGGCCGTGCCGGCGCACGTCGCGGCGGCGGTCGCGGCAGGCGTCCCGCTCGTCCTGGGGACGACCGGTTGGCAGGAGGACGAGGCGCGCGTTCGCCGGACGGTGGAAGCGGGGGGCGGTGGCCTGATCTACGGACCCAATTTCTCGATCGGCGTGAACCTGTTCTATCGCGTCGTCACGCACGCGGCGCAGGTGTTCCACGGCGTAGCGGGATACGACCCCTTCATCGAGGAATCGCACCACGCCACCAAGCGCGACGCGCCCTCCGGTACCGCGCTCGCGCTCCAGGCGATGGTGTCACGCGAGCTGGGCGGGAAGCGGGTGCCGGTCACGAGCACGCGGGCGGGCCACATTCCCGGCACGCACCGCGTGGGGCTCGACTCAGCGGCCGATCAGATCTTGCTGGTACACACCGCCCGCTCGCGGCTCGGGTTCGCGGTGGGTGCATTGCTCGCCGCCCGCTGGATCGTGGGCCGGACGGGCGTGTATCGCTTCGCCGACCTGCTGGACGATCTCCTCGCACAGGACCAACAGCTGAAAGGGAAGGTCCCATGACGCAGTACATCGGATGGCTTCGTGGCTGCGGGACGGCGCTGGTCACGCCGTTCACGGCCAACGGCGGTGTGAATGAGGCGCGCTTTCGGGCGCTGGTCGAACGGCAGATCGCGGCGGGGGTGCGGCTGCTCGTCCCCTGCGGAACGACCGGTGAGGCGGCGACGCTGACGCCAGACGAGCACACGCGTCTCATCGCGGTCACCGTGGAGGCGGCGCGCGGCCGCGCCAAGGTGCTCGCGGGCGCGGGCAGCAACGCCACGGCGGCCACCATCGAGCGGGCCCGGGCGGCTCGCGCGGCCGGCGCCGACGGCCTGCTCGTCGTGGCCCCCTACTACAACAAGCCGACCCAGGCGGGCCTCGCCGCCCACTTCCGTGCCGTCGCCCAAGCGGTGGACGATGCGCCGGTGGTCCTGTACAACGTTCCCGGCCGCACTGCCTCGAACCTCGCCGCCGCCACGACCCTCGCCCTGGCGCGCGAGGTGGAGAACATCGTGGGTGTGAAAGAGGCGTCCGGCGACTTCTCCCAGATCATGGCCGTGCTGCGTGACCGTCCGGCCGGGTTCCGGGTGCTGTCCGGTGACGACGCCACGGCGCTGCCGCTGATCGCTCTCGGCGCCGACGGTGTCGTCTCAGTGGCATCGAACGAGACGCCGGACTTGCTGACGGCGCTCACCGAAGGGGCGCTGCGGGGCGAGTGGGAAACGGCGCGCGCGCTGCACTATCGGCTCCTGCCCCTCATGGAGGCGAACTTCATCGAATCGAACCCCGGACCCGTGAAGGCGGCGATGGCGCAGCTCGGTCTCCTGGAGGAGCATTTCCGCCTGCCGCTGGTCCCGGTGCAGGAGCAGACTCGCACCCGACTGCGAGCGGTGTTGAGCGCACTCGGCCTGCTGCCCGGCGCCGCCCATGTCGCTGCGTGAGCGCATCGAGGCGCTCGCGGCCCGAAAAGAAGCCCGCTTTGGCGACGCGGAGCGGGCGCTGTTCGCCGAATTTCGCGGCGCCCTGGCCCGCGGCGAAGTTCGCGCGGCGGCGCGCGGCGCGGACGGCACCTGGTGCGTCAACGCGTGGGTGAAACAGGGAATCCTGCTGGGGTTTCGCGTGGGCGCGCTGATGGACATGTCCGCCGGCCTCCCGTTTTTCGACAAGGACACCTATCCTCTGCGGCCCATGACGGTCGCCGACGGCGTGCGGATCGTCCCGGGCGGGTCGAGCATCCGCGACGGCGCCTATGTAGCGCCCGGCGTGGTGTGCATGCCCCCGATGTATGTGAACGTGGGCGCGTACGTGGACGAAGGCACCATGATCGACAGCCACGCGCTCGTCGGGTCGTGTGCCCAGATCGGCAAGCGAGTACACCTCTCGGCCGCAGCCCAAGTCGGCGGCGTGCTCGAGCCGGTGGGAGCACTGCCCGTGGTCGTCGAGGACGATGTGCTCGTGGGTGGCGGCTCGGGGATTTACGAGGGCACCATCGTGCGTGAGCGTGCCGTGCTCGCCCCGGGGACGATCCTCACGGGCTCGACCCCCGTCTACGACCTGGTGCGCGAGACGGTGTATCGGCGCGATGGTGATCGCCCGCTCGAGATCCCGCCGGGCGCCGTGGTCGTGCCGGGGACCCGCGGCGCCTCGGGCGCCCTCGCCGCGCGCTGGAGCATTTCCCTGTATGCGCCAGTGATCGTCAAGTACCGCGACGCCAGCACCGATGCGGCCACTCTGCTCGAGGAGTATCTGCGATGAAGCGCCAACGCGTGGCGGTCCTGGGCCTCGGGAAGATCGGCGGCATCGTGCTGGATGGCCTGCTCAAGTCCGGCCTCCCCCCCGCCGACGCGGTGGCCACGGTGCGGCACCCGGAGCGGGCGCAGGCACTCAGCGCGAAGCGCCCGGTGGCCGTCGGAACGGACAACCGCGCGGCTGTGCGCGGCGCCGATGTGATTCTCATCGCCGTGAAGCCGCAAAACGTGCGTGAGCTGCTCGAGGAAATTCGATCAGACGTCACGCCCGCACAGCTCCTGATCTCCGTGGCGGCGTCGGTGCCCACCGGGTTCATCGAGGACGCGCTCAAGGCGCCGATCCCCGTGGTGCGCGTCATGCCCAACACTCCCTGCCAGGTGGGTGCCGGGATGGCGGGCATTTGCAAGGGGAGGCACGCCACCGACGCACACCTGGACGTGGCGCGGCAGCTGTTCGACACCGTGGGCCGCTCCGTTGTCGTGGACGAGAAGCACATGGACGCGGTGACGGGCCTGTCGGCGAGCGGGCCGGCGTTCGTCTACATCATCCTCGAATCACTGGCGGAGGCGGGGGTCAAGGTCGGCCTGCCGCGCGACGTGGCGACCATTCTGTCGGCGCAAACGCTGCTGGGGGCGGCGAAGGTGGCCCTCGATACCGGGGACCATCCGGCACTGCTCAAAGACGCGGTCACGACGCCCGCCGGCTGCACGATCGACGGCATTCTCGAGCTCGAGGAAGGAAAGCTGCGCGTGACGCTCATCAAGGCCGTCGTGAAGGCGACCCAGCGCGCCAAGGAGCTGATGTTCGAGAAGTAGCCCTACTTATAGTCCTGAAACGGCTCGGTGAGCAGCCGCACGCCGAGCGGCTTGTACTCGAGCACGTGCGTGAGGCGCACTTCGTCACCCACGCGCTCGACGCGGGTCTCGACGAGCGCGAAGTCTGTGGCATCGCCCAGCCCCAGCTGATTCAGTCGTTCTGCCTCGCCGCGGCACACGTCGCCTGGCGTGGGCTTGGGATTAGGGTAGGCGTCCTCGTGGTGGCGGCGCAGGGCGTCCCAGTGCTCGTCGCCGGCCCGCTCCACGGAGTCGCGGACGTCGTCGCGGCTGAGCGGCATGGTGCGGAAGCTACCACCCGTCAATGCACCGGCAACTCCACGTGCAAATGGTCGGCGGTGCCGGCGTGGCGCAGCGTGCTGAACCCCATGCTCCAGAAATACAGTTGCACCAGCCGGTTCTTCACCCAGCTGCGGCCGGCGGTACGGAGGTCCGCCGCGTGCGCGTAGCCGTCCCGCTGGATGTAGTGCAGTGAGCCGTCGTTCTGGGGCAGCTTCATCAACGCGTAATCCTCGGGCCGCCGGGTCAAGTCCGTCACGACCATGTCCCGGTCGATGAGGATGAGGGTCGAGAGCGCCACGCGCAGCAGAGGATGCAGCGAGCTGTAATAGGCGCGGACCTGGTCCGACTTGGCGTGGCTACTCGAGAAGTACACCAGAGCATAGACGCTATAGGCCAATGCGAACGGGAGCGCGAACCGCCGAGCGACGAGCGCGAGCCGGACGTGGCCCGTGACCCGGTGCCACACCCAGGCAGCGTAGCCCGTCACGACGGCCGCCGTGCACAGCGTCCCAGCCGCCAAGGCGAGCCCGGTGGGAACGCCTTCATGAGCGTACAGCAGCACGGCGACCTTCACCATCACCACGAACGGCAGCGCGATCACGAGCACGACCTTCGCGGCCAGCCGCACGAGACGGAGCGGCCAGCCGGGGCGGCGCCAGCGCGAAACCGCCGACGCGGCCCCGCCGGCAATTCGCTCCCACTCGCGCAACGCGCTCGAACTGATGCGGGGGAGGCGGGAGAGGGGGGAGATCACGGGGGCATCCTACGGCTCGCCCGGGTGGCAGGTTACGCCCAGCGGCGGGCGTGTGCAAGCCGAAGCGGGTGCGGCGTCTCTTACGAGCATCCCCCACTCGAGGAGACCCGCATGCGTCTGTTCTTCCTGGCAGCCGTGATCCTGACCGGCTGCACACTGGCCCGTCGCGAAGCGCCGAGCGCCGAGCGTCAGGAGCGCGCTCCGGCAGCGGCGCCAGCCGCCTTGATGGCACAGGCCGACCGCCTGGTGGCGGGCCGCGTGCGGCGGGGCACGGGTGGAACAGAGGATGTGCTCACCATTCGGCCGGCGGCCGAGACGCCGAACATGGTCATCCGGACCGGTGTGGCCAGTGTGGAGGTCGACTCCCTCGAGCCGGCCGTCGCCCTGGTTCGGTCGCTGGCGAGCCGGCTGGGAGGATACGTCGCCAACACCACGATGCAGACTGGCCGCGGCGAGCTGCGCTCGGCGAGCCTCGAGGTGAAGATTCCCGCGGCCCGCTTCGATGAAGCGCTGTCAGCGCTCATGCCGATCGGGAAGCTCGAGTCGGTGAACGTGAACGCGGAGGACGTGGGCGAGGAATTCACCGACGTCACGGCTCGCATGGAGAACGCGCGGCGACTCGAGTCCCGCCTGATCGACCTGCTCGCCGCCCGCACCGGCAAGCTGAAGGACGTGCTCGAGGTGGAGCAGGCGCTCGCCCGAGTGCGGGAAGAGATCGAGCGCTACGAGGGGCGGCTGCGCTACCTGCGCGCGCACGCCGACATGAGTACCCTCACCATCAACGTACACGAGCCCGTGCCCGTGGTCGGGCATGCGGGCTCGAGCGTCCTGGGCGAGGCGTTCAAGCAGGCCTGGCGCAACTTCGTCGACCTGGTCGCGCTGTGCATCCGCTCTCTGGGCGTCGTGCTGCCGGTCGGCCTCGTCGCCGCGGCCGCGTGGCTCGCGTACGAGCGGCGGCGCCGGGCGCGGGCGACGGCCTAGCGCGAGACGATCTTGACCTCCTTCACCTCGATCGGAGCGCCCGCCACGAGGACGGGCGCGCGGCGCTCCTCGGCCGTCTTGTTGAACCCGGCGACGTCGGTGCGGACCAGGTCGTTGAACTTCGCGAGGTAGCCGTCCAGGGCGGTGCGCAGCTCCTTGAAGCGCGCCGTGACGACCTCCGTGGGCGGCTGGGCGTAGGCGAACGCGAGGCCGAAGCCGAGTGACTGCAGACGGTCGTGAAAGCGGTTCAGGAAGTGGATATCGTCCTGCCCGGCCTCGCGCTGCACGTCGGAGTTGTACAGGCTGTCCTTGAGCTCCTTGAGCTTGCGGCCCAGCTCGCGCCCCTGGCGCGTCACGGGACCGGCCATCGCGCTGTCGCCGCCGGCGTTGTCGCGCAGCGCCTGCTGGGTGTTCTTGAGCTGCGTCTCCAGGCTCACGATGCGATTGAGCATCTCATTCAGAGCGGACAGCGCGTTGCGCCACTCGAGGCCGGCATGGAGCTGTGCCGCGAACTTCGCGGGATCGCCGCCCAGGACGGGATCCGGCTCCACGGTGACGGTCTTGGTCTCCGCGTGGCCACCGGCTGAGAGCGCGACCGTGTAGGTGCCGGGGATGGCGCGCGGCCCGCTCACCTGACGGAACGGGTTCTCTTCTTCCTCCGCTCCGGGCGGCCGCTCGAAGTTGAGGCGGGTGGGACCGGCGTACCGGAGATTCCAGACGTAGCGGTTCACGCCCTGCTTGCCCGGCCCGCTCGAGTCGACCAGCACGGTGTCGCCATGGCTATCCGTGACGGTCGCGATCACCCGGCCACGGCGCGAGCGCTCGCGCCGCCCGGACTCTGCCTGCCCGCCCTCCGGGGTCGCCGTGCCGCCGGTGTCGAGGGCCGCTTTCAGGTAGTAGTCCACGACGGCCCCGGCGGGCGCGTTCGGCGTCGTGAAGCGCGTCGGGGCCTCGCCCGGCCGCCGCGGCCGGACGCGGATGCGGGCCGGCTGCGTGCTGAACAAGTGGAAGTCCGACGCGAGGACCTCGGGGGTCAGCTCTTCGAGCGCGGTGATGTTGTCCAGCACGAACAGCCCGCGACCATGCGTCGCCACCACCAGGTCGTGCTCCCGCTTGATGAATTGCACGTCGTACACCGGCACGGTGGGGAAATCGGCCTTGAGCGCCTTCCAGCTCGCCCCGCCGTCCCGCGAATACCACAGGCCTGAGTCGGTGCCGAGCACCAGGAAGCCCCGCTGGTTCGGGTCTTCCCGCACCACGTGCGCCGGCACGTCGGCTGGGAGGCCTTTGCCGATTTCGGTCCAGGTCTTGCCGTAGTCGGCGGTCTTGAACACGTACGGGTGACGGTCATCGAGCTCGTGGCGATCGATGGTGAGATACGCGGTACCCGCATCGAACGGCGAGATCCCGATCTGGTAGACCCTCCCCTCGTCCTTCGCGAGCCCGGGGAAGTGGCCCGACACGTTAGTCCACGTTTTCCCGGCGTCCCGTGTCACGTGCACGAGGCCGTCGTCACTGCCGGCCCAGATCACGCTCGAGTCG
>Ga0079220_10000463_pt1 | contig 10282 bp, 6 predicted proteins | sample GAAS100_FD_75071 | JGI IMG/M metagenome (GOLD analysis project Ga0079220, IMG submission 75071) | Agricultural soil microbial communities from Georgia to study Nitrogen management - GA AS100 | ecosystem: Environmental > Terrestrial > Soil > Agricultural land | place: USA: Georgia | collected... | reverse complement strand
GGATCCGTCGCGGCCGTTCCTACACCGACGCGTGGTACGTCGGCGGCGCGACGCTCGAAGGCGTCGACGCGTGCTTCTGCGGCTCGGTGCGGAGCATTCCGGCCGTGCTCGCGCGTGGCGACATGATCGCCGCGACGACGTGGTCGTGGTCGGGCCTCGCAGCCGCGTTGCGACCGGCCGCCCTCATCGAAACGCGACCGGGCTGTCGTGCGAGCGTCACGGACGTCCGGCCTTCGGTGCTCGAGGGCGTGCTCGCCGTCGGCGTGCGCACCACGCAGGTTGCAGGATGGCGCGCCGAAATCGTGATCGCCGGCGCGACGGCCGGCGATTTCGGCCCTGCGGCGGCGCATCGGTCGCTGCGTGCCGTACGAAGAGCCGCTCTACGCGAGCCCATCGGCGTGGACGCGGTGCATTCGGGCCGCTTTCGCACGCGACGCGAAATCGCCGAACGTGTAAACGCGGGCGATGTGCTCGGCGATCTCGATCGGTATGCCATCGTCGCGCCGGCGACCGGCGTGCTCGCGGGTCTTGCCGCGCGCGGCGCGAGGGTCGCCGCGGGGCAGCTCATCGCGGAGATCGACCCCTGCGGCGACCCGCAGCGAAGCTTTGGCATTGCGGCGGAGGAGCGGGCGATCGCACGCAGGGTATGCGCGGCGGTGCGCGGCAATCCTGGGGAGCGCGAGCGTCGCAGCGCCGATCGCGCCGCAGCGCGCGCCTGACGCGGCCGGTCGGCGTTCTTCCTACCGCCGTTCGCGCGTGGGACGGACACCGCACGCGCGGGTGCGCGCGCATAGTCGGCGCGATGAAGACCTTCGAATTGCCGCTGCCGCTTCTCGGCGCGGTCGCCGGCACCCGCGCGATGCTCGGCGCGGGCATCGGGCTTCTCGTGTCGGAGTGGCTGACTCATCGCGAGCGCAGGGCGATCGGCTGGACGCTGGTCGCGATCGGCGCCGCCACCACGATTCCGCTCGCGTTGACCGTGTTATCGCACCGGCGTTCCGGCATGTGATGCGCGGCGGCGCCCGCGCGGCGCCGTCCTGTTAATCTCGCGAGCTTTCGCCGTGCGCCCGCTCGCGAGCGGGCGCCTGCCGCATGCCCGTCGATTACCTGCAGAAGATCCTCACCGCGAAAGTCTACGACGTCGCGGTGGAGACGCCGCTCGAGCTCGCTCCGGCGCTGTCGAAGCGCCTCGGCAATCGCGTGCTGCTGAAGCGCGAAGACACGCAGCCGGTGTTTTCATTCAAGCTGCGCGGCGCCTACAACAAGATGGCGCACATGAGCGCGGCCGAGCGCGCGCGCGGCGTCATCGCCGCCTCGGCCGGCAACCACGCGCAGGGCGTCGCGCTCGCCGCGCAGCGGCTCGGCTGCACGGCGACCATCGTGATGCCGGTGACCACGCCGCAGATCAAGATCGCGGCAGTCGAGGCCCGCGGCGCGCGCGTCGTGCTGCACGGCGATTCCTACTCCGACGCGTACGCGAAGGCGCAGGCGATGCAGAAGACGTCGGGCGCGACGTTCGTGCATCCGTACGACGACCCGGACGTGATCGCCGGACAGGGCACGATCGGCATGGAGATCCTGCGCCAGTGGCAGGCGCCGCTCGACGCGATCTTCGTCGCGATCGGCGGCGGCGGGCTCGTGAGCGGTGTCGGCGCCTACGTGAAACGCGTGCGGCCCGAGGTGAAGGTGATCGGCGTCCAGCCGGAGGACTCCGATGCGATGGCGCAGTCGCTTCGGCTCGGGCGGCGCGTGACGCTCGCGCACGTCGGGCTGTTCGCCGACGGTGTCGCCGTTAAGCAGGTCGGCAAGGAGACGTTTCGCCTCGCGCGCCGCTACGTCGACGACATCGTGATCGTCGACACCGACGCGATTTGCGCGGCGCTGAAGGACGTGTTCGAGGACACTCGCGCGATCCTCGAGCCCGCCGGCGCGCTCGCGGTGGCGGGCGTCAAGGCATGGGTAGAGAAGCGCGGCACGAAAGGGCGTACGTACGCGGCAATCGCGTGCGGCGCCAACATGAATTTCGACCGGCTGCGCTTCGTCGCCGAGCGAGCCGAGCTCGGCGAGCAGCGCGAGGCGATCCTCGCCGTCACGATTCCCGAGCGGCCGGGGAGCTTTCGCGAGTTCTGCGCGCTGCTCGGCAAGCGCTCGGTCACCGAGTTCAATTATCGCTACGCGGACCCGAAGGTCGCGCATCTCTTCGTCGGCATCGAAGTGGCCAACCGGCGCGAGACCGACGAGCTCCTCGCGGCGCTCAAGCGTGCACGCATCGACGCCTACGACCTCTCCGACAACGAGATGGCCAAGCTCCATGTCCGGCATCTGGTTGGCGGCCACGCGCCCGCCGCCGAGCACGAGATTCTCTACCGCTTCGAGTTCCCCGAGCGGCCCGGCGCGCTGATGCGCTTCCTCGACAGCATGAGCGCCGGCTGGAACATCAGCCTGTTCCATTACCGCAACCACGGCGCCGATTACGGCCGCGTGCTCGTCGGAATGCAGGTGCCCCCGCGCGACAGCGCGCAGTTCCGCCGCTTCCTCGACCGGCTCGGCTACGACTACGTCGACGAGTCGGCCAACCCGGCGTATCGGATGTTCTTGGGGGGCTGAGCCGTTCCCCTCACTCGCCTCGCGTTGCCCGGCGCGCTCTCCTCGGACGCGGGGGAGGGTAGGGGGTGAGCAGCAACGTTTCGTCGCGGCGCGGCATCTCATGCCGCGCTACGGCACCGCCTCGCCCAGAAAACTTTCTCTGATGTTGCGTTTTCATCAGATTGAGGCGCCAACGCCGATTCCGGCAAGCTTTATGCTCTAGGCAAGCCTCCTGGGCCATGTCAGACTCGGCTCGGGTCAGGCGCGGCGTTGCCGCGCGACGTGCAAGCCGAGGGTCCTCATGGGGAACGACGTTCCGAGCCGCAGCCCGCTCCAGGGCATCAAGGTGATGGTGATCGACGACTCGAACACCATCCGCCGCAGCGCGGAAATCTTCCTGTTGCAGGCCGGATGCACGGTGATCCTCGCCGAGGATGGGTTTGACGCGCTCGCCAAAATCGCCGACCACCAGCCGGACCTCGTCTTCGTCGACATCATGATGCCGCGCCTCGACGGGTACCAGACCTGCGCGCTGATCAAGAAGAACAGCCGCTTCCACACGATTCCCGTCGTCATGCTCTCGTCGAAGGACGGTCTGTTCGACCGTGCACGCGGGCGGATGGTCGGGTCCGATCAATACCTGACGAAGCCGTTCACCAAGGAAAGCCTGCTGAAGGCCGTGGCCGCTCACGTCAAGGCCGTAGCCGCTTGACGGAGCCTGGTCCATGAACAACCCGATCACCGCGCGCGCGATCGTCGCGGAGGCGCGCTCTTCGGATGCCGAACGCAAGGGAGGCCCCATGGGCATCAAGAGGATTCTGGTCGTCGACGATTCGGCGACCGAGCGCCACATGCTGAAGGATCTGCTCACCAAAGCGGGGTACGACGTCGTGTCGAGCGAAAACGGCGAGGACGCGATCGTCAAGGCGCGGCAGGTGAAGCCCGACCTGATCCTGATGGACGTGGTGATGCCCGGCCTCAACGGCTTCCAGGCGACGCGCGCGATCAGCCGCGACCCGGAGACGAAGTCGATTCCCGTGATCATGTGCACGTCGAAGAGCCAGGAAACCGACAAGATCTGGGGCCTGCGGCAGGGTGCGCGCGATTACGTGGTGAAGCCGGTCGATCGCGAGTTGCTGCTCGCGAAGATCGCCTCGCTCGGCTGACACGAGCCGGAACTCGACGATGTCGCGCACCGCCCGCCTCGACCTGCGCTCGTTCCAGCAGGAGCTCGCCACGCGGCTCGCCAGCAAGACGGCTGCGCAAGTCGAGTCCTCCCGCCTCGGGCTCGCCTGCGGCAGCACTCGCTGGCTGGTTCGCCTCGCCGATGCGGGCGAGGTGATCGCGGTACCCACGATCATCCCGGTGCCGCTCACGAAGCCGTGGTTCCTCGGGCTCGCGAACATCCGCGGCAACCTGTTCAGCGTCATCGATTTCGCCGGGTTTCTCGGCGGTGCGGGTGGCACGGCGGGCGGCGCGGCACGACTGATTTTGCTCAACGCGCGTAGCGGCGAGATATCCGCGGGCATCATCGTCGAGCGCGTGCTCGGGCTGCGCAATCTCGCGCAGTTCTCGTCGGCGCCGCGCGACGCGAACGCGCCGTCGTGGTTCGTCGAGCGCTGGCTCGACGCCGAAGGCAATGCGTGGCAGGAGATCGACCTTGGCGCGCTCGCGCGCGACGCCACGTTCCTGCAGGTGGGCGCGTGAGGGCGGCGGGCGAGCGTAGCGAGCCGAGGCCCGAAGGGGGCGGCGCCGCGCGAGCGCAGCGAGGCCGACACGCCATCCAATCTGCACCATTGGCCGTGCAAGGAGGCCGAGGCGTGAGGGCGGCGGGCGCGCGCCGCGTGCCGTGCAAGGAGACCGAGGCGTGAGCGAATACCATGCGCGACATCGGAGGCACCATGGCATTGAAGAACAGGCTGTTCGGCGCTGAGCCGCGGACCGCTGAAAACAGCGATTTCGACGTGCCGACGACGCAGGTCCGCATGGGCATCACGTCGCCCGAAGGCTTCGATTCGCTGACGTCGATGACGGTGATGGAGCAGCTGCGCACGGCGAGCAACAGCGCGCCGGCTCCCTCGCGGCTGTTCGCGATCGGCAACCTCCCGGTGGTGCGCCAGTTCCAGATCCTCGGGGTGCTCACCGTCGCGTTCCTGTCGCTCGCCGTGTTCATGGTGTACCTCGACAACCGCGCCGCGGCGCAGCAGGCGCTGCAGGGATCGGCGGCGACCGAGATGCAGATGCTCTCGCAGCGCCTCGCGCGCGGCTCCGCGCTCGCCGCGCAGGGCCAGGCGGCGGCGTTCACGGCCATTCGCGACAGCCGCGAGCGCTTCAAGGCCAATCTCGACGCGCTCGCCGCGGGCGGCGCGTTCCGCGGAGCCACGCTCGACCCGACGCAGGATCCGACGACGATCGACACGCTGAACGGCATAAAGGCGCGCTGGGAGCGCATCGACGCCGCGGCGAAGCGGCTCGTCGACAACGAGAAGAGCCTCACGTCGCTCGCGCGCGGCCTCGACACGATCAACGAGGGCAACGGCGGCCTGCTCGAGCTCGCGCAGCAGGCGGCGCAGCAGATCGGCCAGGGCGGCGGAAGCCTGCGCGAGGTCGATTACGCGAACCAGCTCGCCGTGCTCTCGCAGCGCCTCGCGAAGAACGCCAACACGCTCGCCGCCGCCGACGAGATCGATCCCGAGGTCGCATTCCTGCTCGGCAAGGACGACGCGGCGTTTCGCGACGTCGTGAACGGCCTCGCCAAGGGCAGCGACGCGCTGCGGCTTTCGCCGGTCAAGTCGGACGACGCGCGCGCCACGCTCAGCGAGCTCGCCAAGCGCTTCACCACCTACGAAGCCGGCGTCAACGCGATCCTGTCGAACATTGCGAATCTGGTCGTCGCGAAACAGGCGGCGCGCAGCGTGAACAACGAGGCGGAGCCGCTGCTCGGCGACACGACGAAGCTCGCCGGCCAGTACGAAAGCGGCGGCAAGTCGCGCGCGCTCACCCTCGGCCTCGCCGTGCTGTTCGGACTGATCGCGCTCGGCTGCCTCGCACTCATCGCAAAGGTGTTCCTCGACGACGCGCGGCTGCGTGCGCAGGACAGCGAGCACGAGAACAAGCGCAATCAGGAAGCGATCCTCCGGCTCTTGAACGAGATGGGCAATCTCGCCGACGGCGATCTCACCGTGCAAGCGTCGGTGACCGAGGACGTGACGGGCGCGATCGCCGACTCGATCAATTTCACGATCGAGGAATTGCGCACGCTGGTGCGCGGCATCAATTCCGCCACCGACCAGGTGACCAAGGCGACGCAGGAAACGCAAGCGATCTCGAACCGCCTGTTCGAGGCGTCGCAGCGGCAGAACCGCGAGATCAAGCAGGCTTCGGCGTCGGTGCTGTCGATGACGGAGTCGATCAACGAGGTCGCGCAAAGCGCCGCGCAATCGGCGAAGGTGGCGCAGGCGCAGCTGTCGGCCGCGGAAAAGGGTGGCAGTGCCGTGCAGAACCAGATCGCCGGCATGAACGACATCCGTGCGCAGATCCAGGAGACGTCGAAGCGCATCAAGCGCCTCGGTGAATCGTCGCTCGAGATCGGCGAGATCGTCGAGCTCATCTCGGACATCACCGAGCAGACGAACGTGCTCGCGCTGAACGCGGCGATCCAGGCCGCGTCGGCCGGCGAGGCGGGACGCGGATTCACCGTCGTCGCCGAGGAAGTGCAGCGCCTCGCCGAGCGCTCGGGCGAGGCGACGAAGCAGATCGAGGCGATCGTGAAGACGATTCAGGCGGACACGCAGGACGCGGTCGCCGCGATGGAGAAATCGACGTTCGGCGTGGTGGAGGGCACGAAGCTCTCCGACGCCGCGGGCCAGGCGCTCGCCGAGATCCAGCGCGTGTCGCGCGAGCTCGCCGAGCTGATCGGCAGCATTTCCACGCAGACACAGCGCCAGTCTGCCTCGGTCAACGACGTCACGCGCGGGATGCAGGGCATCCTGCGCATTTCCGAGGAAACGACCGAAGGCACGAAGCAGACGAACGTGTCGATCGGCCAGCTGACGAAGCTCGCGGCGGAGCTGCGCAGCTCCGTCGCCGGATTCAAAGTCTAAGACGATCGATTTGCCGCGATGGAGACCGCCCGCGTGTTGAGCGACACCGCCTCCGAATTCGACCTCGGTCCCCTCACGTGGGTGCAGGGCGAGATCGATGAAGCACTCGCGCGCGGCGCCGACGCGCTCGCCGCGTTCCGCGCGGCGCCGGCCGATTCGGCGTCGCTCAAGCATGCGCGCTCGCACGTGCACCAGGCCGCGGGCGCCATCCAGATGGTGGGGCTCGACGGCGTGGTCGCGTTCAGCGACGAGATCGAACGGCAGCTCGTGCGGATGGAGGAGCTCGACGCGGCGCTCGTGCCTGCGCTCGTCGACGTCGTCGCGCGTGCGGTGAGCCGCCTGCGCGTCTTCCTCGACGAAGTCGCCCACGGCACGCCGCCCGTGCCGCTCAAGCTCTATCCCGAGCACGAGGCGATGCGCAAGGCGCGCGGCGAGGAGGCCCCCGCGCCGACGGATCTCTTCTATCCCGATCTCAACGTGCGGCCGCCGCGTGCGACACCCGCCGAAATCATGCCGGCGGCGCGCCTCGCGTCGCATCTGCTGAAGGAGCGGCGGCAGTACCAGCGCGGCTTGCTCGAGTGGCTGCGCGGCGCGCCGGCCACAGGACCGCAGGGCGGCCTCGCCGGCATCGCGCTCATGCGCGCGTCGATCGCGTCGATCGAGGAGGTGACCACGCAGTCGGCGTTGCGCGCGTTCTGGTGGACCGCCGGCGCGCTGCTCGAGGCGCTCGACGGCAACGGCCTCGAGCCGAGCTTCGGCGCGAAGCAGCTGGTTGCGCGCATCGACATGCAGATCCGGCGCGTCACCGAAGGCAGCGCCAAGGTCGCCGACCGGCTGCGCCGCGAGGTGCTCTATTACATCGCGATCGCCAGGCCGGTCTCGCCGACGATCGAAGCGGTGCAGCGCGCTTACCAGCTCGCATCGCTGATTCCCTCCGCCGAGGCGCTCGACGCCGACGTCGTGCGGCTGCAGCCGCTGCTGAGGGAGGCGCGCGAGCAGCTCGCGAGTGCGAAGGAAGCATGGCTGAAGGCGGCGTCCGGGCGCACGGAAAACCTGGCGAAGCTCGGGCAGCTCCTCGCCTCCGCGCATGCGAAGGCGCTCGAGGTCAAGCATCCGGCGCTCGCGAAGCTCACGGGGGCACTTGCGCAGCGGCTCGGCCCGATGCCGACCGACGGCGTCGCGGAGCCGCTCGCGATGGAGTTCGCGACGGCGCTGCTGCTCGCCGAGAGCGCGTTCGAGAACTTCAGCAACCTCGCACCGGACTTCGACGGCCAGGTCGACGCGATGCTCGCGCGGCTCGACGCCGCGCAGGCGGGTCGGCCCACGGCGCAGGGCGCGCCGATGCTCGATGAGATGTCGCGGCGCGCGCAGGAGCGGATGCTGCTCGGGCAGGTGATGCGGGAGGTGCAGGCAAACCTGCGCCACATGGAACAGGTGCTCGACGCGTTCTTCCGCGACCACACGCGAAGGCTCGACCTCGCCGCCCTCGCGAAGGACAGTCAGCAGGTCCGTGGCGCGCTGCGCATCCTCGAGCTCGACGACGCCGATAGGCTGCTCGCGCTGTGCCAGGCTCAGATCGAAAGCTATGCCAATCCCGACACGCCGGTCGACGAGGAAGGCCTCGAGCTCCTCGCCGAATCGCTTTCGGGTCTCGGCTTTTACATCGAGGCCGTGCTCCATCAGCGGCCCGACCGCGAGCGCCTGATCGCGCCGCTCATCGCGAAGCGCCTCGGTGAAGTCGCCGAGCCCGCGGCTGCCGAGCCGCAATCGGTCGAGGACTCGGTCGCCGAGCTTCGTGCCGCGCTGCCGGCGCTACTCGCCGACGTTCGCAACGCGCCGGCCGACGCCGCGGCACGCAGCGAATTGCGCGGCAAGCTCGCGAGCTTGCGCGACGATGCGGAGCTGATCGGCGACGCCGAGCTCGTCGCTCAGGTCAAGGCCGCGCTCAAGGAAATGGATGCCGGCCGCGAAGGCGCGGCGCTCGCCGCGCACGTCGACGTCATCGTCGAGGCGGGCACGGCGCCCGCACCGGCGATCTCCGAGGAGACGCAGCGGCTGCTCGCGACCGACGCGAGCGCGCTCGATGCGGAGCTGCTCGATATCTATCTCACCGAAGCCGACGAGGTGCTCGACACCGTCGCCGAGAATCTCCGCGTGCTCGAGCATGCGCCGGCGGATCGCGAGGCGCTCGTCACCGTGCGCCGCCAGTTCCACACGCTGAAGGGCAGCGGGCGCATGGTGGGTCTGACCGAGCTCGGCGAGCTCGCGTGGGGTGTCGAGCGCGTGCACAACCGCCTGCTGGAGGAGGATCGGCGCGTGACGCCCGCGGTGCTCGCGCTGATCGGCACCGCGCAATCGAGCTTCCGCCAGTGGGTGCGCGAATTGCGCGATACCGGGCGCATTGCGACCGAGCCATCGACGCTGCAGGCGCGGCTTCGCGCCGTCGAGGCCGAGTTGCCGGGTGCGACCGCCGCGCCGATGCCGCCCATCGCGCCGGTCAAGCGGCCCGAAGCACCGACGCCCCCCGAGGCGAAAGCACCGATCGAAGTCACGGTGCCGACGATCGAGGTGCCAACGCAGGAAGCCGACGCGATTGCACGCGTGCCGGATCTCGAGCTCGTGAGCTTCCCCGAGCTCGGCGAGCCGGTCGCCGACGGTGCTGCGCCGGTCGTCACCGTGCTCGAGGAATCGCCCGAGACGATCGACGTTGGCGTCCCGCCGGATGCGCGCGACGGTGCGAAGCCGCTGTTGCGCGTCGTCGCCGACAACACGTCGGCACACGCGGCGGAGCGTGCGCGTATCCACTCCGCGCACGCGCCCGAGCTCACGCTGCTCACCGACTCGCCGCGTGCGCCCGATGCAGCGCCGCCAACCGAGCCCGACGATGTCGTCGTCGGCGACGTGCGCCTGTCCGCGTCGCTGTGGAAGATTCTGTGCGACGAGGCCGACCAGCACGTCGCGGTCCTGCAGCATGAGGTCTCGGTGCTGCAGTTCGATCCCGACCACTGGCCGACCGCGACGATGGTGCGTGCCAGTCACACGCTGTGCGGCATCCATCGCACCGGCGGCATCGCACTGGTGGCAGCGTGCGCACGCGCGCTCGAGCAGGCGCTGCTCGCGCTCGAGGAGCGCGGCGCGCCGTTCCCCGGCATCGCGCAGCCGGTGCTCGCGCGCGCGACGGCGGGGTTGTCGCATTTCGTGTCGCGTGTGAAGGCGCGCGAAGGATTCACGGCCAGCGACGAGCGCGAGGCGGCCGACATCATCGCCGAGCTCGAGGATCTGCGGCAGGAAGCGCTGGCCAATCTGCCGCCGGCGGAGCCGTTGCTCCCGGTCGAGGAAGGCAGCGACCGGCTCGAGCTCGTCGCCGACGACGAAGCGCCCGTCGCCCCGCCTGTCGAGGAGCCGGTCGCCGCCGTCGAGGTGCCGGTGGTCGCAGCGCCCGTGGTCGAAGCGCCGGTGGTCGAAGTGGTCGAAGCGCCCGTGGTCGAAGCGCCGGTGCTCGAAGTGGTCGAAGCACCGGTGGTCGAAGCGCCGGTGGTCGAAGTGGTCGAAGCACCGGTGGTCGAAGCGCCGGTGGTCGAAGTGGTCGAAGC
>Ga0079220_10000461_pt1 | contig 10285 bp, 10 predicted proteins | sample GAAS100_FD_75071 | JGI IMG/M metagenome (GOLD analysis project Ga0079220, IMG submission 75071) | Agricultural soil microbial communities from Georgia to study Nitrogen management - GA AS100 | ecosystem: Environmental > Terrestrial > Soil > Agricultural land | place: USA: Georgia | collected... | reverse complement strand
CGCCATTCCGCAAAAATATTTGTCGATCTTCGACGAAGCTTCCAACTCCTGGAAGCTCGTCCCCGGCACCTACACCTTCAAAGTCGGCGGCTCCTCGCAGAGTCTCCCTCTTTCCGCAAGCGTCGACCTGAAATAGCAACCGAGCCGCGTCGCGCGTCGGATTCGCCGCGGCGCGTTTCTCCGCAATCTTTTTGTAGCGGCTTTTTCGCCGGCCACCGGCCGCTTGTCGCCGGTCGCTGCATGAATCTCTTTCGCGTCTCAGGCATCCAATCTCCGTCTGATGGCGTACTATCTTGTGTAGGGACGCTCGTTCAATTCATCCGGAGAGGCCCATGCCGTCCAACAGAATGCCGGAGATTCCGTACTCGGAAGTCACTCCGAAAGAGGTCTATCAGAACCGCCGCAAGTTCCTGCAAGCGATGGGGCTCGCGGGCGCCGCGGCCATCGTCGGCCGCGAAATGTGGTCACTCGCTTCTCCGCCCTCAGCTGAGGCCACCACCAAACTCTCGTTCGTCAAGGGTCCCTTCAATACCGACGAAAAAATCACTCCGGAAAACGACGTCACCCACTACAACAATTTCTACGAATTTGGCACCAACAAGGGCGATCCCGCCAAGAACGCGCAGAGATTCGACACTTCCAACTGGGTGGTCTCCGTCGAGGGCGAAGTCAAAAACAAACGCAAGTTCACCATGGACGAAATCCTCAAGCTCGCGCCGCTCGAGGAGCGCATCTATCGGCACCGATGCGTGGAAGCGTGGTCCATCGTGGTGCCCTGGATCGGCTACTCTCTAAGCACGCTCATTAAACTCGTCGAACCCACGGCGAAAGCAAAGTTCGTGGCCTTCCAGAGCTACTACAGCCGCAGCCAAATGCCCGAAGCCTCCTACGCCGGCATCGAGTTTCCTTACGTCGAGGGCCTCCGTCTCGATGAAGCCATGAATCCGCTCACGCTTCTCTGCGTCGGCATGTACGGTGAAACCCTTCCGAATCAGGACGGCGCGCCGGTCCGCATGGTCATTCCCTGGAAGTACGGCTTCAAGAGCATCAAGTCCATCGTAAAAATTAAATTCCAGGGCTCCGAGCCGCCCACCACCTGGAATCTCGCCGCTCCCAATGAGTATGGCTTCTACTCGAACGTGAATCCTCACGTCGACCATCCGCGCTGGAGCCAGGCCAAGGAGCGCCGCCTCGGCGAAATCTTCCGCCGCGATACGCTCATGTTTAACGGCTACGGCGATCAGGTCGCTTCCCTGTACACGGGCATGGACCTGAAGAAAAATTACTAAGGCAAACTTTTCGCGTGCGCAAACTCCTCACCAGCAAATGGACGAAAGTTTTTCTTTTCTTCGTCTGCCTGGTTCCGTTCTTCGGATTGTGCTGGCGCGCCTTTCGCGGCGATCTCGGCCCCAACCCCGTCGAAACGCTTCAGCACACGACCGGCGACTGGACTCTGCTCTTTCTCGTCTTTACGCTCAGCGTCACGCCGTTGCGCAAGTCGCTGAATCTTCCCGAACTCATCCGCTTTCGCCGCATGCTCGGCTTGTTCGCGTTTTTCTACGTGAGCTTGCACTTCCTCACCTATCTTGGCCCCGATCAGTCTTTCGATCTCCACGCCATGTGGAAGGACGTCTACAAGCGGCCCTTCATTACCGTCGGCTTTCTCGGATTCATTCTGCTGATTCCTCTCGCGCTCACTTCCACCGCCGGATGGATTCGCCGGCTTGGCGGCCGCCGCTGGCAAATGCTGCACCGCCTCATCTACGTCACGGCGATTGCCGGAGTCATTCACTACTACTGGCTGGTCAAATCCGACGTCCGCAAGCCGCTGCAGTACGCTTTTTTCGTGGGCGTCCTGCTGCTCTGGCGTATTGTGGACTGGTTCCAGCGGCGTCGCGCCACGGCCGCTTCCCGCTCGCTCGCGCAGCAAAAGTCCGCGACATCTGCCGTGACACGTTCCTAACCAGGACTGCTCCCGGTCGGCGGGTTCCGGAGCATTTAAGCGGAGAGGCGCTCTGCCGATATTTGGTCGCTGATCGCTGCTGGTGGGGCAGGCATCCCGAACCCAAGAGGTGACCGTATCCCCCGGCCTATTCTGCCGCACATCGGCTTCGAGTCCGGGATGCCTGAGTGCCCGCATCATCCGCGAATCGCTCTCCGCCCTGCGCAAAAATCCTAATTTGCTTGGAATCCCGAGCAAACCGGCGTTTGCCAGGTCCGCGCCGGTCTCTAACAGACGTATTTTGTGCCAGTTACGCCGCGGCGCTATTGCAGCGAGGCGGGCTCGCCGCCGCGCGTGATTGGTTGCTCTCCAAACTCGACGCCCCAGAAATGCGGGGCGGGGGTCAGGAATTCGACACCTACGCGCTGGCCGCGGTCGCTCGGCTCTCCGAGGTAAACGATCCGGCATTCCTGCTCTTCCTGGGTCTCGGGATTCGAGATCATGAGCATCTCGCCGTTGGTTACTTCGTGCTTCAGCATCAGCAGTCCGCCGTGCGCGTTCACTACCACGGTTTGGCAGACCTCTTTGAACTTCTTGCCGTTGTGGGCGCGGCCTTCGGCCTGGACGCGCATTTTGTGGAAGACGCGGGAACTGCGCCGCGGCGTGGCGTGTTCCGTGGTGGTTGTACCGGTCATCGTGCTCATGCTCTTGCACCATCCTTACACGCCAGTTTCCGATTGAGGCGCTGCGGGCCTCAATTGCCCCTCGGTCCAGTTGTTCCCCACGCGCAACCCGCGCGGCGCGGAGAGTAAGTGGCGCTGGCGGCACACGCCCGTCTGGCGTGCGCGAGCAGCCTGCTGGTTGTGCACAGACGAGCGCAAGGGTTGTCGAGGTGGCTTCCCGAATTGGGAAGGGGGTGGGGCACCCCCTCCCCCTGTTTTTGAAACGATATGATTCCATGAGGGATAGGTTGTGGGGGTCTGCAAACGATTTGAAAAGAAAGGAGGTAGGGCGTGGGGACAGACGCCGACCCGGTGATCGGCGTTCCCGGGGGCTGCGGAGGAATCGCTTTTTGCAGACATGGACTATTATATCATGCGCGTCAATTACCCCTTGGGTAGCGTTCGAATGAACTGCGGAGATTGTCCTGGCCGGCTTTTTTCGGGCGAATTGCCCGCGGGAGGAAAAAACCAGCGGCAGCTACGGAATGAAATGCGGGGCGGCAAGGGTCACGAACTCGCGCGAACTGATGATCTTCGTCGCTTTCCAGAACCCTGGAAAATGCCGCGTATTCCCGGTAATCAGGTAGTCCGCGCGGGCGACGTCGGCGCACTCGAGAAACATATCGTCGTCCGGATCCTTCGCCGCCCGTAGCGCATGGACCGGCTGCACCAAGTGCGCCCGATTCTCGATGAGAGCCATGAGCCGGCTTTGCAGCCCTTTGCGGATGCGCAGCTCCGGCCGGCGCAAGACTTCACGATACTCCGCGAGGATGGCTTGGGACGCGTAGAGTCGCGCGGGTTTGCTGACCGCGATCAACAAGACCGTGCGCTGCAAGCCTTCGGGCTTCAGCACGGCGGAAACCACCACGTTTGTATCGCGTACCAGCCTGAGCGGCAGCATTTAGGGATTGCTTCGCTGCTTGCGGGTCTTGCGGATCAACTCATCAATCTGGCGGGAGGTCAAGGCGTCCGTGCGATTGGCTTTCGATTCTTCTCCGATGAGCCGGAGGACTTCCGGCTCGGGCGCCGCCAGTTGCACGTAGTCCCGGATGCTCAACAGCACGGCCCGGGGAGTCCCGCGCTTCTCGATGACCAACGAGCCGCTCTCTTTTTCAATTCTGTTCAGGAGCTGGCCGAAATGCGTCCGGGCTCGCAGGGCGGAAACCACCGTGGCGACCGCGTTGCGCTTTCTCTGCACTTTCGCACTCCGTCTTCGTACATTTCAAGCAAGCTGTTCCAGCCGACTCTTTTCCCTGCGTCTTTGAGAGCCAAAGTATCAGTTAGTTAGCGCGACGCTTCCTCTTGGAGCCTTGACAATTCTTCCCGCGCTCGAGGTCCTCTCCTCGAGTTCTTGTGGAAATTCTCAGTCTTCGAACACCTGATATCCCGCCGCCCGAGTCCCGGAAATGCGTTCCCGCAGTTCGTTCAAACCGTCCGCTGATCTTCAGCTCACTTCAGTTCTGTCTTGCCGTTCGCGGCTTGGGACTTACCTTGGCAGCGTCAACGGTGAGGTTTGATTCCCTATCTGCTTTTTGAAGGCCGATAGTTAAGAGAGCAACCACGGCAGCAGGTTTCAGGTCTGATTCGTTGACTCCAATATTCGTGGCTTGTAGGCCGAAGTTCACGGAAAGCATCCATAAGCCTTCATTTAAACCCTGCTTCTTGATAAGAGCTTCCGCCACGTCTTTGTAATTGAACATATATTGTGTCGCTTCAGCCATTTTGGCTATCTCCAAGTCAACGCATACGATTAGAAGTGTTTTCGATTTGTTTGAATTGTACACGTCGAATCATCGTGTCTCTCACTCTGGTTTGGTCCACAAACAAGAAGCGCTGCTGCCACGCTACAGCGGCTTCCATTATTCGCTTTTCCAATCGGTCGGCTATGACATTGTAAAAATCTTCGGCTCCGACCTTAGTCGAGACCGCCGAAACCAGAAAGCTATTGAGGCTGCAATTGTCTCGCTCAGCCAGTTTCGCGGCTTGTTGATGGACCATTTTGGGCAGGCGCAGGACGATCCTGCCGCTGAAACTAAGAGTGGTAGAAGGCTCAGGGACGGTTTGGCCTTGCTCCAAGCATGTCTCAATCCATGATTCGGCCGCTTTCTCTAAATTTGCATATGCTTCTTCGACTGTTTCTCCTTGAGCAAAACAACCGGGAAATTCGAGAATTTCGGCATGAAATCCGCTAGGTGTCGTCGGAATCATCGTCCTCGCATATGGCTTGTCGAGGTAATTCTCTATGGTGCTCATGTCGTTTTTTCTCCTCGGCAATTTGCTTATCTATTGAATCCTCCCAGCGATCTATGTCTGCCTCCAGTACATCCAAAATAGAGTTGGCCGTATGCGGGTTAATGGTGGGATGCCCGGGAATGCTAAGCGGACGAACACCAGGCACAATGCTTACATATGTCGGTTCTTTTCCTCGTCTTGTGTCTCGGAACCTTCCGACTTTTTTAGCCAGAGATTCAAGATCCGAAGGTTTCAAGTTGTACTTGCCCACTCGCAAACCTTGCAGTTCTCGCCGTAGCTTGGCTATCTTGCGCCGATTCATAGTACCACCCGCGGTATCACCTGTCAACAACCGACCTATTCTTCTAGCGCTCGGCCTGGCACTAGCGCTAGCTGCTCTCGCATCCGAGATGCAGGAAGGATAGCCGAGCAGGCCCGACTTTAGCCGCCGACTGTACTTAACCGAGTGGTATAATATTTGCTATCTTTCCCTTAGAGTCAAGGGTTTCGAGTATCGGACAACGAAATAAATCTCCAACAAGAAAGCCTTTGACCTAGCGTTCTAGACCGGTAGGATCTGGCCCCCCCGCGAGAACAAATAAGGACCGAGCGAAAATGCGGCTCCAAGAACCCGATACGGCGGGAGCTGTGAACTCGCTCCGGGGGCAGCGCCTGTGCGCGTGGAGGGACGCTTCTTGTGGGTGGGCCCGCTCTTTGGGGGCACTGACCATTTTTACCTGCAGAGGGTTTCGAGGAGGGATTCTTTTTTTCGTTCGGCGAGGCGGGTCATAGCGTCGAGCGAGGCGAGGTAGCCGCCGACGGCGGCGGCGGAGAGAAACAGGAAAATTTCGGCGGGGAGCCAGGGGTCGCCGGTCCAGCGGCCGAGAAAAAGAATGGGGGCGCAGATTCCGCCGAAGACGAGCTGGGCGGCGAAGGAGACCAGCACGGCCATTCCGGACTGGCGCTGGCCCTTCATTTTTCCAAACTCCATCCTTTTCGGGAAACTGAGCGAAGACCAGTTGGCGATGGTCAGCTGCCCGACCACGGCGAAAACGACGGCGGCCAGGGTCGCCAGTAGAACGGGAGAAGAGGGCAGGCCGACGCGCCAGGCCAGGACGGCGGCGCAGAGGGCCATCTCCGCCGCCAGCAAACTCACCTGGGTGAGATTCTTGGCCAGCAAGACGTCTCGAAAGCGCAAAGGCAGCACGAAATAGGTCTGTATCCCGCGGCCCTCATAGGCGAAAGAGTTGTAGGCGGGCGCCATGAGGATCAGCAGGACGTAGGCGATCATCCCGGGGAAGAACATCTCGGGATTGGCGCGCCAGGCGGTTCCGGGATGGGGACGCGCGAACTGTATGGAGAAAAAGAGCACCAGCACGGGCGGAGAAATCAGGGAGACGATGATGAAACTGTTGCGCACGAGGTAGCGGATTTCCTTGCCAAGGATCGCGGCGACCAACGGGGGCAGGACGGAGAAGGCCGCTTCCTCCGCTGCCGTGCCGGCGGGGATGGCGCGTTTTTTCTTGGCGCGCTGAGGGGCCACCGATTCGCTGAGTTCCTCGCCGTGATACTGGATGGCCAGGCGCCGCCACAACAGGCCTCCGAAAATCAGCGCGTATGCCGCGAGCCCGGCGAGGCACGTCAAAACGGTTTCCCAATGGTGCGAAGCGCCAGCCGCAATGGCGCGGCCCGCAAGCGAGCCGGGAAATACCGCCAGGTAGCGGATTGCCTGCGCGAAAAGGGGCTTCGCGGACTTGCCGTATTTCTCGATGGCCGGCCCGATGAACTGGACGCCGACGATGAGCAGCACGAACAATCCGAAGAACAATTCGCGGGAACGGCGGCGGGCCAGAATTTTTTCGAGCCATGCGCCGAGCAGGCGTTCCAGAGCGACGTTGAGGGCGACGAAGAGGGCGCTCGAGGCGAGCATCACGGGCAGGAGGGAAGCGTGGGCGATGGCCGTGGCGATGAGCATGGCAAGCAGCCAGCAGATGGCGGCAAGAGCGGAGGAATCGGCGAGACCGTAAGCGATGGCGACCAGATAGAAGGTGGCGAGGTTCAGCGGGAATCGCAGCAGGGTGCGAAAGGAAAAGGAGGGAGAGAACCCGGCCACAAAAATGGGCATCACCTGCCACCACAGGAAAATGCCCCAGTAGAGCAAGGCTATCCAGGCGATGCGGCCGGTCTTGAGGAAACCCAGGGTGGCCGCGAAAACGAGAACGCTCATGCCAGCGACGAAGAGGATGCCGACGATGCTGGAGATAACCACGCCGATTACGTCCCAAACGCGGTTCTTGTTTTTGAGATTGTTGCGGAGGATGCGCCAGCGGAGGCCGGCGACGAGGCGAATCTGCTCGAGGAGGCCGGGAAGCTGGGCTAGGTCAGCCAAGAGAGTTCCTCGAGCTGGGCGCGGTGGGCGCCGGTTTGTCCGACGATGGAGACGAAAATGTCTTCGAGAGTGGATTTCGTTCCGCCTTCGCCGGGAACGCCGGCGCGCAGCTCTTCGAGGGAGCCCTGGGCCACGAGGCGCCCCTGGTGGATGATGGTGACGTGGCTACAGAGGCGCTCGACGATTTCGAGAACGTGCGAGGTGAGAAAAATAGTGACGCCGCGCTCGGTCATGCGCGCCAGGAGGGCTTTCAGGGCACCGGCGGCGAGGGCGTCGACGCCTTCAAACGGCTCGTCGAGAAAAAGGATGCGCGGCCCATGAATGACGGCAGCGGCCAAGGCGAGCTTTTTCTGCATGCCGTGGGAATAGTCGGCGATCATGGTTTTGGGCCGGTCCGCCAGTTGCATGAATTCGAGCAATTCTTCGCTGCGTTTGCGGGCGGTTTGCTTGTCGAGGCCATACATTCTGCCGGTGAAGTTGAGGTATTCGGAACCTGTAAGGCGATCGAAGAGGCCCATGCCTTCGGGCACGACGCCGATCTGGCGTTTGACTTCGATGGATTGCGAAGCGAAATCCAGGCCGAGCAATTGCATGCGGCCGGAGGTGGGAGCCAGCAGTCCGGTCAGCATTTTTATGGTGGTGGATTTGCCGGCGCCGTTGGGGCCGAGGAAACCGAAAAACTGGCCGGGGGTAACGCGCAAATCGATGTTATCGACCGCGGTCAACTGGCCGAAGCGGCGCGTCAATTTTTCGGTGAGGATCGCGGTTTCCAGCATGGAGTCTCCGTTCAGCCGCGTGGAGCGCTGCAAAACTCTAGCACGAGTGCGCCGCGAGCGAACGCGGTGCGCCGCGGATATTACGCAAAGCGTGCGGGAAAAATGTCAGGACGACTTTTCGGTGGAAGCGTTTGCGCCGCTGGCCTGCAATTCGCGAGCGGAGGCCACCGCGAGGATAGCGGGCAATTCGACGCGAAACACCGCGCCGCCCTCCTGGTTGTTGTAGCAAAGGATGCGGCCACCATGCTCCTGGACGATGCCGAAGCAGATGCTCAAGCCGAGGCCGGTTCCCTTGCCTACGGGCTTGGTGGTGTAGAACGGGTCGAAGACGCGATGGGGTTCCTTGATGCCGGGGCCGGTATCGGAGAAAAGCACGACGACGTAAGCGCGATCGCGCAGGGTTTTGATGGTGAGCGTACCGCCGCCCTGAGCGGCTTCCATGGCTTCGGTGGCGTTTTTGATGATGTTGAAGAAAACCTGCATGAGCTGATTGCTGTCGCCACGGACGCCGGGCAGGACGGATTCGAGCTGGAGGTTGATCCTGGTCGCGCTACCGCGCAGGTCCATGGCGCGCAACTGAACGGCATTGCCCACGACGGTATTCAGGTCGAGCACGGTACGCTCGGGAGGAACCTGGCGGGCGAAACTGAGGAGGTTGGAAACGAGCGTCTTGGTGCGGCGGGCCTGGTCGCGGATTTTGGAAGCTACGGTGCGGGACTTGTCGGGGAGGGCGGCGTCGTCGGCGAGGAGGTCGGAAAAGCCGAGGATGGCGGTGAGGGGATTGTTGATTTCGTGGGCGGCGCCGGCAGCCAGCTGGCCCAGGGAAACGAGCTTTTCGGTCTGGACCAGCTGGGCCTGGAGGCGCTGGAGATTTTCCACGGAATTTTCGGAATGGGCCAGCAAGCGGGCGCGGTCGCGGTCCGCGAGATGCTGGCGGAGGAACAAGACCAGAGAAAGCGGGAGGGCGGAAATCAGGGTTACGAGCAGACGAAAATTGCGGACTTCGGGAGGATCATCGCTGAACTGGAGGGCGTAGAGTCCAAAAACTGGGAGCGAAATGACGGCCAACATGGCGACGCGCGTGGTCCACACGCTTTCGGTGGAATCGGCTGCAGCTTCGGGAGGAATTCCGGTGGGCGCGTCCAAATCCTCAGCATTTCTGTGCGCGTAGAAGCCGGCGGTAGCCAGCCAGAGAAAGGAAGCGATCAGCGGCAAGTCGTAGAAACTTCCGGTGCGGTAGACATGCTCGCCGATAGCTACGTTGATGGTTAAGGAGGAGAGCATGTACATGGCGGAAGCGCCAAAGAGATTGGCGTAAACCTTGCGCCACGCCGTCTGAGACTTGAGCCAGAGCCAGCCAAGACCCACCACAATCACCATGTTTTGGATATTGGCGAGGAGATCGTAGTTGAAGTTGTAGACGCCGGAAGCCGGAGCGGCGAGCGCCCAGGGGAGAACGACATAAGCGTACAGGAACATCCACCAGCTGAGCAGAAGACCGAAATCGAGATAACCGAACCGGATGCGAAATTCACCGCGCCGGAGATGCGGCTGGAGCAGGAGAGCGGCGATGGTGGGAATGCCATGAACGAAGAAGATGACATCGCCGATGTAGATGTCCGGCATGGGATGGTGAAGAAAGACCTCGTAATAGGTCCACTGAAGTTGGCCGACGAGCCAGAGGGTGCAGGCCATGGCCAGAAGCATCCAGAAGACGTTGCGCCGCCAATGGGGAGTGCCGGCGTTGAGGAGAAGGCCGGCGTTGGCGAGAAGGGGCACAAAGCATTGGACCAGATCACCGAAGGTAGTGAGGGCCTGGCCTTGCCCGAGCAGGAGGGGCAAAAGCGCGTAGGCGCCGAGGATAAGAATCCAGACACCAACGACGCACCAGGTTGTACGGGAGAGGGCCATGAGAAGCTGAAGCCATATTTTAGGGCGCTCGGGGAAGAAGCGGCGTCAAGGTTTTTGGCAACGATACCCAATAGGTCAATGAACGGCAGCCGGCGAAAGAGGACTTCGGCAACGGGTTTGGCGAGGAGGGAATACGGCACATGCCGAGAAACTGGCTCCCCGGGCTAGATTCGAACTAGCAACCCTTCGGTTAACAGCCGAATGCTCTACCGTTGAGCTACCGGGGATCCGCAGGCAGTTTTTTTCATTGTAATCGAGGCGCTTGATTCGCGCTACTCGAACTAAATGTTGGAAGAGCCCTGTCACATCGTAT
>Ga0079220_10000460_pt1 | contig 10299 bp, 8 predicted proteins | sample GAAS100_FD_75071 | JGI IMG/M metagenome (GOLD analysis project Ga0079220, IMG submission 75071) | Agricultural soil microbial communities from Georgia to study Nitrogen management - GA AS100 | ecosystem: Environmental > Terrestrial > Soil > Agricultural land | place: USA: Georgia | collected... | reverse complement strand
GCAACGTCGACACCCGGATCGCAAAGAAGGTCCCAGGTGCTAAGGCAGACGAGTGGATCACCGTCCACATGCTTCCCGGAGGAAATCCACGAACCGTATACATGCACTCTAGCTACCTTTGGGCTAACCTAAAATGAAGACTAGGCTCACACCTCATTACATCAACCTGGTTTACGACGCCTGCCTCAAGTCCTTTTGGAGAAAGAGATCCCTTTCCAAATTCCTACGTCAATGCGGCGTGGCCGAAGCTTTTGTTAGCACATGGGGCGCCGAGGAATCGAAGCGGGAATTCTTGGACAGATTGTTTGTTGAACTCCCAAAGAGCGACCGCGGGCGACAGGGACTGGGCCGAATTTCACTTTTCCTAATGGATCAGGACAGCTTTCCAGACCTTCAGGGATGGGAAGACTCCAACCAGAAAATCAAAGCCGCCACTGAAGCGGTGTCGAAGCTCCGTGTTTACCACTCAAGGCAAGAATCCGAACTGCACTCTGAAGAAGCAAGAAACAAGGCTAGACAAGAATTTGTCAAGCGCCAGCAGGAGGTAACCCGCTCTCAGCAGACCCTTCAAGGCCTTAACGATCGACTAAATGCGCTAGGACGCGAGCTCGGCAGCCAAACAGCAGGGTACAAATTTCAGGAGTGGTTTTATGATTTACTAGATTTCTCCGAAATACCAAATCGGAAGCCGTACGTCCATCATGGCAGACAGATCGACGGTTCTCTCACGGTGTCGGGAACCACTTATCTCGTTGAGTTAAAGTTCACAGGTGAGCAGGCAAGCGTCACGGACGTAGATACGCTTCACAAGAAGGTTACAACCAAAGCCGACAACACGATGGGTGTCATGATTTCGATTTCGGGATACTCGGCAGTCGCTCGACAAGAAGCGTCGGCCGATAGAACTCCACTTCTCCTTTTGGACCATGGACACATCTATTTGGTCTTGGGTGGAATAATGGGGCTTGCTGATGTGATTGATCGCGTCCGTCGTCATGCATCGCAAACTGGAGAGGCATATTTGTCGGCATCCGACTTTAGCGGGTAGAAACCCTCGTGGAAGTGTGCGGCCCAGCTTTCTCCGGGCGCACGAGCCCGACTTTCTCATTGCTTGCGCAAGCCACGGAACCACGAGAAGCATGCGCGTTCGTTGATGTTTCCGATTCTCTCGACCTGTTTTCTCTTGCGGCTGCGGAAGTGGATCGGGCCCCCGCCAAAAATGGCGCACCCGATCGGCGGCACAAAACCCTCTTGCCTCGCGTGGTATAATATGTTGTGACACTCGAAAACAGCCTCGTTCCTCCGTTCCGATCCCCCAAATTCAGTCTCTTCCCGCGCCATTCCGTCTCGACGAAATCGTCACTTTCTCTTCACTCTTTTTCAGATAACTCCTTTCCTTGCCACTCTTACGCAAAAACACCCGGGGTGGGGGGTACAAGAACAAGATTCCCATTTCGGAACTCCTCCCGGCCGCGTTGTCCCAAAGGACCATTTCGCCTTGCCGGTTTGACCGGCGTTGCGGCACGCCCTAGAATCGAATTCGTAGTCACGATTCGAGCATCCGGCAACTCTTCACTGGTCGCTGGTCGCTGGTCACCGTTCACTAACTCCCATGTTTGAAAACCTCACAGAACGCCTCCAACGCACCTTCAAGAATCTTCGTGGCCAGGGAAAACTCACCGAAGAGCACCTCGACGCCGCTCTCGCCGAAATCCGCGAAGCCCTGCTCGAAGGCGACGTTGCCGTCAGCGTCGTCGACGAGCTTCTCGCCAATATCCGCAAGCAATCCCTCGGCAGCGAAGTCATGCTGCAGCTCTCGCCCGACCAGCAGGTCCTCAAGATCGTTCGCGACGAGCTCACCAATATTCTCGGCAAGCACGCCAAGCCGCTCTTCGCTTCCCGCCCGCCTTCCGTCTGGATGATTGTCGGCTTGCAGGGCTCAGGCAAGACCACCACCACCGGAAAGCTTGCCAAATGGCTCACCACTCACGGCCATCGCCCACTCGCCGTTTCCACGGACGTTTACCGTCCCGCCGCCCGCGAACAGCTCGCCCAGGTCGCCAAAGCCGTCGGCACGTCGCTCTGGCCCGGCGCCGGAACCGATAAACCGCTCGAAATCGTCAAAGGCGCCATCAAGGAAGCCAGGCTTTCCGCGAGCGATGTCATCCTCGTGGACACCGCCGGCCGTCTGCACATCGACGATGAGCTGATGAACGAGCTCTCCATGCTCAAGAAAGAATTGCAGCCCAGCGAAATCCTGTTCATCGCCGACGCCATGATCGGCCAGGACGCCGTTCGCTCCGCCGGAGAATTTCACAAGCGCCTCGGCCTCACCGGCGTCATTCTCACCAAGCTTGATGGCGACGCCCGCGGCGGCGCCGCGCTTTCCATTAGCAAAGTCAGCGGCGCTCCCGTGAAATTCGTCGGCCTCGGTGAAAAATATGACGCCCTCGAAGGCTTCTACCCCGAGCGCATCGTCTCGCGCGTCCTCGGCATGGGTGACCTTCTCTCCCTCATCGAACGCGCCGAACAGGCCGTCGACAAAAAAGCGGCGATGGAGCTCGAACGCAAGCTCCGCAAAAACGATTTCACCCTCGAGGACTTTCGCGATCAGTTGAAGCAGATTCGCAAAATGGGTCCGCTCGAGCAGCTTGTGGACATGCTCCCGAAAGTCGGCCCGCTCCAGAACTTGCCGAAAAATACTCAGGTCGACGAAAAAAAATTGAAACAGGTCGAAGCCATCATCAATTCCATGACCAACCAGGAGCGCAGCGACCACTCCGTCATCGATGGCAAGCGCCGCAAGCGCATCGCCGCCGGCAGCGGCACCTCCGTCCAGGACGTCAATCAGGTCGTCAAGCAGTACCTCCAGATGAAGCAAATGATGAAGCAGTACGGCAGCCTCGCCGCTCGCGCCAAAATGAAAGGCCTCGGCAAACTCTCGGGAATGGGTTGATCCGTGTTCTTGGCGGCAGAGACTCTAGTCTGTGCGCGCCACTAATGAGTTGGAAGAAGCAAATGCGAAGCTTTCAGCGCCAGCGAAGAAGGATCAAGGTCGGTCCGGTTGCAGAGGATGATTATCGTGACTTCGTCGCGCGTGTAGCGCTGGATAGCGGTTTTGAACCCCATGGTCTCGCCGTAATGCCACATCAGCGGATGCGTGCTCCGCAAATCGAGGAACCAGCCGAAGCCATAGGACACAGCCCGGCCGCGCATCGATTCGGGAGCATCCTCGGCGAGCCGTGTTTCGGCGCCAGGAGGCAGATTCACCGGCGTCAGCGCCGCTTGAAATTCCTTTTCGCTGAGGAGAGTGTGATTGCGCAACGCATCGTCCCATTTCGATAAGTCTTCGAGACTGGAATAAACGCCGCCGTCGCCCTGCGTCGCCGAAGTGGAGCTTTGGTCCGTTTCAACAAAAACGCCGTTGCGTTTCGAGTGTCCGTAAGCGCGCTCCGGAATTTCGGTTTTGTTTTTTTCAAAAACAAGCGTGCGATTCATTTTCAACGGAGAAAAGATTCGCTCGCGAAGAAAATCGCTGAAGGACTCGCCGGACACTTTCGCGACGATGAGACCGAGGACGACGTAACCGGAATTGCTGTACTCCCATTTTGTTCCGGCCGCGAATTTCGGCGCGGTGGTTTTTTCGAGCAGCGCCAGCACTTCCTCGTCGCTGATTTGTTTTTCCGGCGACCAGATGCTTCGCCCTCGGGACTTTTCTTCCGCGTCCATCGAGTCTTCGTAATCGGAAAGGCCGGAAGTATGGTTCAGCAGGTTGCGAATCGCGATGGATTTTCCGTAAGCCGGAAATTCCGGAAAAATGTCTGCAAGCGTTTCTTCGCATCGCAACTTTCCATCGTGAGCCAAAAGCATGATGGCCATGGCCGTGAATTGCTTTGTGAGTGATGCGAGCCGGAAATTTGTGCGGGAATCGATCGCGGTTTTCGTGCGGAGATCGCGGACGCCGTAGCCTCGCTCAAAAATAATCTCGCCGTGTTTCTTTACCAGCACGGCGAGGCCGGGTTCCTCGCGCGAAGTCAGGCCCGCGAAAATTGCATCAAGGTTCTGGTCCACGATTTCCTTGGAAACCTGGCCGGCTGATGAAGAAAACGCCGCCGGAAAAAATACCGCGAGAAACAGCGCGACGGCTGCAATCATTTTCACGAAGCCTCCCGCGCGCAGCAGCATAGCATCTGCGGCACAGCCCTGCGTTGGCGGCGAATTGATTTCTGGCCAGAAGTGCGAAGGCGTCATACCATCGGCTTCTCAAGAACCCTCAAAGCAGAGGAGGGGGTATGCCGATTTGGCTGCAGGACCTGCGTTATGCGGCGCGAATGCTGCGCAAGAATTTTCTGCTGACGCTGGTGATCGTCAGCTCGCTGGCGATCGGAATCGGCGCGAATTCCGCGATTTTCAGCGTGGTGGACGCCTTGCTGTTGCGGCCGCTTCCTTATCCGCATCCGGAGCGGCTGGCGGCAATCTGGCTGCATTCGCCTCGGATCGGAATTTTCCGCGACTGGCCTTCGCCGGGACAGTTCATCGACCTGCAGAACGAAAATCACTCGTTCGAAGCAATGGCGCTTTCGCAGAGCCGGTCCTTTACGTTGACGGGACGGGAGCAGCCGGAGCGCGTGGCGGTGCTGAAGACGCAGTCGAGCCTGCTCGAGATGTTTGGCGCGAAGGCGCTGCTGGGGCGGCTGCTTCTGCCGGAAGAAGACAAACCGGGGAAGGCGCCGACGGCGGTGCTGAGTTACGCGGCGTGGGCGCGGCTGTTCAACTCCGATCCAAGCATTGTGGGCAAGAGCATCGTTTTGAACGGGAACCCGTTTACCGTGGCGGGCGTACTGCAGCGCGGATTCCAAGTAAACGCGGAAGTGCTGCCATCGGAAGGTCCGATGGACAAAGTGGACATTTTCGTGCCGCTGCCGCTGGGACCGGATGCGGCGCAACGAAGAGGGGATGAGAACTACAACATCGTGGCGCGGCTGAAGCCGGGAGTCACTCTGCAGAAGGCGCAAGCGGACGTGAATATTATCGCGAGCGAGATACGGGAGAAGGACAAGCGGGACAGCAGCTATGGGATGGATGTTGTGGGACTGCAAGAGCAAGTGGTGGGAGATGTGCGGCGGGCGCTGCTGGTGCTGCTGGGATCGGTCGGGCTGGTTTTGCTGATCGCGTGCGCGAACGTGGCGAATCTGCTGCTGGCGCGGGCCGCGGCGCGGGAAAAGGAAGTGGCGATTCGAACGGCCCTGGGAGCGGGCTGGCAACGGGTGGCGCGGCAACTGCTGACGGAAAGCGCACTGCTGGGAGTGCTGGGGGGGGCAGCGGGGCTGCTGGTGGCACAAGCAAGTTTGTCGATCGTGCGCGCGATGAATCCGGGAAACATTCCGCGCATTGAAGATGTGCGAATCAACGGGGCGGTGCTGGCGTTCACGTTTGCCCTTTCGCTGGCGACGGGGATTCTATTCGGGCTCGCGCCGGCGTGGCGAGCGCTACGGGTGGATTTGAATACGTCGCTGAAGTCGAGTGGGAGGAGCGGACAAACCGACGGGGGGCTGCACCTGAGGCGGCATCGTTTGCGGAGCCTGCTGGTAGTTACGGAGCTGGCGGTTTCTCTGATGCTGCTGACGGGGGCGGGACTGCTGATTCGCAGCTTCGTACGGCTGCAGAACGTGCCGCCGGGCTTCACGACCGAGCATGTGCTGAGCATGGAAGTGGCGGCGAACAACCCGAAATACCGTGACGACAAGACGCTGGTCAATTTTTACCGAGAGATTGCGCGGCGCATCGGCGGTTTACCAGGAGTCGAGGCGGAAGGAGCTGTTTCGGCGTTGCCGCTGACGGGATCGGTGGGATGGGGCGGGATCCACGTGGAAGGATACACGCCGCCGCAAGGGCAGGAACTGCAAGCGGACCTGCGGATCGCGAGCACGGACTATTTTCGCGCGATGAAGGTACGGCTGGTGGAGGGACGTTATTTTTCGGAGGACGATACGCTGGACAAACCTCCGGTGGTGATTGTCGACGAGAAATTCGCGCGGCAATTCTGGCCGGAGAACGAGGCGGTGGGGAAACATCTGTGGTTCGATCCGAAGAAGCCGATGACGATTGTGGGAGTTGTGGGGACGGTGAAGCAGTACGGTCTGGAGACGGACGGGAAGATCGCGGCATATTTTCCGCTGGAGCAGGCCACGAGCCGGGGGATGTTCCTGGTGGCGAGGACATCGTCGGACGAAGCGGGACTTGGAGCGGCAATCACACGTGAAATCCATGCCGTGGATCCGGATGCGGTTGTATACGGCGTGCGGACGATGCAGGAGCGCCTGTATGACTCGCTGGCGAGGCAAAGATTTTCGAGCACGATGCTGGGAGCGTTTGCGGCGTTCGCGGTGCTGCTGGCGGCGGTGGGACTGTACGGCGTGATGTCCTACCTGGTGACGCAAAGCACGCGCGACATTGGAATTTTTGTGGCGCTGGGAGCGCGGCGCGGAAACATTATCAGGCTGGTGGTGCGCCAGGGAATGGAGTTGACGATCATCGGGATCATTGCAGGGATTGCCGGGGCGGCAGGGCTTACACGCGTGATTGCGAGCATGCTGTTCGGCGTGAGCTCGATGGACGCAGTGACATTCATGGCGGTGCCGGCGCTGCTGGCGGCGGTGGCGTTCGCCGCGACGGCGATCCCGGCGTGGCGCGCGGCCAGCGTCGATCCGATGGTGGCGCTGCGGGAAGAATAGCGAAGCACAGGCTAGAGAGAAATGGCGCCGAGCCACTTGACCGGAGCTTTGCCGGCAATGGCGTTGCACAGTTTTTCATCCGCGGTGATGAACTCCGCCTCGACGGCGATGGCCAGCGCAAGGTACAGACAATCGTAGACACTGCGGTCATGGCGGTGAGCGAGGACAAAGGCTGTTTCGATCAGCGCCGCGGAAGGAGCAAAGTCAATATCCAGCTTGTGAAGTTCGCGTAATGCATTTTTTGCGGCGGCTTCCGTGAACACGCCACGCCGGACGGATTTTAAGAACACACTGCCGATTTCGGCCCACGCGAAGTCGGGTTCGATCAGCTGGATGTGGTTCTTTCGAAACTTCTCGATCAGACCGATCGCTTGCAGAAAATGCGGTTCAAGATGAGAGGGAAGAAAGCACTTGGCGAGCACCGAAGCGTCCAGGACGAAGAGGTTCACCGATCGCGATCCTCGCGAATCATCTCTTCGGCAGTGATATATGGCCTGCGGCCGCGTTTTACCGTCTTTTGAAATTCCTTGATGTATTCGAAGAAAGCGCCGCGAGCCTTGAGTTGCGAGGCCGTGGGCACACTTGCTTCGAGAATGGAAATGACTTCGGCGGAGATGGAGGTGCGCTGCTTGCGAGCGCGTTGGCGAAGGGCTTCGTAGAGTTCTCTGGGGACATTTTCGACATAGAGAGTAGGCATAGATATAGTCTAGCACAGGTCTAGGGACAGCCTAGCCTCGTGGCCGTCAAAGCGTATTCGCTGCCTTCATGCTTTGGACGGGTGGCAAATACTAGAGTCTTGAACCTTGTGATTTCTCCGGCCGGTGCCATGGCCGCTAAAGAGAAGGCTAGTCCCCGCAAGGCCGAAAGCAAAAGCGGAAATCTGAGGACGCAAATCAGGCTGAGCTGCGAAATTGTGCCTTTGTTTGAGAGAGACGATGAAAAGGCAGGACAAAAACTCTGAGGCCAGCCTTGCGGCTGGCCTCGCACCCGAATTCCGAAGAACGCGGGGGGATGAAAACTCGTTTTGTTAGACTACTCGCAGAACCGCTGGGTTATCCTCAAAATTAGGGACAATAGTTACCTATTTTGGTAATGTCTATAAACGACCGACACCGATGGCAAAAGTCAACATATATATCGACGGGTTCAATCTCTACTACGGAGCGGTAAAGGGTTCTCCGTATAAATGGCTTGACCTCGGTGCATTGTGTCATCGCATGCTCCCAAATGACACCGTTCAATCTATTGAGTATTTTACAGCAATCGTTAGTGCCCGTCCTACGATCTTGATTTGCCCGTACGTCAGCAAGTCTACCTTCGGGCTCTAAGGACTATCCCAAATTTGAAAATCGTCAACGGACATTTTTTGACTCATCCTTGCCGTATGGTGCTGACTGGAAGCAAGCCACCTCAAAAAGTTTGGGTGGATAAAACAGAAGAAAAAGGTTCAGACGTGAACATTGCCTCTCACCTGCTGAGGGATGCATTCAGGGGGAGATTTGAAGTAGCGGTGTTGATTACAAATGATTCTGACCTTGTCGAGCCCGTGCGCATCGTGAGGCATGAAGTTGAAGTAGGACTTCCTATAGGAATCTTGAACCCTCATCAACATCACAGCGTCGGGTTAAGGGCCGAAGCCACGTTTATGAAGAGAATCCGGCAATCAGATATTGCGGCCTGTCAGTTACCCAATCCAATGACAGACGCTACTGGGCAATTTCACAAACCGAAGACATGGTGAATTTCAAACTGACCTGCTACCCAGGATTTGGCTTGATTGCCAGCGTGGGAACCGTGTGCTAGCATCCGCGGGTCAGGAGAACGGACCGGGAAAGTTTGACCTTCGCCCCTGTTTGATCAGCGGAAAGGGACCCAGGTAAACAGACCGCTTTGCGGTTACGAGAAAGAGGCCGCGTTCTCCTTCCTCAGAAGTAAGGAACACGCCCAGGCGAAGGCCCGCCTGCGGCGGGCAGACTCGCGAGAGGCGGAAGACGCCGCGCAGCGGGCCAGCCCGCGTCAGAAGTTTTCAGGTCGGACCTCCGCCGCTCGATCCCTGCCGGACCGGCGAAATCTCAGGAGGCCGCATGAAAACGTATCTCACCAAGGACATCCGAAACGTGGGCATTGTAGGCCACGGCGGCACCGGAAAGACGCAACTGGTGTCGTCGTTGCTCCACACGGCGGGGATGACGCCGCGCTGGGGGAAAGTTGCGGAAGGAACGGCGGTGACGGACTGGGACGAGGAGGAGATCGGGAGAAAGATATCGATTCAGACGGGGCTGGCGTACGCAGAGTGGCCGTGCACATTGTGTTCGGGCAACGGCGTGAAGATTAATTTTGTGGATTTGCCGGGATACGGGACGTTCATCAACGAAACGAAGGCTTCGCTGATCGCGGTAGACGCGGCACTGATCGCGGTGGACGCGCACACGGGCGCGCAAGTAACCACGGAGAAGGTGTGGGATTTCTGCATGGAGTACGACATCCCCCGGGCGTTCGTGCTGACGTGGATGGACCGGGAGCTTTCGAGTTTCGAGCGGTCGATGGAATCGCTGACGCAAACGTTTGGACGAAACGTGGTGGCGCTGCAGCTTCCGATCGGCGAGGAGAAGAACTTTCGCGGGGTGGTCGACCTGGTGGCGATGAAAGCGCACCTGTACAAACCGGACGGCGACGGGAAGGCTTCGATCGAAGAGATCCCCGCGGAGATGCAGGATGCGGCAACCGAAGCGCACGAAAAACTGGTGGAGATGGTGGCGGAAGGCGACGACGAGTTGATGGAGGAATTTTTCCGGGAAGGAACGATTCCGATCGAGGACCTGATTCCCGGAGTGCGCAAAGCGATCGTGGCGGAAAAGATCGTGCCGGTGCTGATGATTTCCTCGACGCGGAACGTGGGCAACGCGAGCCTGCTGACGTTTCTGGCGGACGTTTTCCCGCATCCGGACGAGCACGCGCAGGTGGGCTTCACGGAACCGAACGGGAAAGGCGAGCGCGTGGAGCGGAAGTACGATGATGCGCAGCCGCTTTCGCTTTTCGTGTTCAAGACGCTGGCGGATCCCTTCGCTGGACGAATCAATTATTTCAAGGTGAAAAGCGGGGTGCTGAAGAACGACGCGACGCTGACAAATTATGCGCGGGGGACACAGGAACGCTTTCAGCACACGCAAGCAGTGCAGGGAAAACAGTTGACCGAAGTGGCGGAATTGCACGCGGGAGACATCGGGGCGATCGCGAAGCTGAAAGATGTGGTGACCGGCGACACGCTGGGGGACAAGAGCGGGCCGATTTATTACAAGGCGGCGCAGATCCCGGAGCCATCGATCACGTTTGCCGTGGAACCGAAGACGCGAGCGGACGAGGACAAGATTGGGACGGGAATCCACAAGATCATGGAGGAGGACCTGGCGCTACGGTTTTCGCGAGATCCGCAGACGAAAGAGTTCTTGCTGGCGGGATCGGGGCAGCAGCACATCGAAGTGGTGGTGGCGAAGCTGCACAAGCGGTATCACGTGGACCTGACGCTGAAGCCGCCGAAGGTGCCGTACCGGGAGACGATCCGGGG
>Ga0079220_10000459_pt1 | contig 10301 bp, 10 predicted proteins | sample GAAS100_FD_75071 | JGI IMG/M metagenome (GOLD analysis project Ga0079220, IMG submission 75071) | Agricultural soil microbial communities from Georgia to study Nitrogen management - GA AS100 | ecosystem: Environmental > Terrestrial > Soil > Agricultural land | place: USA: Georgia | collected... | reverse complement strand
GAATGGAACCTGGCTCACAGGACACTATCGAGCCATTCTGGGTTATGTATTCTGCCACATTGCATCTCAATGCAGATGGAACAACCTCTTCACTCACGGGCTCCATAACGAATATCTCTCACCTCAAGTGGGCGGAGCAATTGCAACTGCGCAGTGCAGAAGCTGCGCAAAGAGAAAGACGCATACAAGAGGAATTCATTGACATCACATCACACGAAATGCGCAACCCACTTTCTGCTATTACGCAATCAGCCGATGGTATTCTGCTATCCCTGCAAGATGCAACCGGTGTCGACAGTGTCGACTTACTTCAAAGAATTATCAAGCTTAACGCAGAAGCCGCTGAGTCAATCCTCTTTTGCGCTGCGCATCAGAGGCGCATTATCGACGACATACTCACGCTTGGAAAGCTTGATTCAAAGCTTCTAGCCATATCACCGGCCCCCTTCCGCCTGGAAGAGCTTCTTGACCAAGCCATGCAGATGTTCAGGGCCGAGTTCGAAGTCAACAAGATCAAGATTCGTACTATTATTGATGTGGTACCTGTTGATGCAAAACAGACCGCAACAGCGGTATCGGCTCTCCACGGTGATTCGTCCCGATTGCTACAGGTACTGGTTAACCTGATGACAAATGCCATCAAGTTCACAAGAACTCAACCAATAAAGAAAATCACTGTTCGCTGCGGGTTGAGCTATGCTCCTCCGCTACCGCAGCTCTTCGGCCCAAATTTCCAATGGCATTGTACAGGCCTTACGCGACCAGATCTGATCCAGCATCCGGATTATGGGGAAGGAGATGTGGTTTACATGCATTTGGCTGTGGAAGACAGTGGGGAGGGCATACACGCGAGCGCCTTGCATAGGATATTCACCAAGTTTGAGCAAGCTGACAGGAGAACTCATACCAAATACGGTGGCTCAGGTCTTGGGCTCTACATCTCTCGAGAATTGACTGAACTCCAAGGCGGCTGTATTGGGATTGAATCAGCAGTCGGCGTCGGCAGCACCTTTGCGTTCTATACCAAAGTTCGGCACTCGGAAGCAAGAAACGCGTACACCATCCTCGACGCTAATTCCAGTAACCCATCGCCGGTGCTAACAGGGCTTTCTGAACCTCTAAACCTGAGGAACGGCCAAGGATCGGGCACCTCGACACCAAAAGGCTCCTACAACATACTTGTCGTTGAAGACAACTTACTCAATCAGACCGTCCTTGCAAGGCAGTTGAGAAAAGCAGGATGTAACGTACAAACCAGCAGCCACGGCGGAGAGGCCGTTGACATCATACTGCGAAAGCATGGCCATCCTACAAAGTACGACACGACGCCTTCCGACGACGCTCTGCCATATCTTAACTGCATCTTGATGGACTGGGAGATGCCCATTTGCGACGGGATACACGCAACCAAACAGATCAGAAACATCGAGCAACAACAAGGCGCTACCAGAAGCCTAATCATCGGAATCACAGCGAATGCAAGACCGGAACAAATCAAAAAGGCCCGAGAAGCTGGAATGGACGAAGTTGTGCCAAAGCCTTTCCGGGTCGCCGAGTTGCTGGCCAAGATCAGCGCCTTGGTCGCGCCTTCATGAACGGAACGCGACTTGGACTGCAGTCTCACCCACCCACCCACCAGAACGAACCATTCTGGAACTGGGCATCCTCTGTTCCGAAGACGGACACATTCTTGCAGCCTCGACTCCCACCGCAGCGAACGCTGTCGACCACAGGCAACGCAAGGGCCATCAAACAGATGCGAAATTATGCAAGTACCTAGTAGCCCACTCAGGTAATAGCTCGCGACGTATGAGCTTTTCACCGACCACCCATATAAGACTGCCTGTCAACACCGCGGGGTCCCACTTCGTTGCTTTCTACAAAGATATGGACAGGGCAGAAGCGATAAACTCGCCCCGGATTTCTCAAACATGATTTTTCTCATCGAATCTCATCAGCCAGGTCGTTGCAGTATGGCACCTAATGTGGCGCAAGAACAACTGCTATGTGCCTCTCCTGCGTTCATCTACCTTTGGCGGAGCAAGCGGCCGCACGACCTAGATCGATTGAGTAGAACGTCTCACGCGCAGCGACAGGCCTCAGCCAAAATCTGTCAAAATTTCCGTACCCTATAGAGCCTCCGGCCAGTAAGAGAAGTACTCAGTATTAATGCTTCCCCTTATCAATATCAACTCCGGTCGGCAATGTAGAGCACCTTGCAGGTCGCGCTTTACCTATCCGGGCGATGACCCCATCAGCAATCGATCTTACATCAGCCCATCAACATCTCTTCTTTTCAATTCATCTCTCACAGTGCATGAGTTACTTCTGGATTTCCGCGCTTATCCACAGTACATCTGGTCATGGACTCGCACCTACCCTGACCTTACTGGAATGGCATCGCCTTCGCTAGTCGACCGCATCAACCTGCATCATGAGCAGGCCAGATGTGATGGATCCAGATTATCTTCCCAGAAGGCGACGCAGTACCCTGCTCAAACTGTGTCATTGTCAGCAAGAGCAAGTTAGGATTCGACAGTGTCCGCATATAGCACCTTCTAAGCTTGACTCAGCTCTTCGCTTCAACAACATCCAGGGCCAGCTGAGCATCTCTGAACAGCGAACACAATAACCACAGCCATGCATCCTCTACGCCTTCTCACGAAGCGGACTTTTTGATGATTCGACGCCGACTCGCCAGCTGAACCAAGTAGCCGAGGCGCCGCTCTCGACTCGGCACAAGACCCATCAGCCCCGCTACGTCATGCACGACTCCCAAACCCCCAGCAAAATTCACCGCTCAGCTTCAATCTCCCACCTACGCTCTACAATTCCCACACGAAATCACAAATCACCGCCATGGTAACCGGCCGCTGTAACTGCGCGAGCATCAAAGTCTCCGTCGCGGAGATGCCCTCGCAATCCGCTATCTGCTTCTGGTACCGAATCCCCCCGCGTTCTCCTTCCGCACGAAATCAAGTGACCAGGTAGCTGATCCGAGCTCCGCAGTGCAAATTGTCGCCGCCAGGGCGCCACAGCAGGCTCCATCGTATACATGATGGACAAATCGGAGGTCACGATTGAGGATGCCAAGGGTACACTCAAGGAGTACCGGGATGGGGACACGACGTCGGGGAACACGATCATCCGACAGTTTTGCGGGGCTTGCGGCAGGTAAGTGGATGTAAGCGAACTGGTGTTTGGGTGGGATGCTGACGTTGGGTGAAAAGTCCTGTTGCGTCGTTGCTGTCAGAGGATACACCGAAGATTATCTTGAAGGGGGGGCTGTTTGATCAGCTTGCTAAGCCGGGGTTTACGTCTTTTCCGCAGGATAAGCCGGAGTGGCTTGAGGTTGCGAAGATTTGAGGGGATATGGGAGTGGGTAGCGAGGATGGATGGAGCCCGCACTGCGCTTAGAACGAGTATTGAAATCGTTAATATACAAGCGCTGCGTCATTACTAGGGTTGTGCTTCGTGATGAGGAGAGAGTGATAACAATATCATCCCTTCCGTGGTATCTTATACATGTTTGCTCAGAAGTCAGAGTCCATTGTATCGAACGCGTCTTCAGGCACTGACCGCGCTTCCTGCGACGCCACCATAAGGGTCCGCATCTGCGTGACGAGCGCCTCCTGTGCCTTCCAGCGCTGTACCCGGGCCTCGACACTGATTCGCTGCTCATCCGACCACGCCACAGGATTGAGCGGGAGTCTGCGTGCGTCCAGCTGCACCTCTGGCGTGTCAAAGTACAGTGTATCATCGTGACCCGGCAGGATCAGATGCGCCTTGAGCGACCTGAGGGAATGGGACAGCTCGCTCAACACGCGCGTCATGCGAGTGTACTCTGCGGCTAGCTGGTGGAGATGTTTGATCTGCTGATGGCTAAGCAACGCGGTCCGGCGTAGCAGTAGCAGCGTCCCTACAGCGTCACCTTCCACGACGTCCAGTAACGACGGGTCCCGGTGCCCGGTGACCTGCCACAGAGGCCGCAGTAGACGCAGCGACCATTTAAGGTGGCGGTCGATCTTATTGTCGAGATCCAGCGCTGCGTGGAGTCTTTGTCGGCGTACGGTGCGCAAGGCATCTTCGGCGTGGCTAAAAGTGACGTTCGAGTCTCGTTTTGCGGCCATGAGATGGCGAAGGGCTGTTTCAGTCTTGATGAAGCGGAAGAGCATGGGCTTCCACTCGACTGTCACTGTTACCATTGCTGCTGACAACTCCAGGTTGACGCTCACGTCGAATGTGCGCCGTTCTGGTTCCAAGGGCAGATCGAGATCGAGCACGGCGGTGTCCAGTTTAATTGCCCAGATCAGGGTGCCGAAGCCTTGACGCGACCTGTGAAGTTCGAGTTGGCTCAGCAGGCTGTTCACAGACGGTAGGCCGTTGTCGGGTGTATCCCACGTGCGATGCCGGTCGCACCACTGCGCATCCAGTTTGAAAACGGCGTGAGAGCGGCTCCACGCTGGATTTGCATTCTGGTGTGACCCATGGGACTGTAGGGAATCGAAAGGGGCAGTTACGAGGTGCAGATCTTCATATTCCTCATCAGGCAATCTGTCCATGATGGTCGACGTCCTGGGTCCCAAGTAGCCAAGCAATTGCGTTCTCTGGAGGTGATGGTGTAGAATTGGCCCGTCAATCGCATCGCGGAACCCACGACAGACCAGCCGCCAGTCAAGAACATATGCAACTGGGACATATTCTAATATCAGAATAAGGAGTTCAGCAGGTAAGTGGGGCAGCCTGGGGGGCTGTGGGCTCTGGCTCGCGTCAATGGAATCGAGCAGCGCATCGACATCGTCTGAACTCCACTCGATATTTACATGATTCGCAAGCCACACTGGAAGTTTTGTGTCTCTAGGCTCAGCGCTTGAGGTGTTTGCGAAAGCCATGTTGACATGTGGAGATGGACGGACGTGCTGGGGTGATAGGAGGGGGGCAAGCTGCTAGCATCATTGCCCCACTTTCGAGCCGCTGAACTCCCACGTTCTCACGTGGCTGATTTGATACTGCCCAGTGCTGATTGCTGACCTCCTGTCTCAACATCACCGATAAAAGATTTGGAGTCTTTCAGTAGCAGTAGTTGTTTGTATGTGTAGTGGTGCAACACCGAGGCCGTTACATTGCAGAAACCTCGAGCCGCGAGATGACAACTGAACAGAAAAGTGATGTCTAAGACGAGGTCTATACGAAAGAAATACCAGCGCATGCTACTCCGTTCCCAAAGGTAGACATGTAATCCTCCAACGAGGCCTTGTGCTCTCCGACGGAAACACCATAACCACCTGCCTGCGAGATCGGAGCCCCGCGCCTCGGACCCACCCCCCGTAGCTCCACCCCACAAAAGACCACTACACGCGCACGCCCTATCAGCCTCAGGACCCGCATCACCCAGCCAGCCTCAAACCCTAAAATTCCCACAGATACCAACCCCAACACCACTTCACCTCAATCCACCAACTGCCCGTCCGGCAAACAAACACCGCCACCATGCCCGCCATGCTCGACGATCCCACATCCCCCCCAATTCTACACACCCTCTCCACCTCCGCACACACCTTCACCCCCGTGCACGTGACGCTACGCAACAACGCCACAGCAACCATCCTCCCCTTCACCTCCCTCTCGCAAGTGCCCGACTCGCTCGTGGCCTTCCTGCACGCGCAGCTCTCCGCCGAGATAGAAGCCGGCGACACATACCCGATGCTGGAAGCGCTCCCGCTGTCCTCGTTCGGGGCCTACTGGTTCGGCGTGTTCGGGGCCGTGATGCTGGAGGGCGAGTTTAGCGGCGTCGAGGCCGTGCGCGAGCTCGGCGAGGGCGCGCACTGGGAGGACTTGTGTCTCGGGAGTTTCTACACGAAGCCGAATTATCCCGGCAGGAGTAGCCATGTGTGCAATGCGGGGTTTCTTGTCTCCAAGGCGGCGAGGGGGAAGGGCGTGGGTAAGGCGCTGGGCAGGCAGTATTTGGAGTGGGCGCCGAAGCTGGTGGGTTTGTTCTTTTCTTTGGTGGTGGTTTTGATAAGGAAGTTGAGAGATGGAGCGTTACTGACGGATACAGGGGTTTACGTACTCGGTGTTCAATCTTGGTTATGAGACGAATGTTGCGTCGACGAAGATTTGGGATTCTTTGGGGTTTGAGCGCATTGGGAGGGTGAAGAAGTGCGGTGTCCTCAAGAGTTATCCAGGGAGGAAGATCGATGCCATTGTGTATGGGTATGATTTCGAGCCGGACACGGCTTGAGTTTACAGGTGTAGACACAGCTAGATAAGCAGAAGCTGAGACGCTCCTAGATCAGGGGTGTAGAGGAAGCGTTGTAGAATCGTATCCTAGCACCGACATGTATATATATAGCACGACAGCGGGCCATGTATGTGTATATGAGGACTCTCAGTCAGTCCCCAAGGTTGAAGCATGAGCATTCAGAGATGTAAACTTTTTGATTCAAACTCGCTAATAAAATCAACTCATCTAATGCCTGGGCGCAAACATCGGCAGCCCCTTCATCTCCCTCTTGATGTTCGTCGCAGTAGGAAGCGCATTGGTGCAATCGACCAACCCAGTCAACCCATTCGACCCAAACCTCTCCATCCGCGCCATCGCATCCGCAAACTTGCCATTCCACTTGCCCGCATTACCCACAAAGCCCTTGAACTGCTTGCCAACGGTGGCATGCGCGGCCAACTTCGCATCTGATGGCAACACTAGCACGCCCTGAGGAGGCGCAGTCGTCTCGGCGTAGTACTTGACGTCCCACACACCAGGTGTGCTGTCCTGCGGGAGCCCTGCACGACCAGCAGACTCGTCGAAGTGGAACTGGTTGGAGGTGCTGTGGGCGCCGAGGAGCGCGGCGAGGTCGCTTGCGTCGAGGCCTTTGTCAAGGAAGAGCTGGAACAGGCTGTCTGCTGAGGCATTGACATCGGGGAGCAGGCCCGGGGGAGCGACGGTGTTGGAGTCGGTGCGTCCGACGTAAGTCTGCACGCGGGGTCCGCCAGGGCAGGTCACGATTGCGTGAGAGCCAGCAAAGACTGAAGATGTTAGTTGAGGTTGTTGATAGGGCAAGTGAGGGGGCTTACCGATGGTATCTGCAACGCTGACTTGCTTTCTGATTGCGAGATCCCGGAAGTACTCTACAATGGCTCGGAGGCCGTTGTTCTCCGGCAGGTCAAGCTCTAGTAGGAGGCTTCCGTCGCAGCCGTGCTTTGCACCCAGTGCCTTGTTCCATGCTGGTGGTAATTAGTATATGTGGCTAAGGTTTAAAGTAGCAAGACGTACCACCGCAGTCGTGAAATACAGCTCGGATAGCAGCACGAGCATCAGGATTGCATTGCCCGTCTGTCAAGAACTTTGCAGTGAGCTCTTTGGAGATCTCGGACCAGACCGCTGGACACGATGCAGCAGCGTTGGCGCGAGCAAAGAGCGTTGAGATGTCAGGAAAATTTGGGAGGGAGATGGCAGTCGCCGACGAAGCCAGCAGAAGGAGGTTGGCGAAGTGCATATTGGTAAGATATTGCAAGTGTGTTGTGGTATAACGTGAGGAAGGGGATGCTGTCCTGCGTTTCCTCCGAGAGATGATTGAAACTGAAGCTGCTGAGATGATGATGGTTGAGAAGACGTTCAGAGGTCCTTATATGCAGTTTGATCCACTGGCCAGACACTCGAGCCTCGACGATGACCATCGGATTGTCCGATCAAATTCGAAAGCATGGCATCTAGACATTCCATCAGCTGCAAGCTGAGCCATGCGCTTGCGGCTACTTGCTACAACAAGCACTGCACGCATGATGAGGCTTGAAGCTTGGCTGGCTTAGTGACCTCCACTGTGTGCACTGGAACGACCGAATGCTGCCAAGGTGAAGTAGCTGCCTTTCTGTGCAAGCTACAGTTTGATAGTCGCAGTGTTGTCGATAGTGACTGGGTCGAGACATGGGGGCAAAGGTCGCTAAGCGAGTGAGTGTGGATCGAGACCAGCCGTGTATTGCTTGTGTTGTCTTGACTAGGCTGACAGCTTCGTGAACATCAGCAGTGTAGACGCAGCCGAGAGCCCTTGGCGAAGCGTGGTCTCGTAGTCTGCCGTAGGCGGAAGTCTTAGTCAAGGCAGCTGCAGGTTGTTGTGGCGTGGTCTAGTTTCCCATGCATATCGCAGTGAGCCATGCACGCGTAACCAAGCGTAGGCAGACACTACGCCAGATCAAGTTACTTAGACAGTTGGTAGAGGGAGAAATAGACTTTCCGCGTGGTGCTGCGAGTAAAAATTCCGGTGTCGAAATTCCGGTCAAGCACTCTTTTGGTAAGCAAATCTAGAGTGTGCTAGTATTGAAGGATTGCCACGATGGCGAGCCTGGTCTTCGGATCTCCAACACGTGTGTTTCGACCCGAGATCAGCTAGTCTACCCTGCTTGTACGAATGTGAGCAAGACTGGATTCCAAGAAAGGGCACTGGAACGTCTGAGAAGGGTAAGAAGGGCGGGATCTTGACGTAACATTGGTACAGCGGCCGAACTGGGTGCTTTCAGGCGAGCAAGCGAGCGGTAGCGCCTCGAGGAAGCGCCGCGAGGCTGAAAATGAGAACGCAATGTGGTGCATTGAGGCTGAAGATCTAGAGCTGAGCAATGCGGTCTGGGCGATTGGTCGAGCTAGCTCCCTGTACGCGAAGTAGATCGACAGCACGCGCAGCAGATCGACAGCACGCGTAACATAGCGGCGAGTTTGTGACCGTAGTGTGCGTAGCCGGAACATCGCGAACTATATCGAGCTGCAGCATGCAGAAGGTGCGTCTGGTCTTGCTTGCATTGACCTTTGCTGGCGACACAGTGCATCTTGCAGGTATCTATGCCATGAGGTAAAGCTTTCAAAGCAATTAAGGTCTTGCAATCATCTTTTAAATTCGGCTGCTCAATAGAGGTATGATTCTTCTTGTCCATGTTCATGTTCTGGTGGCGAGAGGTACTACGGCCAGTCGAGGCCTTGACGCACAAAGCAGCGTCATGCATTGCAGTACAGAAAGCTTAGTACCCCGCGGTGCCCCGCGGCCCCCCGCGCTCGCCGAGAAGCTCGTATTCGGTTGTGCAGGCGGCCTACTGTGATAAGGCTGCGCGCCTCAACGCGCGACGGACTGTGCTTGATGCTGACGAACTTCGGCCACAGCGTTCAAGTGTCTAAGACTACTGCAAACCTGACGGACGGGTCGCGATGCTTCGATTACTATAGCTTTGCCTTGTCGGCCTGGATCTTCTGCAAGCCATCTCTCAGCTCATCGGCCATACCAGCGCTCCGCGGCTTTCGACTTTCTCGGTCGACGAAGACGTGGATGAACTCGCCCACAGCCTTGACCTCTTCTTGTCCACGCTCGAAGACTCCGATTTCGTACGTGACGGAGCTCTTGCCTAGCTTGTTGACTCGCAGTGCGAGGTCGACGACGGCAGGAAACTCGGTGGGGGCAAAGTAGTCGCAGTGTGAGTGTACCACCAGCCCGATCTGGGGCGAGGTGGGTGGGTGCAGCGAGCAGTGCTTGATCAGGTAGGTGTTCACAACAGAGTCGAAGAGATAGTAGTAGACGCTGTTGTTGAGGTGGTGGTACATGTCATTGTCGCTCCTAGAAGACAGGGTGAGCACAAGCACGTGCCCAAGTGAAGGACAGCAACCGACCATCTTGTGCGGTACTCGAGTTGAAACTGGTAGTCGCTGCGACGACGCGCCTTCAGCGAATTGTGGGCCATGACACGTTGACACGATGCCTCTTGTGCGTCGGGGAGAGAGAGACGTGATGGGACGCATTTGGGGCCCATGTCTTATCGATACTGTCGTGCCTCGGCTCATTCCACGCAGCCTAGGCTGGATTTTTCATGCAGAGCCACCGCCCGCGGTGCACTGCAACAGCCCCGCATCCACCCGTCACGCTGGCACCCTCGCCGCGCATTCTTGCGTATCTGGCCGCCAAAGGACGCTTGCCCGTCCCGAAGACTCCCTCGGGCGCCACGTCTATGGCTCTCGTGCCCTCGCCAGTGCGCGACAAGTACCCGCCGCTGCCTGACGACGCCTTCCCCTGGAAAGAGCCGCCCAAGGTGGCCATCACGCCCTGCAACCCGTGGCCGCCGCCATACTCCCTAGAGGATGGCCTGCGCAAGGTGACGCCGTACCACTACACATACAACACGTTCTGCAAGGAGCGCTGGCGTGGCCGCGAGATCCTCGACGTCTTTGCCAGCGAGTTCCGCGACCGGCCGACCGAGTACTACGAAAAGGCCATCCCAGAGGGGCGCGTCGTGCTCAATGGCAAGCAGGTGCCCAGCACCAGCACCCG
>Ga0079220_10000458_pt1 | contig 10303 bp, 4 predicted proteins | sample GAAS100_FD_75071 | JGI IMG/M metagenome (GOLD analysis project Ga0079220, IMG submission 75071) | Agricultural soil microbial communities from Georgia to study Nitrogen management - GA AS100 | ecosystem: Environmental > Terrestrial > Soil > Agricultural land | place: USA: Georgia | collected... | reverse complement strand
GGTCTTGCGGCCCGTGTAGGTGACGTTGATGGGCGGGCGGCCGGCGATGTCGGCGGCGGAATCGAGATCGCGGTAATCGAGCACAAGCAATTTGTTGGGAGAAGTGGCAGCTCCGAACGGCGCGCCGACAAAGATGCGGCGTTCTTTGGTATCGACGGCAATCCACAGCGTGTGCCCGTACTGCCAGTTGATTTGATTCCAGGTGGGCTGAATTTCCTGCGAGATTTTCACCGGCTCGCCGCCGCTGAAGATGTACAAGCCGGTGCGGTGCGCAATCGCGACCCAGTCTTCGCCGACGCCGACGCCGCGAACCGAAGGCGTGCCCACGCGGCGCGAGATTTCCGAGATGGACCACAGCGAAGGCTCGTTGGTGCCGTCGTCCTGCGTGGCGTGCAGCGAATGCTCTTTGACGAAGTAGAGGCGATCGCGCAACTTGAACGTGGCGCGGATGGCTTGCCCGTCGTTTTCGCTGACGCTGAGCAGGCCGTTGATGCCGTCGTAGCTTTCGGGATCCTCGACGCGGCTGGCGCGCACGAGTGAAGTGTTGGCGGGGACCGCGGTGGGAAAAATCTCGATGCTGTCAATGTAGAACTGGCCGTTGAGTGTGGGCGTACCGTCAGCGTAGACGCGAAGGACGAGATCGGCGGGAATGGTCGCGAGCGGGGCGGTGAGCTGCGCGGTGTATTCGACGTAATTCGTGGTGAGTTGCGCGGCGGTCAATTGAATGCCGGCGCTGTTGATGCCTGCCGTGGCGCTGTACAGATGAATATGCAGCGTTCCCTGCGCGAGGAGCGCGTTGCGGGCGCAGCGCGCGCGGATGGAGTAGTCCGTGTTCGGCTCGATGAGCGGCGCGCCGAGCGAATCCTGTACGGCGGTTTGCGTCATCAGGCCGCGCGTGGGCGTTGAGCCGTTGCCGACGATCGAGTAGGCCGCGCCCCAGACGGCGAAACTTTGCTCGTCGGTGCCGCCGGGAGCGAACACGGCGTCGGGCGTCCAGCCGAGCGGATAATGCGGGAATAATGGGCCGGTGAAGCCGCCGTCAAAGCCGAGGTTCACCCAATTGTTCATTTTGTTGCGCTCGCCCCACCAGAAGAGGCGCTCGGAGTAGCCGATGACTCCGGCGCACGGAGACAGTTCGATGAGGCGGAAGAGGTCGTCGATATTCGTGCCTGAAAAAAGAATGGCGTCGGAGAAATCCACGGTGAGAGAAGTGGAAGTGTTGTCGTTGAGAATCATGTTGCCGCTGAAGAGGGCGGCGTTGGCTTGTGGAGACGAGCCGGCGCTCACGTAATAAAAACTTGCGCCGCCCGCGCCGGTGAAGCAGAGGATGCGCGCGACGACGTTCGATGGACCGGTGGGAATGTTGGTGACGACGACGCGCTTGTTGCCGCTGGCGGTCCAGCCTGCTGCAGGACCCGGGCGCGTGATGTAGCCTTGGCGCGTCTGGAAAAGCACGCAGACCTGGTGCACACCGGCGTCGATGCTGCCGGCCGCGGCCGCGGTGCCTCCGCCGGATGCGGCGAGGCCTCCGCTTGCGGCGGTGAAAGCAAAATGCGTTGCATCGGGCACGCTCGTGATTTGGAAGGTGCCGTTGTAGCCGGCGACGCCGATTCCCGCGGTGGTTACAAGCTGGCCGGCCAGGAATCCGTGCGCGCTTGCGGTTTGGATTGAGGCCGTGGCGGAAGCGGCGTTGCCGCCGCCGGAAGCGGCAAGTCCGGAAGCACCGGCGATGTAAGTGAATTGCGTGCTGTTGGGAACCGCGACGACGGGAAACGTGCCGTTGTACGCGGCGACGCCGACTCCGGAGACGGTGACGGATTCGCCGGAGGAGAGTCCGTGCGCGGCGCTGGTCGTGATGGTTACAAGAAAACCGTTTTGCGTTGCTCCGGCGGGGCTGGCAGCAATGGCGACGGCGGCGGGTTGCGTCGCACCGTTGGGGCTCGCGGCGATCGCTACGATGACATTTTCTTCGACGACGCTCGGAGCGCCGGCAGGACCATCCTGGCTGACGCGGTCGAAATTCGCGTCGTCGAACTGGCGCGGCAGATCGTTGCCGATTTTCCCGTCGCTGATCGCGAGGTACTCGCGGCCGAAGAGCGTGGCGGAATTGGCGAATGCGTTTTGCGCGAGACCGTTCGCAACCAAGGCCAGAGTGCCGGGAGTGGTTTCCTTGTAGAGGGCGCCGCTCGAATCGAGGGCAAGAGCGCGCAACGTGCCGTTCGGAGTTTCATACGTCTTGAGATAGTTGATCGTGGGATTGCCGGCGAGCGGGCCGAAGAGTGTCTGCAAGCCGGGACGCGTGGCCACTCCGCCGGAGCTGAAGACGACGTCCTGGCAATCGGGCGAGACGCCGTGCGGCAAATCGGCCGGGGCCATGTCCGTTACGAGGCCGCTGAAAATCTCGATGGGTGCGTCGAATGATCCTGCTGTAGTCATGTGTCGTAAACCGATCGCTGGCGTGGAAGTGTTTGTTTGAACGGCTGTGCGCCGCCGGATTTACTTCGCCGATCGCGGCGCCTGGGCGACGGCTTGGGGCTTTTCGGCGGCGGCCAGGCCGAATTGGGCGGCTTTTTCGCGGTCGAGGATGGCGCCGCAGGAGCGGCAAACGGCTACGCCGGGCTTGATTTTTTCCGCGCAGGCGGGGCATTCGGTTTGCGGCTTCGGGTCGTACAGCCAGGGCTTGTCGAGCTTGAGCTCGCGCGCGGCGCGGCGTTCGAGGTCGGTGATGAACATGGGATTGTGCGAGCGCTCCCATTCGAGATCGGCGGCGGCGACGAGGCGGCGGTGAAATTCGTCGAGTCTGCGGCGCGCTTCGGCGAGCTCCGCCGCGCTGGGTTCGCTCCCGGCGGCGACGAAGACGCCGTGAAAACTGCCTTCGCCGGAATCGCTGTTGATTTCGCGGGCGATGTCTTCGGCGATTTCGCGGGCGGTGATGGCGAACTCCATGGTGCGTTTGTCGCCCAGGTCCATCACGCCTTTGCAGCCGTGGATCGGCGTGATGGCGTATTCCTCGCCCGCAAGCGGCGAGCGCACCTCGAGCGAACCGAAGTAGGTGCGGTGGCGCGACGGCCATTTTTGCGAAGAAATATTCACCAGCGCGGCGAAATCGCTTTGCGCGTTCATGATTCACCTCATTTTTTGCGAAGCTATTGAATTACGACCATGGCGACGTTCGGTGGAAAGAAGCTCGCAACGATCAATTTCGCCAGGAATAGAGTCCGGGACGATGGCGACCGCTGCACAGCCAGGAGTGGTTGTGCTACAGGAGGCGCAGCCGATGTGGTTCTAAGGCCCGGGGCGCTTGCAACCGCTGCACAGCCAGGAGTGGCTGTGCTACAGAAAACGAGCGGTTGCGGGCCGCCGCTGTGGCTCCCCGTGGTTCTCATTAACTAACTGTCTTTTCTTCGTACCGCTATCGCTGCATGGCCAAGCTGAGGGAGTGAACGGCGCGGTCTGCCGTCCTCTTTGTAGCACAGCCACTCTTGGCTGTGCGCAGCGCAGACCGCTTCACGGACACAACATCATGCTAAGATGCCGACACAATGACTTACTACGAGAGGAATCTTCCGCACTGGTTGCCCGAACGAGCGGAAGTGTTCCTGACCTGGCGGCTTTATGGTTCTCTGCCTTCCGAGGTCGTCGCTCGTTTGAGAGCCGCCGAACTCACCCCGGGCCGGCAGTTTGCGAGAGCTGAACACCTTCTGGAGGCGAATCCCATCGGTCCGCTGTGGCTGCGGGAAGAAGCGGTCGCGGAGTGTGTTGAAACCGCGATCATTAGAGGCCAGGACGAACTCGGTCAATACCGAATCCTCGCCTATGTAGTGATGCCGAATCACGTCCACTTGCTCATCGAGCCGCGCGCAGAGCTTAGGCGGATCACGAACGGCTTGAAAGGGGTGGCGGCGCGCGAAGCGAATCGCATCCTGAACCGCACAGGAAGTCGGTTCTGGCAAGATGAGTCATTTGATCACTGGGTTCGTGACTCCGTCGAGAGGCAGAGAATTATCGCCTACATCGAAAACAACCCTGTGAAGGCGCGCCTTGCCCGCCGGCCGGAAGATTGGCCATGGTCGAGCGCGAAGTCACGCATTGGTCGCAGTTCCTTCGGGACTGCGGGAGCATTGAAGGGCCACTCGGATGAATTGTGAGCTTCGGAACAGGTCCGGGAGCGGTTGCGACCGCTGCACAGCCAGGAGTGGCTGTGCTACTGAGGCGCATCCGTTTCAGCGCTGAACGCAGTCCAGCGTGAAAGACTGTTGCTCGCGCGTGCCGCCAATGCGGTTGCCGCGCCAATTCTCGACAACCGTGGAGGCGCACGGGACCAGGATATTTTCGTTCTCGAGGCGCTTCAGTGGTTCCTGAATCGAGGGCGGAAACGAGATGTCGCGCGCGACCCAGCGAATGTGATTTTCCCGGAAGAACCGCAGCCAGGCGGAGTCCGTTTGCAGCCGTGCAGGATCGACGGCCCAACTCGATTCGGGATCGCCGTAGACGAACGGCACGCGCAGGTAGTACACGTGCCGCAGAAAAACCATCACGCGCCCTTCGCTTCCCTTCCCCGCCAACTGCCGGTTCAGGAATTCACACTTGGCGTAATCCGGAGCGCCTTGCAGCAGATACGAATCACGCGAAGTGAATCCGGCGGCGACGCTCCACGACGGCCAGACGTAGAGACACAGACCGCCAAATCCCGCGAGCACGAACGCGGCGACGCTCAGCCGTGCGACAAGACCGGCGGCGCGCCATCCGCGATTCGCGGCGAACGCGACTCCCGCAAATGTCGCGGCGAGTCCAAGGGGCAACAACGGGAGCAGAAAGCGCATCATGCCGGAGCTGAACCCGATTCCGAGCGACGCGGCAATCCACACGGCGAGCGTGATTCTCCACAGCGGCGTGTTCTTCACAGCGAAAAGCAGCAGCGGCGCAAAGCAGAGAACCAGGGGCCCAAACATCAGCCAAAAACCGGGATGAGCGGGATCGACGGCCGCGAAAAAAGGAAACTCGAGAATCCTCCAGAATCCCGCGTGGGCCGAGGCTCCGGTGTCGGCGCGGTACGAAGCATAGGCAAAGGCGTTGAAATGCTCCGGAGCAAATTTTCCGGCGAGAAACGGAAAGACCGGGTCGCCAGTCCAAATCCAGTTCCGCAGATACGGAAAGAAGCCGGCGACAACCGCAGAAGCAAAAAAGAGAAACGAGAGGCGCGCAGCACGCAACTCGACGACAAACGCGAGGAACAAGGCACCCGCCAGAATCAACCCGGTGTACTTTGTACCGGCAATTCCTCCGGCCAGCAGACCGGCGAGCAGCGCGGGTTGCCAAGCCCGCGCTTCCTTCGCGCGCGCAATCAGGAGCACACACAGCGGCACGAAGAAGGCCATCCAGATGTCCGGAGATCCGGCCGTTGTTACTTGCCAGAAGACCACCGGAGTCAGTAGAAAAGAGAGAGCGGCGACCCACGGCCAGGTTCCCGCGGTCCACTGGCGCACGAGCAGAACAATGGCCATCGCAGCGGCGGCGCCGCCGAGAAAAATCCAACCGAGCGCCAGCTTTTCACTGTCGAGCGCCAGCCCCGCCAAAATGAATTGATGGCCGAGTCCCGAAAAAAAACCGTGAGACAGGAACCAATTGGCGCGAAAACCTTCGCGGAGAATGAGCTGCTGCGCCGTGAAATGGTAATGCAGGGCGTCTGATCCGGTGAGCGGCGCCATGGCCGCGAAGCCTTGCAGAAGCAAAACGGCGGCGACAAGAGCGGCCCACGCGCGCTGCGACGTTTCCTGTGCCGCAAAGCTGAGCCACGCTCCGCGAAGTTCTGCAAGCGTTCCGCGGATGCCGACAAGGCCGAGGACAGCGGAGAAAGCGACAGCGATCCGCGGTCCCGCCCGCGGGCCGATCCACGCTTCCCCGGCGCTGACGAGCAGGAGAAACACGATCGCGCCGAGAGCCACGGAGACGAGCAGCGATTCCTGGCGGCTTCGGGAAACGAAGCGGATTGTGCGCAAAAACAGGCGGCCGATTCCGGCAAACAAAAACGAGGAAGCGGCGACTCCAGCAAGCGCGGCGAGTGACGCCAGCAAGCTCATCGATGCAGAAATGCCCGCGCGAAGCTAGGGAAGAGTTCGCGGAACTGGGCGTAGTACCAGATTTGCGCGGCGAGGATCCAGAGGCACACGGTCCATTCGACCACGCGAAAAATGGAAGCACTTTTGGCTCTCACGGCGCGCCGAGTATAGCAAGAGGGGCGCGGCGCGGCGAAGCTGGACTCGCGGCGAGCGATTGGGGCTTCCGCAAGATGCGGCGGAACCGGACTGACGCTCTAGAACGCGCCGCAACTGTCTCGCGGGTCCTCAAGCAAGCGCAGACGATACGGAGTTTGGCCTAACTCAATCCACCCGGTGTCGGTGTGCTCCGAGGGCAACGCATCCGTGACCAGGGCGGCCGCGCCGGCCTGTTTCAAGCAGGCGGTCACGCGCGAACGAACGGCCGGAGAGGATTTCCAGTAGTCCGGCGCGTCTTGCGCGGGAATAAGAGCGACGATACGCAAGCCTGCGAGGCGCGCCCAGTAAATGGTGTCGCGAGGCGTTCCCACGAGAGCGATGGACGCGCCATCCGCAATTTTGTTCTTGCGCAGCGCGGCGGCAACTTCTGCCGGCTGATTCGCGGGCGGATGCAAAATCAAACGCGCGTCCGAGATGCTTGCCCTTGTCACTCCGATCGCGGTGACGATGAGAGCCGCCAGCACGCAATTCCGGACAAACGTTTGCGCGCCGGCGGAAGAAGGCATGCGCGAGGCCGCAAAGACGCCGAGCCACAGGATTACAACGAAGGGCGCAATGTAGCGCGGCTCGACGAGAACCAAAGCGTACATGCCGATGGCGAACGCCGCGGGAATCCACAGCTCCCAAAGCTGCAACATGCGGTGCAAGTAAGACGCAGGGGATCCGTCCGCGAGGATCAGAATCAAGATCAAAACGAGAAATTCCTTCGTGTCGAGGAGCAACCGGAATCCGGTGGCAAAGCTCGCGAGGAGAACGCGAAACTGGCCCGCCGGCGAGAAACGAATCGTGGTGCCGTCCAGCCAATAGCTGGCTTCGTACCAGAGCGGAAACGTTCCGGCCACGGGAGCGGCAAACTCAATCACGCCCGGATGGACCATCAGAATGCGCGGAGGATGCCGCAGCGGTTGGGCCGGATCGACCCGGCCCTGCCACGCGAGCGGCGGAGCCAGAGGCCGAACGAGTTGCGCATATGCCAGCTTGCCGCTGTCGCCGAAGGTCGCGCGCCCCTTGGCTCGGGAAAGCGTGACGATCCACGGCGCGACCACGACGGCGAAGCACAGCGGCGCGAACAGCATCGCGAAGCGCCGGCAACGCATCCGCCACGTTCCGGCAAGCGCGACGCCCAGCACGACAAGAGAAACGGGAAACATCGCGGTCTTGGCGAAGTAGCTCAGCCCGAGAACGGCTCCCAACAAGACGCAAACGGAAATCGATCCGCCGCATGTGACCGCGCGCAGCGCCAGGCCCGCGGCGCAATAAACCAAGCCGACGACAAGAATATCCGGCGTGGAACCCGCGGAGTTGGCCATGAACAGGGCGGAGTACAGAAAGAGCCCGAGGCCGAGCAGCTCCCAAAGCGGTGCGGTTAAGGCAGCGGTCTCGGAGCCGAACTTGCGGTTCCGATACGCCGCGAGTTCGCGCAGCAGAAACCGGAAAGCGGCGTAGGCCAGCAAGTAAGCCGCGAAGTTGATCAGATGGAGGACCGTCGATTCCCAGCGCAACGAATAATGAACTGTGGCGGAACATAACGCCAAGATCCAGGAATAGAGCGGACTCCAGTAACCGTTGACGGCGGCGTGCCAGTTGCCGCGCGCATAGTTTTCCGCGATGTCCAGGTAACTGGTTCCGTCGAACTCCACGAAGAATCTGTGCGACCAGGCTTGCAGCAGCCCGCATACAGAAACGATTGTCCAGCAGAGCCACGCGGCTTTCCCGCCGCGGTGGGAAGGCTCGGTTGAACGATCGGTTTGGGCGTGAAGCGCTGGTTCGGCCAAACCGGCGTTTTCCGGACTCATAAGCGGGGCTAAGCTTACCGCGTGTCAGCGGCCATGCCGCACAAAAAACGTCATTGCATCTTGTACTGGACGACGGCGTTGGCGTCGGCGGGAGCGGTGGCGCAGCCGGCGGCGGCGGTTTGCACGGAAAGCGTCAGGACGGCGCCTGCGGCGTAGTTCTTGGCGATGGCGCCGCTGTCGTTGGCGGCGGCGGAAATGGTGACATCCTGGGTGGTGCTGCCGTTGCTGAGACGGACTACAGCGTTTGTGGTGCAACCTGCGGGGGCGGTCTTCGCCTGCACCTGCACGCGCGTGACGGTGATTGCCTTGTCGAGCGTCCACGTTTGCGCGGTCCACGTGGACGTCAATGCGCCGGGAAGAAACGCGTTGAACGGACCGCGGGGACTGGCGGTGAGGGGTTCTCCACTTAAATTGAAACGATACGTCGAAATTCCACTGCTGGAGAGAATGCTGGAACCCGCCGAGGTCAGCGGAGGCTGCGAAGTGCCGCAGGTGAAGCCGAAAGTGTCCACCCACTGCGCTGTGGCGGCCGGAATCGCGGTGGTGCAACTGCCCGTGAGGACGCTGATATTTCCGCGCGCTCCATTGCGATAGGGATACCAACCCACGGTGCCGGTGGGCAGAGCGGGAGCGGTTACGGTGACGGTCTGATTGCCGGAAGTGACGGTGGCATTGGCGGCGGGCCCGGCGAGGGTTTCCTTCCCGTCGGCATCCACCGCCGTAATCTGATACGGAATATTGCCAAGCGGGACGCTGCCGCCGGCGCTTACGGCGACGCCGGGAGCAGCAGGCGTTCCGAGCTGATAAATCATCCTGCCGGAATTGAAAGTGGAGAAAATCTGGCCATTGAGTTCGGCGAAACCCCCGCCGATGTTGAACCAGTTGGCGTTGCCCAGATTGTTGGTGTTGGCGTGGTCGACGGAAAGCGTTGTGGCCAGCGGCGTGCCGAGGTTGGTGGTGATCAGCAGAGGCTGGCCGTTGACGACGTAGCCGTCTTTCCAGCTGACACCGCGCAGTCCGCTGTTGCTGGCATCGACGAACGGCGTTCCGATGCCGGAAACGATATCCGCGCCGAGGCAATCATTGAAACTGATCTGGTCCGTAAAGCCCCCGCCGGGAAAGTTGATGCGCACGAAGGGATTCACGCCCGATTCAAACAACGAGCCGCGGAATTGGTAGTAATAACCGCCGGAAAAGAAGGAGTTGGGAATGTCGTCCATCTGGATGGCGCTGCCGGCGAAGTACATGCCGTCAATCACGACGCGGCCGGGAACCTGCGAAGGATTCGCTGCGGTCAAGGCGCTGCTGCTGTTGGTGAGCTGCAAGCAGGGTTGCACGGGAAATGTTCCGCCGCCGGAATCGCAATTTCCGCGGTGGAAGAAAAAGTCGAATCCGCCCTTGAGAACGATGGGGCGGGACATCCCGGAAGCTCCGCCGACTTCGCTGTCGTCTACGACCAGTCCCGCCATCCCTCCGCCGTTCGACCCGTTGTCCGCGTAGATCCCCGTTTGCTGGACATTGCTGGGCCTGAGGATCAGGCGGTTCAGATGAATCCCGACGGCGCTGGCGTTTCCTCCCAAGTAAAACATGGGATGCGCATTGCCGGTGAAGGCGGCGCCGGGGGTGTAGAGGAAACTGGATGTGTTCTTGGGATATCCGTCGACTTCCGTGGAATTCGCCAGGATCCAGGGCTGGTTCAAGAGAGTGTAGGCGTTTGACAAGATGCGCGTGGGCGCCGAGCCGGGGTTCGTGAATCCCGTGGTCATATTGAGCGTCGAGTTGAATGGCCAGTAGGTGGTGGCGCCGGCGTTTTGGGGAGTGGCGGGGAGATACACGGTGCCGCCGCTGACGTTGAAAGCGGCCTGCATGGCGGCGCGCATGGCCGGGGTGTTGTCGTGAAGAACGGAGGCGGCGGCGACGGTGGTCGCTGCGGTGTTGGCCAGAGTGAGCGAAGTGGTGCCGCCACCGGAGGAGATCGTAGTGGCCAGATAACCGGCCTGCGCGCTCGCGGGCGGCGTGGCGGGGACGTAGCCCGGCGCGCCGGTCACAACCTGGTTGCAGTCGATGAAGAATGGATCGAGCCCGACGGCCACGCCGACTAGTGAATACGAACCTGCTCCCACCGAACGGTAAATCCAGTACCGCAGCGTTCCCGTGCCGCTGAAGCTAGAGACTGTGAGTTTGTTGCAAGCGACGACCTGCGCGAAAGGCGTGCCGCTGCTGTCCGTGGCG
>Ga0079220_10000457_pt1 | contig 10304 bp, 12 predicted proteins | sample GAAS100_FD_75071 | JGI IMG/M metagenome (GOLD analysis project Ga0079220, IMG submission 75071) | Agricultural soil microbial communities from Georgia to study Nitrogen management - GA AS100 | ecosystem: Environmental > Terrestrial > Soil > Agricultural land | place: USA: Georgia | collected... | reverse complement strand
TTTTCAAATCCGAAGCGGTCGCGGATGCGGTCCGCGGCTTGAGCGAGTTTGGCGAGCTTTTCGCGCCGGTGGGCGTCGAGCAAATCCAGTTGCTCCGCGCCGTGCGCAAAGCCGCTCAAGCTCACTCCCAGGAGCCGCACCTTGCGCCGCGCGTCGCGATGGGTGCGAAGCAACGACTGCAGTACGGAGAAAACGTCGCCGTCCAGGGATGTGGCTTCCGCCAAAGTCTTTGCGCGCGTGTGGGTGTCGAAGCCCGCGTAGCGAATCGTCAGCGTCAGAGTGCGGGCCTGCAAACCCGCTTCACGCAGCCGCCTGCAGGCTTTCTGCGAAAGATGGCTGAGCATGGACTCGATCGCGGCGGCGTCGCCGGTATCCTGGCCGAACGTGTGGTTGTGGGAAATGGATTTCGGCTCGGCGTCGATCACGAACTCGTAGGCGTCGCCGCCTCGCGCTTTGCGGTAGAGCGCCTCGCCCCACTGGCCGAAAACCTTCTCAAGTTTTTCGCGCTGTTGTTCGCCGAGTTGCGCCACGGTTTCGATTCCGAGGGCTCGCAGCGCGCGCTCGGTGACTTCGCCGATCCCGGGAATCTTGCGCACGGGCAAGGGGGCAAGGAACCGCGCCTCGCAGCCCGCCGGAACCCACAGCAATCCGCGGGGCTTGGCCTGGTCGCTGGCTACTTTTGCCGTCAGCCGCGTTCTGGCGAGACCGCCGGAACAGGGAAGAGCGGTTTCGCGGGTGATGGTGCGAAGAAGGTTGTCGGCGGCGGCGAGCGGTGGACCGTACAAGCGTTCCGTGCCGGCCAGATCGAGATAAGCTTCGTCGATCGAGACCATCTCGACTACGGGAGAGAAACGGCCGAGGATGGAAGCCACGCGATCGCTCCATTCGCCGTACCTGGCATGGTGCCCGTCGAGAAAAACGGCCTGCGGGCAGAGCTTTGCCGCGGTTCGCAAGGGCATGGCGGAGTGAACTCCGAATTTGCGCGCTTCGTAGCTTGCCGATGTGACGACGCCACGCTGGTCAGGTCCGCCGCCTACGACGACGGGTTTACCGCGCAATTCCGGCCGCTCCAGCAGTTCGACGGAGACGAAGAAGGCGTCCATATCGACATGCAGGACGGCAGCGGTGGCGGCGTGGCCGGAAGGCTCCTCAAACGCGCCGCGCTTCGCCCGGAATCGTGCCAGGTCCGGCATGGCCATAGCCTACGCCAGTTGGGCTGTGTTCTCCATCCATGACGACCGGGCAGATGAATTTCCGGCTAGCGAATCTCGGAAGCGAGGACGGTTAAGAAATCACGAGGAAGGACAAAACGGATGTCCTGAAAGCGGCGCGGAAAATGACTCAGGTTTCCGGTGACAACGTAGTCGGCTCTGGCTTCCAGGGCGCATTCGACGACTTTGTCGTCGCACGCGTCCGGGCTGACGCGCACTGTTTTTGTGGGAGCCACATGAATCATTCGTTTCTTTAACTCGGCGATCGATCGGGCAACGTGCCGCGGGGGGAGATTAAATCTGGGTCGAAGGAGAACGGCTTCATATTCCGCGAGCAATTCACGAGAAACGTAACACCGAAAAGACTGCGACAGCAGAAGATCGAGAATCAGCGCGGGCGCGCCCCGCGAACTCAGCTGAGCGGAGAGCACAACGTTCGTGTCCAGGACCACCCGGAGCATTTAGCGTTTCTTTTCATTGCGATAGCGCCGGATTTCAGCGTTGATCGTTCGCAAGGGAAGGGCGTCCAGCCTTCTGGATTTGGCAGCCGAGCGAAGGCGCTCGACAGCCGATGATTTCCGGGCGAAATGCTCCAAGTATTCCTCGACATTCATGATGACGGCTTGCGGTTCACCTCGACGGCCGACCACGAAGCGTTCGCGATTCTCGCGCACTCTGCGGAGGATCTGCCCCAGCTGGGTGCGGGCTGTGAGGGCGGGCACAACCTTAAGGAGCGGCTTGGCGCTTTTTCTCATAATAATTCCATCGAACTAAGTAATTAGTTCAACTCCAATTCTACTGAAACGGAGCGGAGCGGTCTACCTTCTTTCGGCGGCGATGACACGGGGAATGCCGGCCAGATCACTGGTTACGCCTACGTTTATCCAGCCAGGAGAATCAAAGAGCGGGCGAACGGCGGGCAGACTGTTGTAGCCGAGTTCGAGTACGAGAAAGCCTCCGGATTTCAGGCAATCGGCGGATTGAGAGACGAGCTGCGCATACAGTTCGTAGCCTTCTTCGCCGCCGTATAGAGCGATTTCCGGCTCGTGCTCACGCACTTCGCGCGGCAGAGTCTCCTTTTCGCGGCGACCGACGTAGGGCGGGTTGCTGACGATGAGATCGAACGAAAGGGGCGAGCGGCCAACCGCGTCGAACAGGTTCGATTCGATGAACTGGATACGGTTGGAGGCTCCATGGCGCGCGGCGTTGCGCCGGGCGACTTGTAGAGCCGCCGGAGAAACGTCCACCGCGAGGAAATGCGCGCCGGGCAGTTCCTTTGCGAGCGCGACGACGATGCAGCCGGAGCCGGTACCGATGTCCGCGATCGTCCAGCCGTCGCCGTCGTTTTTTCGCGGACGGCCGGCACGCAATTCGCGCACTGCGAGGCGGTCGAGGGCCACTTCGATGACATGTTCGGTTTCCGGGCGAGGAATAAGGACATCGGGGGTCACCTCAAATTCGAGGCCCCAGAACTCCTGCTTGCCGGTGAGGTGTTGCGTGGGAACGCCAGAAGCGCGGAGGTCCAGGAGAGACTGAAAGGTTCGCGCCTGAGTTTCGGTGAGTTCGGCTTCCGGATGAGCGTAGAGCCAGGTGCGGTCGCGGCCCAGGGCGTGAAGCAGAAGCAGTTCGGCGGCCAGAGTGTACGAAGGGATTTGAGCGGCACGCAAGAGCGCGACAGCGCGCGCCAACTGGACCCGGATGGATTTCTCCTGAAAGACCTGCTTCATTCGACGAGCGTTTCCCTTTGCCTGCCGTCGGCTTCCTTGCGTCCAAGCGCGATGCCGCCGCCGGCGTACGCGTAAATTCCCAGGGCCAATCCGCCAAACGCGGCATGGCCGACCGCGAGGCCGCCAATGGCGCGCCAGCCGAGAGCCAAGCCTCCCAATGCAAAGAGCCCCGCGGACAAACCGCCCACCGCAATTCCTCCGGCGGCGATGCCTCCGAAGGCGAATACCCCGACAGCGATGCCGCCGATGGCGAAGACTCCTGAAGCCTGTCCACCCACGGCAATGAAGCCGCGCGCATTTCTTCCAATGGCGAGAAGCGGCACGCCCGCCACGTGAACAGGCGAGACGTAACTGGCGTGGCGGAGAGACTGGCGGTCAACGACGACGCCCATGGCAACGGCGCCGAACATAAAAAGAATGTAGGCAATCCAGAAGCGCTTCATAAAAAGCCGGTATTGTTGCGGGTCGGTGGCGGATTCGCTCATTTTCCGCATCCAGGCGGGGCCGGGTTCGCAGCCAGGTCGGGTAAGCATTGAAGGACCTCCTGAGGCTGATTATGCTTCCGCCAGCTCCTGCTTGAGGCGTTCCGCTTCGTAGTGGGTAACGAGGCCGTCGATGAGCGGGCCGAGCTTGCCGTCGACAACATCGGTGAGCTGGTGGAGAGTCAGGCCGATGCGGTGATCGGTCACGCGATTCTGCGGGAAGTTATATGTGCGAATTTTTTCGGAACGGTCGCCGGTCTTGATCTGGCCGCGACGCTCCGCGGTGATGGCCGCTTGCTGCTTTTCCTGCTCGAGCTCGTAGAGGCGAGCGCGCAGGACGCGCATGGCTTTAGCGCGATTCTTGATTTGGGATTTTTCGTCCTGCTGGGAAACCACCAGGCCGCTCGGCAAGTGGGTGATGCGCACGGCGGAGTAGGTGGTGTTGACGGATTGTCCGCCGGGGCCGGAAGAGCAGAAGGTATCGATGCGCAGGTCTTTCGCTTCGATCTTGATATCGATCTCGTCGGCTTCGGGAAGCACAGCAACAGTCGCCGCGGAAGTGTGGATGCGGCCCTGCTGCTCGGTGGCGGGAACGCGCTGCACGCGGTGCACGCCGCTTTCATATTTCAGCCGCGAATAGACCTTGTGTCCCTGAATGGCGGCGACGATTTCTTTCAGGCCGCCCAGGGATGAGGGCGAGCTTTCCAGCACTTCCACTTTCCAGCCCTGCGATTCCGCATAACGCGAATACATCCGAAAGAGTTCGCCGGCGAAGAGAGCGGCTTCGTCTCCGCCGGTGCCGGCGCGGATTTCGAGAAGGACGCTCTTTTCGTCGTTGGGATCCTTGGGCAAGAGAAGCAGTTTCAATTCGCGCTCGACGACTTCTTTGCGCTCGGCGAGATGCTTTTCCTCGTCATGGGCGAGTTGGCGCATTTAGGCGTCTTCCGCTTCGAGCACCATCTGGTGCGCGCCGGCGAGATCTTTTTCAATTTGCTTGAACTCGCGGTGTTTCGAGACGATTTCCTGCAACTCGGCGTGCTGCTTGGCGAGTTTCTGGAAGCGCGCGGAATCGCCGATAACCTCGGGAGCGGAGAGCTGATGAGTCATTTCCTCATAGCGGGCGTCGAGCTGGTCGAGTTTTTCCGATAACGTCAGCACAGGCATGGTGATTTCCCCAGTTCAGCACAAAGCGGAAGAAAAAAGAACAGACGAACTTCGCCGGGAACTTCGAAACGGAGCCGAGAGGGAACAGCTAATAGAAGAAGCACTTCATGGCGGACAGTATAGCACGGCGGCAAAGCGCACCGGCCCCGGCGCATTTCCTTGGGTATTGCGTTTCCCGGGATTCCATTGTCCGCGCCGCTTTGCGGAGGACGGCGGCTCCCGTAAGCTAGTTCGTTATGGACCAGGTGAACGTGGTCATTATTGGAGGCGGAATCATCGGCTGCGCGATCGCGCGGGAGCTTTCCGGGCGCTGGCAGGACATTTTTCTGGTGGAACAACTGCCGAAAGTGGGCATGGCGACGAGTTCGCGCAACAGCGGCGTGATCCATTCGGGGATTTATTATCCCAAGGATTCGCTGAAAGCGCGGCACTGCCTGGAAGGCAACCGGCTGACCTATGAGTTCTGCGCCGCGAACAAGGTGCCGCACAAGCGCACCGGGAAGTTGATCGTCGCGGCCAACGCGCATGAGGAAGAAGATCTGATGGCGCTGAAGGCGCGGGGAGAAGGGAACGGCGTGGAAGGCATCCGGGTGCTGGACGCGCAGGGCATTCGCGGGCGCGAGCCGCATATCCGAGGGAAAGCGGCGCTGGAGATTCCGTCGACGGGCGTGTGCGCAGCGGAAGAAATGGTGCGGGCACACGCGCGGATTGCGGCGGAACGCGGAGTTCACATTTTGCCGCGAGCGCGGGTGGCCGGGCTGGAGGCGAACGGCAAATGCGTGCGTGTGGGGCTGGAAGTGGGCGAGCCGGGCGCGACGGAAACGGAAACGGTCGAAACGCGTTGCGTGGTGAACGCCGCGGGACTTTATGCCGATGAAGTTGCGGCAATGCTTGGCAACCGTTCGTGGAAAATTTATCCGGTGCGCGGCGAATATTGCGAGATTCGCGGGGCCAAAGCGGGGCTGGTGAACGGGCCGGTGTATCCGATGCCGCATCCGGATGTGTTGAGCCTGGGCGTGCATTTCACGACGACGGTCTGGGGGACCGTGCTGGTCGGCCCGAGCGCGACGTACGTCGAGGGAAAAAACAACTATGAACGCGACCGGTTGAGCGTGGCGGACTTCGCAAAGAGCGCCAAGGAACTGTTGCCGGAAATCAGCGAGAGCGACTTGCAACTCGGATATTCGGGATTGCGGCCGAAACTCGTGGCTCCCGGGACGAAGGGGCAGGCGGACTTCGTGATCACGCACGACGAGCGGGTGCCGCAGGCGATCCACCTGGTGGGAATGGAGTCGCCGGGACTGACGGGCGCGCCATCGATTGCACGGCAGGTCGCGGGGATGGTGGCGGAAGTTCTGGGCTGATGGGCCGCGTGGGTTGCGGCAGGGTACTCGCATTGCCCGCCTTTTCGAGGTGTACTAGGATTCGGGATAAAGCATGAGTGAAGCGGCGCGCACGGCGTTTGGAGAGAGTCGCGAAGCGGAGCAGGATTCCGCGCGAAGCGCCGGAACTTCGGCAGACGCGGGATTTTTGTGGGATTTCTGGTATCCGGCGCTGCGCAGTTCGCAGATTCGCGGTCGGAATCTGGCGACGGCGATGCTGCTGGAAGTTCCGCTGGTGCTGGGCCGGACGAGCGACGGGCGGGCGTTCGCGATGCGAGACGCTTGTCCGCACCGCGGCATTCCGCTTTCCTATGGCCGGTTCGACGGGCAGAGCGTGGAATGCAGCTACCACGGATGGCGCTTCGACGGCTGCAGCGGGCGCTGCGTGGAAATCCCTTCGTTAACGAGCCAGGACAAATTGAGAGTGGAGCGAATTTTCGCGGGGCACTATCCGTGCGAAGAACGGGACGGGTATGTGTGGGTGTACATGAGTGCTCCCGGGACGCGAACGGCGGAGAAGACGGCCGCGGCGCCGGCGCTGGGAACGTTCAGCGAGAAGTACAAGATTACTCATCTCGAGTGCGAACTGCCTTCGCACATCGACCACGGAATTATCGGGCTGATGGATCCGGCGCACGGGCCGTTCGTACATCAATCATGGTTCTGGCGCAGCAAGAGAAGCATTCACGAGAAGGAGAAGAAATTCGAGCCGATTCCAAACGGGTTCCGGATGAGCCCGCATTCGCCGAGCACGAACAGCGCGCCGTATCAGTTGCTCAAGAAAATGACGGGTGCGCCAGTGACCACGACGATCGATTTTGTGCTGCCGAATCTCCGGACGGAAGAAATCCGGAGCGGGAAGTTCTGGTTTTCCAGCCGGGCCACGGTGACGCCGGTGCGGCGGGATTTGTGCCGGATCGATTTCGTGGCGGCGTGGAATTTGCCGCTGCCGGTGACGATTTTCCGGATGTTCGCGAAAACCTTTTTGCGGCAGGACCAGGAAACGATGATCAAGCAGGCGGAAGGGTTGAAGCACAATCCGCGATTGATGTTAATTGACGATGCGGACCGGCCGGCGAAGTGGTACTTCGCGCTGAAGGCCAACCTGCTGGAATCGCGGCGGACGGGGGCGACGATGGAGCATCCGATGGACGGTCCGGTGACGCTGCATTGGAGAAGCTGAGCGCGGCGAGTGGCCACCCCCTCCCGCTTTTTCTGTAAGTGTTGATTCCAAAAGAATTAAAGTCTTTTATTTTCACACTCTTACACAAGTGTTGATTCTGAGTGATTTAGCGGGGAGGCGTGCGCCGGTCCGGGCGAGCGTCGGGGCGCTCACCGCGCCGCCTATCGGACGCTGGTCTGGACGAACAGGGACGGCTGTTCGTATTCACGTTGCCGCAAAATTGCCAATCTCTTTTCGCGCTCCTTATGAGCAAAATAGAATCCGACGATTGCCCCAATCAAGCCGGAGATTGCTACGGGCAGGAGTGCCATCAGTGTAGTCATAGGCGCTTTACCTCTATCGCTATGCCGGTCACCGCGAGAACAAGCACCAACCCAACTATGGTGGAAACGCCGTAAAAAGTCAAAGGCTTGCCGTTTATAAGATCATCGAGGGGTGCGAAGACGGCTACCAACACGGCCGCATCTCGCAGCAATTCGCCGATCATCTCCGCTATGGTATGGCGTTCGCCTGAGGGCATGGTGGAACCGACTAGATAGCATCACCGGAGTGGCGCCGTCCAGCTTTATTACACATAATGTTACTTGAAAGCGTTTAAACCCAGCTCGGTCGGGGGGTATCTGCTCTCTCGTTCCCGGGTTCAAACGATAGCACAGACGGCAATATACCTTCAAGGGCCTTCTTGCTGATACGTAAGGGTTTATTTTTTATTCGTTTGTGGCCTTTTGCTTGCCTAGCGGAGAAAAAGAGAAGAGAATCTAATGCTGAGGGGTGGGAGGGTGCCCCTCGGCAATGCCGGTCGAGACTTGCGGGGAAGGTACTTCTGAGGAAGGCTCAGAATCACTGTCCGCTGGTCAATCCGCGATCATTGCAAGCACTCGGGAAAATCGACGTAGTTTGGGCCTCTTGTTTTCAATCTCAGTCACGCGGCTCGTTTGGCGACTAGCGCGTGGCGGAAAGGTCGTGCCTTATGGCGAAAGCCACTGGGCAGAAGCCGAGCAGCGGTAAGAAGTCCTCGGGCGGGTTTGTGACGTGGTTCCGTCACTACCGCACGGGCCAGATTCTCTACGCTGCCGCTTATGGCTACAAAGCGTGGCCTTTTGGCCGTCGCAAGTAGCCGTTAGTTAGCTACGTCGATTCTCCTCCCGAGTGAAATCGACGGCGGGATAGCATGAACGGCAATGCCCCGGACTTATAATCCGAGAGTGCCATGTGTACGCATGGCAATGAGAGTTCGACCCTCTCTCCCGCCGTCAAACCTATTTTTCAAAGATCGCTCGCTGAGAATTCCCGGATTCGGCAACCACAAGACAGCTAAGCCAGATAGGCTAGCCCACAGCCTAGTGTAGCTAACATCGTTTGCTGCTTTCAACCACTTTATGCAACTTTATGCAACTTGCGTCCACTTTCGGCTACTTGCGGGCCGTATCTTGTACGGCACGTAATTGTGTTATAGCCTCTGCGCCCGGAGGTCGTCATGCCGCAAGAATATTTCTACAAAGTGCTCACGGGTAACGCGAAGCAGATGGAGGAACAGCTAAACCAACTCGCACAGCAAGGATGGCGGCCTGTAACCATGGGCGGGCTTTCGGAGCCTTATCAGGTGGCTGTGATTATTGAGAAGCGGGTCGACAAAACAAAGTGACTAGCTCCTCGCGCGTGCGCTCGGTTGATTCTGAGTGATTTAGCGGGGAGGCGTGTGCGCGTTTCTGGGCGAGCTGCGGGGCGTGTCAGGCGCCTATAAAAGAAAAAGCCTCGCGTTCAGCGAGGCGCACTTCCTACCAGCTGAGATTATAGTACAAGTGTAGTACTGTTGGCAAGAGAAAAATAAGTGTCCGAGAATCAGCGGCCTGCAGAGCTAGCCAGGGGACCCCTGCTACCGGAGGGAGCTGAGGTCGAAGTCCACGGAGACGGGGTCGCCCGCCGGGGGAAGGACGTCGATGGTGGCCGAATCTGATGTAAAAGCGGAAGCAGGGAAGTCGAATTCAAGAGTAGCGCCGGTGAGGACGCAGGGACCGTAGTGGCCACAGTTGTAGTTGGCGTGGCCATGAGAATCGGCGGGGATGATTTCGTCCGCGCCGTCATAGATACGAACCTCGAATTCTTTCCAGAAGTCCGAAGGCCGGGAAACAAGGGTTGGCGCGGAGCCCGAGTGTTTGCCGGCCGAAACCGGAATGAGCGGCCCGTAAGATTCGGTCAATTCGATGTCGACGAAGACCTGGACGATCTCCTTGCCTTGGGCGCGATGGTCGAGCTCGGCTTGTTGAGCGCTGTAGTTGCCGAGGGACTCATCGGAACGGGCGACGACTTGGACGAAGGGCGTGTGGAGGCTGACGGAAGAAATGTACGGGCCGGCTTCGGGAGGCGGGAGAAGCCTGGTGTACTTCGCAAGGAGACGGGGATAAGAGCCGTCATGGCGTTGGCCGAGGAAGTAAGCTTCGCGAACGGCTTCGGCGGAGAGAGGAGATTGGAAACCAAGACAGGCAACCGGTAAAGCAAGATGCAAGGCAAGAAGAGCGCTCAAAAGGCGCGCTACAGGGCGGGTCATCGGAATGCTCGCTTGCTGGTATGACGCGGATCAGGGGCGCGACGTTTCAACAGCGGACCCGTTGCCATCAGATGCGGCGAAGGACATTGGGGAAATCGAGCCAGACTTTGACGCCGCAGAAGTGGGAGCCTTCGGTGCAGATGGGAGTGGCGATGCCGGCGCGGAGATGACAAGGGGGACCGACGAAGCGGGAGAGTTGTGGATGGACTTCGCGAAATTGGGCCACTTCGTCCATGGAAGCCTGGTAGATCTCTTCCTGAGCGTTGAAGCAGGTGCGCATGGTCCATTTGTGGAGGAGATGGAGAAGCGAGCCGGTTTCGACGAGGCGGATGGATTTGGCGTTGGGGAGGAGATAAAGAGCGATTTCGGCGGGGACGCCGCGGTCGAGGAGTTCGTTTTTGGCGGACCAAGCGTCGCGCATGGCGCGGTCGTAGATTTCCCTGGCGCGAGGATTATTGGCGAGGAGCATAGGGGTGAGGTAGTCGGGTTCGCGAGTGTCGGCGAGAGTGAGGATGGGGCGGGAGCCGGGAATCATGCGATGGCGCTGGTCCTGGCTGTCGGCGGTGTGGCTGATTTTTTTGGCGAAGGTGTAATTGGCGTGCTGGAG
>Ga0079220_10000454_pt1 | contig 10321 bp, 11 predicted proteins | sample GAAS100_FD_75071 | JGI IMG/M metagenome (GOLD analysis project Ga0079220, IMG submission 75071) | Agricultural soil microbial communities from Georgia to study Nitrogen management - GA AS100 | ecosystem: Environmental > Terrestrial > Soil > Agricultural land | place: USA: Georgia | collected... | reverse complement strand
GGTGCCGTTCTCCCCGAAAAAGATAGCGGTCAGCGCGGCGGGCACAATCGCGATGCAGCGCGTGATGAGACGCCGCAGCCAGGGCCGCAACCGGATGTTGAGAAACCCTTCCATCACGATCTGCCCGGCGAGCGTGCCGGTGAGTGTGGAGTTCTGTCCAGAGGCGAGTAACGCGAACGCAAACACGGCGCTCGCCCCAGTCACGCCGAGCAGCGGCGTCAGGAGCTGGTACGCCTGCTGGATCTCGGCCACTCCAGTGTGACCCGAGCGATGGAACGTGGCGGCGGCCACGACGAGGATCGCGGCATTGATGAACAGCGCGAACGTGAGCGCCACGGTGGAATCGAGGAATGCATAGCGCACGGCCATCCGCTTGCCCGCGGGCGTTTCCTCGTACGCCCGGGTCTGCACGATCGACGAGTGCAGGTAGAGGTTGTGTGGCATCACGGTGGCGCCCAGGATCCCGATCGCGATGTACAGCTTGGCGGGGTCGCGGACGATGGCGGCAGTCGGGAGGAAGCCGTGGAAAACGGCTGCGGTGTCGGGCCGGGAGATGAAGATCTCGAACAGGAAGCAGCCCGCGATCGTCGCCACCAGCGCGATGACCAGCGCCTCGAGCAGGCGAAAGCCCTTGTGTTGCAGGAGCAGCACCAGCAGCACGTCGAGTGCTGTAATCACGATACCCAGGGGCAGCGGAATCCCGAACAGCAGGTTGAGCGCGATCGCGGACCCGATCACTTCCGCCAGATCGCACGCCGCGATCGCGACCTCACACAGGATCCAGAGCGCGATCGTCGCCGGACGCGAGAAGTGGTCGCGACACGCCTGCGCCAGGTCGCGCCCCGTGACGATGCCGAGCTTGGCCGCGAGCCCCTGGAGCAGGATGGCCATCAGGTTGGAAACGAGAATGACACTGAGCAGTGTGTACCCGAACGCGGAGCCTCCCGCCAGATCGGTGGCCCAGTTGCCGGGATCCATGTAGCCCACCGCCACGAGGTAGCCGGGACCCGCGAACGCGAGCGCCCGCCGCCACCAGGTGGGTGTCTCGACCGGGACGGTGCGGTAAACCTCCGCGAGACTGGGCGTGAGGCGGGGACGCCGCCAGCCCGCGTCGCGTTCAACGAGCGGCCGAGCCATATCGTCCTTCCCCCCCCTCCGCTCGCCCCTCACCGCCTTCCACCGGCACCTCGCGGCACCACAGGAGCTGCGCGAGATCCCGTCCCACCACGCGCCGATCGCCCGACGGCACGAGCGCTATGGTCGTGGGGCCATTGAACGGCTGCCGCTCGGTGACACTGAGCAGCACGCCCGGCGTGAGACCCTGCTCCGCGAAATAGCGCAACCGCGCCGCGTCCTGCGTTCCCACCTGCCGGAGCTCGAGCTTCATCCCGACCGCCGCCTCGCCGAGCGATACGAGCGCCGCCTCTTCGATGTCACCGGCGGCCGTGGGAATGGGATCGCCGTGCGGATCGTACAGCGGCTGGCCGAGCGCACTCGCCATGCGCTCGATCAACTCGTCGGACACGGCATGCTCGAGCCGCTCCGCTTCGGCGTGCACCCCGCCCCAGTCGTAGCCGAGGTGCTGGGTGAGATAGAGCTCGAGCATGCGGTGGCGCCGAATCATCCTGAGCGCGGCGCGGCGGCCCTGCGCGGTCAGCTGCACGCCGCGATACGGCACGTGTTCGATCAGCCCCGTCTCGGACAACCGCTTGACCATGCCGCTCACGGAGGGCGGGGCGACTTCGAGCATCGCCGCAATGTCGCTCGTCGCGGCGAAGCCTCCCTGATTCGACAAATGGTAGATCGCCTTGAGGTAGTCTTCGACGGAGCGCGTGAGGGGAGGTGTGGCGTCTCGCAACATGGCGTGCATGCCGATTCTCCCTGCCGGAACGGCGCGGAAGCGCTCGTTGCGACGGCGCTACTATGGTGACTCGTTGTAACGACTTCCGGAGTTATTTAGAGTACGCTAATCTATGAATACTGTCAAGCGAATATGTGGATTTTGACGGGCTACAGCTTCGAGATGAGCGAAGTGAGGATGCGCTCGGTCATTCCCCAAATCACTACCTCATCCACCACGTAGGCGGGGAAAGTGCGTTGCGCGCCCCGCACCACGCGGGTCACGTCGCGACGTGTCCCCGCATCGGTCAAGCGAGCGAGCGGGACCCAAAACGCGCGCTGGACTTCCGGGTTGGTGACGAGGTCGGGCCGCTGGTGCAGCGCGAATACGAACGGACGGACGAGCACGCGCGGCAGCGTGGGCGTCATCGGCACGAGATCGTCCAAGACACCCAGGCGGTCGGCGCTGTGCAAATCCACGCCGGTCTCCTCGCGGGCCTCACGGACGGCCGTCGCCAGCAAGTCGGCGTCCGCGGGATCTCGCCGCCCGCCCGGCAGCGCGATTTGACCTGACCAAGGATCGCCGGCGCGCTCCGCCCGGTGGATCAACAGCAGGTCCGCGCCGTGTGACCCCTCGACGAGCACGAGGGAGACCGCCGCCGGATGTGCCTCCGCTACCGAGGCTGCACGAGGCCGCGCGTTGGCCAGCGCGGCGCGGACGGACTGCAGCGTGATCACGTGATGTGCTTCGCCAGCCATTGGATCAGGTCTCGGGCGTCGCGCGCGGTGCCCTCGGGGACCGGCGGACCCGGCGCACCGGCCGCGATTCGGCTGATCGCGAGCGCGCCGTCGGGAGCGCGCTCGACCAGGGTGCACGCCGCCGCCGCGGGGCCGAGCGTACCGCGGGCGAGCGCGTCGAGCACAGCGCGCAGCTCGTCGGCGCCCGGAGGGTCGAACGTCAGCGCGGCGAAGCCGGCACGCGCGACTTGCTCTGCGGGCACGTCGACCCCGCGCAGCACCACGACGGGCCGCTTCCCTGCGGCGCTCGTCACCGCCACGGACACGCTGGCACCCGCGCTTCCGGGGAGCGGGAGCCGAACCGATCGGGTCGCGGGGGTAGCCAGGAGCTAGCCGTTGCGGAGCGTGGGGCGGCCGATGATCATTGTGCCCGGAAATAAACCCGTGCGATCGATCGGAAGCCACGTCTCGATGGCCGCCGGGCTCGTTGCGGGCCTCGCCCTCGGCTCGGCCGCTGTCGCGACGCAGTCGCCGGTGCTGCTCGCGCTATCGGAGCGGTGGCTCCGACCCGTCGGTACGCTGTTTCTCAACCTCCTGTCGATGGTCGTCACGCCCCTCGTGGTGGCCGCGCTGTTCACGGGCGTCGCGGGACTGGGCGACCTGCGGCGCCTCGGGCGCCTGGGCGCCCGCACGCTGGGATTTTTCTGGGGCACCACGCTCGCGGCGATCGTGATCGGCTTCGTGGTCGCGGCGCTCGTGCTGCCACTCGGCTCGGTCACTCCGGAGCAACAGGCGGCCCTGCGCGCCGCCGCACCGGTCGACTCGAGCGTCGTACGCCGGGCCGCCGAACAGCTCCCGGGCGGCGCCCGTTTTCTGGTGGAGCTGATCCCGGCGAACCCAGTGCGCGCGGCCGTAGACGGGAATCTCCTCCCGCTGATCGTGTTCACCACGATCTGCGCCGTCGCCGCCGCGGCGCTCCCGGACGAGAAGCGCCGCACGCTCATCGAGCTCGCCGACGTGACGACGCAGGCATTGATCCGCATCGTCCACTGGGTGCTGGTGATCGCGCCCCTCGGCATCTGTGCGCTCGTCGCCGGCGCGGTCGCCACGTCCGGCCCGTCACTCCTCAAGGCGATGGGCGTATTCGTGCTCGCCGTGGTCGGAGGGCTGGCCCTGTTCATTGCGTTCGTATACCTGCCGGCGGTCGCGCTGGTCGCGCGGATCGGGACCATTCGGTTCCTGCGGGCCATCCGCGCGTCGGCGCTCATGGCGTTCTCGACGACATCGTCACTCGCGAGCTTGCCCGTGATGCTCGACGCGGCGGACAGAGATCTCAGGATCTCTCTCCCGGTCGCGAGCTTCGTGCTGCCGGTGGGAGCGAGCATCGGTCGCGCGGGGAGCGCCTTGTTCCAGGCGGTGGCCGTGCTGTTCGTGGCCCAGCTGTACGGCACCAGCCTGGGCCTCGGGAGCATGGTGCAGGCGGGGGCGGCGGTGTTCCTCACATCCCTCACCGTCGCGAGCGTACCGTCGGCGAGCATCGTGAGCCTCACGCCCGCATTCGCGAGCACCGGGCTGCCGCTCGCCGGCTTGCCGCTGTTGCTCGGGCTGGACCGCATTCCCGACATGTTTCGCACCATGACGAACGTGGTCGGCGACCTCAGCGCGGCAACCGTCGTCGCCGCCGCGGAAGGGGAACTGCTCGAGTGACGTGGTGGATTCCCGCGGGGTACGCTCTGTTCCTCGCGCTCATCGTCTATCGCTATGCCACGCGCGGTCCCCGGCTGAGCGACTGGCCCCCCGCGAGCGACGGGGGTGGGCCGCTCATGTCCGTGATTGTTCCCGCGCGGGACGAGGCGGCGAACATCGAGCGCTGCGTGCGCTCGCTGATGACGTCGAGCTACGGCCGGCTGGAAGTGATCGTCGTGGACGACCGCTCGAGCGACGGGACGGGTGCCATCGTCGAGCGGTTGGCCAGCACGGCGGAGGCTGCCGGCCGCGTGCGGCTGGTGCGCGGGGAGGAGCTGCCACCCGGATGGTTCGGAAAGTCGTGGGCTCTGGTGCAAGGGTACCGCGCGGCGCGCGGCGAGCTGGTGCTGTTCGTCGACGCGGACACGTGGCTTCACCCGGAACTCATCCCTCGCGCCGAACGCGCGCTCGCGGCCGAGCGTGTCGACATGGTGAGCGTCGTCTCTCGACAAGAGATGGTGACGTTCTGGGAGCGGCTCGTGCAGCCGCACGTGTTCGTGGCGCTCGCGGCCCGAGTGGGCGACTTGCGCCGCGTGAACCGCACCCGAGTCGAGTGGGACGCGATCGCGAACGGGCAGTTCATCCTCACCACGCGCGCTGCTTACGAGAGCGTGGGCACCCACGAGGCAGTGAAGGACAGCGTCGTCGAGGACATGGCGCTGGCTCAGGCGTATGTGCGACAGCATCGCGACATCTTTCTGACACACGGTGAGCAGTACATGCGCACCCGGATGTACCGGAGCCTCGCGGGCATCATGGAAGGGTGGACCAAGAATCTGGCGAGTGGGATTCCGCTCGCGTTCCCGCCGGTTCCGCTGCTGCGCCGCGCGGCGCCTTACGTCATGTGGCTGCCGGCGCTCATTTGGATCGCGCCGCCGGTGATCTGGGCGGTGTCAGGCGCGTACTGGGCGGCGGTGACGACGCTAATCTCGCTGGTCATCTGGGTCGTGATCTACTGGACCGAAGCGACGCCCGTGTGGTATGCGCTGCTCTATCCCGTCGGTGCCGCGATGGTGGCGTTTATCATGATTCGTTCGGCGCTGCGAGGACGCAGGGTGGAGTGGCGCGGGCGGGTCTACACGCCGCAGGCTTGAAACACGGGCGGATGGTCGCCGCGCTGCAGCAGATCGTGCAGCATCTCGTGCTCGACCAGCGGCCGGTCGTAGCGCCATTGGCTCGCCAGGTAGATCACGTGGGGGGGCTGCCACCACCCGTCACAGCGGCCCTCGTACGCGGGGCAGGGATAGTCGGGCCCTGGCACCTCGTACCATTCGACCCGGGCGAAGTCGCCCGAGATACCGGCACAGTTTTCGATCGCGGCCCACCACGTCCGAAACGCAGCGGGAGGCTCGAATTCAATCGCTCCAGCGGGCGCGAACGTGTCGAGGCACCCGAGGAGCGCGAGGGGCATGAACCAGCGGACGCGAAGGCGCACGGTTCTAAAGACGCAATCCCGCAGTGCGCCAGGCGAGGGCCACGCCCACGGCCACACTCGCCGCCGCCGAGCCGACGTGCAGGGCGGTGGCCCAGCGGGCGCCGCGTCCGGAGGCGAGTCGCACCAGCCCCGCCAGCGAGAACGATACGAGCAGCATGCCGATCATGGTGCCGGCCGCGAACGCCAGGAAATAGGCCACCTGAGCGGGACGGGTCGGGGCCGCGGCGACGAGCAGCACCAGGATGGCGGCGCTCCCGGCCAGGCCGTGCAACAACCCGAACCCGAGCGAGCGACCGGCGTCGGCGCGCGGGTGGGCGTGCTCGTGCACGGCGCCGTGGGCGTGGCTGTGCAGGTGGAGATGGGGTCCCGCATCGTGACTATGGACGTGCAGGTGCCACCGGCCACGCACGTACCGCGTGATCACCGCGCCTCCGAGGGCGATCAGGAGCAATCCCACCACGAAGTCCACCAGGGGCCACAGCCGGTCCGGCAGCCTCAGCCCGAAGAGAATGATGGCCCCCACCATGATGCCGACGCTCACCGTATGGCCGACCGCCCAGGCCAGGCCCAGGCGGCAGGCGTCGAGCAGCCGCCCCTGGCGCGTGGCCAGGGTCGAGACCGCGGCCAGGTGGTCAGGCTCGAAGGCGTGGCGGAAGCCCAGCAGCAGGCCGATGCCGGCGATGGCGAACACGCTGGAAGGCATGGGCGCGCAATCTAGCCGCCGTCCGGCCGCCGCTGCAACCTTTTGACGCCTAAGCCCTATCGAATCGGGCACATGGAGCTCACCACTCCCGGGGTGGCGACACTGCGCAGGGATCTCGACCAGACGGCGCGGGATGCTGAGACTGCCGACGCGGCGCTTGCCGCCTCCGGTGATGGCCGCGCCTTCGAGCGGCTGTACCGGACGCACGTCGCCCGCATCCACAGTCTCGCCCGCCGCATGACCGATCCCGAGCACGCGGATGATCTGACGCAAGACGTGTTCGTGCGGGCGTGGAGCAAGCTCTCGACGTTTCGCGGAGAGGCGGCGTTCGGAACGTGGCTCCATCGGCTGGCAGTGAACGTCATCCTGGCCCGGCGCACGACCCTCGGCACGGAGCGCGGGCGCTTCAGTGCCGCAGAGGACGTGCTCGACGGCGTGGCCGGCCGACCCGTGGCGGTGGAGCTCTCGGTGGACTTCGAGGAGGCGATCGGGCGGCTCCCCGACGGCGCGCGGCAGGTGTTCGTGCTGCACGACATCGAGGGATACCACCACGAGGAGATCGCGAAGCTGCTGGGGATCGTGCCGGGGACGTCGAAGTCGCAGCTGCATCACGCGCGCATGGCGCTGAGGAAGCACTTGGAATAATGCGGAATGTGGAATACGGAATGCGGAATTGAAGGGAGCAGAACGATGAGCGACAACTGGACTGAGCGACTCTCCGAGTATATCGACGCCACGCTGACTGACGGCGAGCGCGTGGCGCTGGAGTCGCACCTGGCGGCGTGCGCGCAGTGCCGCGCCACGCTCGGGGAGCTGCGGCGCGTGGTAGCGCGCGCCGGAGCGCTGGATGACCGGCCTCCCACAACAGACCTCTGGCCGCTGGTCGCGGCGCGGATCGGTCGCTCGTCGGGTGATGTCGTGAGTCTCGCCGCCAGGCGCGAGCGGCGGCGCGTCTCGCTCACGGTGCCGCAGCTCGCCGCCGCCGCGGTAGCGTTGGCGTTCATGTCGAGCATGTCGGCGTGGCTGCTGATGGGGAGGGGAGGGAGGGCTGCGCCCACGCTTCCTGCGACGGCGACGTCGGCGACGCCGGGCACGCCGGCCCCGGCCATGAGCAATGCCGGGAGCTACGAAGTCAATCCGAAATATGCCGTCGCGGTGGCGGACCTGGAGCGGGTGCTGGCACAGCGTCGCACCGCGCTTGACACCGCGACGGTGCGCGTGATCGAGAAGAATCTGGGGATCATCGACCGGGCGATCCGGGACGCCCAGAGTGCCCTTGCGGCCGACCCCCGGAATACATACTTGAATCTCCATCTCGCACAGGAGATGCGGCGCAAACTTGACCTGCTGCGGCAGGCAGCGGCCCTCGCCGGCGCGCGGACCTGAGAGAGGATAGACGAGCATGCTCATGACTCTGGCGTCGCTCGCGGGCCTGATGCTCGCGCAGCAGACCGACACAACCGTTCCCGTGCGGGCGGGCGCGCGTCTGGAGGTCAACAACTTCGGCGGCGAGATCACCATCAAGACCTGGACGAAGAGCGCGGTGCGCATCACGGCCAGCCACTCCAGTCGCGATCACATCCTGGTGGAGGCGTCGGACCAGCTGGTGCACGTGAAGTCGGAAGGCCGGCGCGGGCCCTCCCAGGTCGTCGACTACGACATCACGGTGCCGGCGACGATGGCGCTGGAGCTGTCCGGCGTGTACACCGACATCTCGGTCGACGGGAGTCAGGGGGAAATCTCGGCCGAGACGGTGGAGGGATCGGTGAAGGTGTCGGGAGGCGCCGGCAACGTCTCGCTCAAGTCCGTGCAGGGTGAGGTGACACTCGAGAAGGCCCGCGGCCGTATCGACCTGAACACCGTGAACGAAGCGATCAAGGCGACCGGGGTGTCCGGTGACCTCTCGGTCGAGACCGTCAACGGCGACATCACGCTGTCACAGGTCGAATCGGCCAACACCGAGGCAAACACGGTCAACGGCGACATCATCTACGACGGAACCATCAAGGACGGTGGCCGCTACCGCTTCTCGACCCACGACGGCGACTTGCGGGTGTCCGTGCCCGACAAGGCCAACGTCGCGGTGTCGGTTTCCACCTTCGACGGCGACTTCAGCGCGTGCTTCCCCGTGCAGTTGACGGGGAAGACGAAACACCGCTTCAGCTTCACGATCGGGTCGGGGAGCGCCCGACTCGAGCTCGAGTCGTTCAACGGTGACATCCGGCTGTGCCGGCCCGGACAGCTGGCGAAGGACAAAGACCGGGACAAGGACGAGGACCACGACGACCAGGAGGAGAACTGACGATGCGCGTCTCCGCACTCACATCGCTGACCGCTGTCGCCTGCCTGTGCCTCGCCGGACCTGCGGCAGCCCAAGGGGAGTTCCACTGGAAGGGCAAAGTCGCGGCCGGAAAGACGATCGAAATCAAGGGCGTTAACGGCGACATCAATGCGGTGGCCGGCTCGGGCGACGTCGAGGTGACCGCCGTGAAGCACGCCCGCCGCAGCGATCCCGACGAGGTGAAGATCGAGGTCGTGCCGTCCGACGAGGGGGTGACCATCTGCGCCGTGTACCCGAGCGACGGCGAACGTGAGAACAGCTGCGAAGCAGGCGAGCACGGTCACATGAATACGCATGACAACGACGTGCGGGTGAACTTCACCGTGCACGTGCCGGCGGGTGTGCGATTCGTGGGCCACACGGTGAACGGCGAAGTGGAGGCGGCGAACCTGGGTGGCGACGTTGAGGCACACACCGTGAACGGCAGCATTCGCGTGTCGACGACGGGGATCGCGGAGGCCTCGACCGTGAACGGCTCGATCACCGCCGCGATGGGCCGTGCAAGTTGGACCGACGCATTGGAGTTCCACACGGTGAACGGCGGGATCACGCTCGACCTGCCTGCCAACATATCGACCGAAGTGCGCGCCAGCACGGTCAACGGCGATATCGAGACTGACTTCCCGTTGACGGTCACGGGTCGGCTCGGGCCGCGCCGTGTGAATGGCACGATCGGCAGCGGTGGGCGGAGGCTGGCGCTGGAAACCGTCAACGGAAGCATCAGGTTGAGAAAAGCCTCCTGAATGCGGAGTGCGGAATTGGGAATGCGGAATAGCAGCGGGCGTCGCGCGCCCAGCCATTCCGCATTCCGCACTCCGCATGCCGCATTGATTCGCTCCCACCTGCATTACCGCGGTACCTAATCCGAGCAGTTCCAGCCCCAGGTTAGCGCGTCCGAACCAGGGGTCCCGTGGTGTTGCGGGAACTTCTCGCCCGCACCGAGCAGATCGACGATCTTCGCCACCTTTTTGGGGCGCTCGGGTTCCAAGCTGCGTGGGAGCACGTGCCGCCCGGGCCCTGGCTCGGCGCGACCCCCGTGGAGGCCGCCGGCGTGGTGCGCGTGGCCCTCGTGGCGCGGCACGAGGCGTTCCGCGTGTTCGCGCTGGAAGCGCGAGATGCCGAGCGCGCCGTGCGTGCCGCCGCGCAGCGGCTCGCAGCGCAAGCGGAGCGGGGCCTCGCGTGCGCGCTCGCGACTGCACCCCGGCGCCTGGTGTGCGGAAGCTGGCGCGCCCCCGCAAGAGGCGGGGGCGGACGGGGGGGCCCCGCCATCCGCGTCGCTGCCATTCCGCTCGACCGGCCGCCCGGGAGCGCGCTGGAAACGCTCGAGCGCTGCAGCCCACGTCCCCGCGAAACGGCGCTCGGCCTCAGCCTGCGCGTGGGCGAGGCGCTCGCCAGCGAGGCGGTCACCCCTCGGTTCTTCCGGGCGTTCCGCGCCACGCTGGAGCGACTCGCCGACCGGTTGACCGTCCCGCGCAGCCGCAGCGAGCGACATGCCCTCGCGCTGACCGCGCTCACCCGC
>Ga0079220_10000450_pt1 | contig 10347 bp, 9 predicted proteins | sample GAAS100_FD_75071 | JGI IMG/M metagenome (GOLD analysis project Ga0079220, IMG submission 75071) | Agricultural soil microbial communities from Georgia to study Nitrogen management - GA AS100 | ecosystem: Environmental > Terrestrial > Soil > Agricultural land | place: USA: Georgia | collected... | reverse complement strand
TCACTGAGGGAGTTGAGCGCGAGCCTCAATAACCCGAAGCGATCCGCGGCGGCGGCGTACAGCGGCGCGAGTCCATGCTCCTCCGCCAAACGATGCTCGGATGCGAGCTGAAAGCCGCGTCGCCCCATCTCCTCGTAGTAGCCGAGATGCGGGCCGCCACGATTCCATCGACGCTGCTCGACGTTATCGGGGAATATTCCGCTCAGCCAGAGCGCGTAGTTCCCGAGATGCGTGCGCACGAGAAAGCTGCGGCGCGCATCGGGATCGTTGACATCGTTGTACAACTCGGTCAGCGCGGCGTACACCTGGTCGTCACTCTCGCCGACTCGCACCGACCGGTCGCGCACACCGAAATGCACGACGATCGCGGCGAGATAGTCGGCAAGCGAACGATCCCCCTCGCCTAGCCGACGCAAGGCATGGCGCACCATGACGTAGGCAAAGAGTGGAAGCGACGCGTGCGCTCCCGCTGAAGACTTCAGGAGGGCAAGCGGAAGACGCGGATCATCGAGCAACGCATCGATGCCACCGTCGGCGAGACGTGCTTCGAGCTCGCCGAGCTCCGTATCAGACCCACGCGCGAGAATGCGCAACGCGAGCTGCGCGTCATTGCGCGTCAGGTGCTGTCTCGTATTGGCGAGAATCATGAGGCAGTTACCTCCGTCGCTTGTTAGTACCCCGAAAGCCTTCGAGGGTCACGAGGCAGATGCTATACCGCGGACGGGGAGAATCGACGGGACGCAATAACTTTGGCACTCAGTATTGGCGACTGCTAATCGACTGCAGGAGCACTTCACTCGTCGGTCGGCTCGACCGATTTGCAACGACGAAACCCGATTCCAACATCAGCTCCGCGACGCGAGCCATCTGGTTGTACTCGATCTTCCGTGGCTCGTCGGACACGGTGTGATAGTCCGCGTCGTGCCGCGTGCTGAAGAAGAGCGTTGGGATCGCGCGCTTCGCGTACTTGTAATGATCGCCCAGCTCGAACGCGCGATCGGGATCGTCGGGATCGTCCCAACGACGTTCGATTTTGAGCGGCGTGGACGCCGCGAAATTGACCGAGTCGACGATGATGCCGACGCGCCAGCTCAAGTAGTTAGGCGCCGCGCGTGGGCCAACCAGCGACAACGTGTTGTCGGCGTTCCCGCCGATCGCGTCGACGCTGAACTCTGTTACGATCGAATCGATCGGAACGGTCGGATGCGCCGTGAAGTACGATGAGCCGAGGAGTCCTTTTTCCGCACCGACGTGCCAGACGAACAGGACCGAACGACGTGGTCGGAGATAGGACATCTGCTTCGCGATCGCGAGCAGCGCGATGCTTCCCGAACCACCGTCGTTCGCGCCGTTCGCAATCGTGTCGACCTTTGCGCGTCGCCCGGCCGAGTGGCGTGGCGCGATGATGCCGACGTGGTCGTAGTGCGCACCGTACGCGAGAAATGTCTTGTTGAGCTGAGGATCGCTCCCTCGCAGTACGGCGACGACGTTATACCCCGTGAACGGCCTCCGCTCGACGTCGAGGTGGGCGTTGAGCTGGCGGCCGAGCGACTGCGGTGTGACGTCGTTAGGCCACCCCGGCGGCACGAGGGGGGATCCGCGGCGTGCGACGCCCAGCAAAATCATCGGCAGCGTCCGCGTCGAATCCGATACTGTATCGTCGGCGGCACGATCGTTAGGCTGCTTGTCGAGGACCACCGTTCGTAGCAGGCCCGGCGCCATCTGATCGTACAAGGGCTCGGCGCCTCCGGTCATCAACAGCACGACTGCCGCAGGGCGAAGCGCGATCAACCGCTTCAAACGTTCGCTGAGGACTCGCTGCGACTCCAGGCGCCACGCCTGGTCCTTCTTGACGGTGCGCGGAGCGCCGTGAATGGCGACGAGGACCTTGCCCTCGAGATCAAAGCGCGCGAGGGCTTCGCTTTCCGCATCGTCGGCGGGACCGTAGCCGACGAAGATCATTTCCGCTTCGGCGTTTCGCTTCGTCTCGGCCTGCTCTTCACCGTAGGTGAGCATCGGCGCGAGGTCGGTGCCGAGGCGTAGCGACTGCTCCCAGGCGTTTGGCGTCGTAATCGCGAGTCGCGTCGCACGGGTCAGGATCTGACGCGCCATGGGAATGCGCTGCACGTAGAGGCTATCGCCGGCTGGCTCGAGCCCGATCAACTGGACGCGGTGAGCGAGAAAGGCCGCGGCACGTTGCGCGTCTGCCGTTCCCGTCTCGCGTCCGCGAAACGAATCGTTGGCGAAGATGAATAGATCGCGCCGTAGTTCCGCGGTGCTGATTGCGTACCCAGGATCGAACGGTTTCCCTTGCTGCACGACACTGGCGGTTTGCGGCGGCCGTGCATGAGAGCACGCCGCGACCGCGATCAAGGGAATGGACAGGACAAGACGACGAATCATGTGATTGTCTAAGGAGGAGCAACGCACACTCTGCGCTCTGCCCTCAGCGCTCTGTTCTACGACGATCACGCCGGAGCATCTGAAACGGCAGGCGCATGGACTTGCCGGGGTTTCTAACTTTCTTGCTGTTCCCAGGCGTTCTTGCCTACTGAATTCGGTCTCATCGTACGATTTTTTTCGAGGGTGCTCGTTGCTGTACATCTGCATTCCTGCATACGACGAAGCGCCCACTGTCGGCCTGCTGCTCTGGCGGATTCGCAAAGTCTTTCAGGAGTATCCGCGCGAGTACGAGATCCTGGTCTTCAATGACGGCAGCACCGACGCGACCGCGGAAACGTTGCAGGCGTATACCGAAGTCCTTCCGCTCACGATCATGGGAGCGGAGAAGCACGTCGGGTACGCGCGCGCACTCGACGCGCTGAGTCGCGAAGTGTCGCGTCGGACGCGCTATCCGCGGCGCGACGCGATGATCGTCATCCAAGCCGACTTCACCGACCAGCCGGAACATTTGCCCGAGCTGATCAAACGCTTCGAGGGCGGGGCGGATCTCGTCGTGGCCGAACGACCCGTTGCCACCGAGAACGCCGCGCCGCCGCCGCGCCCAGTGCGTTGGTTGCGACGCTTCGCTCCGTGGGCGCTCCGATCGTACATGACGGTACCGGGGGTGTCCGATCCGTTCGGCACTTTTCGTTTGTATCGCATAACGCTGCTGCGCGATCTCATTCGTCACGCGGGTGACGAGCCGATCGTCCAGGGAACGGTGTGGGCCGCGAACGTCGACCTTCTCGTGCGTACGGCACCTCTCGCTCGGCGCATCGAGACGGTCGACATTGAGCCACGTTACGATCTCCGCCCGCGCGAGAGTCGCATCCATCCCTGGGCCGATGCTGTCGACCTTTTCCGATTTGGACGCACGCGTCGACGCCGACCGCTTCCATCGCGGGCGGCGTCGGACGCGGGGCGTTGACTGGTACGCGCGGGCTCTTGTCGCCGCGCTGATCGCGGCGGTTTTGCCGCTTCCGCACGCACTCCGTGCGCAGGTCGTCGTGCAGGCAGGCGCGGCCACGGCCGCACCGCTGCCGCCGGTTCCAGCCCTCGTTCCCTTCGCGACAGGCGAGCGGCTCGAGTATGACGTGAAATTCGGGTTCCTCCACGTCGGCAGCGGAGCCATGGAGGTTGCAGGAGTCGACTCGGTGCGCGGCCACCCGGCCTGGCACACGGTCTTTCAAGTCCGCGGCGGAACGCTCTTCTATAAGGTCAACGACCGTCTCGAGAGTTGGATCGACATCCATAGCCTCGTATCGCTCCGCCATTGGCAGGAGCTCAGCGAGGGCCGCCGAGAGCGCGAGCGCCGATTCGAGATCATGCCCGAGCGCGGCGTCGTGCTCGAGGAGGGCAAACCCGAAGCACCGACGGTCTCCGCTCCGCTCGATGACGGCGCCTTCCTTTATTTCGTGCGCACCATCCCGCTCGAGGTCGGCCAGACCTACGAATTCGATCGCTACTTCCGTCCGGACCGCAATCCGGTCACCATTCGCGTGCTGCGGCGCGAGCGCATTCGTGTTCCCGCTGGAGAGTTCGACGCGATCGTTCTTCAGCCGATCATCAAGACGAAGGGCATTTTCTCCGAGGGTGGACGCGCCGAAATCTGGCTCTCCGATGACTCGAACCGCATCATGCTGCAGATGAAGTCGAAGCTCCCCTTTGGATCGCTCAACTTGTATCTGACCTCGTATCAGCGAGGCGCGGCGCCGGCCGTCGCGCCGGAGCGCGGCGCGCCCAGCTCTCCGCCGTGAGCGGCGACGAAGGTGTAGAACGCGGCGCGCGACGCGCGGAGCGGGAAGTCGATCTCGGCTCGGTGCGAACGATCCCGGTCGCTCGCCGGCCGAACAAGGTGCGCGCCGAGGAGTTCGCACACCCGCCCGGACGCGATTTGAGCTTCGCCGCTTTCCTCGCGGCGCTGCCCGACGTCCTCGTCGCCCGTGACCTTCTGCGTGTCGTCGACGCAATCGTCAGCGCCGCGAAGCGCGAGCGTGGCGTCATCGTTATGCTCGGCGGCCACATTGTGAAAACCGGCCTCGCGCCGCTGCTCATCGATTTAATGCGCCGACGCGTAATCACGCACGTCGCGATGAATGGATCGGCGTCGATTCACGACTTTGAGATCGCGCGGTTCGGTGGCACCTCGGAGGACGTCGCCGCTGGTCTCCGTGACGGCAGTTTTGGCATGGCCGACGAGACGGGGCGCGAAATGAACGATGCCTTCGTACTTGGAATGCGTGAGCAACGGGGCATGGGCGAGGCACTCGCCCGTGCTCTCGATGCCGCGGATGCGAGTGGCCAGCTCGCCCATCCCGAGCTCTCGGTGGTCCTCGGCGCCTATCGGCTGGAAGTCCCCGTCACTATCCACGCCGCGTTAGGCGCCGAGATCATTCACCAGCATCCGGCGGCAAACGGTGCGGCGATTGGCGACACGAGCCACCGCGATTTTCGGCGACTCGCCCATTCGATCTCCTCGCTCGACGATGGGGGCGTCGCCCTCAACCTCGGCAGCGCGGTGATCATGCCCGAGGTGTTCCTCAAGGCCCTCACGATCGCACGCAACCTGCACGAAGGACGTCCACGCAACTTCGTCACGTGCGACCTCGACATGCAGCGGCACTATCGCCCACGCATGAACGTCGTCCAACGCCCCACGCTCGACAGCGGCAAAGGCTACGAGATCACGGGTCACCACGAGATCATGGTCCCGCTTCTCACCTGGGCGATAGTGGAGCGCCTGTCATCCTGAGCGAAGCGAAGGATGACAAGGAGGGGAAACAAAGAGCCGGTCATGCGGCTACGCATGACCGGCTTTCCTTTCACGAACCACCAACCACCAATCACCAACTACGAATCACACAGCTGGTCCCGACCATTTTTCGCGCAAACGACGCGCAGTATCTGGACTCAGTACACGAATTACGAGATAAATGAGCAGCCCGATCACCGCGATCTTGAGCGCGAAGAAAGCAAGCCAGACGAACAGGCCGATGATCCCGGGCAGAATTCCAAAAACAAAACGCAATGCAATCAAACCGAGCACGGCGAACAGCCCGATCATGAAAATTGTGCGGAGCATGCGGCGAGTCTCCCAATCGTTGAAAGGCCAACAATCACCGAGCGGTCGTACGCCGCGCCGCTGGCAAGAGTTTCACTTCCATTCTTGCGCACCCGTGCTGTTCGCGCTACCCCCCGTACATGTCTGACGCTCTCATCGTCGGCGACGGAGTAATAGGTCTCGCCACCGCGCTCGCCATCGCGCGCGCTGGAGGCTCATGCCGCATTCTGGGACGAACCGTACCCGGCGCGGCGTCCGCCGCTTCGGCCGGCCTGCTCGCGCCATCGATCGGCTCGGCCGACCCCGTCTTCCGATCCTTCATGATCGCGTCGCGCGACCTCTATCCCGCTTGGCTCCATTGGCTCGCGGAACGAACTGGCATCGAGGTCACGCTCAATCGACGTGGAATCATCGAGCTCGGAGCGAACACGAAAGCAAACGGCGTCGAGTCGACGCGCGGCGAACACCTCGCCCACAACGCCCTCCAGGCACTCGAACCTGCGATTGCGCCGACGGATGCGTCATTGCATCCAACAGACGGCTACGTCGACAATGTTCGACTACTGGCCGCACTTCAGGAGGCCGTTCGCTGCGAGTGGTCGATCGAGGTGGTCGAGGGTCGGGCGTCCGGGATTGAACCGGGAATCGACGGCTGCACCGTCACGACCGAAGATGGACGCACGCAGCGAGCATCGTGCGTAATCCTCGCTGCCGGTGCCTGGAGCGCCCTTATATCGGGCGCGCCGCGCCCCATTCCCGTCGAGCCGGTGCGCGGACAAATGCTTCAGCTCGCGGGTGCGCCGCTGTCACACGCCGTCTCGGCGCCCGACGCGTATCTCGTCCCTCGCGGTGACTCGACACTCGTCGGCAGTACCCTCGAGCGCGTCGGCTTCGACAGCAGCACGACCTCGCCGGCATTGGAGCACCTCCGCGCTGCGGCATGTGCCGTCGTCCCCGAATTCACTGGAGCGAGAGTCGAACGCGCGTGGGCTGGGCTTCGGCCAATGACTCCGGATGGACTTCCCGTCCTCGGACGCGATCCTGATCTGCCGAGCGTCATCTACGCCTGCGGCCATGCGAAAAACGGGATCCTGCTCGCTCCGATCACGGCCGAATGCATCGCCGCCGAGGTAGCCGGGTCCACTGCGCCGATGCCGATCGACGCCTTCAGAGTGCAGCGTTTCGTTTAGGCGCAGGGCGGATAACCTTGGGCTACGCTGCTCGAAGGTTACTGCCGGCTTCGTGTTCTACCATGCCCCTCCGGCGACGGGTAGATTTCGGCTACTCAACGATTTCCGATTTCGGTCGTGACATCTTGCGCCCTCTCTTATCACAAAACGATGGGCGAGACTCTTTATCAGATCATAGGGCGTCACCGCGTCGAGCCACTGCCGGAGCGTAAGCCGGGTTGGCTGAAGGTCCGGGCACCGGGGGGCCCAAACTATCTCCGGCTCAAGCAGCTCATGCGCGAGCTCGACCTCCACACTGTGTGCGAGGAAGCGCACTGCCCTAACGTCGGCGAGTGCTGGGAGCACGGCACTGCGACGTTCATGATTCTCGGCGACGTCTGCACGAGGAATTGCGCCTACTGCGCGGTCGCGCATGGCAGGCCACCCAAGTTCGATCCGGCCGAGCCCGAGCGCGTCGCGCAGGCCGTCGCCGAAATGCGACTGCAGCATGCGGTTATCACATCGGTCGATCGTGACGACCTGCCAGACTTCGGCGCGTGGGCATTCGCGGAGACGATCCGCCAGATCAGGCAGCTCGTTCCGAGCTGCTCCGTCGAAGTGCTCGTCCCGGATTTCCAGGGCGACGAGGAAGCCATTCAGGCTGTGCTCGAGGCCTCGCCCGACATTTATAACCACAATACGGAGACCGTTCCGCGTTTGTATAAGCGTTGCCGACCCGGCGGCCGCTACGAGCGCGTGATGCGAATCTTCACCGCTGCGAAGCGAATGGCGCCGCACATCCCGACGAAGAGCGGGATAATCCTCGGCATGGGCGAGACGAATGAGGAAGTACTCGCGGTGCTCCGCGATCTTCGCGCGGTCGACGTGGACATCATCACGTTAGGCCAGTACCTCCGGCCGTCTTCTTCGCACATCAAGCTCGACCGATACGTCACGCCGGACGAGTTCCGCATGTTCCGTGAAGAAGGTATGGCGATGGGCTTCCGCCACGTCGAGTCTGGACCACTCGTCCGCTCGAGCTATCACGCCTGGGAGCAAGTCCAGGCCGCGGGCGTTTAGATCATTATGTCATCCCGAGGAGCGTAGCGAGGAGGGATCTGCACTCCGCAGACGCGTACGAAGCGGATTTCAGCGCATAACGAGTAACATGCCGACAAAGAAGAAGAATGAATCAGCGGTCGCGACACAGTCCGCGACGTCGGGTAACGGAAAATCGAATCCTGATCTCGACCGCGAACTGCTGCGTTCGATGCTGCTGCAGCGCCGATTCGAGGAGCGCTGCGCCGAGGCATATGCGCTCGGGAAGATCGGCGGATTCTGCCACCTCTACATCGGCCAGGAGGCGGTCAGCACCGGCACGCTCTCCATTCTCCGTCCCGACGACTATGTGATCACGACTTATCGCGACCACGGCCAGGCGCTCGCGCGCGGGATGTCGCCGCGCAACGTGATGGCCGAGCTGTTTGGTCGCGCAGACGGCGTCGTGCGCGGCAAGGGCGGATCGATGCACCTCTTCGACCGCAACGTGAACTTCCTCGGCGGTCATGGGATCGTCGGCGCGCACGTGCCGCTCGGAACCGGCGTCGGCTTCGCCATCAAATATCGCGGTGGCGATCAGGTGTGCATCTGCTTCATGGGCGAGTCCGTGGTGAACACGGGCGCGTTTCACGAAGCGCTCAACATGGCGGGACTGTGGAAGCTCCCCGTCGTGTACGTGATCGAGAACAACCGCTACGGCATGGGCACGGCGCTCGAGCGCGCGTCCGCGATTCACGACATCTACGAGCGCGGCGCGTCGTACAACATGCCCCGCGCGCAATGCGATGGTCAGGACGTGTTCGCCGTGCGCACCGCGATGCAGGAGGCGGTCGACCGCGCGCGACGCGATCAGATTCCCACGCTCATCGAGGTGCGCACGTATCGCTTCATGGGCCACTCGATGTCTGACGCGGTGAGCGGAACGTACCGGACGAAGGCCGAGCTCGACGAGTACATGAAGCGCGATCCGATCATGCTCCTGCGCATGCACATGCAGGAGAATGGCGAGCTCACCGACGAGGAGCTGCAGCGCCTTGACGCGGAAATCAAAGCGATCGTTCAAGACGCCTGGGACTTCGCCGACAAGAGTCCCGAGCCGCCACTCGAGGCGCTGTACGAAGATGTCTACGTCGACACAACGAGCGACTCCGAATCGCAGCCTGTTCCCGCGGACTAAGCACCTAGCACCTAGCATCTAGCACCCAGTCTCACATGCCTGTCGTTACCTATCGGGACGCCCTCAATCAGGCCCTGCGCGAGGAGATGCAGCGCGACGATCGCGTCTTTCTCATGGGGGAGGAAGTAGGCGTCTACCAGGGCGCGTATAAAGTCTCTAAAGGTCTGCTCCAGGAGTTCGGCGAGATGCGTGTCGTCGACACGCCGATCACGGAGCTCGGCTTCGCCGGCGTCGGCGTTGGCGCGGCGATGGTCGGACTGCGCCCGATTATCGAATTCATGACCTGGAATTTCGGCGTGCTCGCGCTCGATCAAGTGCTGAACTCCGCCGCGAAGATGTTGTACATGAGCGGCGGACAATACAACGTGCCGATCGTTTTCCGCGGACCGAACGGCGCCGCGCTCCAACTCTCGGCGCAGCATTCGCAGGCGTTCGAATCGTGGCTCGCGCACATCCCTGGCCTCAAGGTCGTGACACCGGGGACACCCTACGACGCGAAGGGGTTGCTCAAGAGCGCGATTCGCGACGACAACCCTGTTTGTTTCCTCGAAGGTGAGATGTTGTACAACACCAAGGGCGAGGTGCCTGCCGAGGAGTACGTCATTCCGCTCGGGGTGGCAGACCTCAAGCGCGAAGGGGACCACGCCTCGATCATCACGAACGGCAAGATGGCGCTCGTGGCAATGCAGGCCGCCGATCAGCTGGCGAAGGACGGCGTGCGCGTCGACGTCGTCGATCTGCGCACGGTGCGGCCAATGGACTACGAGGCGATTCGTGCGTCCGTCGAGAAGACGAACCGCGCTGTCGTCCTCGAAGAAGGCTGGGAGATCGCCGGCATCGGCGCGCAGGTCGTCGACTTCATTCAGCGGGAGTGCTTCGACCATCTCGATGCCCCGGTGATTCGGGTGCACCAGGCCGACGTCCCGATGCCATACGCGAAGAATCTCGAACGGGCTGCGAAACCCGACGCTGCCAAAACGATCGCGGCGGTGAAGAAAGTGATGTACGCGGAGTGAGGTGATGGGTGACGGGTGATAGGTGATGGGTCATAGGTGATAGGTGATTGCGATAAGAGCGCTTTTTTTCCACCACCCACCACCCACCACCTACCACCTACCACCTAGCACCTAGCACCTAACGCCTAACACCTAGCACCTGTCCTCATGGCCACCAAGGTATTCATGGAAGCGCTCTCGCCCACGATGGAAGAGGGGCGCTTGGTGAAATGGCTGAAGAACGAAGGCGACGCCGTGAAGAGCGGCGATCCGATCGCCGAAGTCGAGACCGACAAGGCGATCATGGAGCTGGTCGCGCGTGGTGACGGCGTGCTGCGCAAGCGCCTGATCAACGAAGGGGACGCGCGTCCCGTCGGGCAGCTTGTCGGCGTGATCGCGGCGCCTGACGAGAACATCGACGCCATCGTCGCCGAAGCGGGGGCG
>Ga0079220_10000448_pt1 | contig 10349 bp, 9 predicted proteins | sample GAAS100_FD_75071 | JGI IMG/M metagenome (GOLD analysis project Ga0079220, IMG submission 75071) | Agricultural soil microbial communities from Georgia to study Nitrogen management - GA AS100 | ecosystem: Environmental > Terrestrial > Soil > Agricultural land | place: USA: Georgia | collected... | reverse complement strand
TCGTGCATCAGGGCAGCTCCTCCCGCACGCGGTAGCGCAGCGCCCGGCGCTGCATCCAGCGCACCGCGAGCGCGTCCACCAATGATCGGAACATGCGATTCCACATCCCGTACTTCGTCCTGCCGTAGCGACGAGCGCGGTGGCGCACCGGCACTTCCCGCACGCTCCCCCCGTTGAGCCGGATCAGCGTGGGGAGGAAGCGGTGCATGCCGTTGAACAGCGGCAGCTCGCGCAGCGCGTCCGCCCGGAACGCCTTGAGCGAGCAGCCCGTGTCGCGGATCGTCTCGCGGTTGAGGCGGTTGCGTACGCCGTTGGCGATGCGGCTCTGCAGCCGCTTCCACCCCGTGTCGCGCCGGTCGACGCGGTATCCCGCCACGGCAGCCGCCCCGCTCTGCCGCAGCTCCGTCACCAGAGCTGGGATATCGGCCGGGTCGTTTTGCAGATCGGCGTCGAGGGTCACGATCACGTCGCCGCGGGCCGCCCGGAATCCCGCGGCGAACGCCGCGGTCTGCCCAGCGTTGTCCGCGAACGCGACGATATGCAACTCCGGATGGTCGCGCTTCAGGGTCTTGAGAATCTCGAGCGACCCGTCCGTCGAGCCGTCGTCGACGGCGACGACCTCGTAGCGCCGTCCCGCCAGCACCCTGCCGATCTCCTCCACCAGGATCGGCAGGCTGTCGCGCTCATTGTACACCGGGACGACGAGCGAGAGCTCAACGGGGGAGGACAAGCCGGCCGGATCTCCGAAATTCACGGTCAAACGTTAGGGCGGCCCGTGGGACGGAGCAAGTTGACAGCGCTGGGTCGGCCGCGTAAGAACTAGGCACCTCTCTTCACGCCGCGGAGTGCCGCCATGCCTGAGACGCTGTCCCGCCGCCGCTTTCTCGCCTCGGCCGCCGCCGGCGTGGCGGCGACCAGCGCCTTCGACATTCCCTTTCCGATGCGGCCGCCGCGCCCCATCGGGCCTCGCAGCGGCTGGGCCGCGAAACCGGTCGTCGTCTCGAGCGCCAACGGGCTGCGCGCGGTGGCGCGGGCGTTCGACCTGCTGATGCAGGGCACGGACACGCTGGACGCCGTGATCGAAGGTGTGAAGATCCAGGAGCTCGACCCCACGGACGACTCGGTCGGGTACGGTGGCCTCCCCAACGCGGAGGGCGTGGTCCAGCTGGATGCGTCGTGCATGCACGGCCCGAGCAAGCGCGCCGGCGCCGTAGGGGCGCTGGAGGGCATCAAGACGCCCTCGGAGGTGGCGAAGCTGGTGCTCAAGTACACGAACAACATCTTTCTCGTCGGAGAGGGCGCGAAGCGGTTCGCCTTGCAATACGGCTTCAAGGAGGAGGATCTGCTCACCGAGCATTCGCGGGAAGTCTGGCTGCACTGGCGCGCCAACCTGAACCCCGATGACGACTATCTGAACGTCCCGGAGACGGAGCACATGGTGAGCCACCCGACCGGCACGATCAATTGCAACGGGGTCACCCCCCAGGGCGACATCTCCTCGGTCACGACCACGAGCGGGCTCGCGTTCAAGATCCCCGGACGCGTGGGCGACAGCCCGATCATCGGCGCCGGCCAATACACGGATAACGACATCGGCGCGGCGGGCTCGACGGGGCGGGGGGAATCGAACATCAAGGTGTGCGGCGGATTCCTCACGGTCGACCACATGCGACGCGGCATGAAGCCGACCGATGCCTGCCTCGAAACGCTCAAGCGGGTGGTGAAGACCACCGAGCCCCGTCTGCTCGACGAGCGCGGCCGCCCCACGTTCGACCTGAAGTTCTACGCCGTGAACAAGCGGGGCGAGTTCGGAGCGGCGTCGCTCTATCCGGGCAAGTTTGCGGTGCACGACGGCTCCGAGGCAAAGCTCGTCGACGCGGCGTTTCTCTACGAGCGATCCACTGCGAGCCATTAGCGCGGCGCTGGCGCTGCTCGCGGCGGCGCCCGCGCTGCAGGCGCAACGCTACTGGCGCGACAGCTTCTATCCGTATCTCTCCTACTCCACGACGGGGGGGTTGTGGGGGGCCGTCCACTACGGTCGCTACAGCCCGCTCGGCTTCATCGAGCGGCCCGAGCCGAGCCGCGCGGCGCTCAGTTTCGACGCCGGCGCGAGCACCAAGGGGAGCTGGGCGTTCGTGGCCGATGCCCAGGCGCCCGCCTGGTGGCAGGGGTGGCGCGTGCGCGGCACGCTCGCCGCGGTGCGCGACAACCGGCTCGGCTATTACGGGTTGGGGAACGACACGCGCTATTCGCCGGACAGCGTGAGTCTCGTCGGCGCGTACTTCTACCGCTTGAGCCGCACCCGGCTGGCAGCGCGTGCCACCGTGCAGCGGCGCCTCGTCGGACGGCTGCGCCTGCTCGTCGGCGGCGCCGTGACCCGCACGGATTTCCGGGCGCTTCCCGGACCGAGCGTATTCAGCAAGGACCTCACCGTGGGGCGCGTGGATTCGAGCAGCGTCCCCTTCACCGATAAGGTGGTGCGGGCCGGCGTGGTGTGGGACACGCGCGAGAGCGAGGTGGACCCGCACACGGGAGTGGAGATCGAGGCTCTGTTCGCCAGCGGCACCGGGTACACGCGCACGACGGGACACGCCCGGGTGCAGGTGCGCCCGCTCCGCCGTCTCGTGCTCGCCGGGCGGCTCGCCGCCGAGGGAATGGGCGGGAATCCCCCCCTCGCCGTGCAACAGGACATGGAGACGAGCGAGCTGCCGTTCGTCGCCGTAGGCGGGTACCGCTCGCTGCGCGGATTCTACGACGGGCGGTTCACCGGACCGGGCAAGCTGCTGGGCGGTCTGGAGGCACGCTACGCGGTGATCGCGGTGGGCGACGCGGTGGAGCTCAAGCTCGTGGCATTCTACGACGCGGGGCGCGTGTTCGGGCCGGGCGAGGCAGTACGCCTCACGACGACCGACCTGCACGAGAGCGGCGGCGGAGAGGTCGCGCTGCGCTTGCTGCGCAACTCCCTCATCGTCGCCGGCTACGGCCGGGGGAGCGAGGGTGGGCGGTTCGTGTTCGGGACGAGCTGGAGCTATTGAGAGACGTTGTCCGCCGACGCAGTTCAAATCTCCCGAATCTCCACCCCGCGCCTCGCCAGCTCCTTCACGTACTCCCCGAACGGCACGGCTTCGTCCGGAGTGCGCACGCCCTGCGTGGCGATGCGCCCGTCCACCTGCATGAGCCCCGTGATCGCCAGGGAATAACCGGTCGTTCGCATCATGGCGCTGATGCCGTGCGCCGCGTCGTAGTAGTCGAGCAGCTGCCAGGCCGCCCGCTTGCCGTTGGCTCCCTTGACCTCGACGCGCAAGGCCACCAGATCGCGTCCCCAGGGCTTGGTCAACCGGGGGGACACCGTCGCGATGAACGCCTCGCGCGGCACGACCTCCGCGCCGCGGATCTTGACCGGTGTCAGGTCGAGCAGCCCCAGCTCGCGGATCGAGCGCATGATGGCCGCGTGCCCGGGGTAGCGGAGCGTCTTGTACTCCATCGAGCGAACCCGGCCCGCGTAGGTCCACGGCAGCGTGGAGATGCCACCGCCGGTGTGGAACGCCTCCAACTCGCCTACGGGGGCCGGGAAGTCCACCCGCTCGAGCTCCGAGAGGGCCTCGACGCGCGCCGGCTTGCCGTCACGCAGCACCCATGAGGGCGTCGTGTAGTAGTCCAGCGCGCCCTCGAGGGAATAGACGATCTGATAGTTGAGGGGCGGCTCGGGGTGCTGGGGCAGGCCGCCGACGTAGATCTTCACGGTCTCGGCGTCGCCCACGCGGCGGATCCCTTCGGCCGCCAGGATGTTGACCATGCCCGGCGCCAGGCCGCAGTCGGGAATGATCGCCACGCGGTGCGCCTGCGCCTCGGCGTCGAGCGCCTTCTGCTGGAACACGATCTCGGTATTGCCGCCGAGATCGGCGCAATGCACGCCGACGTCGATCGCCGCCCGCGCCACCTGCAGGTTGAAGTAGTAGGGCGACGCGTTTTGTACCGCGGTGTGCCCCCGCATGGCCTCGCGCAGCGCCGTGCCGTCCTGCACGTCGAGCGTGCGGAGCGTGAGCCGCTTCCCGACGTACGGCTCGAGCAGACGGGAGACGCGCTCGGGCTCCAAGTCGGCGACGGTGACGTGTTCGACGCCGGGCTGCTGCAACAGGTCGAACGCGCACGCCGACCCTTGCAGACCGGCGCCCAGGACGAGCATGCGCATGGACGCGAGAGCCTCCGAAACGAAACCGCGAGGAGCAGAGCGAGCGGCGGAAACCTAGTGGGGCCCCGTTGGTTGGGGAACCCCGCCGTGCCTCGTGCAGGTTTGCACCGCCGGTTAGATTCGCGCGCGATGACGCAGGCCGACCTCACTCGCGAGCGGCTGGTCCGCGCGGCGCTGGAGCTGTTCACCGTCCAGGGGTACCACGACACGACCACGCCCGCGATCGCCAAGAAGGCCGGGGTCGCCGAGGGAACGATCTACCGCCACTTCGCGAGCAAGCAGCAGTTCTTCAACGAGCTGTACCGAGCGGCGGCGCGCTGGGCGGACAAGGTGGTGCGCGACGCCGATGCCCTCAAGATCGGGCCGCGGCAGAAGCTCGTGGAGGTCGCCCGCGGGCTGGTCGCGGGCGCTGCGCGCGATCCGGCGGTGACCCGCCTGTTCTTCGTGCAGCGTGCCGACGATCTCCTGGACGACGAGAGCCGCAAAACCGCGCGCGATTTCAGGCTGGGCCTGGAGAGTCTGATCGCGCAGGGGAAAGCCGACGGCTCGGTGAAGTCCGGGGCCGCCGAAGTGTGGGCGGGCGTCTGGCTCGCGGTGGTCACGCTCGTGATCGAGCGCGTGTCGGCGCGCGAGTGGTCGGAGACGCACGCGGGGGTGAACCTGGCGCTGGAGGGAGCGTGGGATGCGATAGCAGAGACGAGGCGGGTAGGCGGTTAGACGGTTAGTAGCGCCGCGCTGTTCTAACCGCCTAACCGTCTAAGCTCAAACAGCTCTATCTCGGGCGGCGTGAACACGCGGATCGGCACGCCCACCACGCCGATCCCCCGGCTCACGTACAGCTGGCTCCGCCCGCGCTGGAAGTGCCCCATCACGTATTTCGTGATGAGGCGGCCCGGCGACCACCCGATCACCGGCAGATAGAACTGCCCGCCGTGGATGTGTCCCGCGAGCGTGAAGGGAATGCCGCGCGGGGCCGCCGTGTCCCACGCTCCCGGCCGGTGCGCGAGCAGAACGCGGAAGGCTTGGGCTGGCGCGCCGCGCAGCGCGGCGTCGACGTCCGCGACCTGGGGATCGTCGACCTGCCAGTTGTGCGGATCGTCGATCCCGAGCAGCGCCAGCATCGCGCCGTTGCGCTCGATCACGTGGCAGCCGTTCCGCACGAACACCTGTCCCGCATCACGGCACCCCTGGATGACCTCACGCTCTCCGGTGTAGTAGTCGTGGTTCCCGAGGACGGTGACGACGCCCAGCGGGGCGCGCAGTTCCCGGAACGCGCGCACGTATGGGGGAATGTAGGATCGCGAGATGTCGATCATGTCCCCCGTCTGCACGATCAGGTCGGGCGCGAGCGCGTTGGCCCGCTGCACGATCTCCTGCATCTTGTCCTCTCCCAGATGGACCCCGGCGTGCAGGTCGGAGATGTGCAATAACGTGAGCCCTTCGAGCCCGGGCGGCAGATCGGGAAACGTGAGGGTGCGGCGGGTCACGTCCGGAAGGCGATAGGCGCTCCAGATGCCGTGCGTCGATAGCGCGACTCCGGCACCCGCATAGGTATATGTGGCGCGCGCCAAGAAGCGGCGACGGGACAACAGTGCGTCGTGCGTAGCGCGTGGTTGCTCCCGATGCGGTTCGGGGGCCCGACCCGCACCGTCAGCAACCACGTACCACGCACCACGCACCCGCTGCACCAGCCACCATCCCAGCTTGCCGAGCAGGTAGACCGTCACCAGCGCGCAGAAAATCCATCCCAACAGCTGCCACGCGATCCACGGCCCCGTGAGCGGCAGCCGGCCGACGCCCCACATCGACCCGCTGAGCGCGCGCTGCGCCACCAGGACCCACGGGAGATTGAAAACCGCGAACACCAGCGCCAGCGCGATGCGCACGGCGCGCGCCCGAGCGGGTTGGGCGGGGTCAGGCAGGCGAGCGCGCAGGTAGAGATAGAGCAGCGGCTGGGGCGCGACGAACAGAAGCAGATAGATTAGGCGCGTGACCACTCGGTCGAGACTCCTAGCGTGTCTGGTCGGGACGTCGCTCGCGCTGCCGGGCGCCTCGGCCGCTCAGCAGCTCACCGCCGCCGAGCGGGCCTTCGCGCTCGCCACCGTGTGGGCCGAGGCTCGGTACAACTTCGCCTACTGGGACCACGTTCGAGCCGATTGGGATTCGGCCCTCACGGCGAACCTGAAGCTCGCGGCCGAGCCGCAATCCGACTACCTGTTCTACCGCCGCTTGCGGCGGTTCGTCACCCTGCTGGGGGATGGCCAGGCGGCGGTGATCGCGCCGCCGCATCTCCGGTCCCGCATCGCCCGCCCGCCACTGCTCCTCGAGAGCGCCGCCCGCCGCCCGTTCATCATGGATTACGCGGAAAACGACGAAATGCGTGTCGCCCATCCCGACCGCCGAGCGGAGATCCTCGCCGTCCAGGGGATTCCGGCCGAGACCTGGATCCGCGATTCCGTGCTCCCCGAGACCCCGGGGGGGACGCCCGCGGAGCGTTGGCAACGGGCGGTGTCCTGGATGCTCCAGGGGGAGAAGGGCACGAGCCTGCACCTGCTGGTCCGCGTCCCGGGCGCCGACCCCCGGGGTCTGAGCGTCACCCGCAGCCTGTCTCTCAACGACCGCTGGCCCCTCGACCCGCCGGCGTTCGCCGTGGACTCGCTTCCCGGCGGGATCGCGGTCGTCCGGATCGCGTCGCTCGCCGACGAGGACGTCGTGCGGCAGTTCGACCGTCTGTTCCCCGACTTCCACGCCGTGCAGGGGCTCGTGCTCGACCTGCGGCGCGCGAGCGAAGGCCGCACGGAATACGCCTATGAGATTCTCGCCCGCCTCACCGATCAGGCGTTCACGCCCGTGCGCTGGAAAACGCCCCAGTACCGCGCCGCGTTCCGCGCCTGGAGGTTGCCCGACTCCGCCCTGACCTGGTACGGACCGGACGCCGGCAGCGTCGCGCCGCGCCGCGACCACCCTGCCTATGGCGGTCCGATCGCGCTGCTCGAATCGAGTGTGACGGCGAGCGCGGGCGAGGACCTCCTGGCCGCATTTCGCGGCACCGCGCGCGGCGCGATCGTCGGTGAGCCGTCGGCCGGCAGCGCGGGCGACGTCGCGACCTTCCCGCTCCCCAAGAATTGGGCGGTCCAGTTCGCGGTGACCCGCCACGCGTTGGCCGGCGGGACGGAGTTCGCGGGCGTGGGGATCAAGCCGGACCTGCTCGTGGTCCCCACGGTGGACGACCTGCTCGCGGGGAACGACGCGGCGCTGGAGCGGGCGAGAGAGTACCTGCAGGGAGGGCGGTAGAGGTTACAACCTCTACCTCTCCAGGCTCTCCCTGAAGAACCCCACCACCGCTCTCCACGCGCTGTCTGCCACCTCCGGTTTGTCGCGGCTTCGCAAAAAGCCGTGCCCTACGCCGGGGTAGACCGTGTAGTGGTATTGCTTGTGGTAGGTCCGGACCGCGGCCTCCACGTCGGGGAGCCCGGCGTCGATGCGCGCGTCGTTCTCCGCGTAGACGCCGAGCCCGCGGGCCCGGATGCGAGCGATGGCCGTCGCGTCGGGACCGGGCCCGTAGCATACGACGAAGGCGCCCAGCGACGGATTGTTGGTGGCATAGCGAAAGCTCTGGCCGCCGCCCCAGCAGAACCCGATGACCCCAACGCGATCCGGGCGCACGGCCTTGAGGCGCTTCGCGTAGGCGACGGTGGCGTCGAGATCGCCGGTGATCGTATCCGCGTTGAGCCCGGCGATGAGCTTGCGAGCGGAATCGGGCGACGCGGGCGTGCCACCGCGCCGTGACAGCAGGTCGGGCGCGATGGCGATGAATCCGTCGCGCGCCAGCTGCTCCGTGGTTTGCCGGATGAAATCCGACATCCCGAAAATCTCATGGATCACGACCACCGCCGGCGCGCGATCCTTGCGCTCGGGATACGCGAGATAGGCCGTGAGCATATCGTGTCCCGACGGGATCTTCACGTACTCGGCGTGGATGTCTCCAGAGTGGAGGACGGTAGAGGGCGGCGGAGGTCGGTGGAGGACCATGAAGCCGAGCGCCAATGCCATCATGCTGGCCGTCACGTGCTTGATCATGCGAGTCCCCTCCCGTTCGCGTACACACCCGCCAGCGCCGATTCGCCGGGCGGCATCCGGTCGCGGCTCCGCACCGCCTCCGCTGCCGCCTGCTCCACTTCGGCCGCGACGGCGGTCTCGATCTCCTCGAGCCGCGCGGCGGCGACGCCGTCCTCTTTCAGGTACTCTTCGTACAGTCCAATCGGGTCCCGCTTACCCCAAGTCTTGAACAGCTCGTCCGGGAGCGTCTCGCGTGCCTCGCGTTCGTCGTGGGTCGCGTGCCCGCCCATCCGGAACGTCTCGGCGACGAGCAGGGCGGGTCCCTCGCCGCGGCGGCACCGGTCGGCCGCGAGCCGCGTCGCCGCAAACGCGTCCAGCACGTTGTTGCCGTCGAACACGGCACCCCGGATGCCGTAGCTCGCGGCCCACTCGGTGAAGTTGCCGGGCCGGTGATGCTGCTCGAGCCGCGTGCCCAGCGCCACCTGGTTGTTCTGGAGAATGAAGATCACGGGGAGCTTGCGCACCGCGGCGAAGTTGGTGCCCTCGTGGGCCGCGGCCGTGTTCGCCGCGCCGTCGCCGATCCAGGTGAGCGCGACGCGGCGCTGCCCGTTCATGCTGAGCGAGAGGCCGATGCCGGCGATCACGGGCACCATGTCGCCCACATGCGAAATCGGCTGGAGCACGCCGCGGTGCCACGCGCCCACGTGCAGGTCGCGCCCGCGCGATGGCGAGTCGTCGCTGCCGAGATAACCGCGCAGCATGTCCGCGACGGGGAGGCCCATTTCGCAGCAGGCCGCGGCGTTGCGGATCATCGGGGCCACGATGTCACCCTCGGGACCACGCTCGAGCGCGTGGACCGGCCCCACCGTCGTGGCCTCCTCGCCCGTGCCGAGCCACGCCTTGGAGATGACACCGGTGCGCACCCAGCGTTTGAGCTGGATGTCGTGCAGCCGAGCCCGCAACAGGCCGGCGTACAACGCCAGCTTGGCGGCGACGTCGAGGCGCGCCACCACGGCGCGCCGCTCGGCATCGCGCTCGAGCGCCTCGCGAAAGCCGCGCACCAGGGCGGGGACCGGCTTCCACTCGACGTACTCGGGCGGATCGAAGGCCGGAAAGCGCCTTATTGCAGCTTCTCCTTGATCTTCGACATGAAGCCGCCGGCGCGCGTGCTCACCAGCGCGTCGGCAAACTCGAGGGCGGTATCGTACCGGGCGTCGGGGTTCGACTCGAGGGCGCGGCCCAGCGCTTTCTCGAGCCCCTCCGTGAGCTCGGGCCGCAGCTGGCGCAGCTTGAGCGGCTGCCCCCGCAGTCGGGCGATCATCATCTCCTGTGCGTTGCGTCCCTGGAACGGGAGCTTCCCGGTGAACATCTCGAACGCCACGATGCCGAGCGCGTAGATGTCCGAGCGCGCGTCGAGCGGCTTGCCCCGGATCTGCTCCGGGCTCATGAACTCCGGCGTGCCGAGAATGATGCCGGTGGCCGTGAGCTTGGCGATCGCCGGGTCCGCGCGGCGCTCTTTCGCGAGCCCGAAATCCATGACCACCGCCCGGTCGACTGCGTCTTCGCTCACGAGCATGATGTTCTCGGGCTTCAAGTCACGGTGCACGATCTGCAGCTCGTGCGCGTGATGCAGCCCCGCGCACACCTGGCGCAGCACCTGGATCCCCGCGGCCACGTCCATCGGGCCGCCCCGTACCTCGCGGTCCGACAACAGCTCCCCTTTCAAGAAGGGCATCACCAGGTAGATCAGGCCGTCCTCCGACTCGCCCAGCCGCAGGATGCGACACACGTTGGGATGGTCGAGCCGCATCGCGAGTCCCGCCTCGCGCCGCAGCCGCTCCACCGAGCTCTTGTCGGTGGCGAGCTTGGGAGAGAGCACCTTGATCGCCACGTCGTGCGCGGTGGCCACCTCCCGCGCGAGGTACACGTACGACATGCCGCCCTCGCCGAGCTTCTTTTGCACCTGGTAGCGTCCGTCGAGCACCTGGCCGGAGAGCGACGCGGCGCGGTCCAGGCCGGGCTTGGCCTTGTTGGGCGTGCGCACCGCCGTGCCGCTGGAGCCGGAGGGTGGAGTCGCGGTCCCTGTAGACTTTTTCTG
>Ga0079220_10000447_pt1 | contig 10351 bp, 10 predicted proteins | sample GAAS100_FD_75071 | JGI IMG/M metagenome (GOLD analysis project Ga0079220, IMG submission 75071) | Agricultural soil microbial communities from Georgia to study Nitrogen management - GA AS100 | ecosystem: Environmental > Terrestrial > Soil > Agricultural land | place: USA: Georgia | collected... | reverse complement strand
TTCGTTGCGCCCGGCATCAATTCCGCTTGTGCTGGACCGAATGGCATTCTGTTCAGTTTACCGGGTCGGGTTTCACTTTTGAAGGCGAGGCCGGCGTCTTTTGAGTTCAGGCGCGCGAGTCAGCCCTTGGGATGCAAGCGAAATGCGGGAACCTGGCCGCCTCCGCTGGTGACATTGGCGAGGCCCGTGGAACTCAGGCGGGTGAGGAATCCGCACAGTTTTCCGCGGAAGAGATAGGGAGCAAAATCCACGAGCATGTCGCGGAACTCGACGGCGCCGCCGTTGAATATCTGCGGGAAGATTTCGCGGCGGATAGGAATGCGCTCCTGGACGATCCAGCAGCCGCGCTTTCCTGTTTTTCTGTCGCCGGAAATGGCCTTCTCGATGGATGCATCCCAATCACCTTCGCGGGTTTCCCAACCGAGGGTAACGCCGGAGCCGCCGTATTCGTCGCTTGGTTTCAGGACGAGGTTCCTGCGGTTCTTGCGGATGAACGCCAGAAGTTCGACCTGCTGTCCATAATGTGCGGTCGAGACGTCGGCCACCATGCGCGTCCACGGGACGTGAGTGCGAATCAACTCACGCTCGTCGAAGGAAAACATGGCCGCGTTTCGTTCGTCCGTCAGCACAGCGAAGAACGCCTTCACATGGGGAATTTTGCAACTGAAGTGGTTCGCCACGCAGACGGCGTTGGCGGCGTAGGCGTCGACCAGAGCTTTGCATTCCGCCGGGCGCGCCACAACCTCATTGATCAGCACGCGGCGGTAGACGAGGTCGATCTTCTTTCCGTTGGCATAGAGAGCACTGCCGTCGAAGACCAAGTCGCGGGGATCGGAAAGCTCGACGGGAACGCCCATCTTTAGGAAGCGCGATTTGAGGATTTCGAACTCGCTCCAGGTGGGGACTTCGGACCAGTCGACGATGGCCATTAGGGGGCGCTTGGAGGTTCCGCCCCAATCGAGGTAGCTGGCCACCAAGGCGTCCAGTAGGCGAGCGCTCAAGGGATAGCTGTGGACGGCGAAACTCTTTTCGAATTCCTTCATGACCGGCAGTTGTCGGAAGACTTCCGCGAGCGTTTCGGCATAGCCCGCGCCAGCAGGGGATTCGCCGTTGTATTCCGCGAATTTAAGGGAATCCGGGAGAAGAAAGGCATCGAGCCGCGAAGCGGTGCTGGCCGGACCGCGCCCCTTGTGCATGCGCACCAGGCGCTCTTCTTCCGGCCGGAGATGAAACTGCTCGAGCAACGCGGCGTCTTGCAGGGCCGCGGCGGCCACGCGTTCGCCAAACTCCGCCATCTTCTCCGCAACGTTGCGAACGTGCTGCTCCTCGGAAGCAGTCAGGAAAAACGGCCGCAGGAAGGGACAATGAACGCGGCTACCGAAGGTCAGGTTCTTCTCGCGCAGCTTGTCGTAGAACTCTTCCGTGAACGCGGGTGACTGGGCGAGTTGCTCCCTGAGCAGAGCATCCCAGTGTCCGGCGGGGTCGCTGCCGGGGGGCATCGGAGCCGCGACGGCATTCACGATTTCGCCGTTCCCGAGCCGCTCGCGGGTTGCGCCGTAGCGCGCACCTTGGCTGTTTGAGGCGCGGGTGCGGCGCCGGGAGCTCCCGCGAATCCGGTTGCAGATCCGATGCCCAGCATTTCTTCCCAACGCGGCCAGGGAGTCGAAGGCGTTCCCTTCAGGGCGCGGTCAATCACCAGGCGCGCCATGCGGTCGACCACCATGCCGAAGTAGAACTCGGTGATGCGATCGCGTTCGAAATCCGGGGCGGGATTCAGGAAGTCGATAGCGTAGGGGACATCATCCTTGATCGCGAATTCGATGGTGTTCATCTCGTATCCCAAGGCCTGGTTGATAGTTTGCGCATCCTTGACGATCCTGGTGCCAAGCGCCGGCGAGAGATAGTTGTGATCGACGTGATAGCGGCGCTCTTTGGGATCGTAGTGCACGGGCACGATATCCGTTTTTCCGAAGGTGAAGCAGCGCACGTACTTGTCGAAATCAATGAATTCCTGGAGGGTCATGCAGTACGGGGAGGTCTTGTCGAATGCGGCCAGCAATTCTTCCTTGTTGTTGACCTTATATACGTGCTTCCAGCCGCCGCCCGAAAACGGCTTGAGAATCGCGGGGCGGCCCACGTAATCCAGCAGCCCATCCCAGTCGAGCGGGTAGCTCAGGTTGTGCAGGGATTCGGAGGTGATGTCCACGTCGCCCGGGTAGCCCTTCTGGGGCAGGAGCACCGTTTTCGGAATGGCCACGCCGAGCCTGGCGGCCACGGAATAATTGAAGTACTTGTCGTCGGCCGTCCACCAGAACGGATTGTTGATGACGTATGTTCCCTGCAGCACCGCGTGCTTCAAGTAGCCGCGATAGTAATCGATCTCATGCGATATGCGATCGACGATGACGCGATACTCCGCGGGTTCGTTCATACGAGTGCCGCCGAGTTTCACGAATTCCGCGGCCACGCCGTCTTTCTTGCCGAGCTGATTCACCTGGGCGATGAAGGCCGGCGGAAAGCTGTATTCCCGGCCGCAAAGCAGACCCACTTTTTGCATGATGCGACTCCTGCAGAATTTCCGGCGCTTTCGAGTTTTCAATTCACAGCGTGGGCCGAAGACGGCCTCGGCTCGCTGACGCCTGCGCGCGTTTCGGCGACCAGGTGCCGGACCACGGCTTTCAAGTCTCCGGTCTGGCCAAACACGCGCAATTGCCGCTCGGCACTGGTTCCTTCGCGCAATATGGTGTGGACGTATTCGACCGCGCTGCGGCTTCCGAGGTCGTCCACGACGTCGTCGACGAGTTCGAGCAGTTCGGGAATGAGCTGGCGCATCGGCACTTCCTGCTCCTTCCCGAAATCGACGAGCTTGCCGTCAATCCCATATCGCGCTGCGCGCCACTTGTTTTCTTCAATGAGCGCGCGGCGGTAAATCCGCCAGCTCTGGTTGCTGGTGTACAGGCGGTGCAGCTTGACGACGATGGCCTGGGTGAGGGCGGCGATGGCCACGGCTTCTTCGATGCGCGTGGTGACGTCGCACATGCGAAACTCGAGAGTTCCGAAGGCCGGATGCGGCCGCACGTCCCACCAGATCTTCTTTCCGTTGTCGATGCAGTTCAGTTTGACCAGGAGGTTGACGAAATTTTCGTACTCGCTCCAGGATTCGAATTGGTCGGGCACGCCGGTGCGTGGGAAGCGGCGAAATACGGTTGTTCGGAATGATTTCAAGCCGGTGTTGCGGCCCATCCAGAAGGGAGAGCTGGTGGAAAGGGCGAGCAGGTGCGGGAGAAAATAACGGACCATGTTCATCATGTCGATGGTGGTCTGCTTGTCGGGCATAGCGACGTGGATGTGCATGCCGAAAATCAGCAAGGAGCGGGCCAGTTGCTGGAGTTCTTCGACGATGTTCTTGTAGCGCTCGCCTTCGGAAATCACCTGGTCGATCCAGCTTGAAAACGGATGGGTTCCCGCGGCCGCGACCTGCAGGCCGGCGCGTTCGGCGGCAGCCACCAGCTCACCGCGCGTGCGGTGCATTTCGATGCGCAATTCCGCAACGTTTTCGCAAATGCGCGTGCCGGTTTCCACGATCGATTGATGCATTTCATGCTTTACCTGGTCGAGGATGTCCGGCGAAGCCGCGGACACCAGCTGCATGACGTGGGAACGCAGTTCGCACGTGGCGGGATCAATGATCTGGAATTCTTCCTCGACGCCGATGGTAAATCGGTGAGCCATGGGATGGCCCTCCGGCCGGTCAGGCTTTCACTGAGGCTGCGCGGCTATCATACGCCGCAGCCTCCCAAATTACACGCGGCACGCGCGGCGCTGGCGGGCCGAACGGATCCAAAGTAGTTTCGACTCTTCACGGAAAGGGACGGGTCCGGAGGGAGCGATCCAGAATGGAGTGGGGACAATCTTTGCTTCCGAATTGTCCCGGAAACTTGCGAAGAACGTTGCCGAGACTAAGCCGCGCCCATAGCCCGCCGCTGCTGGAAGCATTCCCGGCAAAATACCGGGCGCCCCTGGGTCGGCCGGAACGGGACCGTGGTTTCTTTTCCGCACTGCGAGCACGTGGTTTTGGTTTCGGAGCGGACCGGGCTTGCGCCGCCTCCGCTGCTTTCCGCGCGTTTCGCCTTGCAGTTCTTGCAACGCTTGGGTTCGTTCTTGAACCCTTTGTCGGCGAAGAACATCTGTTCGCCGGCGGTGAAAACGAATTCGGCGCCGCACTCCGCACACTTCAGGACCTTATCGTGGTATTCCATGGACCGCTCCCTTACGCCCCGTTGGGTGCGCCAATCTTGCACGATAGGCCTGATTGTAGGGGGATAGTCCGGGAAACCGGGCTGGGTCCCTTGGGGCCTGCGGGCGCGAATCGGCTTTTCAAACCCAAACGTTCAACCTGACCGGGGCCTGAATCGCGGAGACGCGGCGCCGAGCCGCGGTACGAACGGGATTATTCCTGCTCGCGCCGCTGCTTCTTACGCAGTCGCTTCCGCGAAAGCGCTTCTTTGGCCCGGCGCTTCTCGCCGGGCTTCATGTAGAAGCTGTGCTTCTTGATTTCCTTGATGATGTCTTCCTGCTGCACCTTGCGCTTAAACCGGCGCAAAGCGTTCTCCAGCGATTCGCTTTCCTGGATGATGACTTCAGCCACTTTATTCTTCACCCCCAATCCGGTTTGGATTGGTTTTTTGTCCCGGCCGGCTGTACCGCCGCCGGCGCGATGTCCGGAATATTGTTGGACACCGCCCCAGGACATTATCGCATGTCGAACGCGGCACGGTCACATCCTCCGCGCTCCCAGCGCTTGAATCGCTGTACTATTCGAGAACACCTTAGAAGAGGTAGCTGGCACTCTTCTAATCAATCCCATCGTGCAAGTCAAGCAATCTTTCAAGGAGGAGCGTTTTTAGCCCCGGCTGCGGGCATTTGGCAGGGAGGTACTAATATACTATGTCAGTAAACACTTATATCGTACCTGGCCGCCTGAGTCTGCTCCGCGGCCGCCTTAGCCGGCCCTTGTGTTCTCCCCAATCCCTGCTGCTAGAATGTGCCCTGCCTGCCCGGCGACCTATGGCCGCGGCATGCTGCCTTTCATCCTCGCGCCCCGGGAGCTCCCCATGTCCGACATGCGCGATGCCATCGTCGTGCTGCTTGCAGGAGGCCAAGGCGAACGCCTCTGGCCGCTGACTCGTGACCGCGCCAAGCCCGCCGTGCCCTTCGGCGCCGTCTATCGCATCATCGATATCACTCTTTCCAACTGCATCAACTCGGATCTGCGGCGCGTTTTCGTCCTGACCCAATACAAGGCCCTCAGCCTCAACCGGCATATCCGTGCCGGCTGGTCTCTGCTGGCGGGTCTCGGCGAATACATCGAAGTGCTCACGCCGCAAATGCGCGTTTCCAAGGAGTGGTATCAGGGCACCGCCGACGCCGTGTATCAGAACATTTATTCCATCGGCAGCGAGCGTTCCAAGTACGTTTTCATTCTTTCCGGCGACCACATCTACAAAATGAACTACGCCAAGATGCTGCAGCAGCACCTGGATTCCGGCGCCGACGTGACTGTCGGCACCATTGAGCTTCCGTCGCAGCAAGCCGCGAAACAGTTTGGCGTCATCGAAGTGGATAAGAACTGGCGCATCGTGGGCTTCGAGGAAAAGCCGGCGCAGCCGAAGGAATCGCCTCACGCTCCGGGCCAGTGCAATGCCTCGATGGGCATCTACATCTTCAACACGCAGCTTTTGATTCCGATTCTTCTGGCGGATTCCGAAGACCCCAAATCCCACCACGACTTCGGCAAAGACATTCTGCCGCGCATCATCGCGAAGCACCGCGTTTTTGCCTACAACTTCGTTGACGAAAACAACAAAACGGTTCTTTATTGGCGCGACGTGGGCACTATCGACGCGTACTACGAAGCCAATATGGACCTCGTCGATGTTTCGCCGGTGTTCAACCTTTACGACCACGCCTGGCCGCTGCGCACCTGGCAGCACCAGTATCCGCCGGCGAAATTCGTTTTCGCCGATCCGGAACGCATGGGCGTGGCGGTGGATTCCATTGTGGCAGGCGGCTCGATTGTTTCCGGCGGCCGCGTTTCGCGCTCCGTGCTCGGCAACAATGTTCGCGTCAACAGCTACTGCGACGTTTCGGACAGCATCATCTACAACCACGTGAACATCGGCCGCCACTCGAAAATCCGTCGCGCCATCATCGACCGCCACGTCAGCCTGCCCGAGCACACCGAAATCGGCTACGACCTCGAAGCCGACCGCCGCCGCTTCCACGTTACTGAATCGGGCATCGTCGTGGTGGTCCGCCAGGAATCCCTGATTGAGGAGCCGGAAACCGCGTAGTAAAGTACGCTCCGCAAACCGCAAGGCATTCGCACGACCATCAGTTGCATTCGTCGCGCTCGCGCGACAGAAAACGGGGACCATATCCAATGAACAGGAAGTGCTACACCGCTGCGTTCGCCACTCTGCTGCTTGCCGCTGCCGCCGCGGCGCAGACGCCCACGAAGTGGAAGCCGCACGATATGAACCGCCCTGTGCCCGCGGTGGTCGATCCGGGCACGGCATCGACGCAGGAAACTCCGGGAAAGCCGCCTTCGGACGCGATCGTCCTTTTCGACGGCAAGGATCTTTCGCAATGGCAGATGAAAGATGGCAGCCCCGCGAAATGGAAAGTAGCCAACGGCTATATGGAGACGGTGCCGAAGGCCGGTTACATCTTCACGAAAAAATCTTTCGCCGATTACCAGCTTCACCTCGAGTTTGCCACCCCTACGCCCGCCGAAGGCTCGGGCCAGGATCGCGGCAACAGCGGCGTTTTCCTGATGGGCCTGTACGAAATTCAGGTGCTCGATTCCTACAACAATCGCACTTACGCGGACGGCCAGGCCGGCGCCGTTTACGGGCAGTATCCTCCTCTGGTGAATGCTTCGCGCAAGCCCGGCGAGTGGCAAACCTATGACATCGTGTTCCACCCGTCGCATTTCACGAGCGAAGGCAAGTTGGTGCGCCTCGGCCGCGTCACGGTGCTTCACAATGGAGTGCTTGTGCAGGACAACGTGGAAATTCAGGGCCCCACCGTCACCGGCGAGCCCGACAAGCCTCACGCCGACAAGCTCCCGCTCGGCCTACAAGACCACAATCATCCCGTGCGCTACCGCAACATCTGGCTCCGCGAAATCCCGGCTGTGGAGTAGCGCGCCTTTGTTCAGGGCGCAGCTTCCCAGGTTACGGCAGCCGCTGCTGCGCCCTCGCATTTGGGAAAATGCTTATCCCCGGGTGCGCTGAACTCACCAGGGTTTCAAGCCGGTGCTCTTTTGATTGTGTATGTGACGGCTCGGGTGTTTGCGATGGATCAATGCAAGAGAGCGATTCCTAACTCATCTTCGGCGAAAAATCCGTCAACTCCATGAAGGTCGAATCCACTTTCTCGACCAGCTTCCCGTTTTCTTCGGACTTCTTTTGTACGCTCTGCCACTCAGGATCATCGCGGAACGCTTTCCAGTTCGCCGTCGCGGCTTCGCGGCTCGGATGCTCCAGGATGTAAATCAGCGTTTTCCCTTTCAGCGGCTCGTCCGTAGGCAGCCAATACGCCACGTTCTTCATGCCGTGCTTCTCGAAAATCTGCATGGTGTGGTCGCGGAATCGCTTCAGCAGGTCGTCCAGCTTACCTTCGTAGGTGTGATACACCCGCAACTCATAAACAGGTGAAGCGCCTTCCGCGCGACCTGCCGCGCCCTTTGCCGACTCAAGAATTCCCGCCCACGCGGCCGCCGGCATCATCGCCGCCCCGGAAATCCCCTGCAATAGTGTTCGTCTTTTCATAGCTGCGCATTCTACCAAAGCTGACGGCGCTACCCCTAGCGGTGAATGCGCATCCGGATAACGTTGGGTTGGCGATCCCTTGGAAGGTAAGTCCGGTGGGCAGGGCGCGAGCCAGGCCGTGTTAGGCTAACCCGCATGCGGCCTCAGCCTCTCATTGCGGTAACCGACGTGGAAGCAAGCAGCCGGTGGTACCAGCGTTTGCTGGGCTGCCGGAGCAATCACGGCGGCGCCGAATATGAGCAGTTGGTCTGGAACAGCCAGATTGTCCTGCAGTTGCACCGGTTCGAAGTGGAGCATCATCACGGTTCCATCGGTGATCGGAACGACAAGCCGTACGGAAACGGCGTGCTGCTCTGGTTTGAGGTCGAAGACTTTGACGCGGTAATGCAGCGTGCCCAGGATCTGGGCGTGGAGATGGTGCTGCCCAAGCATCGAAACCCGCCGGACGGCGAGGGCGGGCCCAATCATTGGGAGTGCTGGATGCGCGACCCGGACGGCTACGTCGTCGTGGTTGCCAGCCCGTACGGAACGGCCGGCGGGACCTGGCGTCCCGGCAAGTAGGGCGACACTTTTCCGACAAGCCGGACGAATCGCTGTTTGCAGCCACGCCGCAGAGCCACGGTTCCGTTCGGCGCCGCCACTTCCTGTACAATCATGGGTTCCATTCTCTGAGGAGACGCGACAGAACATGTCCACAAAGATCAGCAAGATTCATGCGCGGCAGGTCATCGACTCGCGCGGAAATCCCACCGTCGAAGCCGACGTGGTCCTGGAGTCCGGCGCATTCGGACGCGCCGCCGTTCCTTCCGGCGCATCCACGGGCGAGCACGAAGCGCTCGAACTGCGCGACGGAGATAAGTCCAAGTACGTCGGCAAGGGCGTGCTGAAAGCCGTCGCCAACGTGAACGGTGAAATTGCCAAAGCCATGCTGGGCTTCGACGCCGGCGACCAGCGTGGGCTGGACCGCCAGATGATCCAGCTCGACGGCACATCCACGAAATCGCGCCTCGGCGCCAACGCCATTCTCGCCGTTTCCATGGCGGCCGCGCGGGCGGGCGCCGCGGCCATGAAGATGCCGCTCTACAAATACCTGGCGCAGTATTCCACCGACCGCTCCGCTAACCTGTTGCCCGTCCCGATGATGAATATCCTCAACGGCGGCGCGCACGCCGATAATTCCGTGGACTTCCAGGAATTCATGGCCATGCCCGTTGGCGCGCCGAGTTTTTCGGAGGCGCTGCGCTGGGGTGTCGAAGTGTTCCATGCGCTCAAATCCGCTTTGAAGAAGCACGGGTATTCGACGGCGGTGGGCGACGAGGGCGGTTTTGCGCCGAACTGCAAATCCAACGAAGAAGCCATCCAGATCGTGCTCGAAGCCATCTCCGCCGCGGGTTACAAGCCCGGCGAGCAAGTGGCCATTGCGCTCGATCCCGCCGCCAGCGAGTTCTACGACAAAGCCGGCGCCAAATACGTGTTCAAGAAATCCGATAAGTCCGCGCATTCTTCGGAAGAAATGGCGAAGTTCTGGACGGGTTGGGTGGAAAAATATCCGATTGTTTCGATCGAAGACGGAATGGCCGAAGACGACTGGGCAGGTTGGAAATCCCTCACGGAATCCGTCGGCGCGAAGACGTCCAAAAAGCGCATCCAGCTTGTCGGCGACGATCTTTTCGTTACCAATACCGAGCGGCTTTCGCGCGGCATCAACGAAGGCATCGCCAACGCGATTCTCATCAAGCTGAATCAGATCGGCACGGTAACGGAAACCATCGAAGCCGTCGAACTGGCGCGCAAGTCGGGCTACAACTCCATCATTTCGCACCGCTCCGGCGAAACCGAGGACACCTTCATCGCCGATCTCGCCGTCGGCACCGGCGCGGGACAAATCAAGACGGGCTCCGCTTCGCGCACCGACCGCATCGCCAAGTACAACCAACTTCTCCGCATCGAGGAAGAGCTCGGCTCCTCCGCCCGTTTTCCGGGCCGCAGTATTTTCTCGAAGTAGGCACGGGCTTTTGAAGATGCGCCCGGCGATGCCGTTTTCGGGAGTCTGTAGCGCGGCCGCACTTGCTATCGGCCTTTTCGCTTTTGCCGCGCGATGCCCGGCCCAAGAGTCGTTGACTGCTAATCAAGTGGTTGAGCGCATCAAATCGCATGTCGGCGTGGCCTGGAACAGCGAAACGGTAGACACGTTCAAGGCCGGCGATCCCGAGACGAAAGTCACGGGGATGGCCGTGACCATGATGGCTACGCTCGATGTTCTGCAACGAGCCGCCGCCGCGGGCGACAACTTCGTCATCACCCACGAACCGACTTTCTACAATCACCTCGATAAACCGGACGACCTCCCGGAAAAAGAAGCGGACCCGGTGCTTGCCGAAAAGCGCGCCTTCATTGAAAAGCATCATCTGGTCATCTGGCGCTTTCACGACCACTGGCACCGCCGCAGTCCTGACGGCATCGAAGCGGGAATGGTGCGTAAACTCGGCTGGGAGAAATTTCAGGATCCAAAGAAT
>Ga0079220_10000446_pt1 | contig 10363 bp, 6 predicted proteins | sample GAAS100_FD_75071 | JGI IMG/M metagenome (GOLD analysis project Ga0079220, IMG submission 75071) | Agricultural soil microbial communities from Georgia to study Nitrogen management - GA AS100 | ecosystem: Environmental > Terrestrial > Soil > Agricultural land | place: USA: Georgia | collected... | reverse complement strand
GCGTGACGCGTGTCGACCTCGTCGCTGGACGCGTGACCGAATCGATCGTCGTCGGCAGACATCCGACCGGCATCGTCTGGGACACGGCGCGCTCACGTCTTTTCGTGGCCGACGGCAATGATGACTCGGTGAGCGTCATCGATACGAAGACCAACCTCGCGATCGGCGCGATAGCCATTGCGCCCTTTATCGAGCGGCGCATCGGCGCGGCGCCGACGGCGGTCGCGATCTCACCCGATGGTCGCGCGCTGTACGTCGCTCTCGGCGGACTCAATGCGGTTGCGGTCTACGACGTTTCCGAGAATGAGCCGAGCCGGGCCACGCTCGCGGGTCTGATCCCCACGGCCTGGTATCCATCGAGCATCGACGTCAGTCGCGACGGCCGGTATCTGGCGGTGGGCGCGCTCTTCGGCGTCGGATCTGGCGAAGGACGCACCGGCGGGTCTCCCGGCAAGCGCGGCCGATATGTATTTGCTGAACGCGGGTCAGTCAGCGTCATCGAGATTCCGAACCGCACTCAGCTCGCCGCCTACACCACCGCGGTCGTGGCGAACGATCGGTTGCACCTCGCTTCGGGGCCAGTCGTGGACGCGCAGCGCGCCGCGGCTCGTCCACGTGCCGTGCCGGAGCTGCCCGGGGATTCGTCGCTCGTTAGGCACGTGGTCTACATCATCAAGGAGAACCGCACCTACGATCAGGTGCTGGGTGACTTGGGCCGGGGCGATGGCGACAGCTCGCTCGTGATCTTCGGACGCGACGTGACGCCGAACCAGCATGCCCTCGCCGAGCAGTTCGTGGTGCTCGACCGCATGTTCGCGAGCGGAGGCAACTCCGCCGACGGTCACAACTGGCTCACTCAGGCCAATGAGACGGAGTACGCGATGTGGCCCCTGTATCTCGGCCGCAGCTACCCGTCCGAGGGAACGGACCCGTTGGTGTACTCGTCAGGCGGCTTCCTCTGGGAGTCGGCGCTGGCAAAAGGGAGGACGGTGAGCGTATTCGGTGAGTACGCGCCATCGGCGTCGGACTCGATCCCGAGTGTGCGCGCATCGCTCATGGCGGACTATCGGGCAAACCAACAGCGCGGGAGCGGCTACTTCCGCGACCTTCTGCGCAAGCGCTATGACACTCGGTCCGATATCCCGTCGCTCGACAATCTGCTCGTGCGCGAGTATCCGGGGTGGACACAAGAGGTGCCCGATGTCGTGAAGGCCGAGGTCATCCTCGATCACCTGCGCGAGTGGGAAGCCAAGAAGGAGATGCCCGACCTGGTGATGGTGATCCTGCCGAGCGACCACACGGTGGGCGCGTCACCGGGATGGTGCACGCCGCGCGCGTGCGTCGCCGACAACGACGCCGCGTTGGGCAAGATCGTCGACGGGCTCACACACTCGTCGTTCTGGAAGGATATGGCGATCATGGTGATCGAGGACGACGCGCAGAATGGCGTCGATCACGTCGACGGGCATCGCACGACGGCGTTCGCGATCTCGCCGTTCGTGCGGCGTGGCTCGGTGGACCACACGTTCTATAATCAGCCGAGCATGGTGAAGACGATCGAGCTGATGCTCGGCCTTCCGGCGTTGAGCCTCTTCGATCTTGTCGCGACCGACATGCGGGCGAGCTTCATCAGCCCGGGGGAACAGCCGAACTATGCGCCTTTCACCGCGGTGTCACCGAAGCTCCAGCTCGACGAGACGAACGTGCGCGTCAGCGACATCCGCGGCCCCGACGCCACGGCGCGACGTCGCGCGGCGCTCGCGTCGATGCGCATGCGCTTCGACGGGCCGGACGAAGCGCCGTCCGACGCGCTCAACCGCATCCTCTGGCACGATGCGCGCGGCTGGCGCGTACCGTATCCGGCGGTGCGTCAGGCGCTGTTCTTCCCCATGTCGCGCGACATCGCCGACGACGATCGCGAGGAGGCACGGGAGCGCAAAGGGAAGCGGAACCGTTAGGGTTCGTTCTCTCGTTGGCCTTCTCGCGCTCGCGGCGCTCGCGCTGTCGCTTCCGCTCCGCGCACAAACCTTCAACGAGCGTGCTGCCTACGCGGTCATGATCCAGACGCCGCCGGGCGGACTGCCGCCGATACTGTCGAATGCAATGTTCGACCTCCCGATGCACGCGCCGGACATTGCCGTGCGACTCGGACGCATCTCGATGAACGGCCACGGCGTAACCATGTACGGCGCCACGCTCGGAATTCCGGTAGGTCGTCAGGCAACGATTGGCCTGACGACCGGCTATGAGAACTGTGGGCAGATCGGGCCGATTGGCTGCGAGGCGCATACCGTAGCTGGCGCGCGCATCGAGGGACGTCTGGCGAGCACTCCAATGGGAACCGGGACAGACGCGCGGTTTGCGATCGGATTGAATGGCGAGCTTGGAATCGCCCATCCAGGGAACGCTCCGATTGTCAGTCTCACAGGTGGTGTCCCGTTGGCGATCGTCGTGGGTGGTCCAGACCTCAAGATCGTGCCATTTCTCACGCCCGCGATTGTCTGGGCTCGCGATTATGATGGAGACTTTCCATCGAACGCCCGCTTGCTCCTCGGCGGCGGTTTCGCGCTCATGAACCCTGAGCACGCGATCAGCGCCAACTTTGGTTTTCAGAAAGTTGTCATCGAGGGCGGAGAGCTGATGTTCGGGGTCAACCTCGTGTTCGGGTTCCGGTAATCCTGTCATCCTGAGTCAGTGAAGGATCTAGTGTCCCTAGTTAGAGGCCAGCTCTTAACACGGGACAGTAGATCCTTCGTCGCTTTCGCTCCTCAGGATGATCCTTGGACTATCGATCCGCCGCCGTCGCTCGCTTCACGACCGTCACCTTCACCGTACTCGGATACTGTCGGGAGTGGTGCACGGAGTTATGCGCGACGAGCCCCTGCGTCTCGTCGTAGTTTTTTCCGCCGGTGTTCATGTTGCGATCGAAGCGGGGGAAGTTGCTGCTGGAGACCTCGATGCGGATGCGGTGGCCGGCGTCGAAATAGTTGCTCGTCGTCATCGGACTGAGCGTCACCTTGTACGTCTTTCCTGCCTCCATCCAGACCTGTTTGTCGTAGCCGTCGCGATAGCGGACGCGTTGGATCGTCTCGTCGAGGTTGTAGGCGCGGCCGTCAGGATAGACGTCGAGCAACTTCACGGTGAAATCCGTGTCCTTGCGATCCGATGACACGTACAGCGTAACCTCGATCGGACCGCTCACCTCCGTTGCTTCTTTGAGCGGTTCACTGGAGTAAACGAGGATATCTGGCCGTGCTTCCATCTTCCGTTGATCGAAGGCGCCGCCGGAAACCGCGTTGCCGGTGCAGCAGACGTTGCCGCCGTACGACGGCACGGGATTCATCGGATCGTACTCGAACCCATCGGGCTTGTCGGTCGCGGGCGGGTTCGTCGTTAGGTTGCCATCCCCGTCGAGCGTGTTCGCCTTTCCGCCGCTCGCGAGGTAGTACGTCAGCGTCTGGGCGCCGCGCGGCGGCCACGTGTCCGACGTCTGCCATTTGTTGAGCCCCATCGTGTAGTACCGCACCTTCGGGAGCGTGTCGAGCAGATGATTGTTCTCGCCCTTGAGGAACATGTCGAACCAGCCCCAGGTGAGTGCATCGTAATCGAGCCGCGCGTCGCCGACGCTTCGCTCACCGACGACGGTATTCTCCGTCGCGCGCTTGTAGGAGCAGTGGAGCGTCGGCGCGATGACCGCGTACTGCTGGTTCGCGATCTCCGGACGCGCCGTTTTTCGCACGTGATTGTACGTGGCGAGGTTCGGGCCCACCGAGACGTCGTACCACGACATGAACCAGAGTCCGGGCACGTTGATGCGCATGTCGTCGTGGAACAGCCCGCCGCGATACCACGCTGAATCGTTAGGCGTGCGCTTGACCATCGCTCCGCCGGTCGCGATCCCTGGCATGCTGTCGGCAAAAATGCCTTTCGGCCCGTCGACCGCCTTCAGGATGTCCATTTCCGGCAAGTGACGTAACGCCTGCGACCAGTCGACTGGCGGCGACTGTTGCGCGAGATCGAAGTACTTCGACTCGCGGACAAGGTCGGCCTGGGACGTCCCCGGCGGAAACATCGGCCGCACCTGATTCTGCTCGCCGTTCAGCCAGGCGATGAAGAGCATCTGCACCGCCCCGCCACGGTACCAGTTGCCCTGCTCGAAGTACGGAGCGACGCGTCCGACGCCCGCGCCAAATCCCTGCGGGATGATCGCGCCCAGTCCCGGCGGCGCCTGCGCGGCGACTGCCATCTGCCACTCGGCCGTCGACGAGCAGCCGATGAGGCCGACCTTTCCATTCGCCCATTGCTGCGACGACATCCATTTGATGGCGTCGTAGCCATCGGTGAGCGGGGGGCCGAGGATGTCATAGCTCCCCTCGGAGAAGAAGTGACCGCGCTCATTCATTTCGACGTATGCGTAGCCGCGTTTCACGGCGTCGAGCTCGGCGCCCATGTCACGCGGCGCCCCATTCCGCACGTCCCAGTAGTTGAAGTTGTAAGGCGTGCGCACGAAAACGATCGGAACGCGTCCGCTGGCGTTCTTCGGCCGATAGACGTCCGCTGCCATCCGCACGCCGTCGCGCATCGGGACCATGACCTTTCGGTCGATCACGGCGAGCGATTCGAGCTGTTTCTCCTTGTCCCAGCGTTGTTGAATGAGTTGAGGATCGGCCTGGCCTCGTCCCAGCGCTCGCGCGAGCGGGGCGACGATGACAAAAACAACGATTCCGACCGACCAGCGAAATGATGTCGACATCTTTTCTCCCTCCGGTGCGAACCGACCCAGCAGCGTCGGTAGTCGGCCGAACATGGCCTCAGATCGGCCGCGGCGAAAGTCGTCTGGAAATGGAATGGGGCTTTCGTACCTCAAAGGGTTCCTTCATTTCCGCTTCGCAGCCCGCTAGCCGTTTAGAGGTTTCAACCGGCACGTCCATTGCCCGCGCTCTCGGTCCGCCAGTCACCACGCGGGTGTCTAGAGCGCCATCAGCGCAGGAGCGAGCCATGAGTAAGCCAGATCAGAAGGGCCCACAGGGACACGCGGAAGGGGAGCACGGCGAGAAGACGCACTCGCGCTTTCAGAAACAACTGCACGATGCGCCGCGCGAGGAAGCGCTGGACGATCAGCTCGCGCGAGAGCAGAACGAGGCGTCGAAAGGACGGCGGCGGCTCGTCGAAGACCGGGAACAGCACGACGAGGCGGAGCGAAACAGCGAGCACCCGAAGAGCTGACCTGCCATGCCAACCGAACCGAAGAAAATACCGCAGCGTGACGACGCCGAGGCGCAACCGGAGAGCGGCTACCCGGACGGTCGTCTGACCACGAAGCCGAGCGATCCGCGAGATGGCGACGAGAAGCCGCGCCGCGACGATCGAACGGGAAGCGAATCGGAATTCGACAGTGGGAAACCGAAATCGTAGCTTCTCCGTTGGGTGTAAGAAGCGAAGAGAAGACGACCGGCAACGCCGACAATCCTTCTGCGGGATTGCTGTGTCTAACGGCCAAAGGCGTCGCGCTGCGTCAGGAGAGGCCGCGTGATCTCGACTAACAGTGTGGTTGGCCCAGCATTCGGCCTGAATGTCCACTCTTGTCGCGACGTGACACGTTTAGTGTCCTCGTAAGGCCACGTTCGAGACGAGCGCGCCGACGCGCTCGTGATGCCACATCGTGCGCGTTCGCACTCTGATTGTGAAGGACGCGAAGGATCATTCATGAAATGATTGCGTGTTGGCATCGGTTCTGCGGCGACTCATCGTCAGACTCCAGCGGTTGGTCAAAATGACTCGGATGCGCTCACTCCTCTTGGTAGGCGCCGCCGTCGTCGTATCCCTGCCGGCGCCGACACTCCTGTCGGCTCAGGGACCGATGATGTTCGAAGGCTATGCGGCGAGAAAACAGCAGTCGGTCGATCCGCTCTTCGGCGGACTCGGATTCACCGGCTACACTGGTATCTTCGGCCTCCGCTTGAGCGGTGCGCTGAACATCGGTCGCGGTGAGGGCACCGAGCAACCGACGAACTATCAGTACACTCAGTGCTCCAACGGGCTGCCCTGCCAGACGAAAACCATAAGCGGCAGCTACAAGAGCGACCCGGGACTGTACGTCGGTGGCTGGACCGCGGACGCCGACGTCCTCGTCGAGCCTTTCCGCTCCGTGCCGGTGATGAAGTCGCTGCTGCTTGGCTTCTCACCCTATGGGTTCTTTGGTATCGGCGGTTACGGCATCAAGCCACAGGGCGGCGCCGACACGTCCATTGCGACGCTGAACTACGGGCTCGGCGCGCACCACAACTTGCTCAGTTGGCTCGGCGTGGGCATCGAAGCGCGCTATCGCCGGCCGCTACACAGCGACTCGGCTCTCACGGTTGGCACGCCGCGCAATTGGGAATATCGGGTCGGCCTAACGGCAAGCTTCGGCGGCGGTCAGCCCTTCCACCGGCGGACGTACAAGCCCGAGCCGCCACGCCCGCAGATCGTCGAGCGCGTCTATATCGCCCCGGCGCCGGCACCAAGAAAGTACATCATCGAATCGAATAGTCTCGACTCGCGCTTCTCTTCGCGTCTGCTCTCCACGGCCGGCGCATATGTTGGTACGCGCTTCCGCAGCGGCGGCACGAGCCCGCACAGCGGATTCGACGGAGCAGGGTTCGTGAACTGGGTCTTCTGGCGAGAGGGAGTGCGTCTGCCACGGACGGCGCGTCGCATGGCCGACCTCGGCGACCCAGTGTCGACGCGCGCCGGTGCGCTGCGCCCGGGTGATCTGCTCTTCTTCGCCAACGACGGCTACAACATCAACCACGTAGCGATCTACGTGGGCGGCGACCGCTTCATACACTCGTCAGCAACGGGAAATGGTGTTCGGTACGATGTGCTGGGCGATGGTGACCGCGGTCGCTGGTTCGCGGGCCATCTCGTCCAGGCGCGCCGCGTCACCACTAACAGCCGCTCGTTCGACTCGTACTACGATGACGAGCCCGGATCCCCAGACCGCGCGCCGCGACCGAATAGATGGTAGGGTGCGTGGAGCGCTGAGCGCAGAGCGCGAATAAGGAAGCCCGGCATGCGAAGCATGCCGGGCTTTTTCCGATGCCACGCTCGGCGCACCGCGCCCTGCGCTCAGCGCACTATTCGGTCGCTGATCTGATCGGCCGCAGCGCGGGCATCGAAGGCGTCGCTATCGGTGAGGATGATGACCACCGCCTTGCGATCGGGGATGCGAACGAACGCATTTCGGCGGCCGTTGCTCGTACCGTAGGCGGTGTAGCGATTCACACCGCGGTAGCTGTCGGCCCGCCAACCAGCCGCGCGCAGCACCGGCTGCCTAACGTCTGACGAGCCATCTGTAGCCGGCAGGCTATCCGCGCCGAAGTCACGATTGTGCTCGAGGCCGAGCTCCCAACGATAGAGCTCATCGACATTCGATTGCAGCTGTCCATCGGCGCCGACGATGGTTTTGTGGGCGCCGATCGGCGTGAAGATTCGCCGGGTGACGATCTGCGTGAACGGCGTACCGCTCTGCTTCGTGAGCAGCTCGGCGAGCTGCTTACCGCTGTCGGGCCAGGGCGCGGGCATGGCGAGGTACTCCCGCACGGTCATGTTACTGATCGGCGCAACCGGTTGATCGAGCGACAGCTTTCCGTCGCGCGCGACGAGGAGCGCCGCGGTCGCCGCAAAGCTCGCCGAGAGTCCGCCAAGGGCAAAGTTCGGAACCGTCGTCGACGGCATGTACTTCGCCTGTGCCGGTACTCCGTACGATCGATCGACGAGCACTTTCCCGTCACGGGCTACGAGCACGCTCGCCGCGGTACCCGCTCCCGCCTTCGAGAATAGCGAATCGATGAACGCGCTCGTGAACGGCGCGTCATCGCTCGCGCGGTGCAGCACGCGCCGGGCGCCGAGGTCGTAACGGTCGCCGGGGTAGAGGGTGACGAACGGCTTTCCGGCGTCGTTAGGCCCGCTGCCGCCGTAGACGAATGCCTTGTTGCGTCCGATGATCTCGGCGGTGTCGCCGCGCACGAGCCACGCGGTCCCTTCGTCCTCCGAGATGCCGAGTAATTCGGGTCGCTTGGGCAAGAGCGAATCGGCAAGATCGGCGAGTCGCTCACGCGCGACGACGTGCTGGTCGATGGCGACGCCTCGCAGGAATCCAAATCCGACTTCGTAGCCCGGTGCCATGATGATCGTGTTCCCTTCACGCGCCCCACGGAGCAAGTAGCTCGCGAGAATCGACGCTCCTGCTGAGGATCCGCCGACTACGCCGCCGCGCGCGAGCACGTCGTGAAACGCTTTCTCCGTTTTCGTGCCACCGTACGAGTCGACGAGATGCCACTGCCGACCGCCCTCGAACCAGACGCCACCGGCGTGTGCGATCACCGCGGCGAAGCTGTCGCTGTCCGCAAGTTTCTTGTCGATCGTGTGGAGGACGACGATATGTTTGGCGCCCGCCGCCTTGAGCGATCGTGTCCCTTGCCAGTCGGCGGGATAGACGCTGTCACCGCCCGCGGTCGGGACGTCGATGATCAGGGCGTCGGGACCGCCAGCAAGTTCGATGAACTTGCCGAGCACTTCCGGGCCTAACGAGCCACCCCCCACCACGAGGACGGTTCCGCGCGGTGGTCCGACTTTCGTAGATTGCGCTCGCGTCGGTGCGGTTGCCATTGCGAGCGCGGTGCAGGCCACAAAATAGGAAGAAAACTTCATAGTCGTGTTTTGTCCGTGTTGGTCCGTGCTGAAGCTCTTATCGGCTCGGTGAAACTCACATCGGGGATCGCCCTCGTCATCTCTCTCGTCATCACATAGAAATCTGGATCGACTTCGCGCGTTCCCGCACGCCGCGCCCCGGAGACGCGCGTCGTGCGCCAGATCTCGCTCGGTCGCAGCCACTGCCTAACGCCGCCGATCGTGACGCGGATCGGCATCACGAAGCCGGGGACGACGTTCGTCCACCGATAGCGGACGATCGAGTCGGCGAGGACGTACTCGAGAGTCGGAATCTGCGTCGTCATGAGGTACTGCGAGAACACCGGGTTGAAGTCGATGCCGGCGCGTCGATTGATGTACGCGCGAACCTCGGCGCCCGTTACGGTCTTGTGATAGAACGTACTGTTGAGGCCGCGCAGGATCTCCCGCCACTTGGCGTCGTCGTTGACGATCTGTCGCATCATGTGGAGCATGCTGCCGGTCTTGTAGTAGACGTCGCCCGATCCCTCCTGCTCCACCCCAAAGGGGGCAATGATCGGGCGATCATTTCTGATATTGCGCCGGCTGCCGATGATGTACTGCGCTCCAGCTTCCTTCCCCGACTGGCACTCCGTGTAGAGGCCCTCTGAGTAATTCGTGAATCCCTCCTGCACCCACATGTCCGCGGGATCCTGCGCGGTGATGTTGTTACCGAACCACTCGTGTCCGCTCTCGTGCACGATGATGAAATCCCACTTCAACCCCAACCCTGTCGCCGAGAGATCGCGACCCGCGTAGCCATTCTTATAATGATTGCCGTAGGCAACCGCGCTCTGGTGCTCCATGCCGAGGTGAGGCGTCTCCACGAGCTTGTAACCGTCCGCGTACCACGGAAACGGCCCGAACCAATGCTCGAAGCAGGCGAGCATCGGCTTCACCTGCTCGAACTGCTTGCGCGCCGTATCGGCGTGATACGCCAATGGCCAGAAATCGAGGGTGAGCACCCCACGCTCGCCCTTGAACGTGTCCGAAAAGTGTGCGTATTGGCCCGCGTTCACGGCAACGTCGTAGTTGTTGATCGGACTGGAGACGAACCACTCGTAAGTCGTCGTTCCGTCGGCGTTTTTTGTCGTGCCGCGCAGTCGACCATTCGAGACATCCACGATCGTGCTCGGAACGGTGATGGCGATGCGCTGGCTGTCCGGTTCGTCCGCGCGGTAGTCCTTGTTCGGCCACCAGACGCTCGCCCCCACACCTTCGTTCGCGGTCGCGATCCACGACCGGCCGAGGCTGTCCTTCGTCCACACGAAGCCGCCGTCCCACGGCGCACGGCGAGCGACGCGTGGCTTCCCGTGGTAGTAAACGCTAATCGTATCGTAGGACCCCACCCGTGGGCTGTCGACCGGTGTAACGAAAACCGCGTCGCCATCGCGGCGGTAGGTCAGCGTCCGCTGCCCCTGGACGATGCTGTCGACGTAGAGCGGCAGCCGCAGATCGATCTGCATCTCCGCGGATGGCGCGAGCACGCGAAAGACGATCGCATTGTAGCCGCGGATCGTGCTGTCAACCGGATCGACGCGGACGTGCAGATCGTAGAAGCTGGCATCCCACCACGCGCGCCCGGGACCATTGCTCCCGCGCAACGAGTCGGCGTGCGTGAACGCAGTAGCGTCCTGGGCGCCGGCGGCGC
>Ga0079220_10000445_pt1 | contig 10364 bp, 12 predicted proteins | sample GAAS100_FD_75071 | JGI IMG/M metagenome (GOLD analysis project Ga0079220, IMG submission 75071) | Agricultural soil microbial communities from Georgia to study Nitrogen management - GA AS100 | ecosystem: Environmental > Terrestrial > Soil > Agricultural land | place: USA: Georgia | collected... | reverse complement strand
TGGCCAGCAGAGCCCTTTAATACGCTGCAGTGCACGAGGTCGTCAACCGTGGAGAAACTCGGATGCTTCGACGGCAAGACATTCTCGGGTCTAAGTATCGGCCATTGCTCGTCTGTTGGAGTGCCAGCTTCTGCGTCGACAAGCGTGCGCTGGGGCTTGGCTGGACTTGCTGAATTCACAATCTGCGCAAAAGGTGGGCTGGGGAGCGGCTTGTCGCAACTAAGTAGAGGAGAATTCTTTCGATAGACCTGCTTCATCAGCTGAGTCGACTCGATGCTCATCACTGCAACTTACTGCACTCAATGGAACCGTGGTAGCAGGCGATCTGAGCCCGCCTCGATCTCGTGGTAAGCTTGAGTGCGGCTTCACAGGCTTGCTGCCGTAAGTGTAGCTCTTTGAACACGCGCTCTGTGTCGGCGTCGACTTGCGTGGAAGTTTGGAGGTAGGCGCGTGCAACATGTTGTTATTGGGAGTGGTAGATGTGGCTGTATAGCAGGGCGACCCAGTCGTACTCACAGAGAAGGGGCTGCGGCAATCTGCACTGCCAGATCGCTGAGACCTGGGCGGATTGGGGATCTTCGAGCCCGCTTTGGTGGGCTTAAAGCCAGGTTGTCGCGGGTTTGCATCGACGTCGACAAGCGGTGCCAACATCGTGAAGCTCGCTTGCCAAACAAGTTCGGTGAAATAAAGTAGGCGTCCCAGGACGGTGTGGGAGGATCAAGGAATCGCCGGCACACTGCTGTTTGTGTTTGTTGACAACGCGAGGTGGGGCAGCGCATCCACACGTATGACACTTACAGTGAAGGTGAAAGCCAGGGTCCGGTGTTTTCATCGAAATCAAACAACACCGGAAGGACTAGTATTAGGACTGTCATTGCGTGTACTGCCGACAGTGGTGTTCTCGAGCTGTAGGTTGAGTAAATTCATGACCGTTATTTGGGCAGCCATACGATCATAGGTGCGAAGCAGGAGCCATTCAAAGCTCCTGCGCTTGCAAGATCCTAGGTTCCATACTAAGCCTATGTCGCCATTTGGGTTGCGTTGTCAATTCGTTCTTCAAAGGCATGCTCATACAAGGCTTGCGTGTGTACACAGCCTCCAGGAAATCGGGAACATGTTCGTTAGGGACCGCCACAACAGGTATTAAACACGCGATCCCGATGGCAAAAAACATACACTGACCGTCTCTCTTTCACTGCGAGCGCTATAACGAGCAGTAGCAAATGAACCCACACAACTATGTTCAATCGGACATGGTCATGTGCACTGCAATGCATATAAGGCCCTTGGTCAGACAGGCTGGCATCAGCAATTATGTCCATAGATGAACTTACCCACGACGATAATAATCTATATCTACATGTCAGAACTTACTCACGACGTTAATAACCCATATCTACATGTCACACATGTCTAAGGCAAGCACGAAAGAAGGAAATATTGCGCGTCACTAAACATACGGGACAAGAGTATTCGACAAACGCCAATAAAGGGAGTTGTTGTGCCTGGTCACAGCGAAAGCAATGACGTGAAGTTCGAGGAAGGAGCTCGGGCCGCAACTTCCGGCCACTCAACACGTCGTCGAGCTAGACAACGATCACCACAACGCGCAATTGGTGTCGACAGATTTGGGGATCATGGCGCCGAAGACATACAAGGAGATGAAGGAGGCGTGGGTGACGGGTCATACCGGAAGTTCTGTGGCTGATGTGAACAGCATTTCCCTCGCAATGCCTGTAACGTACACATTCTAAAACTTGCTGGAGAGGACGTGACTGACGATGCCCTAGTTGAGCATCCTGCTATGGTCTGTAATACAACAACGACTTCGATTGTTCATTCCGTATACGCCTGCAGCCTGCCTCGTCGACTTTCTCCTCAATTGTGCTGCAACGCTCTGCGCCACGACCGTTTACTCCTCTTCGCCCTGGGTCTTGAACTTCCTGTTGCTGCTACCAGCAATCGGTCTTCTCGTCCTCGAACAACCAGTGGCAGCCAAGCGAGACGCACCACGGATGCCAAAGAAGGACAGGTCGGGGGAGATTAGGGTTGATGCTCTGCCGGTGAAGCCCTTCATAACGCATTATAGGGGCGCCATGATGGTCATGACCTGTATCGCTATCTTGGCCGTGGATTTCCCTGTCTTCCCACGACGCTTCGCCAAAGTCGAGAATTGGGGTACATCGTTGATGGACATGGGCGTAGGGTCATTCGTCTTCACGGCTGGTGTGGTGGCTGCTCGATCAGCATTGAAAGTTGACTCTGGCAGGAGACCTCCGCTGTCAGAACGATTGACCACATCTTTCAGGCATGCCATACCGCTACTGGCGCTAGGCACGATCCGATTCATCTCGGTGAAGGGGTTGGATTATGCCGAACATGTCACAGAGTATGGAGTTCACTGGAACTTCTTCTTCACCCTCGGCTTTCTTCCTCCTTTCGCTGCTTTGCTGCAGAGTGTTTTTGACCTGGTGCCTTCATACACAATTCTCTCCTGCGTACTTGCAGGCCTGTATGAGCTGGCCCTAGACAAGACCTCACTTGGAGCTTTCATTCTAGTTGCCCCGCGAACAGATCTGCTATCCAAGAACCGTGAAGGAATCTTCTCGTTCATTGGCTATCTAGCCATATTTCTCGCTGGACAATCCCTTGGCTCATCCGCCCTTACTAGACAGCAGCCACTACCCAAAAATGCCTCGGCTATGACCAAAGTACGACAAACGACACTCGGACGACTGGCCATGATGTCCGCCATGTGGACATTTCTCTTCTACTTCTCGACCAGCTACTATGGTCTCAGACTTTCTGTGTCGCGGCGGCTCGCGAACCTTCCGTATTTCCTGTGGGTGTCGTCCTTCAACAGCTACCAGATCACGATTGTATGCGCTGTCGAGGCCGTTCTCTTTCCGAACATCTACAAGGCTTCCAGTAAAGAAGAAGAAGCTCAAAGGACTAGGGACGCCACAAGCACCGTCTTGTTTGCATTCAATCGCAACGGTCTTGCGGTATTCTTAGTTGCCAACCTACTCACAGGCCTGATTAATATGACAATGCCAACGCTGCACATGGATGTTTTGCAATCTATGGCCGTGCTGGTCTTGTATATAGCTATTGTTGCTGGTCTTGCTATTGGTTTGGATAAGTACGACATTTCTATAAAGTTATGAAAATGGAAGGACCCTACTCCGAATGGATAATATAGGTTGAGTACTTTTGTACGGTACATTGGCCTCTCGTCCTAGTGGACTCTTCTACTGCAATCCACCTCATTGGTATAGGCTGGATTGCCGCCTTCGAAAGGCGGCATCACAGTCTATGAAGAGACTCAATCTGCTGAGAGCGTCCTGAACGACTGTCTTTATCTGCCAGCGCGACGATTCGGCATATGCCGCTTGAGCACTCAGCAAACAAGTCTACTGCTGACCTACGAGACGATCTTCCAAGGAGCAAATAAGATCAAACATGCATCGCTCAATTTGCTCTCACTGTGCAAGTCTATCTCCACTAAGGACGTATGATTCAACTTCGAAACTTCTGTGACAGGACATCAGATGTTGAGGATTGTGCTTGCATCTGCTCCAACTCAGATCCTCTGCTTACTGTCCTCTCACGAGTAGGTATGCACAGCTGAGACGGAGTAATCGCACGTGATGGCGCGATTTGGTTGTCTCCCCGGGTCGCGCTTTCCATCAGCCACGCGTCACCAACAACCAAACTTCTAACCCCGCAAAACGCTTTTTCACGTAGACACGCGCGCACACCACACTCAATGCCGCTGTGCACTCCGGAATGTCGACGCCGCAAGCCAAACGCCGTAGGCTGAATGACGCTACTAATACATTGAAGAAGCCGTTCAAGTCGCCCTTCCGCACACCATTGAGGCCTAACATTGGTTCTGACCCGCCATCATCTGATCCTCCCGATCAAAGCACACCCGCACGATATGCGGCAGCCACAAACCAATCCGCGACAACTTATGCAGTCACAAGCGCGCCCGTGCAACCGAAAGCAACCACCGCAGAGCCTCCGCTCTCACAACCACGCTTTGTCAAGCCACTTGCCTCACGCCCGAATGGCTCTGCACCATCTCGATCTACGCCAGGGGAAAGAACGTCGAAGCCATCTCTCACACGGGAGTTGATGCAGCTGCGAAACGAAATCCAGATCCTGACACAAGCACACGCCCTCGCTACTTCGACAAAAGACGAAGGTTTACAAGTCCTGATCGACAGGTGGCGGACCGCAAGCCGCGCTGCAGCCGAAGAGCTCTTTGGCAGTACACGGGACCGCGTGAACAGGATGGGCGGCGTGGGTGCCTGGAAAGAACGCGAGAAGGAAGCAAAGGAGCGTACAATGAAGTGGGACCTCGAAGAGAAGCAGGCTGAGAGGGACAGGATGGAAGAGGCTAGAGAAAATAATGAGATTGGGGATGAAGCATACGACAGGTATGCTGAGATAGCAGAGGAACAGGGCAACTGTGGTGAGGAAGATGGCACCATGAAGGCCGCCGACGATGATGTAAGTAGATGCATTCGTGTCACAGTCGCTCCGTGCTGATCTGGGTAGTCTTTCATGATGGATATGATGCTTGAAACGCTGAACATTGATCTGAAGCTGATCGGCTACAACAAAGAGGCCCAGCGCTGGGACGGATGAGGCGAGACTATGAGTACCTCGCTTTCCAACACAGCGACGTGCAGACGAGTCTAGCGTTCTGCCAACGTCCTTCCAACGACTCGTACTCCATGCGTTGGAAGCGGACAATGCACCGCAAGGCTGCGATATTCAGGCCTCCAGTTTCGAACACGAAAGGTCTCAACTGAGTCATCCAGTATATTTAATAGCCGATATATCGTTAGCATTACGCAATGCTACAAAATTCAACATAGTGACGTCATCGTCCCGGTGGGTCCTTATGCAGGCGACAATATGGTAGGAACGCTACCGAGAGAAGTCACGAATGCTCCACTCGATAGCGAGTTTAACATGAAGAGATGGCTTATCTCCTAACACCACTTTAAGCATTAGAAATCAACAGTATAGAAACGAGAAAGCGCTGTTCAAGCACCTTGTTGCCACATCACCTCGATTATTCACTATTATACCTCCATTCAAAGACTTCAATGTCTCTCAAAAACCAGAACATCGTCATCACAGGTGCTTCCATGGGCATCGGCGCCACAATCGCTAAACGTCTTGCTTCGGAGTCCGCCAACCTGATCCTATTTGCGCGCTCAGAAGATAGATTGAAGGACGTCGCCCAAGAATGCTTGGAAGCTCAACCTGGCATCAAAGTCCACACTGCAACCGTGGATATCAGTAATCATGAGTCCCTAAGGAAAGCGGTATCAAGCGCAGTAAATGAGCTGGGCCCCATTGATGTCCTCATCAACAATGCTGGCCTGGCTGTCGGTGCGCCTAACACATTTCCGGACCTGACTATCGACCAGATCAACACCATGAGCGGCACCAACATCAATGGATTCATGTATGCAACGTATACAGCTCTTAATGAGGGCAAGATGAAGGATAGGAACAAGGGCACGATACTCAATATTACCAGCACGACAGGGCTGGAGGTCCCTCCTTTCCCTGGCGAGGCAGTGTACCACGCCAGCAAGGCATTTCAGGAGGCATTTAGCAATGTTCTCAGGACTGAGCTAGTAGGCACGGATATTAAGGTGTTGGCATTGAGGCCAGGCGTTACAGCAACAAACTTTCACGAGCTGCGGTACGTTGCATCCAACAACCTTCCCGACATCTACATCAACTGACGACTCCCTAGTGTCGGCTACGACAAAGGTCAGTACGATACCTTTATGGAGGGCTTTGAACCACTCATCTCAGAGGATATTGCGGAGGGGGCAGTATTTATGCTGAACCAAAAGGAGAGGGTTAGCGTCAAGGCTTTGGATATTGTGCCTACCGCACAGAGGAGTTTGCAGGTCATTGATAAGAATTGGAACCAGAGGGGTAAAGACAGGAAGAAGACACAGATGTAGAAAACCTTTGAGTGACTGAAACCTTGCGAAGTTCAAGGAGAGAGTCATGAGACATGTGTGCAGATGACGATGTTAATCATGGCAGTCTTGCCAGTACTCAGCCTCGTTCGGTCGTTTTCATTGTTCTGCAATAGGTGGAATATTCTTGAACCAGTACGGCAACCATGCGCATCGCCCATTATGTTCGTGCACCCCGACAATGTGAGATCCCTGTGCATATCCCTCGTTGTTTGTTGGGGTCCGTCGAGTCCCTGTGCCGCGGAAGGCGATCAGAGAATGGCCTCGAAGCGTGGCGGTGCAAATGTGGCGTATGCGACATAGACCAATATGATTCGTCACAGCTACGGATCGTCGTGTTGACGTATGCACTGCTCCAAGCAAACAGGCCCGCAAGCCTGCAACATAATGAATGCTTGGCTTGAGCTCCTTTCAGGACCACACAACGGTAGCTGCGAACCGACACAGCCCCCATATTAGCCACCTGGACCTTCTTGCCTGTATATGATCTTCTATACTCGCTTCTACATTGCTCGCACCACCCCTCTTCCTCAGATACTCATTACGAAAGGTCAGACACAATGAGCGGTCACGGCGACCCGAGACTTCTCTACACGATTGGAGGCATTAAAGCCTACCATATCCAGCAGGGAGAGGAGACGTCCCTCACGCCTTCAGGGCCGCAGACGCTCTCTCTGCTCATGGTCCCTACCAACTCGCCCTTCGCCGACCTTAGCAGCACACGACCTCAGAGCGAAGCGCCCGAGGAAGACTTCTACCTGCACCTAAACCTACCGCCCGAGCTCGACCTCCCTCTCCCTGCCACGACGCAGATCTACCACCAGCCACCGCACAGCTATCTCATCCCGCGATGGGACTTGGGCCCAGAGAGCGGGGCGTTCACCAGAATCGAGTTCCCGGCGATAGGCAAGGGGCACGGAGCAGTTACACAGGAGGACATAGACACATTTGAGACTATTCTGGCACAATGCACTGCTTTCCTTGAGCGTGCGCAGAACCCCTACCCATCTGAGAAGGGCGGCCACAAGGCCTATAACCCTCAGGACTATGCACCTGGCCAAGGCTACGCCGGCGCCGGCGCCAGTGCAGCAGGCTCTAGCAAGCAGCAGCAACATGGCGAGATCGTCTTGATAGACGAGGAGAACGGCAGCGTAGTTGGAGAATTGGCTGAAGGCGCTCAAATCGTTGAGGACCCCAGACTACAGGCTGGGTCGAAGAGTAAGTTACAGCCCTAGTTCTTGCAAGTCATTTTCTCACCACTAATGCAGAGACAGACCCCGTTGAGATTGTCGTATCCCCTGACGGCAAGCGTATCGATGTCAAGCCTCTCTCCGAAGATTACCTCGCTATGGCCCGCCATCCCGCATACAAGAACTCGACACTGGTTCAGAATTCGGCTGCTGCGTCACGCTTGATTGTCACTGGTTCCAGCTACTTGAGCAACATGCTGGTTTCTGGTGCAGAAGGTTTCATTAACAAGACCAAGCCGAACGAGCAGCCCATGGTTTTCCAGCCTGCAACACACGATCGCGTCCGCAAGATCAACACAATGACAACGGGCGTCGCTGGCTTCTCGGCTAAGACCGTTGGCACGATAGGAAAACATGCACAAAACTTCGCTGCTGGTCTTGCCGGCCACAAGAACTCTCAGCACAAGAGCTTGAATGCGGATGGCACACACAACGAGAACTACAAGCCTGGCCTTCTCAACAAGACTTTGATTGCATGGTCGACTATTGGTGATGGCCTGGCACAGTCGGGCAAACAGATACTTACTTCGGGTGGTGCTGCAGCGAGTGCTGCCGTCGGTCACAAGTGGGGTGCAGAAGCTGGAAGTTTGACCGGCGACCTCGCTGGAGGAGTCAAGAATGTCGGTCTTGTTTACATCGACGTCACGGGTGTGACACGTCGCGGCATTATCAAGAGTGTCGCCAAGGGTATGGTTGTCGGCAAGGTCAAAAACAAGAAGGGCCAGGAACAGACCATCATGGTCGGCGGCGGTGACGGCGGCACCATCTCGCCAGCCACAGCTGCTAAGCTGGACCCTATGAACAACGCTAGCAACACCGGTCTGCCGCCTAACATGTCGAGCAACAGCCCTGCAGGTCAGGTCAGCTTTGGCAACCAAGCCCCACCCAGCTACAGAACTGGTGTTGGCGAGAGCCTCGAGGGACAGCCTGCTTACCAGGGGTACCCGACTGAGAAAAGGTGAAGGGACTTTGCGTAGGATATGATGGCTTTGTATAAGAGGGTTTCCATGAGGTACGACGTTATGATCCATAGTTCAAATAAGTCGCAGCAAGCAGTGGCATAGGTTCGGCAAGTACCCGAGTGTTGATCATGTCTGTTCACTGCTTGGCTTGTCATTATATAGCCCTTTCAATCCAAGCTCCGTTGTGTCTGAATCACTTCGCGCTCGTCTTCTCAAATTAACCTCAGTCATCCTCCTCAATGTTTGTATCTTGCCGGTAGTCCTTCTGTAATCAATCCCAACCATTTGCTCTATTTTCAAATCGTCATCGTAAGTAATGGCCCTCCTCTCCTAATTTGCCTTCACCATCCTCCCTAGCCAATGGCCCGCGACAACAACCTCGTTGATGCGGTAAGCACCACCCTCCAAGGCGAAACATCCACACAAACAGTAGGTGAATCATGATGAAGTTACAGCATCGAAAGGACTCGGGCAGCCTCGGGGTCTCGCAACACGTGCCCACTGGAGGTTTTGGGCTCTTGCCTATTATTGCGCAGTCAAAGGATTGGTGGACGGGTACGTACTCTTTTCACTGCGCTGCGTGATTTCTTCGCATTCTTGATATGAGCTATAGCTATGTCCGGGGCGCTGTTGCGTCTGGCATGGACTTCAGACAAATGTTTGCCTTAGTTGGCGGTTTTCCAGCATGTAACATGTTGGACCACTCAATATTTGAAGATAGCGATCCTCACAGTCAGAAGGAACGCGGCCAAGATGTTCAATTCGTTTCTCTATGTAACATGTTGTCAGGAAGAAATGGCTGGTTATGTGAAAAACTGATAACGATGTCACTGGATGTTCGTGTTAAGCATACCAGCACGGACTTTGAGGCCGTGTCAAGGTTTCATAAGATCACGAACAGTCTGAGTGATCTGTCTTGACAAGGGCAAGTTTGAGCAGCTATAAGATGTGATTTTTAGACATTTGCAATACTGATGGTCCATATTTTCAGCAGCGAAGAAGATGCCAGGGTTTCACGCGACCGTCGTCGATGAGGTCTACGCTGCAACGTGTGGACTAAATTGATAGCGGCCAATATGCTCTCCAGGTCATTCTGTCATTGAAGAATAGCATTGGAGTACCAAATACTTGACTATTCATCAAAGTCGGTACTATTTCTCCTAGCCTGTGAGTTTTGATACAACTGTGCCATTAATGAGCCGGAGATTAATGTAGCTATTGTCCTTGATCGCTGTGATTTGGTCGTCGTGAGAATCACCGCACTATCAAACATTACGTACGCAAGTAAACTCACCAGCCAACCTAAGTCCGCAAGAAAGGGCTAGAGAGTGTGAGAACAGGTATTGGAATCCTCTCCGTTGCACAATGCTCACAAAGTACAGAACGCCGTGGAGGACGATGTCCTCATGTCGCCGTTATCGTGGTGCATCTGAATACTCCAAAGTACCTCACGTGATTCATCGTTTATCCCATTTTACTTTATGGCCAACACATAGAAAAGGATGTCATGTGCAGTACTTCCGACATTGTCGGAGCGCCACGTGCGGGAAGCGCTTCCAGTGCTCGCCACCACGGCAACGAGATCGACAAAGCAGTCCATGATGATCTGCATGCGGCTCGAAAAAGTTAATCTGGCGTAAGTCCAGTACAACGATACACAGCATATAGCGCATAATAAGCCTTTTATAATAGTTTTCGTGTCCTTTTCTGTGCAGTGCATATGCATACCTTGTAGAACTGAATGCCAGAAGTTCAGAAGGTTCGGCTTACACTTTTCCTCTCGATGTGAGATCGTCATGGAATGCAGAAACATTGTGGGCCACTTTTGAAATCGATGGATAGTTATGCAAGCCAGGAGGACCTGTCAATATCATATTAGTGAAATTGAAGTATCGTAAGTATATTGGCTCGCTATCTAAGCCTTTCAAACAGAAGCCTGTGATGTTGCCGTCCCCCTGTACTCTCACGCTGTATTCCTCTCTGCACTGTTGTGTTAGCGACCATTGATTTCCTCGAGACCAGTACATCAATAGGAAGGGCTGAGTATGAGAGTCACTGCTCTGCGGCGGTGAATCGCAATCTGCATTCTTTTCTGGCATGGACCTGAATGTGACGCAACTCGCGCTTGTGCT
>Ga0079220_10000444_pt1 | contig 10366 bp, 3 predicted proteins | sample GAAS100_FD_75071 | JGI IMG/M metagenome (GOLD analysis project Ga0079220, IMG submission 75071) | Agricultural soil microbial communities from Georgia to study Nitrogen management - GA AS100 | ecosystem: Environmental > Terrestrial > Soil > Agricultural land | place: USA: Georgia | collected... | reverse complement strand
GCTGCTGGCCGTGAGTCTCACGGTCCTTCCGGAGACCTGGTTCCCCTTGGCATCCCTCAGGTACACCACGATGGCCGCGGCCGACGTGCCGTCCGCCGGAACGGTTCCCACGAACGGCAGGAACGGGTCGGACGAAGTGGCTTTGATCCGCGAAACGGTCCCGCTTGGAGCGCCTGTCGTGTGCCCGGACAATGCCAGCGCCAGCGCATCTCCATTCGGCGATCCCAGCCCGACATGGGCCGCATCGGTACCCATGCTCGCCGCGGAATTGAAGGCGCCGGTGTCGGCAAGGGGATAGAGCAAGGGATTCAGGAAACCGATCGGATGTCCCGTGCCTTGATTGATCAGCGCGGCGACCGCCGCCCAGAAGGGCGTGGCGAGGCTGGTTCCGCCGAATACCTGCGCGGTCGGACATCCGCCCGCGTCCGCCTGGCATACCGCAATGCCGGTTTGAGGATCGCCCGGCGCCACCACGTCGGGAACGGATCGCGCCGTTCCGGAAATCAAACCCGTCTGATATGCGGGCTTGTTGAAGAACTTGCTCACGCCGAATCCCGATTGCGCAGTCGGTGGGACGCGAGTCGATCCATCCAGCCACGCTTCGCCACCGTAGGTGAAGTCCGGTCCGTAGGTCGGCGAAGTGGCGCCCACGGCAATAGCGTTGGGTGAGTCGGCCGGGACAGCGATGGTATTGGCGCTTCCATCCGAACAACTGCTGCCCGCATCGCCGGTGGCATTGAAGACGTTGATTCCCGCCGCGGCCGCGACCGCCAGAACATTATCGATGCTTTGCGCATCGGCAAGAGTGGTTTGCGATTCGCAATAGGTCGAGCTGTTGCTGATGACCGTGACTCCGTCGTTCAGCATCGCGTTGAAAAGAGTCTGAAAGCTGGTGGTGGCCTTCGGCGCGTGATAGATCACGACCTGAGCGCCGGGGGCCACGGTCAGGATGGTTTCAATCGCCATCAACACATCGGTTTCATCCGGGCCGAGGGGCGCTCCACCGTTGACTGCCACCTGAGTCACCTGGCTCGCCAGATTCGCGGGGTGTTTGGTCAGCGCGAGCCAGTCGGCAACGTCTTGAGGATTGATGCTGCTGAACGCCAGAATCCCGATCTTCTGCCCGGCGCCGAGAATAGTCGCGGGGTTGATTCCGGAACGGGCCCGGCTCGGGAGTGTGTTTTGCAGGCCGTACCGCGCCGGCGACTGGCGGACCACCGCGGCCTCCACAATTTCAAAGCCGGCAAGCATTTCCGCGACTCCGAGTGACTGCACCTCCCAAAAGGCCGCGTCCGCGCTGGCAAGCGTGGCATCGATGGCTGCGGCGGTGGGCCCCACCAACTCAGGGGCAGCGACACTGACCGCACGTAGTTCCCAATTGAGCACCGCGAGCGCATTGACGAGTGCCGCGGCGAGTTGCGCCGGCTGTGGCACAGGCAGATTGGAGAGCCCGACGATCGCATCGATGTTGGCAGCCAGGCTGGCGGGCACCGACGGGTCAACATCATTGGCGAAGAATCTTCGGCCGCTCGCTTCGTACTCAGACAGACGCGTGCCGAAGGCGCGCTGCGCGTGCCGCCGCGTGCCGCTCGCAGTGATCGTCATGCGATTGGCCGAACCTTCTACGATCCTGAATCCGTAATTCCGGAGATACGAAAGAACGCTGGCGTAAGCGGAAGCCGAGGGCCCGAACTGTGCCGTAATCTCGTCCGACTTCAGAAAGCGATGGAAGCGCTGTGACCGCCTGTCATACACATCGCGCAGGTATTGTTGAAACGCGGACTCATTCGAGCGCTTGAGGACGATCGTAAGGGTGACAGGTTCCGACTCAGGCGAAACCGTGTCGGCGGACACCCGTGTGGCGCTCTTGATCGCATCGGGCACGTGGCCGCGAAGCCGCACCTCGGCCGGTCCGGCCGAGTCGCACGCCAACATCAGAACGCAGATCGCCAACACGAAGGAGGCGATGGACGACGCAATGACGAAGGGGCGTCTTGACGCCATGCGATACCTGATGCGTACGCGGGCGCTTGCCTGCGGGTTGCTCAAGGCGAATGGACGATCTGGCAACACGTGTTCGTAGGCAGAACACCGTAGGCTACAAGAGGATGCGGATTGCGCCGGGCACGCATGCATGCCGTCGGCATCGCAGTCCTCCGTAGGCGAGTATTGTCCGCGACGACGCTCCCCAGCCGCTTCATTCCTTGCTCCCCGCTGACCCGTCATGCCGCCGAGGTCGTGAGCAGGCCAACCGTCTCCCTGCTTGCCACGTTGGAAGGTTACCGGCGCCGAGCGCAACCGCTGCGGCGACGCGGTAACGGCGAGGTTACATCCGTCTACGCCCCATGCTAGATTGGCCGCTGGTTATCGGAGCTATCGGCTAAGGCTGGTTCCGCAGCGCGCAAGACAACGATGTCCGACACGCGGCACGACGACCTACCCCCGGCGCTGATCCAGGCTGAGCTCGCTCGTGCACTTGCCAGCTCGAGCTTTCGCCACGCGCTGCAGCTGCAGCGGTTTTTCAAGTACATGGTGGATGCGGTGCTCGCGCAAGAGCCTAGAAAGTTGCGCGAATTCAGTCTTGCCCTCGATTGTTTTCAGCGCAATCCCCGCACCTACGATCCGCGCAAGGATCCGATCGTGCGCGTCGCGGCCGGTCGTCTGCGCGCGAAGCTGCACCACTATTACGAGAACGAAGGCGAAGACGCATTCGTCGAAATCTCGCTTCCGGTGGGCAGCTACACGCCCCGATTCGCCAAGCGTGGCACGACGGGCGGCATGCTCGCCCGGAACTCGGTGGCGGTGCTGCCGTTTGTCAACGAGAGCTATAAGCCGGCGGCCGTCGACGCTCTCTCTGAGGAGCTTGCGGCTGAGTTGATCGGCGCGCTGACGCACATACCGGGGTTGAAGGTCGTCGCCGAGGCTTCCGCGTCGCGGTTCAGGAATGGCCATGAGGACATCCGCGTCATCGGAACGGCTCTGGGCGTAAGCGCACTGCTGCAGGGAGAGCTGGAGCGGAGTGGCGACCGCGTTCGAGTGTCCGCCAGGTTGGAATCTTCGCGCGACGGTGCGCTGCTCTGGTCGGGTGTGTTCGATCAAGGCATCCGCGATCCCGTCTCCGTTCAGGATCGAATCGTGCACGCGGTCGTGAGTGTGCTCAAGCAGTCGAGCCGCAACGGCGCACTGCTCAGGACACCCGCAGAGATTTCCGTCGGGCGAGGAACCACGGACAAGGTTGCCAAGGATCTGCACGATCGCGGCCGCTTCGCGTTGCGGCAGCAGGGCGTGGAAGGTTATCGCAAGGCAGTAGCGTTGTTCGAGCAAGCGGTTGCTACCGATCGCCGGTTCGCGTCGGCATATTCGGGGTTGGCGCTTGCGCACCTCGGCCTGGTCGCGAGGGCTGCGGTACCTGCAACGAGCCATCTATATGCCGCAAAAGACGCCGTGCAACGGGCCTTGGAATTGGATCCGCAGTCGAGCGAGGCGTGCTCTTCGCTCGCAGTGATTACTTTCCGCTACGAGTTCAATTGGAAGGCGGCCGAACCGCTGTATCGAATGGCGATCCGTTTCGCGCCAGGGTCGCACCATGCGTATCAGGTATATGCCTTCGCGCTGATGATGAACAGTCGCTTCGATGAGGCGGACGTGCATTACCGGACAGCGCGCGATCTCGATCCCGTGGACTATACGTTGCGTTGCCAGCACGCTTTGAATTCGATCTACACGGCCCGTTACGAAGAGGCCGAGGCTGAGCTTCTCGCTGTCATCGACATCGATGGCGTCAACGTGCTCGCGCGTGCGCTCCTAGGAGCAACGTATCTTTACTCGGCTCGGCCGCGGCAGGCGCTAAAGGAATACGAATGGACCGCGCAAGCTGCGCCGAACCTGTCGATCGGATTGTGCGGGACGGCTCAGGCTCTGGCGCTGCTGGGCGAGCACGAGCGTGCGTCACAGGTACTGCGGCAGATGTTGGACCAGCACGGCGAGCAGTTCGTGTCCCCCTACCAGGTTGCGATGGTGGAAGCTCGGCTCGGCAATGATGCTGCCGCTCTGCAGTGGCTCGATCGCGCTGGAACCGAACGCGACGCGAACTTCGTGTGTGCACGGGTCGATCCGACCTTCGTTGCTCTTCGCGGCCAACGCGCTTGGCGCAGAGTGATGGAGCGCCACGGATTGTCCGAGACGGTCCCAGGCCGGGCTGCGGCATCGAGCAATCGGCGCTAGGAGCTTGGCCGCGCCAGCGCAGCTACACCGCCGCTCGGTTCGCCGACGTGCGAATCGCCGCACCTACTTCCGCCCGACGTCGCGGCTCGAAGGTGGGAGCGCAAGCATTTTCCAGCGGTCACCGATTGCCCCGGCGCAGGGGAGATACTGCGCAACGCGTGCGTCCGATCGACAAAGGGCACAGCGCGGGCTCTCCTAATGCCCGGCCGGCAAGGGAAGGGACTGGATACCGCTTGAGAGGCAAAACGGCCTGAAATACGGTGGAGCAAGCTTCAGAGGAGGCTGTTTTGGAGGCGGAGGTCGGAATCGAACCGGCGTAGACGGCTTTGCAGGCCGCTGCATGACCACTCTGCCACCCCGCCAGGGGCGCCGGACGCGGCTTTCGCGTCAGGCGGTCAAACTAAATGGGAGAGCGCGCTTGCTCTCCCAGGAGAAACTGGAGCGGGAAACGAGTCTCGAACTCGCGACCTCAACCTTGGCAAGGTTGCGCTCTACCAACTGAGCTATTCCCGCGCAAATCAACTCTTTATTATAGCGGGCGCCCCTTGGCTGTCAAAATGGCGGCGCGGACTTGACGTCCGTCGGACACGGACCGGCGCGCGTTCGCGCCGGCTAGCGCAGCACGCTGGCGATCGCGCGCGCGACGTAATCCGTATTGCGCGCGTTGAGCGCCGCGACGCAGATCCGGCCGCTGTCGATCGCGTAGACCGCGAAATCGCTGCGCAACCGCAGGACCTGCTCCTTGCTCAAGCCGGAATACGAAAACATGCCGCGCTGCCGGAGCATGAACCCGAAGTCCCGGCCGGGTGCGTGGACCGCAAGCCGCTCGACCAGAGCGTGACGCAGCGCGCGGATGCGCTCGCGCATCCGGCGCAGCTCCTCGCTCCAGAGCGGCGCGAGCTCGGGCGAGCCGAGGATCGTCGTGACGACCTGTCCTCCGAAGGACGGCGGGCTCGAGTAATTGCCGCGGACGACCCGCTTGACCTGCGACAGCACGCGGCCGGCTTCGTCGCGGTCGGCGGCGACGACCGAGAGCGCGCCGATGCGCTCGCCGTAGAGCGAGAACGACTTGGAGAACGAATTCGCCACGAACAGCGGGCCGGGCGTGGCGGCGAAGCCGCGCACCGGCGCGGCATCCGCATCCGCGCCCTCGCCGAATCCCTGGTAGGCGAGGTCCACGAACGGAACCAGGCCCCGCGCGCGGACGATCTCGATGATGCGCGCCCATTGCCCGGGCGAAGGATCGACGCCGGTCGGGTTGTGACAGCAGGCGTGGAGGCACACCACCGCGCCGGCCGGGATGCCCTCGAGCGACGCCTGCATGCCGTCGAAGTCGAGCCCGCGCGTTTCCGGATCGTAATAGCGATAGGTGTTGACCGTGAAGCCGGCGCCTTCGAAGAGGGCGCGGTGATTTTCCCACGACGGTTCGCTGATCCAGACCTGCGCGGCCGGCGCGAAGCGGCGCAGGAAGTCGGCGCCGATCTTGAGCCCGCCGGTGCCCCCGATCGCCTGCACCGTGAGCGCCCGGCCGGAGTGAACGATCTCGCTCTCGGCGCCGAAGAGCAGCGTCTGGACCGCGCGATCGTACGCGGCGATGCCGTCGATCGGCAGATAGACGTGGGGCTTTCCCTGCTCCGCGAGGGCGCGCTCGGCGCGGCGCACGCACTCGAGCAGCGGCACCTTGCCGTCCTCGTCGCAATACACGCCGACGCCGAGATTGACCTTGGCCGGATTCGGATCGGCGCTGAAGGCCTCGGTGACGCCGTAGATCGGGTCGCGCGGCGCCATTTCGACCGCGGAGAGAAGGGGGGTATCCAGAGGGGCGTTCATCGTTTCCGAAGGGCGCGGGGAAGCGATTGAATCTTACCACGGCCGCGAGTGCGCTCCGGCACTGCCGGCCGCTCCAGCGATCGACGCAGCGGCGCAGCGCGCTTACGCGCCGGCGATGAGCTGCTCGAGGCTCGACGGCTCGATCGGCTTCACCAGATGATGGTCGAAGCCCGCATCGTGCGAGCGCTGCCGGTCTTCGGGCGCGCCATAGCCGGTCACCGCCACCAGCCGTCCCTTGCAGCCGTTGTCGCGGAGTTGCTTCGCGACTTCGTAGCCGCTCATGCCAGGGAGGCCGATGTCGAGCATGATGAGATCGGGCCGCGCGGTGCGCACGGTCTGCAGGGCCGATGGTCCGTCGCAGGCGACGAACACGTCGTGGCCGCTCAGCCGCAGCAGCGTGGCGAGCGACTGCGAGGCGTCGACGTTGTCGTCGACGATGACGATCCGCCGCCGCGCGGCCGCAGCGTCGCTCGCCGGCGGATCGATAGCGACGGACAGACCGGTATCCTGCGCAGCGGCCGGGAGCGTCACGATGAACTCGCTTCCCTGGCCGGGGCCGGCGCTCGCCGCCGTGACGGTGCCGCCATGATGCTCGGCGATGATCTTGACCAGCGTCAAGCCGATCCCGAGACCGTCCTGGGAGCCGGTCGCCGATGGGTTGGCCTGGACGAACAGGTCGAAGATCCGCGGCAGCGCGTCGGGCGAGATGCCGGCGCCGTTATCCTTCACGCGGATCTCGACCGCGCCGCGGCGCCGACCCATGGTGAGCGTGATCCTGCCGCCGACCGGCGTGTATCTCGCCGCATTGTTGAGCAGATTGGTCACGAGCTGCACGAGGCGTACCGAGTCGCCTTCGACCCGGAGCACCGCCTTGGGCAGGTCGAGCCGGAGCTGATGGCGCCGGCTCTCCATGAGCGGCCGGCAGGCTTCGACCGCGCGCTGCGCCACCAGCGCCAGGTCGAACGCCTCGCGCTTGAACTTGATCTTGCCCTGCGTGATGCGCGACACGTCGAGCAGATCGTCGAGCAGGCGAGTCATCTGCTGCACCTGGCGCTGGAGAATCTGCGAGAGCTCGAGATACTCGGGATTGCCGCCCGCGATCCGGCGAAACACTTCGGCCGCCGTGCGGATCGGCGCCAGGGGATTGCGCAGCTCGTGGCCGAGCATGGCGATGAACTCGTCCTTACGCCGGTCGGAGATCCGGAGCGCTTCCTCGATGCGCTTGCGCTCCGAGATGTCCCGGGCGACCTTGGAGACGCCGATGATGCGGCCGTCGTCGCTCCTCACTGGCGAGATCGTGAGCGAGACATCGATCCTCCGGCCGTCCTTCGCGACGCGCGTCGTTTCGAACTGCTCGATGCGCTCGCCTCGGGAGATTCGCTCGAGGATCTCGAACTCCTCGTGCCGCAGCTCGGAAGGAATGATCATCATGATCGGCTGACCGATGGCCTCGTCGGGGCGGTAGCCGAACAGCCGAGCGGCGCCGTCGTTCCAGGAGGTTATCCGGCCATCGAGCGACTTGCTGATCACCGCGTCGTTGGACGACTCGACGATCGCCGCCAGCAGCGCGCGCGTGCTCTCCGCGCGGGCTTCGCTTTCGCGCAGCGCCTGCTCGGCGCGCCTCTCGAGGGTCACGTCGCGGGTGAAGCAGCGGGTGCGCGAAAACGTCTCGCCGTCCCAGCAGGCGTTCGAGGTCACCAGCACGTCGCGGATGGAGCCGTCCTTGCAGCGGACCTGCGCCGCCTCCTCGCGCAGCGTCTCGCCTTCGGCGAGCCGGCGCACGAGCGACCGGGCGAGATTGCGATCGACGTAGAAATCGTCGATGGAGCGGCCGATGTACTCGTCCGCCGAATAGCCGAGCATCTCGAGCTCGTACCGATTGGCCCACAGGATGACGCCGTTGGCATCGACGCTATGGATCGCGTGGGGCGCGCCCTCGAGGAACTCCGAGAGCTCGTGCTCGCGGCGGGCGAGCAGGGACTCGGTAGACTTGCGGCGGGTCGTTTCCCGTTCCAGCGCTTCCGCGCGCTGCTGCAACTGGCAGATCGCGGCGAGCCGCTCGGCTTCCGTGGACAGCGCCGAATAGCTCTCCGCCGGGAGCGCTCGCGCGTGCTCGGCGCACACCTCGCGCAACGCGTCCTGCGGCCCGGCGGCGATCGCTTCGAGCGGATAGGCGCAGCAGAGCAGGAACCGGTACTTCAGCGCGAGCTCGTTCCACAGCCGCTCCAGCCGGACCGCGGCCGCGTGGTTGCCGTCGGCCCAGAGCAGGGCAACCATCTCGCCGAAGATCACGACGCGTGCATGGCGCTTCGACGCGGAAGCGACCAGCGGCTCGATAGCCTCCGTGAAGCGCCGGGCGTCGGGCCAGCCGTCGCTGAGGAACGACGCGAGCGTCGCGGCGGCGTCGCGCGTGACGTATCGGCCGCTGCCTTTCGCCGACGCCAGATCGATTCCCCGCGAAGCCCAGCAACGTTCGAAGGCGGCAAGATGCGAGGGCGTGGCGATGACGATGGCCGATGCTCCCTCCGCGAGCGCATCGCCGACGACGGCGCCGACCTTGTCGACCAGAGCGTCGTCGTGCTCGTAGAACTGCACGACGTGCTCGTCTTGCGCCACGTTGGACAGATCGGGCACCGCTGCAGCGAGCACGGATTCGGGAGTCGGCATGGCGCCCAGTTTGGGAGGATCGGAGCGAAGATCAATATACCTTGCGCGAGAGAGCGCGGCAACGCGAGAGCGCGACACGATTCTTGTAATAATTACAAACGGATAGGTTCGCCTCGACGCCGTGCTCGACGGCATGCGTGCATGAGTGCGGCGGGTCGCGTCAACAGTCGATATTCGATCGCACTGCAGGCGCCATCGCGATCCGTCGAATCGGTTCGCCCGGATGCGGGGACCCGCGCGCCGGGCGCCTCGAATCCGTTAAAATGCTCGTTTGTCCGCGCCGCGCTCCGGATGATCGTCACCTTCCCGCACAGTCCCTACGAGCTGCACCAGCCGTTCCCGCCGGCGGGCGACCAACCGGAGGCGATCGACAAGCTGGTGGAAGGCATCGAGGACGGCCTTTCGTTCCAGACGCTTCTCGGCGTCACCGGCTCGGGGAAGACCTACACGATGGCCAACGTCATCGCCCGCACCGGCCGGCCGGCGCTGGTGCTCGCGCCCAACAAGACGCTCGCCGCACAGCTCTATTCGGAATTCCGCGAATTCCTGCCGGGCCATGCCGTCGAGTACTTCGTCTCGTACTACGACTATTACCAGCCCGAGGCGTACGTGCCGTCGCGCGACCTGTACATCGAGAAGGACAGCTCGATCAACGAGCACATCGAGCAGATGCGGCTCTCGGCGACCAAGGCGATCCTCGAGCGTCGCGATTGCGTGATCGTGGCGACGGTCTCCGCGATCTACGGCATCGGCGACCCGTCCGAGTACCACAGCATGATCCTGCACTTCCGGCAGGGCGACAAGCTCGCGCAGCGCGATGCGATCAGGCGCCTGACCGAGCTGCAGTATCAGCGCAACGACACGGAGCTCCGCCGCGGTGCGTTCCGCGTGCACGGCGACGTGCTCGACATCTTCCCGGCGGAGCACGCGGAGAACGCGATCCGCGTCTCGCTCTTCGACGACAGTGTCGAATCGCTCCAGCTCTTCGACCCGCTGACCGGGCACATCAAGCAGAAGCTCGCGCGCTTCACGCTGTTCCCGTCCAGCCATTACGTCACCGGCCGCCACAAGGTCCTCGATGCGGTGGAGGCGATCAAGGTCGAGCTGGCGCAGCAGAAGGAGTTCTTCATCAAGGAGATGAAGCTCGTGGAAGCGCAGCGCATCGAGCAGCGCACCCGCTTCGACATCGAGATGATGCTCGAGATCGGCTTCTGCAAGGGCATCGAGAACTACTCCCGCCACCTCTCGGGCCGCAACCCTGGCGAGCCGCCGCCCACGCTGATCGACTACCTGCCGCACAATGCATTGATGATCATCGACGAGAGTCACGTCACGATCCCGCAGATCGGCGGGATGTTCCGCGGCGACCGCGCACGCAAGGAGAATCTGGTCGAGTACGGATTCCGGCTGCCGAGCGCGCTCGACAATCGTCCGCTGATGTTCGAGGAATTCGAGCGCATGATGCCGCAGACGTTTTTCGTGTCCGCAACGCCGGCAGACTACGAAGAGCGGCATCGAGGTCAGGTGGTGGAGCAGGTGGTGCGTCCGACCGGGCTGGTCGATCCGGATGTGATCGTTCGGCCCGCCAGCACTCAAGTCGACGATCTGCTCTCGGAGATCAGCGCGCGCGTTGCGCTCAATGAGC
>Ga0079220_10000442_pt1 | contig 10376 bp, 10 predicted proteins | sample GAAS100_FD_75071 | JGI IMG/M metagenome (GOLD analysis project Ga0079220, IMG submission 75071) | Agricultural soil microbial communities from Georgia to study Nitrogen management - GA AS100 | ecosystem: Environmental > Terrestrial > Soil > Agricultural land | place: USA: Georgia | collected... | reverse complement strand
TGTACCGTCCCGTGCTGTCGCCGGGGTGTGACGCCTGGTAGCGCGCGTGGGCCCGGCCGTCGCCGTGGCACTTCTCGCACGTGATGCCGACCACGTAGTCGCGCGCGTACAACACGGCGCCACCAGCTCGGCGTAACGGAAACGACGTGCTATGGCATTCCAGGCAGTGCGGCTGGATGATGCGCTCGAAATCGATCCGGCCGTCCACGTAGCCGGGGCTGTTGATCCAGCGCTCGACGCCCGTCAGGTACGAGACAGGCAGCTCGAACAGCAGGCCGCCCTTCCAGTACAGGAACGATTGTCCCCGCCTGCCCGAGCCAATCACCAGGTCGATCCGCTCGGCGCGCGACCATCCCCGGGCGGAGTCGAACGCGGTCTCCCGAAACCCGCTGCCGTCGCGCTCCATCGTGAAATACACGCCCGGCGATCCGGTACGCAGCATGTTGTGTCCGGGGGAGAAGCGTCCGTGCACGGACTGCGGGGTCGCCGCGGCGGACGTCCGATAGTGGGCCGTCTCGAGAAAGCTGGCGACGATCTCCCGATGGCACGCCTGGCACGAACGAACGGACGGCGGAGGAGACTGGGCGACGGCGAGCGTCGAGAGCACCAGCCCTAGAAGGCCGACCATGGCGTAACTTAGGAGAGACGTTTGCGACCAGGAAGAGCGACAATGACAGACGCGCCGATCACACGCCGGGCGTGGCTCGCGGGTGCTGCTGGAGTCCTCGGAGCTCAGGTGCTCCCTCAGGCCCCCTCCACGCCGGCCGTCCCACCAGATCCCACCAAGCTTCCCGGCGCGCCGTTGAGTCCACTCGGCCAGCGCTCGCCGTTCGAGCGGCCGCGCCGCATCCCCATGGGGAGCGGCCAGGGAATCTCGCTCACGCCGCTGCAGGATCTGTGCGGCATCGTGACGCCGGCCGACCTGCACTTCGAGCGCCATCACGCGGGCGTCCCAGCCCTCGATCGGCAGCGCTACAAGCTGCTGATCCACGGAATGGTGGAGCGCCCGCTGGTGTTCGACCTCGCCGCGCTGAAGCGGTTTCCCGCCGTGTCCCACCTGCATTTTCTCGAGTGCTCAGGCAATGGGGGCGTGAGCTACCAGGGCATCCGTCCGAACGTCTCGCCGCAGCTCGTGGACGGCCTCACCAGCACGAGCGAGTGGACCGGCGTACCGCTCGCCACGCTGTTCCGGGAGGTCGGCGTCAAGGCGGGCGCCACATGGTTCCTCGCCGAAGGCGAGGACGCGGCGGTGATGGCGCGCAGCATCCCGATGGACAAAGGCTGGGACGACGCGCTGATCGCGTACGGCCAGAACGGCGAAGCGCTGCGCCCCGAGCAGGGGTACCCGGCGCGGCTGCTGCTGCCCGGCTGGGAGGGGAATACGAACGTGAAGTGGATCCGCCGCATCGAAATCGCGGACCAGCCGTTCATGACCCGGGAGGAAACGTCGAAGTACACCGATCCGCTCGCCGACTGCACAGCGCGGCTGTTCAGCTTTGTCATGGATGCGAAGTCGATCATCACCTTCCCGGCCTATCCCGTCACGCTGCCGGAGAGAGGCTGGTGGGAGATCACCGGGCTCGCCTGGAGCGGGCGCGGGCGCATCACGAGCGTCGAGGTGAGCACCGACGGCGGCCGCCACTGGGCGCCCGCCGAGCTGCAGCAGCCGGTGCTCCCCAAGTGCCACACGCGGTTTCGGTGCCTCTGGAACTGGTCCGGCGGAGAGACGACGCTGCTGAGCCGGGCCGTCGACGAGACCGGGTACGTGCAGCCCACGCTCGAGCAGCTGCGCGCGGCGCGCGGTGCGGGTACGCGCTATCACTTCAATCATATCCGCGCCTGGCGCGTGCAGGCCGACGGCGCGGTCGTGTTCGGCCTGGAGGGTTGACGTGCGCGTGCGGGTCGTGGCCCTGGCGCTCGCGCTCGTGGGGGCCGGCTGCGGCGCCAGGGACCGGGCGGCGACCGCAGCCGACGCGCCGCCACGTTTCGGCTTCGGGCGGCCGGCCACACCGGCCGAAGTCTCGGCCTGGGACATCGACGTCATGCCGGACGGAACCGGCCTGCCGCCCGGCAGCGGGATCGCGTCGCAGGGAGCCGCGCTGTTCCAGCTCCGCTGCGCCGTGTGTCACGGCCGCACGGGCACTGAGGGTCCCGCCGGCCCGCTCGTGGGCCGGGAGCCGCGGCAGGGTTTCCCGTTCGGCCGCAACCCACGGCTGGTCTCCACGATCGGCAACTACTGGCCCTACGCGACTACCCTGTACGACTACATCAATCGCGCGATGCCGCTGAACGCGCCCGGCTCCCTCACACCGGACGAGGTCTACGGACTGGTCGCCTTCCTGCTGTGGCGCAACGAGATCATCGCCGACACGGCGGTGATGAATGCCCGCACGCTGCCCCGCGTCGTGATGCCGGCGCGCGATCGCTTCGTGCGCGACAATCGCCGGGGGGGCCGCACGATCCGTTAGGTCGCGGTCCCCGATTGCATTACTTTAGGCGGCATGACCGGACGAATCCTGACGTGCACCGCGCTGCTCGGTCTATGGAATGTGCTCGCGCAGTCGGACCCGGTTGCGGTCCGATCCCAGGGGGCCGCCAGCGCGCCCGTGACGATCTACGAGATGTCGGACTTCCAGTGCCCCTACTGCCGTCAGTTCGCGCTGGGAACGTTGCCCGACATCGAGCGTGACTACATCGCAACCGGCAAAGTCCGGCTCGTCTACATCAACTTTCCGCTCATGAGCTTGCACCCGAACGCCGAGCGGGCGGCCGAAGCCGCGATGTGCGCCGCCCGCCAGGCCAAGTTCTGGCCGATGCACGACCTGCTGTTCCGACATCAGGATGCGTGGGCCAAGCTTGGCGCCCCCGAGCCGTACTTCCGGTCGCTGGCCGACTCGACCGGGCTCGACCATGGGAGCTTCGCGCGCTGCCTGGACGCGCACGCGACCCTCGCGGAGGTGCGCGCCGACGCCGAGCGGTGCCGGCGCGCGGGGGCGCAGAGCACGCCGACCTTCTACGTCGAAGGCGGTCTGCTGGAGGGGGCGGCGCCGGCGACCGTGTTTCACGCCGTGCTCGATTCGATCTACCAGAGCAAGACCACCCCGCATTAATGGGGCGTCCTTCCTTCTTATATCGGCTCGGGCTCGGCCTCGCCCACACCGCCCTGCCGCTGGCCGCCCGGTTCGACAAGAAGCTCGCCCGCGGCCTCGAGGCGCGCCGCGGCGTCACCCAGCGGCTCTCCGCCTGGGCTCGCACGCAGCGCGACGCGGCGCGCCCGCTCGTCTGGGTGCACGCGCCGTCGGTGGGCGAGGGCCTGCAGGCGAAGCCGGTGCTCGAGGCGCTCCGCGCCGAGGCCCCCAACTGGCAGCTCGCCTACAGCTTCTTCTCCCCGTCGGCCGAGCGGCTGGCGCGCACTCTCCCCGCCGACGTGGCGGATTACCTGCCACTCGACCGCCCCGGTGAAGTCGCGGCGGTCCTGGACGCGCTCAAGCCCACCGCCTTGGTCTTCGCGAAGCTCGACGTCTGGCCCGAGCTGACGCTGGCCGCGGCGCGCCGGGGGGTGAAGCTGGGCCTCGTATCGGCGACCGTGGCCCCGCACAGCTCTCGTCTCCGCTGGCCGGCCCGCGGCTGGGCCGAGCCGGCGTATCGCGCTCTCGACCGCATCGGAACGATCAGCGAGGAGGATGGCCGTCGCCTCGAGCTCCTGGGCGCGCGCCGCAGTGTGATCGAGGTGACCGGAGACACCCGCTACGACAGCGTCGCCGAGCGCGCCGAGCGGTTCGACCGGACGCGGGATCCGTTCGCGCGCCTCGCGATCGTGCCGGCCGGGACGTTCACGATCGTGGCTGGCTCCACCTGGCCGGCCGACGAGGCGGTCGTGCTGCCCGCCTTCGCCGACTTGGTCGCCCAGGTCCCCGCGGCCCGGCTGATCCTGGCGCCGCATGAGCCGAACCCGGATCATCTCGCCGGCATCACGCAACGCGCCGCGAGCGTCGGCCTGCCCCGACCCGTTCGCCTGTCGCAGATCGAGCACCAGCCCGCGGCGCCGGTCATCGTGGTGGACCGGGTGGGCGTGCTCGCCGATCTGTACGGGCTCGCGGCGGTGGCGTTCGTCGGCGGCGGCTACCACCGGGCCGGGCTGCACTCGGTACTCGAGCCGGCCGTGTTCGGCGTTCCGGTGGCCGTGGGCCCGCACTGGCACATGAGCCGCGACGCGGCGCTGCTCATCGAGCGCGGCGGTGCGGTCGCGCTGGCGGCCGACGGCCGCCACGCGCTGCACTCGCAGTGGCTCGTGTGGCACCATGACCCGGCAACGCGCGCCAAAGCGGGCGAGGCAGGGAAGAAACTGGTCCGAGAGGGGAGAGGTGCCGCGGAGCGGACGACGAGGCTGGTACGGAGGTTGGTGGAGGACGGTAACAAGGAGGTCAGAGGAGGACGGTGAAAGACGGTGACTTCCACCGCCCCTCTGACTATTTCCCTGCAACAACCCCTTCGAACGTCACCGACCGCGGCACCACCAGCCCCAGCGTCAGTCCCGTGACCAGCAGGTCGCTCCAGCGGCTGCGGACTTTGATCCGCAGGTTGGTGATGCGGCCGCCGGTGCCGACCTGACCGGCGAGCACGTCCTCGAGATTGGGCTGCCCCACTGGCAGGAGCCCCGCGAGCAGGTAGACCGAGTGCTTGGTCACGGTGAACGCCTGCCCGGAGTCGGGGTTCTGCGCGCTCGAGGCGAGCGACACGGGCACGCCGAGGTGGGTGGTATCGAGCGTAAGCGCGCAGCCGCCGAGCGCGAGGGTCAGCGTGCAGACCAAGGCTCGCGGGATTCTGGTACGCGTCACAGGGCTCCTGGAAGCAGACGGGGCGCGCCGGGATCGGCGCGCCCCAAAGGTAGCGGCTTCAGTGGCGCTTGTGAACCGCGCTCACATCCCCATCGGGAGATGGATGCCGAAGTGGGCGCCCACGCCGAACGTCCCGAGGCTGCCCGAGCCGCTGAAGTCCTTCTCGTTATCGTACGCCAGGTGCATCCCGAACAGCCCGAACCCCACGTTCGCGCCGATCGCGTACCCGAACTTGGTACCGTTGACGCCCCCGATGTTCGTGTAGCGGAGGCCTGGCGAGAAGAACGGCTCGATGCTGAACCCGGGAGTCGGCAGCGGCACGCTCACGCCCATGGCGCCGATGATGCGCGTGCCGGGAGGGCTCCCGCTGCCCGTGCTCACGCGCGCCCCGCCGAGCTGCAGGTTGACCGCCACCGGCAACAGGCTGCCGCCAATCAGTCGGAACGCCGCATTCCCGCCGACCGACGTCGAGCTCTCGATCGCCCCTTTCGGCTTCCAGCTCGAGACGCCTGCGGTGAGCGTCATCGTGCCGAGACCGAGCGACGCGCGCCCACCCCACACGTTCCCGTTCCCGTAGCTGCTGTCGGGCTTGGCGTAGTCGCCACTGATCGTGAGCCCCGTGCCGCCTTTGGGGCTGTTCCACACCGGCTCGCCGAACCACTGGGCGGCGGCGGGTGTCACGAGACATGCCATGAAAGCCAGAGTCGACACCGTGCGCTTCATAGAGACCTTTCAGAAGGGTTGGTGGAGGTCGGCGGAGGAGCGTGGAGGCAACCTTCACCAACCTCCCCCGTCCTGTTAATTCACCCACACCGCCGCGATCGACACTCCCGTCAGCGGGTGATCTCCCAGCCCCCCCGACACGCGCGCGTCGAGCTTCCGCGAGAGCCGGAAGTCGGCCCCGATACCGAAGCCGAACTCGACGGCCGAGCTGCGACTGTCCCCCGCCACGAACGACAGCGTGGGCTGGACATAGGGAACGATGCTGACCGTGGACCCTCGCGGGTCGATGCGGCGACCCAGCGACAGTCCCACAGGGACGAACAACGTCGAGCCACCACTCACCAGACCCGCTCCCGCGCCGAACACGAGGGCGCCGTCCAGCGGAAAGTCCAGCGTGTGCGTGATGACGCGCTCCCGCGCCTCGACCCCGGCCAACAGCACCGCCTTGCCGTTACCGCTGGGATCGAAGATGCCGCCGCGCAATCCGATATCGAGTGTCCCGCTCGCGTAGCGGTACGCACCTTCGTATCCCACCCCGCCACCATTCGGAAAGCTGAACACCGCTCCCAGCTCGGAGCGCTGAAACGCGCGATACGGCGCATTGAACGAGGGCATGCCCGTCGCCTGCGCCCCGGCGACCGTCGCCGCCCCGGCCACGGCCACCGCCACCAGCAACACCACCTCACGTCCCATGATGTTCCTGCCTCACTGAAAAGTGCGTGAGACAGGGTACCCAGGCGGGCGGGCATCGTTCCGCCGCGGCGCCCGACGCGCGACGGCTCGCCCGTCGCCGGGCGAGCCGCGCGAACCGCGGGAGCATCCTGACCTTAGAACCGGACGCCACCCGTGAGAATGAACGTCTTGCCACCGCCGACCTCTCCGCGCGCCTCGACGAACGGTGTGAGCGTCGAGCGCTTGAGCCGGAAGGTCGTACCACCGAGCAAGTTGAGCCCGGCCTTGGTGTCGGACGCCGTGGTGCCGCCGGCGGACGCGGAGGCGTGCGCGATGTTCAGACCGCCCCCGGCGTACGGACGCAGCGAGCTCGAGCGTTGGACGGTGAACCGGTACGCCACGTCACCGTTGATCTCCCAGTAGTGGAGGCTCGTGCCGGATGGCGCCCCGCTGGGGAAGAAGTAGTCGAACGAGACGATGCCATCGAGTGGCGTCCGCGGAAACAGAGACTCGAGGGGGAACACGCCCCGGCCGCCGATCCCGAAGTCGACATCGCTACTCCAGTTCAGCTCGAGACCGAAGGACGGCTGCTGTGAGCTGCGCGTGGGGCGCGGGGCCGCGCGTCGCTGCGCCGCGGCTTCCGTCGGACCGAGTGCGACGACGGCAAGAAGCAGCGCACTGCCGAGCAGCTTCCGCATAACGAACCTCCAGTATGGAAAGGTGACGGGCGCCTGAGACCGCTTCGGAGCCGCACATCGCTACAAGAGGCCCCGCCTACAGTCAATAGACTTCTACCCGATCGGCGACGATCCGGACCGCCTCTCCTACCACTTGGAGGAATCCTCCTGACACCTGGAACCGGCTCGACCCGCTTCCCTGTCGCACCTGTAACACACCCACTCCGAGGAGCGTGAGAAACGGTGCATGTCGCGGCAGGATACCGAGCTGGCCGTCGAACGCCGGGGCGACGACCGCGTCGGCCGCCCCATCGAATACCGCCCGCTCGGGGGACACCACCGTGACGTGCATCACTCAGCCGCTGGCCAGGCGCTTCGCCTGTTCCAGTGCCTCGTCGATCCCGGCCACCATGTAGAACGCCTGCTCGGGCAGATGATCGAACTCGCCCGCGACGACGCGCTCGAACGAACTGATCGTGTCCTCGAGCTTGACGTACTTCCCCTCCAGCCCCGTGAACTGCGTGGCCACGAAGAACGGCTGGGAGAGGTACCGCTGCACTCGCCGCGCGCGCGCGACCAGCTGCTTGTCTTCCTCGGAGAGCTCGTCCATCCCCAGGATCGCGATGATGTCCTGAAGGTCCTTGTAGCGTTGGAGAATGCGCTGCACCTCCACCGCCACCTTGTAGTGGCGCTCGCCCAGGAACTGCGCGTCGAGGATGCGCGACGACGAGGCGAGCGGATCCACCGCGGGATAGATCCCGAGCTCGAAGATCTGGCGCGACAACACCACCGTCGCGTCGAGGTGCGAAAATGCCGTCGCGGGCGCGGGATCGGTGAGGTCGTCCGCCGGCACGTAGATCGCCTGCACCGACGTGATCGAGCCCTTCTTGGTGGAGGTGATCCGCTCCTGCAGCTCTCCCATCTCCGTCGCCAGGGTCGGCTGATACCCCACCGCCGACGGCATCCGTCCGAGCAGCGCCGACACCTCCGATCCGGCCTGCGTAAAGCGGAAGATGTTGTCGATGAACACGAGCACGTCCTGGCCTTCGACGTCACGGAAGTACTCCGCCACCGTGAGACCCGTCAGCCCCACGCGCAGGCGCGCACCCGGCGGCTCGTTCATCTGACCGTAGATGAGCGCGCACGACTTGAGCACCCCGCTCTCCTTCATCTCCAGGTAGAGGTCGTTCCCCTCGCGGGTGCGCTCGCCCACGCCGCAGAACACCGACCGCCCGCCGTGGCCCAACGCGACGTTGTGGATCAGCTCCTGAATGATGACCGTCTTGCCGACTCCCGCGCCGCCGAACAGCCCGATCTTGCCCCCCTTCACGAACGGAGCGATCAGATCGATGACCTTGATCCCCGTTTCGAACACCTCCGTCTTGGGCTCCAGGTCGACGAACTTCGGCGTCTCGCGGTGGATCGGCCACCGCTCGGCGTCGGCCGGGATGGGATCGCCCTCGTCCACCGGCTCGCCCAGCACGTTGAGGATCCGCCCGAGCGACGCCTGGCCGACGGGGACGGTGATCGGGTTCCCGGTGTCGATCGCCGGCATCCCGCGCACCACGCCGTCGGTGGACGTCATCGCCACGGCGCGCACCTGGTTGCGCCCGATGTGCTGCTGCACCTCGGCCGTCAGCCGGATCGCGGGCGCGCCGTCGCTCGACTGCGCGGTGTGATCGATCACCAGCGCGTTGTACAACTCGGGCAGATGCTCCGGCTCGAATTCCACGTCGAGCACCGGGCCGATGACCTGGACGACCCTGCCGACGTTTTGCGTCCGCTCGCCCGCGGGTTTCTTGGGAGCTTCTTTGGTTCGTGTCGTCATGTAGCCCTCGTTGTCCGACTAGCCTTTCAGCGCTTCCGCTCCGCCCACGATCTCCGCCAGCTCCTGCGTGATCTGCGCCTGGCGCGCCCGGTTGTAGGTGCGCTGCAGCAGATCCAGCATGTCGCCGGCGTTGTCGGTCGCGTTCTTCATGGCCGTGCGCTGCGCGCCCAGGAACGCGGCCGCCGTCTCGACCAGCGCGCGGTACATCTGGTCGCGGACGTACAGCGGCAGCAGCTGCGCGAGGATCGCATCGGCAGACGGTTTGAGAATGTAGTTGACCGACCTCTCCCGACCTCTACCGCCCGCTACCGACCTGGGTGGGGCCACCGGGAGGATGCGCAGAGTGGTGGGCGGTGTGCTCACCGCGCTCTTGAACTGCGCGAACACCACGTCGACCGCATCGATCGCACCGGCCTCGAACTGCGCCATGAGGGGACCCACGACATCGGCGGCTTGCGCCGCCGTGGGCTTGTCGCCGATGTCGGTGCGCTGCGACGCGACGGGCCGCTTGGAGAACTTGAAGTAGGTGATCCCCTTTTTCCCGATCAAGTGCAGGTCGATCGTCGATCCCTCGGCCTCGAGCTGCTCCATGCGGCGCTTGGCCTCCCGAATCAGATTCGCGTTGAACGCGCCGCACAGCCCGCGGTTGGCGGTGATCAGGAGCAACGCCACCCGGCGAGCCGCCCCGGCCGGTTGGCGCAACAGGGGAAACCGCTCCGCCAGCTCTGGTGCATAGAGATCGCCAATCACCTCGGCGAGCGCGGCCGCGTAGGGACGAGCCGCCACCACGCGATCCTGCGCGCGCTTCAGCTTGGACGTGGCGACCAGCTCCATCGTCTTGGTGATCTTGCGCGTGCTCTGGACCGACTTGATCCGCCGGCGCAGCTCGCGGGGCTTCGCCATCTAGTGCGCCGCGATCTGCTGGTACTCGGTGATCGCCGCCCGCAACCGGGCGCTGAGCTCGTCCCCCAGCACCTTACGGGTGCGGATCTCTTCACCCAGGTCGGCGTGCTCGGCGGCCATGAAGTCGCGGAACCCCTGCTCCCAGGCCTTGATCTGCTCGACCGGGACATCGTCGAGAAATCCGTTCGTGACCGCGAAAATGATGGTGACCTGCTGCTCGACGGGCATGGGCTCGTACTGCGGCTGCTTCAGGACTTCCACGACGCGGGCGCCGCGGGCGAGCTGCTTCTGCGTCGCCTGATCGAGCTCCGAGCCGAATTGGGAGAAGGCTTCGAGCTCCCGGTATTGCGCGAGGTCGAGCCGCAGCCGCCCCGCCACCTGCTTCATGGCCTTGATCTGCGCGCTCCCCCCCACGCGCGACACCGAGATGCCGGGATTGATCGCCGGCCGCACGTTGGAGTAGAACATGTCGGTCTCGAGAAAGATTTGACCGTCGGTGATCGAGATGACGTTGGTAGGGATGTAGGCCGAGATGTCGCCCGCCTGGGTCTCGATGATCGGGAGAGCGGTGAGCGAGCCGCCACCCATTTCATTGGAGAGCTTCGCGGCGCGCTCGAGCAGGCGGCTGTGCAGGTAGAACACGTCGCCCGGGTACGCTTCGCGGCCGGGTGGGCGCCGCAGCACCAAGGACAGCTGGCGGTACGCGGCGGCCTGCTTCGACAGGTCGTCGTACAC
>Ga0079220_10000440_pt1 | contig 10384 bp, 11 predicted proteins | sample GAAS100_FD_75071 | JGI IMG/M metagenome (GOLD analysis project Ga0079220, IMG submission 75071) | Agricultural soil microbial communities from Georgia to study Nitrogen management - GA AS100 | ecosystem: Environmental > Terrestrial > Soil > Agricultural land | place: USA: Georgia | collected... | reverse complement strand
GATCGCTTTCCGAACGTTCGCTCGATGATGAACGTGTCGTCACGCTCGGCTGGCGCGATCACATTCGAGTGCGATCCGATCGACGCGCGCGAGGTGCCTGACCGTCTCAACGGATTTCGGACATTGTTCAATTCCTTTCACCACTTCAAACCAGAAGACGCGACGGCTGTTCTTACATCGGCAGTGCGCAATCGGCAGCCCATCGGAATCTTCGAGATCCCCCTCCGCGCTCTGTGGGCCGTCGCTGCTCTTCTGCTGACTCCTCTATATGTATGGCTGGCGACCCCATTCATCCGGCCATTCTCATGGCAGCGCCTTTTTTGGACCTATCTGGTACCGCTGGTACCGCTCATGTGCCTCTGGGACGGCGTGGTATCAACGCTCCGAGCGTATGAGTCGGACGAGCTCTATGCATTGACTGAACAGTTTCGAGTGGAATACAGCTGGGAATACGGTCGGGTGGCGCTGGGGAGGACGCCAGGCTCTCTCACGTACTTGATCGGCATACCGTCGCCCAGAATTGCGGGCGCATGATCCGGGGTGGCCGTCGCGTTAGGCACCGGCTTATATGCGGATCTGTCTACTTCAAGCCGAGCTTCTTTCCCGCCGCCAGGAGTCGAATCGACTCTCGGATTCGCCTGTCCCGTGTCTCCGGTCGCTTGGCAGTGTGAATCCAGACGACGAAATTACGCCGCTCTCGTGCGGCGAGAGATTGAAAGAATCGCCAGACCTTCGCGTCGCTTTTGAAAGCCTCCGCGATGTACGCCGGCAGTTCTGGGATCGATGGCCTCGGCGCGTACGTGTTCGCGGTGGGAGCCGCCACGAGCCCTGGCGCCGCGAGGAGGCCAGCCGCCTTCAGGTCGCTCCAACGCTTCCGGTTCAAATCCGACCACTTACTCGTCGCCCGCCGCGGAGTGACCTTGATCGAGTACCGGTCATCGTCGACGCGTTTGACCAGGCTGTCGACCCATCCATAGCAGAGCGCCTCGGACACGAGGTCTTCGTACGCCATCGACGCAACCCCTGTATGCTCCTTGTGGCGGAGAACCCAGACACCCGCGCTCGACGCGTGGTGCTTCGCGAGCCATCGCCGCCAGTCTGCCCGTGTTCGCACATCGAGCGTGATCAAGTCTGCTGTCTTGGCCATGGTTGGCGATAATAAACCATCCTTGCCTTCGATCAATCGGCGGCCGATGAAGAAGACATCGGACATCGACGCGACGGCTGCTCCCCCATGGTGCCTCCGCCTCACCTCCGAGTTCGACGCGGCGGACGCGCGCGCCATTGCCATCACGCAAAATCTCACCGTTGATCAGCTCAACTGGAGACCGCGTCCTGACGCGTGGAGCATTGGACAGTGTCTCGAGCACCTATGCCTGTCCAACGAAGTGTACGTCAGACCCATCGCCGAGGCGCTGAATGGTGCCGCGAGTGGATACGCGATGGAGATCACCCCGGGCTGGTTCGGTCGCTGGTTCATTCGAACTTACATCGAACCGACAACGCAAAAGGCTCCGCATCGCGCGCCGAGCAAGATCGTCCCAATCACAAAGCAGGTTGATTCGTCAATTCTCGACCGCTTCATCGCGAGCAATATCAAGATGCGCGAAGTGGCAGCTCGCGCTCAGCGATGCGATGTCAACAGGATACGATTCAGAAACCCGTTTGTGCCGCTGATCCGATTCACGGTCGGTACCGGCCTTCAGATCATCGCTCGGCACAACCACCGCCACTTGCTCCAGGCCGAGCGCGTCAAGCAAATGTCCGGGTTTCCGCGAGGCGGCAAACCAGGAACGGCGCACGGGGGACGGGGACCGGGGACGGCCTAACGACGCTGTTCCCCGTTCCCCGTTGCCCGTTCCCCGTTTCCGCGTTCCCCGTGCGCAGTTGCGTAGCATCGAACGAAACCGTCTCATCGGCATGCAGGATCACGCCGATTCCACTGCCCAGCACTCCACGGGATCGAAGCTCCGGCGAGCGGTCATCCTCGCGCTCGAGATCGCGATCATTCTCCCGTCGAGCTGCTATTTCCTTTTTCTCGGGGCCGCGAGCGCTGGCCTTCCGATTTACGTCGATTCAGGCCCGTCGTGGAGTCCGTCCGGCGCGATGATTTTCACGGGACTCTGCCTCATCGCATCGGTCGCCGCACTGTGGACGGTCGTTCTCACGCGCAGTCGCCGCTGGTCGAAGCGGGCAGGCTACGCGATCCTGGTCGCACTATGCGCCATGGTGCCTTCGGTGATTGGAGCAGCCGACGCGTGGAACACGGATCACAGCGATCCAGATCTGTTGGGCTTCCTGGTCATTGTCGCCGCTCCGCTCTTCCTCGTGGGCATCTTCGAAGGTGTTCGCCTGGCGCGACGAGCGCAGTAGTCGTGCGTGGTGGTTGGTGTTAAAGAGGCACGACGCATGCAGCGGCGAGCATCCAACCCCCTTTGAGAGAAAGCCGCACATGGATCGAACGTCACAGTGTCGTGTCACATCCAAGTGCATGCCGCCGCTATTCCTGCTCTTGATCGCGGCCTGCGCGTCGATGGGGCAAGGTAGCGCGGCGAGTGCAGTGGCGGCTGCGCGACGCAACGTCTGCGGGGAGCCTGGTGGCGCGGGGGACGCAATGTGTACGACACTCGGCTACACGCGAGTAAGTGGAGGAGGGTATCGCGTCATGATCGCGCGACGGCCGCCAGCCGGCAGCGACACGCTGGCCGTGACTGTGCGGGGCGGAGAGTTCACCGTCGAGCCAATTCACGAACGGAGCTGATCGGAACTCAGGCCGATACAACTCACGTCGTACCTAACGAAAACTTTTTACGTCAGCGCCGATCGTGTGTGGTTAGGCAGTGGAAAAAACGCCGTTAGCAGGCGTTGTCTGGGTTGGGACAACGCTCGGCATCGCCGGTCGTGTAGCAACTATTGATGGAGCAACCACTGACGACGCATCGGCTGCGGATGTCGCATTCGGCCGAGTGCGAGGTCACGTGGTCCGGTAGTGTGACACGAACGGCCGCTCGCGTGAACCGGCGGCACATGACGCAAAGAGGCCATCATTAATCCGCATGAGTGCTATTCCTTTCCTTGGGCTACTCGAAGGCCCCCATCGGCGACACGTTGGGAGGCGCCCGTGCTTCTGGACGACTTGATGCCCGTATACGATGTCATGGAGCGCCATCACATTGGTGTTCGCGCACCGCCCGCGACCGTTTTCGCTGCCATCAAATCGTTCGACTTGTCGGATAGTCTGCTCACCCGCGCGCTCCTCTTCGTACGCGCAGTTCCAAGCGCACTCATCGCGCTCGTGCGATCCCCCGGCACTGTGCTAGCCGAAATGCGGGCGCGACGCGCCGAGCTGCGGTTCGCTGATTTCGAGCGCGCTGGATTCAAGGTCGTCGCCGAGCGCGCACCGGAGGAACTGGTCTTGGGCGTTCTCGGGACTTTTTGGACAGCGCGAGGTGGCCTCCGGTCCGCCGTGTCTGTCGCACACTTCGCCGCTGGTCCTCCTCAGGGTTACGCGCTTGCCGGTTGGAACTTCACGGTCGTACTCCAACCGGACGGGACGAGTGAGCTCCGGACGGAGACGCGAGTGTGGTGCGCGGCAGACGTGCGCGCGAAGTTCCGAGCCTACTGGCTCGTGATTCGGCTGGGGAGCGGTCTCATACGACGAGAGATCCTGCGAGCGATCCGTCGCGAAGCGGAGCGTCATGCCTCATCGGTGACCGGGGCGCTCGATTCACCAGAGCGTGACTAGACCGATCGAGCACGTCGACAGCGCCGCGCGCCGCGGTTCCGGGACCCTACTACTCACGATCAAAGACGAGGATGTCTTTGGGCTTACTCTGACCAACAGGTCGGACAGTGATTGTGAGGGTCTCGAGATCTTTAGAAAGCTCGATACGCCGGATGTCCGTGACCTTCCCCTGAAATTTGTCTGTCACTTCTAAAGTGCGCGCATTTACCCGACGGCCGGAGGATGTGGTGCCAGCGGCCACATTTGGACCGACGTCGGGGTAGTCCTGCCCATCGAACATGATGTTCTTGGTCAGTTGTGCCGCCGCACTGTGAAGTGAAAGACCGTCACCATTGTAGGGCAGGATCTCGAGCTCGATAACGGCGTTCATGCCTTCGCTCACACTGATCCACGTGCCCGGAATGCCTGATTCGCCCGCCGTCCGCTCGTATACGTAGTGAAGCGTTTCGTGCGAGCCGTCCGGCCGATATCCGGTAAAGGCATCGGTGAGCGTATTCCCATCTGCCGAAAGCGTCCAAGTCGCCGAAATCAGCATGCGACCCTCCTTCTTCCGAATCGCCCTCCAGTTGTTGGGTCCTTCCACGATGATGGCGAACGTCGTGCCCTTCATGGCTGGTTGGTCCGTTCCATCGGCGACGATCGTTTCAGTTTGCCCAGGGATAAAAGTGAGGGCGTACGTGTTTGGTCCCGCAACGTCAATCTTCATTTGGTCGGTCGGTACGCTTTTGGACGGATTGACCTTCCATTTGCCGACGAAGGGATCGTTCACCGTGCGTGATGCGCCCGCCGCAATGCAAGCGATGAGAAGCACCGGAAGAGTACGGTTGAACATTAGTCTCCTCTAACGTTTGGTTTTCCCCGCCCAGAGGTTCCATGGCACTCGTCCACGATGACCAAAATGACGCTATTGGTCGTCGGCAACTGTGAGCAATCTGTCAGCGACGCGCGGTGCTCCAGTCCTCGAAGTACGAGTTACGGAGTCGTTAGGCCGCCCGATTATCATAAGCATCCGTGCTACCGCTCTACCGGGCCCGCCTGTGGCGCTGGCTATGGTAGATGAAGCAGTGCGTCAGCGGGAGCGCGTCAGGCCGCGGAACCACACCAGTAGGCATACGAGTGAGACGAGACAGATCACCGGCCACGTGAAGATTAGATCGATCCGGATGTCCGCGTGCTCCCGCAGCGCCTCGGCCTCCAACGCGCCGAACGCGAGCCAACAGGCGGTTAAGACTAGCAACGCGCGTGACGATGCTGAAAGGCGACTATTTCTGCCGGTCGCACCGATCGCCTGAAGGGCCGCGCCCACTAGAGCGAATGCAGCGACGGCGAATGCCCGCCATGGATGGCCGACAAATGGCGCAGCGAGCGCAAAGAGCCAGGACATTGGATTACAGATTCAAAGGTGTGTATCAGTGTCGTGACGATCTTCAGCACCGGAAGCAATTAGTCGGACTCGCCGAAGGAGCCGCCACGTCGTTCCGGGAACGGATTGCCGATTTCTTGTATTCGAGAAAGTCATCTGAAAAGAGGAGCCGATGCGTCTTCGGTTTGGGCTTCTGGCGAAGCCGGTCGTTTGGGTGACGGTCCTTGCCTGCGGTGGCGCGCCCACGGATAGTCACCAGGCGATCGCAGCGGCGTGCAACGAGAGCGTTGTCGATCCGAACTGTCACACGATGCAATTTGGCGGGGTGACGCGAGCGTATCTGCTTCACGTTCCCTCCACCTTTCACGCGGGAACGAGTGGGCTCGTCATCGCGTTGCACGGCTCTCAAGGGTCGGGGCTGCGGCTCATGGAGACGAGCGGGTTGAACGCCGAGTCCGACGCGATGGGTTTCGCAGTCGCATACCCGTTCTCGCTCGTTTCGCCCGGCGCGGGGTTCACCGAATGGAACGAGTTTTACAACCACTCATACGGGAGCAATCCGCCCGACGACGTCGGCTTCATCGGGCAGGTGATTCACGATCTACAAACGCAAATCGCGCCCGACCCGAAGCGGATCTACGTGACCGGTCTGTCGAACGGCGGGATGATGGCGCATCGCGTCGGCGTGGCGCTGTCGTCCGTCGTGGCGGCCATCGGCGTTGTCGAAGGAACGCTCGTGTCGCCCGGCGCGGTGTCGAGCGTGCCCGCCGCGGCGGCACCGGTCTCAGTGTTGATCTTGCACGGCGATCAGGATCCGACGGTGCCATGCTGCTCGGCGCCGCCGGTGGCGTCGCAGGAAGAGACGTTCAACTATTGGGCGGGGCCCTCGGCGAACTCGTGCACGACGTTCGACACGACGCAACCGATCTGCGACGCGCAGGGAAATCCGACAGCGATCGAGAAACGAGCCAGCGGCTGTAGCGGCGGAACAGAGGTACGGTACTACCGCTTGGAGGGTGGTGTGCATCTGTGGTATACGGTGCCGATGAACGTGAACGGACAGGCGCCGTACAATCCCGCGTTCGATGCGACGACGGGCACCACCACGGATGACATCCTCTGGAAATTCTTTGCAGCGCATCCGAAGCAGTGAACGTCGCCAGGGGTCAGGCGGTGCCTTCGTTATGGCGGTCATAAGCGAACCAGCGCCTCGAATCGGCACTGAAGAGCAACACCAACGCAGCTGCCTTGAGCAGGAAGCCGAATACCAGAAACGCAGCGGAGAATGTCGAGCGGCCGGCGGCGAGGCGCGAGACCAACGGCAACGGCACCGCGGCGAGCATGACGAAGACCACGACGAGCGCTCGGCCAACATTGTTGCCGCGGAGCAGGAGGACGATCATCGCCGCTTGAATGGCGAGACTGGCGATGCCTGCAATTGGACCGGGGCCAATTCCCGATCCGTGAAAGAGCAGCTGATTGATCGCGAGAGCGGCCGCGTTCGAGAGCCACGCCGTTGCCAACGCTCCCACCGCGTACGCGACAGACACGGGCAGGTGATCACGCGAGGAGGCATCGTGAATCGGCATGACTCCTATTCGTTTCTCACGTCCGATTGGTCGCAAACCCCGCACGATCATGACGCGCAATGGCTTCAGCCGTCAACGTAGCGCCGACAGCGTTGCCTACTAGTCGGGCGGTTCTTGGAGCTCGTGAGTCGGCGGTGGCACGCGGAACTAAATCTTGACGCGCGAGGGCGCGTCATTGAAGTTCGCGGATCGACCTACATGGTCGGCCCCTAGGGGAGTGGAGATCGATGACTCTCGACCGGCGAGACTTCCTGAAACAGAGCGGCCAGTTGACGCTCGGCGCCTTCGCGCTTTCGCTCCATGGACGGGCGTTCCGTCTGAGTCCCATGACGGACCTCGAGAACGAGCTGGCAATATTGATGAAGGATTACCGCGTACCAGGCGTCTCGCTGGCGGTGATCAGCGGCGGCACGCTGGCGGAGCGGCGCGCATTTGGCGCCAAGGATGCCGCGTCGGACGTTCCGGTCGATTACGCAACGATGTTCGAGGCGGCGTCGATGAGCAAACCTGTATTCGCTTACGCGGTGCTCAAGCTTTGCGAGCGTGGGGTGCTCGATCTGGACACGCCGCTCACAAAGTACACGTCAACCCGTTTTCTCGCTGGCGATCCACAGCTCGACCTGATCACCGCACGGCACGTGCTGTCGCACACCACCGGCTTCCCGAACTGGCGCTCGAAGTCGCGACCGCTCTCGATCGCGTTCACACCCGGCTCACGATGGTCATATTCGGGTGAGGGCTACAGTTACTTGCAGTCAGTAATCAGCGAGCTCACGAAGATGCCAATCGAAGACTATATGCGAATGAACATCTTCGATCCCTTCGACATGACCTCGAGTGGCTACGCATGGAATGACAGCTTCGCGGGCAAGATGGCGCGGCCGCACGACATCGCCGGGACGCCGATGGAGAACAAGAGATCGACGGCGGCCGACGTCGCGCGGTACGCGTCCGCGGGCGCTTTGCTCACGACGCCCACCGATTACGCGAGGTTCATGTTGGAGATCCTCGACCCGAAAGGCCCAGACCAGTTCCGGCTGAAACCCTCGACTATCGCGCAGATGGTCCGACCGCAAGTCGAGACGCACGACAAGTACAACACAGCCTGGGGGCTGGGCGTCGCCATTTTTCGCACCAAGACGGGCGTGAACGTCGGGCATGCCGGCGATAACACCGGCTTCCACTGCCTTTCATTGATGTCGCTGCCACACAGCTCGGGAATCGTACTGATGACGAACTCCGAGGGCGGCGCGACGCTCATCAACAAGCTCGCGACGGGCGACGTGCTGACGCCATTTCTCTAGCATCGAACTCGGCAACTGCGATTCGGACATTTGAGTCATCAACCGCTTCTCCGTCCGCGTCACCGACCGATCGATAACCCTCTGCGCCGGCCTCGTCGCCAGCTACGCGTCGCTGCTCGCTCGTACACGCGACTTTGGACCAGGACATCGACGAGAGCTTTGTCTATGCGTCCGGCGCTTGCTTCGCTGCGCAAGATCTCCAGGGCCTCGACGGACGACAGCGCTGGCTTGTACGGGCGATCCGATTGCGTGAGCGCATCGAACATGTCCGCTATCGTTATGATACGCGCCTGCACGGGAATGTCCTTCGCCTCCAGATGCCGCGGATAGCCACTCCCATCCAGCTTCTCGTGATGAGCATATGCATACTCGGCGATGTTCTTCAGGTCGTCGGTCCACGGGATTCGCTTGAGGAAGCGGTACGTCGCCTCGACGTGAAATTCGACGGCCGATCGCTCGCGCTCATCCAGGGTTCCCTGTCGCAGCGTGAGGTAGTGCAGCTCCTCGTCCGTCAGGTACGGTATCTCCGTACCATCGGGAAGAGGAAGGCGGCGATGGGCAATGACGACTAGCTCGTCACTGACCTCGTGCTCGCTGACCGTTCCCTCATTTGCTCGCGTCACTACATCGAGCATCTGATCGAGCTCGGTCATCGTCGCTGACATGTCGGTGGCTGTCGTAGAGCCGCGACACTGCTGCAGCTCGAGCGTCTGACGGATCAAATCGAAGCGGGCAGCGACACGCTCCCATAACACAGGCGGCAGCTTCTTCGCCTTGAGCAGTACCGCCTCCGGCACAACCAGCTTTCCAACGTCGTGCAAGAGGGCAGCATGGCGCAGCTCACGCAATTGTCGAGCGGTGAAGGTGACGTACCGGCAAACACCTTGGGGTGCTCGATTGACCGCTCGGGCGAGACGCGTGCTCAACTCCGCAACACGCACCGAGTGGCCGGCGGTGGCGGGGTCGCGTTGATCGATCGCGCTGACGGCAACCTCGACGATGCTCTCGAGCGTTCGTTCGATCCGTGCGTACAGTTGCGCGTTCTCGATCGCCATCGCGGCTTGGCTCGCGAGGGCGCGTGCGAGCCGAACCTCGCGACGAGTATACGGCACGACGAATCGGTCGGCGGCTTCCTTGCTCGTGATACGCGCGCGTGGATCCGTTTTTCGGTTGACGAGAACGAGCAGTCCCGCGAGGTGGTCGAGATGATCGACCATCGGGACGAAAAGCATCGACCGGCGTCGATACTTGTAGTGTTCATCGAACGAGCGATCGATAGCGAAGCCCGCGTTAGGCGCAAGACGGTAAGCGTCGGCAACCACGATCGGTTGTTTGACGCGCGCGGCGTGTCCCGCGATACTCGTATCGTCGATGGGAAGCCGGTCGCGGGTCGGCCCCGACTCGGGAATCGAGTCGATATCATAACGGTAAAGCGTGAGCACCGCGGGAGATGTCGCCGCATCGGCGAGGAACAGCGCACCGCCATCGCTGGCCGTGAGCGATTTCGCGGCGGCCAGAATGTGATGCAGCAGTACCGGCAGCTCGCGCTCGTGCATCAGCTCGATGCCGATGCGATTCACTTCGCGCAACTCCCGGTGAGCGCGGGCGAGTCTCCTCGCCAAACTCCCGAACTTCATCAGCAATTAGTCGTGTGCAGGGCCGGCATGGATGGCTCAGCCAGTTTACCTCTTTCCTAAGCAACTTTAGGAGCCCGGCGGCTCATGCAAGCGTTAGGCGAAGGTCCAATCGAGGCTATGCGGCACTCCGGAACGCCGAGACCAGCTGCCGGAGAGCGTCCGCCTGAGCCGCGAGCTGCTGGGACGTGGCCGCGAGCTCCTCGGCCGAGCGCGCGTTCTCGCGCGCGCTGGACTCCACTTCGCTCACCGCCCGGCACACCTCGCTGAGGTCCGCGGTCCGCTCACCCGACGCGACCACGGTGCGCTCCACCATCTGTGACGTCTGGCGAATGGATGGGCCGAGGCGCGAGAGGACCCGCCCAGCGTTGGCGGTGACCAATCCCCCGGATTCGGCGAAGCCGATGACCTCGTTGAGCACATTCCGTGTGTGGGTGGCGAGCCGGCGTACCTCCTCGGCCACGACGCCGAAGCCGCGGCCTGCGCTGCCGGCGCGCGCCGCTTCGATGCTGGCGTTGATCGCCAGCAGGTCAGTCCAGTCCACGATCTTATCGATTTCTGCCGCCTTCTTGCCGATGCGCTCGAGGACAGCGACCGCCTCGCTCATGGCCTCGCCCGCTGCGTCGGCATTCTTGCCGCTCTCGGCGGCGAGCGTCTCCATCGCCCTGCTCTCCTGCACGGTGCCGGCGATGTATTCCTGCACCTGTTCGACGATGGCGGTCGTCTCGCTCACGGCCGAGGCGGCGGAG
>Ga0079220_10000438_pt1 | contig 10387 bp, 13 predicted proteins | sample GAAS100_FD_75071 | JGI IMG/M metagenome (GOLD analysis project Ga0079220, IMG submission 75071) | Agricultural soil microbial communities from Georgia to study Nitrogen management - GA AS100 | ecosystem: Environmental > Terrestrial > Soil > Agricultural land | place: USA: Georgia | collected... | reverse complement strand
TGACCAGGGCTAGCGCATGGTTGAATACGTGCGCCAGAGCGAACGTCGCCAGCACAATCGCGGAAGATGCGTGGATGTGGCGAAATTTCGTCGCTGCGGCTGGGCTGCTGGAAGCGGAGACCGGCAAGAACGCCGCCAGCGCGACGAAGGCCGTCAAGAAATACCAGGCCAGTAATTGATTGCTGCTGATCCGCCGCATTGCGGTAAAAAGCGCCGGGGTTGCGGCCGCAAGCAGAGCGCCATGCACCATCAGTCGTTCTCGGCTTCGATCGAGCCCGGCGCGATCCAGGTAATTAAGAGCCAGCCAGCCGGCGACTGGTCCGGCCACCGACCAAGCCATCGCCAGCGCTAGAAAGCCGCTTCCCAGCATCACATTCGTTCTCATGAATTCGGCGCTGCGAAACGCCGCCGTAAGAGACAACGGATAGAAGATAGGGAAGGACCAAACTAGGAGTGCCTGCGGTGCTGTGTTCGCGCTCACCCGCCCACTGGCTTCGCTGCTTGCAACCGTGATCGTTCTCATAACACGCCTCGTCTTATATCACGCGCATCGGTTTGGTTGCGACCACTCTTGCGATCAGTGCAATTCTACGGCTTGTCATTCCATCCCGGTTCCAGGCGAAAGAAGTAGAGCCTTGCACGCAAGGATTCCGGCAGCTCTTGCCCCTGCTTGACGTCCGCATACTTGCTCGAGAACGCTTCGCGGGCTACCGCAATCTGGTCCGGGTCCTTCAGAGGGTACGCCCGCATCTGGAGGAGCCGATTCCCGATTTTCACCCGTATGTGAGGATCCCGCACGACCATGCGGTTCCAAAATCTGGCATTCGGGAATTCATCTCGATGGTCCGTCTGCCCGGGCTTGGGCGCGAAATATTCCGAGAACAAAAACAACTGTTCGCCATTTCTCGCGATATAGGTGCGCACGAAGTGAGGAAGGAGATACCACGTCCGGGTCTCGATCTGAATGGTCGGAACCGAATCAACAAACGACCAGTCCGTGACGGGAGTCTTTACCAGGTCCCCGCTCAGCCAAAAGCCCAGGTCGCCCCGGTAGAGGCCCATCAAGGCGTTGCGAAGGCTATTTGAATCAGCCGGAGCCGAGGTCGAGGAGCGCGTGATCGCGAAGTTCAGGGTGATTACAACGAGGATGGCGATCAGAATTGCCCAGCCGGCGATTCTTGATCTTCTCGTCTTGAACATGTTCGCGCCGGGCTATTCTATCATTGCGATTGGATCTCGGCCTCGCGCGCGCTTCCCTTCTTGCGTTCGAAGGACGCCTACGGCTGCCGGCCGCTCTACCCGAGAATCCCCGTTTGAATTGCGCCGGCTCCACAGTAAGCCGCGAGGTAGCCCGCCACGGCCGGCGCGCGCAGTATCGAGCCAACGAAGCCGATCAGCGGGCTTGTAACTGGCTAGAACTCACGCCCCAAAATCAGCGTTATGGTTCCCTTCCCGCCACCCGGGCCTCCTGCGTTGAAACTCAGAACATCCAGGGATACACTCGGGTACCCAGGAGATTCCAATGGCCCGTGCTCGGGAACTCGAAGCATCGCGGAACCGCGTAGTCGAGATTACCAGCCACAGATTTCAAGGCAGTGAGCCAACTCTCTCGGAATTGGAACAGCGAATAACGGCGAGCCTGACCCTCTGGCGGAAGACTGAAAAACGGCGTTCCAAAGTCCGTCGCCCGGAGGATTGGAAGAAGGGATTTCAATATCCCTGGCAACATCTGGTGTTCGATGCCTTCGTGGAGTCGCGGCCCGAAAAGGCGCCCTATAAGGTCTGCGCGGCGCAAATGGCGATCTCTCGCAGGCTGCTCGATTCTGGTCGTCTTGAGCTGTCTGAACATATTGCGATTCGAGAAGCCTTGCAGGCACTTCAACGATTGCTTCATGAACAGCTACAGCTGTGGCGAAAATCCTGGGAGGAAACTGCAGCGCAATAGATTCCTTATGCGCCCTAGGATTGCCGGGAAGTCCTCATTACTCTAAGAAGGCAGTACATGGAAGAGATTTAGTGGAAGTACGTTTGGCCTGCGATTATGGCCTGAAGTGCCGGCGTGAGTTCATGCATTGCCCGCGATTTGGTCACAAAACCTTTTGCCCCTGAACCCTCAACCGAATGTCGCACAGCCGGTCCATTGTGCATGGTAAGAACCAACACTTTGGAATCAGGACTGGTTTTCACCAGTTCGTTCGTGGCGTCGAGGCCGTTCATCACGGGCATGGTGATGTCCATAATAACCGCATCAGGCTTTAGCTGCCGGTAAAGCCGTAACGCGTCTCGCCCATTCGCGGCTTCACCGACAACCTCCCAGTCATCTTGCGTCTCCAGCACATGGCGCACGCCGTGACGCACGATATCGTGGTCATCGACAATGAGAATACGTGGAATGGCTCAACCTGTCTGCCTGACCTGGCCGTGCAAGATTTTCTTTACCACCTGACCTTCGTCCAATTTGACCGTGGCCACCAGTTCCACATTATTACCGGGATGATCCTTGATAACTTGGACGTACTGAATGATTCGGTCCCCTTCATAGTGTTGAATGGGGCGATGGCTGCGGGAATTGAATAGTCCGAACTTTGTCATGTTCAGCTTTCTTCTGGTTCGCTCGCTTGCTGGATTTCGCTGCCGTACCAATCATATTCTTAACGATACGAACGGGGTTCGGACCCGCCAATGCGCGAAACACCCTAATTCCACGGTATCGCCTACCTACTGAGACCCATACTCGAACGCCCGCATGGACATGACCGCACCGCCTGGCGGGCCATAATGGAGAAGAAAACGATTGAGTCCGGGGTCTCGTGTGGTGTGCAAAACAGAACATCGCGCAATCCCACATCTATGATAGGGTGCCTGTCTGCCCCGAAAGTCTGCTTTCCAAGAAGCATCGGGACTGAGGCCGATCAAGGAGGCCAGCCCGATGAATCACTATCACATTAAGTGGTCGAGCAAAGAAGTATTGGATTGGGAAGCATTCGGCTCCCGAGCCGAAGCTGAGACCGCCGCCCAGCAACTGGTGCGCTGGGGCGAGACCTACACCATCGAAGAGCGTGACGAAGCCTGTCCGCGATGTTGGAAATCCCTTCAGTCGAAAGCGCCGGAGACGAATCCCAATGAAACGTATCCGTGGCAGCAGGCAGTGCTCGATGCGCTTGTGGCACGGCCCGAAGAGCGAATTAAGAAAAATCAATGCGGCTCAGCGGCAGATTTCCGCCAGGCTGATCGATCAAACACCTTCAGACTTAAATGAACAGGCGGCACTACACGATGCGCTCAGGACTCTGCGCTCATTGCTGCAGAACTCAAAGTCTGACGATAAGAAGCAAATCGCGTAGTCGAGCGCAAAATGGCCTAGGCAGCCAGGCACGTTGCCCCCGGCCTCACCGAAGTTGATCCGCCACTTTGGCAATGCCGGCCTTGGCACACGCCTCCTCCTGCGCCCCTCCCATAGGGGCTCCGCTCAAGCCCACGCCGCCGATTGTTTCCTCGCCTGCTTTAATCGGAACGCCGCCTTGGAGCGGAATGACGTCGGTAAGCATCCGCTGCCCCTGCAGGGTTGTCTCCGTGCGCTGCGCCCACTCGGCGGATGTTCGCTGGAAAGTTAGCGCCGTATAGGCTTTGCGGCGGGCCAGTTCAAGATTGTGCGGTGACGCCCCATCGCCCTGGAGGAAAACGCGGAGCCGGCCTGCTCGATCCACAACGGCAACCGATGCTTTGACGCCGCATTCTGCCAAGGCCCCTTCAGCAATCGTCAACGCCATGCGAAGCGAAACATCGCGCTCCATCAGCACCTGCGCCTTCCCGGCGGAGGGAAACATAAAAAGCACGGCAAACGTGATTGCGGTAACCAATCGAAACGGCATAAGAACCTCCATTGCTGCACAATGTGCATCCTTCCGTCGCCGCAAGCGCGTGGCATGGATGCGGGCGACCGGCTACCTTACCACCGTCGCCACGCCAACCGGCAGACAGGCAACGCTGGACTCACACCTCGCTCGCCGGCGTTGCAACCAAAAAAGCCAGTAAGCGCTAGCTAGGCATTACGTGATACACGGTAAACGTTTGGTTCACCGGCGGGTACTTCTGAGAATATTTTTTCGCTCGAGCCTGGAGCACGCCTTCCCGTTCGGCCGGATCCGTCACCACCACTAAGGTACGATCATAAATTTGATCGCCTATTTTCAGACGCACATGTGGATCACGGGCCACATTTCGAGGCCATTCCCTGGTGGCAGCCCCCGAAGTAGCCACATAAAGCTGGCCGTTGTAGGCGATGCACCAAATTGTTACCGAATGGGGAATCAGATACCAGGTGTTGGTCTGCACCTTTACGGTTTGGACGTTGTCGGTGAATGACCAGTCGGCAACCGGAGTCGTTACCACAGTCCCGCTGAGCCATAAACCGGGATAACTCCCCGGACCTGGGGTATCCCCGTGAGGATTCAGACCGGTGAAGCGCAGCATCACAAGCACCAAAACCAGGCAAACCACTATGACTCCCACAACCTTTAATAGCGTTTTCATCGCTGGCTCCTTAAAGTGGCGCGTGAGCGGCCCTTCCCTCCTCGCCAACTATACAGCCAAACGATGTCTCTTGGGCCCGCCAAGTTTGCCCCTTGGCTACGAATGGCCTGCTGAACGACGGGCTGTGAGTCGTTGCACTTCATGCACGAAGAGTTCCTCGACCTGTTCTCGCGTGAGTGGGCCTGCGAGGTTTGAGCGACTCTTGGAATATTCCCCGATTGCAACGCTGGCCGAGCACACCTCGGCGATTTCGTCGTAAATGTATTTGGCAATCTTTCCGTCCGGGAGAGTCTTTGTCCACTCGTCATGGGCCATAGGTGCTCCGCCCCAACTGGGATCTCGAATCGACAGTTTGGCCAAACGTATAAGTTCCGCCGGGAAAGAAGCAACTGGTGGCAGGTCCAGTTTCTGTACAGGGTTGGCATCAAATTGTGGTGCTAGTTGGCGTGGCCCCGCGGACAAAGCGCGAGACGCGCTCATATTCCGCCTATTCTTCAGGCTCGCGCGCATGAGAATCTAGGCGGGTGAAACCGGGTAAGAGTCGGCGATTGGGGGAGCAACGAAGGTGACGCTCCTGCTTGTTTTGTTTGTTTATGCGATTGCGCTCGGCGTCGGGCTGGCGCGCGCTGGAGTCCGATCTGTGACCAAGGTCGCGGTGGTCACCTCTCGAGGGCCCTCGACGCGGCTGCTGATCCTGGGCGCGACCGGCGGAACCGGGCGTCAACTGCTGGCACAAGCCCTCGACCGCGGCTATCTCGTCACCGCGCTGGTTCGGAATCCGGCGAACCTCCTGGCTGAACATCCGCACCTGACGGTGGCGCGTGGAGATGTGCTGGATTATGCCAGCGTCGAGAAGGCCGTACAGGGACAGGATGCGGTGATCTCCGCGCTCGGCCACAAGCGGTTCTTTGCGCCGACTCGCATCCTCTCCGAGGGCACTCGGAACGTTCTGCGCGCCATGGCCGCTCACGGCGTTCGCCGGTTCGTCTGCGAGACGTCCTTAGGTATCGGCGATAGCGCCGGGCGCATGGGCCTTTACTACTCGCTGTTTGTTATTCCCTTCGTTCTGCCCTTCTATTTCTGGGACAAGACCCGGCAGGAACGATTGATCGCGGCCAGTCGCCTGGAATGGGTGATCGTGCGGCCCGCCGTGTTGACGAATGCCGGGATGCGAGGTGCGTATCGCCACGGCCGCAGCACTGGCAGCTTCCTGTGGACAGCCCGGATCGCGCGAGCCGACGTCGCCGATTTCATGCTCAAGCAGGTAGTCCAAGACTCCTACCTCGGAACGGCAGTCGGCGTCTGCTGGTAACGGCTGCCGCGCTCGACTCGGCCTCAGGGCCGAAGAGCGCGGAACTGCAAAGAGCAGATACGCATGGCGCCGAAAAGGTGTAACTTCTTCCTACACTTTTCCCACGCTCGCGCGGACCGCGCACGCGAGGAGGTCAACGCTATGACACGGCGCATCGTTTTTTCCATTTCCATCGGCCTTTTGCTGGCGAGCCTGTGGCTCACGGCACAAGTGAAGGAGTTCCGCCCGGTCACCGAAACCATGCTGCGCAATCCCGCCCCAGGCGATTGGCCAAACTGGAGGCGCACCGACAGCGCCTGGGGGTACAGCCCGCTTGATCAGATCAACACGCGGAACGTGCAGCAGCTTCAATTGGCCTGGTCGTGGGCCATGGACAGCACGGGCGCTCAAGAAACCGCGCCGCTGGCCTACAACGGCATCCTGTACCTGCCCAACCCGCACGGCGTCATTCAGGCCCTGGACGCCGCGACTGGCGACTTGCTCTGGGAGTATCGTCCCGAACGTCCGAAGACGGCTGAGGCCGGCGGCGAAGTCAACGGGGTGCAAAGAAACATCGCCATCTTTGGAGACAAAATCTTTGGGGCGACCGGCGACGCCCATCTCATCGCCCTGGACGCGCGTACCGGAAAGCTGGTGTGGGACACGGCGGTGGCCGATTCCAAGCTGGGATACCAATACACTTCCGGCCCAATTGTCGTTCACGGCAAGGTCATCGCGGGCATGACCGGCTGCAGTCGCTACAAAGAAGACGTCTGCTTCATCAGCGCACACGATGCGGCCAGCGGAAAGCAGTTGTGGCGAACGCCCACCATTGCTCGTCCCGGTGAGCCCGGCGGCGACACCTGGGGCGACCTGCCCCTGCGCTTCCGCGCAGGCGGCGACGCCTGGATTCCGGGCAGCTACGATCCGCAGACGAACCTGATTTACTGGGGCACGGCGCAAGCGAAACCGTGGGCCCGCGCGGTTCGCGGAACCGACGGCGCCGCACTCTATACCAACTCCACGCTGGCCCTCGATCCGGACACCGGAAAAATGAAGTGGTATTACCAGCACCTTCCCGCCGAGACGCAGGACATGGATGAAGTCTTCGAGAACATCCTGATTGACGCCGGCGGCCGCAAGTCACTTTTCAAAATGGGCAAGCTGGGCATCCTCTGGCAACTCGACCGAACCACCGGCGCCTTTATCCACGCCACCGATCTGGGCTACCAGAACATCGTGGAAGTTGGCGCCGACAGCGGCAAAGTCACCTACAAGAAAATTCCGCAAATCGGCGTGGAGTTGGAGATGTGTCCGAGCACAGCCGGATTCAAGGACTGGCGCGCCATGGCCTTCAGCCCGCAAACCAACGCGTTGTACATTCCCATGTCCCTGAACTGCGAGAAAGCCACCTTCGGCCCGGTGGAGAAAGTACTCGGCAAGGGCGGAGTCGGTCCGGTCGAGCGGCGCGATTACAAATTTCCGCAGTCGGGAGGCAACTTGGGTGAATTCCTGGCCATGGACATTCGCTCGGGCAAGGTGTTGTGGCGTCATCGCACACCTTCCCCCTCCAACACAGCGGCGCTGGCCACGGCCGGCGGAATCGTCATCGGCGGCGACTGGGATCGCCACATGTACGCCTACGACGCGGCCAGCGGAAAGATTCTGTGGCAGACGCGCCTGGTGACTTCAGCGCAGGGTTTCCCGATTACCTATGTGGCCAACGGGAAGCAGTACATCGCCATGCCCGCGGGCACCGGCGGCGGAAGTTGGTCGTCGACGATTCCTTCGGAACTGGCGCCGCAGCTTCGAGCGCCGAAGTCTGGCAACGCCCTGCTCGTTTTCGCGCTGCCGGGAGGCCCGAATAACGTATCGTCGCTGGCGATACCGCCGAAGTAGCGGCCGCAGCCGTGGAGATAGTTTGCCGCCGCGGGCGGCCGTAACTTTATTCCGAGCGGCCGCAGCGTCAAGATGGTGGAGATTACCTGGCCTGCTAGCGTTTCTCGGACGTGGTCGGATCGATCATGGATTCGATCTTTGACACGCGGTTGGCGGGGAAACCGCCCTGGCGGGCATGCTCGCGCACCATCTGCTCATTGGGCGCGATGTAGACGCAATAAATCTTGTTATCCGTGACGTAGCTGTGCACCCACTGGATTTGCGGTCCTAGATTGCGCAGAACCGCGCACGATTTTTCAGACACCGCCTGGAGTTGCTGCGGCGACATCTGCCCGGCTCCCGGAATTTCTCTCTCAATCAGAAATTTTGGCATGGGCCTCCCCTGGCTCGCCGCAGCATACCCCGCGATCGTCACGCGGCGCAAGGTGTGCCGCCGCGCCGGCGCGCTCAGGACCCGGCTCGGCAAGGAGGTTAGCCACGCGTTGTGCACCGCTCTCACAGAACATCACCTTCCCACTCGGGGCTGACGTTCTGGCACTGCGCCATCTTCTGGACTCCATCGGCGTGTTCGCGATGTACGTCCACGATCGACCCGTCCATGGCGCTCACCTTCACCTCTATCATGCCGCCATGCGGCCGCCCTCCGGCGAACCATCCGCGTTGTCCCGCCGGATGGATTTCAAACGACCCATGCCGCCTCACCGGGACGATCTCAAAGGAATAGACCAGCCGCCCGTGCTGGGTCTCCAGGTCACCCTCGTGTACTGTCCCGGGAACCGCCCGAAGCGCTGCCACTTGCGCCTCTTCCGCGCTGATTTTGGCGGTGGCCTCATCGGCCTGCAAATCGGGGAAATGCACAAAGGCGATGGTTCCCACCACGAGCATGGCGTAAATCACCGCGGCAAGAATCTTGGCTCGCTTCATAACTCTCTCCTTTCCACTCTCTCCTTTTCGTGGCTGGCGCCCTCGTGGGGGATTCCCTGCCAGCAACCCAGCGGAACGCCAGCCACTTCCATCTAGCCTGCGATCTGGGACGAGAGTACAGAAGGGGAGATAAACGCACGATTAACAGCCGGCGGAGGGACGGATTCCTGTCTGTCTATGAACCGATATTTCGTGAGCTACTTGCGGCTGGCGGGATCGCCCACCGATTTGTTGTATTCCTGATATTCCGATGGTGAGCAAATAAACTCGCGCACGTCGAAATCGTCCGGCTGCAATTCGAAACGCATCTTGTCCAGGGCCACCCACGGTTTGGTGTACATCTGAGCATCATTGATCGTGACGCTCAGCTCCATGTGGTCGTGATCGACGCGGTGGAAACGCTCCTCCACGCGCAGGTTGGCGCTGTGCGGACGGCCCGCCCGGTCGATCCAGGTTCTTTCATCCAAGCCGTTGCTTTCGACCACGAGCGTGCTGTCGTCCACCCACTTTCCCACCGAGTATCCATACCACCTCGGCTCGGGATCCTTGGGCAGTTCGCGGCCATCGAGCCAGATAACCCGCCAGACTCTGCCAAAGGTATAAAGCATGATGATCTTTTGCGGCATTTGATAGATCTGCGTCGTTCGCAGTTCGTACAGGTCTTCGCGTGGGAGCCCTTGGGGATCGCAGATGAAGACGGGGTCGTTGTTCTCCGCCGGCACAAATCCCGCATTGCCACCGTTCGGCTTGTTACGATTCATCGCCTCCCGCCCTGCCGCGGTGAAGGGCAAGACATGCTCCGGTTTGCCGTCCGCGGGCATCGCCCCTGCGCCGAAGATTTGGATTCCCACTTCGCCCGGATCCCATACGCCGGAGATGTCATGGCGCGGAGCAGGACCTCCGGTTTTCCGAGGCTTCGCGGGCACGGTTCCTGTCGTTTTCCAGTAGTCCACCGGCTCGGGGTAGATATGATCTTGGGCTGGGCCAGCCTGCGGAGCTTTCGCTGACTTTGCTCCCGATTGCGGCGTGTTTTGCGAACGCGTAAGCGGCGAAAACGCCAAGATCACTGCTACCGCGCACGTGGCCCCAAGGCCCTTCAACGCAGTGGGAACACTGGCCATCGTCCAACCCGTCCTTCAACTAAGCGATGTTTATTGAATTCCCGGATTCCATAACGTGATAAGCCACGTGGATAACCGGCCCGCAAACTCAGATTCGCCGAACTCGCCTGAGGGCAGCTCACCTATTGGAACCGTCGGCCGCTGCGAACCGCGCCTTTCCGATGAGCTTCTGCCCATTCGGCAGCAGCACGTCCACAATCCGCCCGATCTGCGCACCATTCTTCACGGCCAGCGCCGTGACCGTCACTTTATCCCCCGGCTTCATGGAATCTTTGGTCCAACCGATGTTGAACATGGAAGTCGGATTTTCCGTCTCCACAATCCAGGACGCCACTTGCCCGTGTTCGTCGGGCACGTCGATGTGCAGGACGCAATGTGGATTGGCCCAAAGCCATTGCGTCACGGTTCCCTTGAGCGTAATGGCCTTGCTATCGTCGTAGGCCGCGTTGCCGTGGTGCGCGAGAAGCGGCAGCGAAAGACTCGAAGTAACAAGGACCAGAACAAAAAACGTGAGGAATTTGGCTTTCAAGTTTCACCCCTCAATGGGAATGCACAGCTCCTTACAGCTTTGGGTAGGGTCCGAACCCTTCGGGATTCCACGATAGTAATGACGGTCTCG
>Ga0079220_10000436_pt1 | contig 10391 bp, 8 predicted proteins | sample GAAS100_FD_75071 | JGI IMG/M metagenome (GOLD analysis project Ga0079220, IMG submission 75071) | Agricultural soil microbial communities from Georgia to study Nitrogen management - GA AS100 | ecosystem: Environmental > Terrestrial > Soil > Agricultural land | place: USA: Georgia | collected... | reverse complement strand
GCGCGGCTGCCGCTTTCACACGCGGTGCCCGTACGCCTTCGATCGCTGCCGCGCGGAGGAGCCGGCGCTCGCGCAGGTCGCGCCGGCGCATTTCGTCGCGTGCCACCTGCGCGAAGCGCCCGCGCCGGGCGCGGCCACCGTTTCCCATTGAGAGCGACACCCCGATGACCCAGTATCCCGACGCCGTAACGTTGACGCGCAAGCTGCTCGCCTTCGACACGATCAATCCGCCCGGTGCCGAGCAGGCGTGCGCCGAGTATCTCGGCTCGCTGTTGCAGAATGCAGGTTTCGACGTCCGCTATGCAGCATTTGCGCCGACGCGCACGAGTGTCGTCGCCCGCATCGGCCGCGCGATGAACAGGGCGCCGCTCGGCTTTACCGGACACCTCGACACCGTACCGCTCGGCGGCGCCGGCTGGCAGCGCGATGCGTTCGGCGCGAGCCTCGAAGGCGGCCGGCTGTACGGCCGCGGGGCGAGCGACATGAAGAGCGGCGTCGCGGCGATGGTGGTCGCCGCGCTGTCGCTCGCCGAGCAGTTGCGCGAATCGCCCGGTGTGACACTCGTGCTCACCGCGGACGAGGAGTGCGGATGCGGGGGCGCCGCGCATCTGGTGCGCGAGACCGATCTCCTCGGCAAGGTCGGCGCGCTCGTCGTCGGCGAGCCGACCGGAAACTATCCACTCGTCGGCCACAAGGGCGCGCTGTGGCTCGAGGCGCGCACGTCGGGGGTCACTGCACACGGCTCGATGCCGGAGCGCGGCGACAACGCGATCTACAAAGCGGTTGCCGCCGTCGACAAGCTCAGAGCGTTCGATTTCGGCACGCCGGCGCATCCATTGATGGGACCGCCGACGCTCAATGTCGGAACGCTCCACGGCGGACTGAACATCAACTCGGTGCCCGACCGCGCGACGATCGGCATCGACATCCGCACGATCCCCGGGCAGGCCCACGACGACGTGCGGCATCGGCTTCAACGTGCGCTGGGCGCGGGTGTCGAGCTCGCGCCGCTCGTCGACGTCGAGGCGATCTACACCGACCCGCTTGATCCGTGGATCGAACAGGTGTTCGGCGTGGTTCGCACACAGACCGGAGAGCAGCCGCACGCGCGAAGCGCCACCTACTTCACCGACGCCGCCGTGCTGAACGCCGTATATCGCGACGTGCCGATCTGCGTCCTCGGTCCGGGCGAGCCGCAGCTTGCCCACCAGACCGACGAGTATTGCGTCGTCGATCGCGTCGACCAGTCGGTTGCGATGTACGCGGAACTGATCCGCGCCTGGAGTCTCTGACATGCCCGACATGAATCGCCTCGGCGCGGTGGAAGCCGCGCGCAAGCTCGCACGCCGCGAGATCACCGCGCAGGCACTGCTCGCCGATTGCCTCGCGCGCATCCGCGAGCGAGAGCCCGCGGTGCACGCGTTCACGCACATTGATTTCGACGCTGCGATGGCGCGCGCGCGCGTGCTCGACGCGCAGCCGTCCGACGGCCTGCTGCACGGCCTTCCACTCGGCGTGAAGGACGTGTTCGACACCGTCGACATGCCGACGGCGTATGGCTCGCCGATCTACGCGGGTCACCGCCCGGCGAGCGACGCGGCGAGCGTGGCGCTCGCGCGCGCGGCCGGTGCCGTGGTCGTCGGCAAGACGGTCACGACGGAGTTCGCGACGTTCCATCCGGGCGCGACGTGCAATCCGCACGACGTGTCGCGCACGCCGGGCGGCTCCTCGTCCGGATCGGCTGCGGCCGTCGCCGACACCATGGTGCCGCTCGCGTTTGGCACGCAGACCGCCGGGTCGATCGTGCGGCCGGCCGCGTATTGCGGCGTCGTCGGATACAAGCCGACGTTCGGCACGGTGAGCCGCGTCGGCGTGAAGATGATCTCGGACACGCTCGATACGATTGGCGGTTTCGCGCGCAGCGTGCCGGACGTCGCGCTCTTCGTAGCGGCGCTTTCGGGCCGGCGTGAGCTCCTGATCGATGACGCCGCCCGCGACGCCCCGCGGATCGGCCTCTGCCGTACGTACGAATGGGATCGCGCGAGGCCGGAAACCGTGCAGCTCTTCGAGGCGGCCGCACGGCAATTGCGCGATGCCGGTGCGCTGGTGCGCGACGTGACGCTGCCGCGCGAGTTCGCCGGGCTCGCGGCAGCGCAGACGAAGGTGATGGTGCACGAAGTGGCCGAATGCCTCGCGTTCGAGCGGCTCGCGCGGCCAGATGCGCTGAGCGCGGAGCTCGTGGAGATGATCGGGCTCGGCGTCGCGGTGCCGCTCGCCGAATACGACGCGGCGCGCGATCTCGCGCGGCGTGCTCGGGCGATGCTCCCGGACGTGTTCGAGGGCCTCGACGTGCTGGTCGCGCCGAGCACGTCCGGCGAGGCGCCCGCCGGCATCCACGCGACGGGCGATCCGCTGTTCAATCGGATGTGGACGCTGCTGCGCGTGCCGTGCGTCCACGTGCCGGCGCGAAGCGCGTCGCATCGATTGCCGCTCGGCGTGTCGGTCGTCGGCAGGCTGCGTGCCGATCGCGCGACGTTGCTCGCGGCCGACTGGATTCACGCACGGTTATAATTGCGCTCGTTGCGCATGCGCATTCTTCTCTCCAACGACGACGGCTATTTCGCCCCGGGGCTCGAGCATCTTGCTGCGGCGCTCGCTTCCCACGCCGAGCTCACGGTCGTCGCGCCGGAGCGGGACCGCAGCGGCGCCTCCAACTCGCTGACGCTCGACCGGCCGCTGTCCGTACGCCGCGCACCGAACGGCTTTTTGTTCGTCAACGGCACGCCGACCGATTGCGTTCATCTCGCCGTCACGGGTCTGTTGAACGAACTGCCCGACATGGTCATATCGGGCATCAATCTCGGCGCCAACATGGGTGACGACACGATCTATTCGGGTACGGTGGCCGCCGCCACGGAGGGCTTCCTGCTCGGCGTGCCGTCGGTCGCCATCTCGCTCGCTTCCAAGACGGCCGCGCATTTCGAAACCGCCGCGGGCGTGGCACTCGAATTGCTCGAACGGCACAATCGCGAGCCCGCCGGACCCTGGCTTCTGAACGTGAACGTTCCCGACGTCGAGCGCACGCAGGTGCGCGGCTACCGGATCACGCGCCTCGGGCGCCGTCACAAGGCCGAGGACGTGGTTCGCATGCAAAGCCCGCGCGGCGAGACCGTCTACTGGGTCGGCGCCGCCGGTGCGGCCGCGGATGCGGGCGAGGGCACCGATTTCCATGCCGTCGAGAATCGCTATGTGTCGGTGACGCCGCTGCAGATCGATCTCACCAATCGCGAGCAGATGGCGGGCGTGACGTCGTGGATCGCTCGATGACGCGCGCACGGCAGCGCCTGCTCGCGCGCTAGGGCCGGTCAACGGGCCCTGGTGACCGCGGGAAGAAACGCGATGGCGGCGCTCGGTGCAGGCGGCAAGGGAACGAGCGGAATCGGCATGACGTCCGACCGCACGCGCGCACGCATGATCGAGCGGCTGCGAGCGGAGGGCATTCGCGACGAAATCGTGCTTGCGGCGATGAACGCCGTTCCGCGGCACATCTTCGTCGACGAGGCGCTCGCAATCCGCGCATACGAGGATTCGCCGCTGCCGATCGGGCATGGACAGACGATCTCGCAACCCTGGGTCGTTGCGCGCATGATCGAGCTTGCGCGAAACGGCCGCGATCTCGGCGACGTCCTCGAGATCGGCACCGGCTGCGGATACCAGACGGCGGTGCTCGCGCGGCTCGCGAAAACGGTCTACACCGTCGAGCGGATCGCGGCACTCGTGAACAAGGCGCGACGTCACCTGCAGTCGCTGAAATTCCGCAACGTGCGCCTCGCGCATGGCGACGGCAGCACCGACCTCGGCGAAGCGCTCGCCGTCGACGCGATCGTCGTGAGCGCGGGCGCCACGCATGTCCCAACGGCGCTGCTGAAGTACCTGAAGCCCGCGGGCCGGCTGGTGCTTCCGCTCGCGAGCGCCGACGAAGGCGAGCGCGGCGTGCAACGGCTCACGGTGATCGAAGCGCACGCGGCCGGCATCCGCGAGCACGTGTTCGATGCGGTAAGATTCGTGCCCCTGCTCCCGGGCCTCGGCTGAACTTTTCGTACGTCGCCCAGTCGTTGGATCGATGCGTTTGCCTGCGTTGTCGTCCGCCACTCCGCGCTTGCGTCGTCTTCTCGCGTTCGTTGCGATCGCGCTGATCGTCGTCGGTTGTGCAACGCGCCGGCCCGCGCCGGTCGAGGATCGCGCACTCGCACCATCGCAACCCGCCCCGGTCGTCACGCCCTCGCGTTCACCGCTCGCCGTGCCGGCGGAGCCTCCGCCCCCGGTGACTTACACGGTGAAGCGCGGCGATACGCTGCACCAGATCGCCCTCGACAGCGGCCTCGACTATCGCGAGCTCGCGGCGTGGAACAACATCGAGAACGTGAATCGCATCTTTCCGGGCCAGGTGTTGAGGCTCGCACCGCCCGGCGAGTATCCCGGGGCCGGTGCGTCCATCGCCGGTGCGCCTGCCGATGCGTCGAGCGGCGTGACGACAGCGCCGTTGCGCACGGTTCCCGCCATTGGAGATGGCCGCGCTGCAAACGCCGAGAACGCGCGTGTCGCGAGCTCGCCACCGCCTGGTGCCGCTGTTAATCCGTCGCCGCCGGCTGCGGCGAGCGGCACGCTGAAGACGTCGCCCAAGGCGGTCAAGGAGCCGTATTCGGAGCAGGCGGTGCGCGACCTGAATTTTGCGGCGAGTGCCGCACCGGCGCCGTCCGATGGCATCGCGTTGCCCGCAGCGCGGCCTACGCCGCCATCGGCCCCGGCCGCACCGTCGAACAGCGTTCAGGCTGCGGCATCACCGCCGGCAGCGGCCGTCGCGCCGCGCGGCACGCCGACGCCCGGGACTGCGGGCGATCCCGACCAGCTCGACTGGGCGTGGCCGGCGAAGGGCAAGATCGTCGCCGGGTTCTCCGAGACGGCGAACCTGAAGGGCATCGACATCGCGGGCACCGCCGGCGAACCCGTGCGCGCGAGCGCCGCCGGTCGCGTCGTGTATGCGGGCAGCGGCCTGCGCGGTTATGGCAAGCTCATCATCATCAAGCACAACGCGACCTACCTGTCCGCGTATGCGCACAACCGCGAGATCCTGGTGAAGGAGGGCCAGCAGGTCACGCGTGGCCAGAAGATCGCCGAGATGGGCAATAGCGACGCCGAGCAGGTGAAGCTGCACTTCGAGATCCGCCGGCTCGGCAAGCCGATGGATCCGGCGAAATACCTGCCACCGGCGTAGCGGCGCGCCATCTCCGCAACGATCGAATTTCCTCGGTGTTGCCGCGCGCCGGCACGACCCGTTCCGGACACCCCGGCGGGTGCGCTGCACGATGTGCATGATCACATCGCGCGAAGCTTCGTCGCCGACGGCAGCACGTCGATCGCGCGCTCGAGCGTCGCGACGAGCGCACGCCGCTCGCGCTCGCGATGCGCGGTCTCGCCGTAGCGCAGCGTCGCGAACGATTCGCCGATCGCGCGCAACGCGATCTCGAACTGCGGCCAGCGCCGCGATGCGCGCTGCGCGAACGCGAGTGGTCCTTCGTGCGCAAGCCGCGGCAGCCCCGCGCGCGCGAGGCGCCGGCAGGCCGCATCCCACAACGCCAGCGCGCGCTCCTGGCGCTTGCGGCGCACGGCGAACCACGCGAGCACCGCACCCGCCCACAGGACCAGCGCCGTCGCGCCGCCCCCGACCATCTCCCACGGCGCGAACGCATCGATCTTCCACTCGCGCCACAGCGCGCGCTGGCGGTCGCGATTGAACTCGACGACGTTGCGGCGCCATTGATGGTTGATCGCGTCGATCGCGAGCTGCAGGTCCTTGAGCCAACCGCCGTCCTGCCGTGCGAACAGCGGCACCGGATCGCCGGCCGGCACCGAGCCGAACAAGCCGCGCTCGACGCGCGAGGGCGCGACGGCCGCGGTCGGGTCGAAGCGCTGCCAGCGGCCGTCGATCACCGCTTCCGCCCACGCGTGCGCATCCGACTGGCGCACGATCATGTAGCCGCCGCGCGGATTGATCTCGCCGCCCTGGTACCCGGTGACCACGCGCGCGGGAATGCCCGCCGCGCGCAGCATCACGACGAACGCGCTCGCATAGTGCTCGCAGAAGCCGCGCCGGGTGTCGAACAGGAACATGTCCACCGGCTCCTCCTCCATCAACAGCGGCGGCGCGAGCGTGTAGAAGAACGGCTCGCTGCGAAACCACTGCAGCACCGCGCTCACGAAGCGGCGGTCGTCCGGATAGCGCTCGCGCATCGAGCGCGCGAAGTCGACGGTGCGCGGGTTGCCGATGGGCGCACGCGCGTTGATCTGCGCTTCGCGCGGTGACGCGACGGGATAGCCATCGGTGAGCAGCGATTCGACGGTGTAGCGCAGCGGCTGCGTCACCGGTCCGCGCATGAGGAACTGCTGCTCGCGCGAATAACCGGCGAGCCCGCCCGCGCTGCCGCGGACGCCGGGATCGACGTCCACCTGCGGCAGCGCCGACGCGAAGTCGAGCGCGAACAGCCACGGATGGTCGTTCGCTTCGAGCGTGACCGTGTAGCGAACGTGCGGACCATTGCCGCTCGCGAGCCGGCCGCCGGCCTGCGGCGGGTTCGCGCGCCATTCGCGCCCGTTGAAGAGCGACATCACCGGGCCGCGCCAGTACCGCAGTCGCGACGGCGGCGGCGCACCGTCGAAGTCGACGCGAAACGCGACGGCGTCCGACAGCGACAGCTCGCTGATCGATCCCGGCGCCATCCGATCGGACAGGCCGGTGGCCGCCGCATGATCGGCCGGCAGGCCCCACAGCGGGCTCGCGAGGCGCGGGAACAGCAGGAACAGCGCGGCGGCGATCGGCAGCCCCTGCGCGATCATGATCGACGTGCGTATCCACGCGTCGCGCACGCTCTTCGCATCGACCGTGCGCGCGTGCGGCTGCGCGAGCGACTCGAGCGCTGCACCAGCGGCGAGCACCGCCGGCAGCGCGGCGAGCGCCGCGATCAGCGACTGGCTGTAGAAGAACGGCGTGATGAGCAGGAAGAGCGCGAGGCACACGAGCAACGTGCCATCGCGCAGCGTGCGGACCTCGAGGAACTTGATGCCGACCAGCACGAACAGGAAGGCGACGCAGGGGTCGCGACCGACGAAGTAGCCGTACGACTTGCGGATGACGAGTGCGATCGCCACGGCGACGAGCGCCAGCACCCACGAAGGAATGCGCGGCGCGCTCGCGCGCGGCGCATTCCGTTCACGCCACAGGAACGCGAAGCGCAACGCCACGAGCGCGAGCCCGGTCGCCGCGACCCACACGGGCAGCTGCAGTGCCTGCGGCACTTGCGCCGCGAAGAGCAGGATGCCCAGGTTTATCGTCTGCGCGTGCGTGAGCGATGCAGACGGCGTCGTATCGCGGCGTGCACGCGCCGCGCGCCGCTTGCTTGCAGGCGCGAAGAACGCGGTCAGCGCGCTCATTGAGGCACTTCCGGATACAGCGCGAGCGCCGTCAAAGCGGCGCGCCGATGCTCGCGACCCGACGAGGCGGGCAGGAACGTCCCCGGCAGCGACAACGCGAACGGCCGCGTCGTGCGCTCGGCCGCGAGAATCCACGCAGCCAGACGCGACAGCCGCTGCTCCGCGTCGAGCTGCGGCGGCAGGCGCGTCCACTCGAGGGCGACCGGGCCGCCGCCGCCCGTGCCCTCGAAGGCTTTCGAAAACCAACCGGCGCCGCGCGCGACCGCCTTCCAGGCGACGCGCTGCAGCGGATCGCCGCGCTGGTAGTCGCGCAGGCCCGCGAGGTCGTGCTCATCGCCGCGTGCAGACGCGCGGAGATCCACGCCATGCGGGCCGGCGGGCAACGGTGGCACCGACGCTTCCGGCGCCGGGTAGACGATGCCGGTCAGCGGGAAGTGCACGTACGCCCAGCTGCGCCAGATGCCGAGCGGGTGATGCGATGCAAGCGTGACGCGGCCGAGCGGCATGCGCCCGCGCGCGAGCGCAGGCACCGCCAGTGTCACCGTCTGCAGCTCGCCCGCCCGCAAGGCGGCGCTGATCGCGACACCGTTGCCGGAAATCGTGATCGCACGCCGGTCGATTGCACCGCCGGCGAGCGAAAGCGAGAACACGACGTGCCCGCCGGCGAACGCGTCGCTCGCGGCGAGCGGCTTGATCTCGATGCCGGACAGGTTGCGAAACGTATGCAGCAGCGCCGCTGCGACCAGCCCGCTCAGCACGAACGTCACGCCGAGGCCGAGCGACAGCGCGTAATTGAGCGACGTGAGCAGCATCAGGATCAGCGTCGCGATCACCGCATAGCCGCGGCGCGTCGGCAAAATGTAGATGCGCGAATGGCGCAGAACCACCGGCGCGCGATCGGCCGGGTCGACCCGAAACGCGCGCTGCCGCATGCGCTTCACCAGCCCGTGCATCGGGTTCACCGCCGCCTCGCGGGTGGGGAGCGGGTTTGGGTTAGTGGCGCCCGCGACCGAGCTCATCGAGCGTTTCCTGTTTCAGCGCGATGTCACGGCAGCGCGACGGCGCGTATCAGGGCCTGCGCCTGCAGCGCACCTGCGCGCGCGCCGCCCGCGAGCCGATGTCCCGCCACCGCGGGAAACACCGCCTGCACGTCCTCCGGCACGACCATCGCGCGGCCTTCGAGCAGCGCCCAGGCACGTGCCGCTGCGACGAGCATCAGGCCCGCCCGCGGGCTCAGGCCGCGCCGCGCGCTCGCCTCGCCGCTCGCGCCCGCGGTCTGCCCCGGCAGGTGGCCCCGCGATGCGGCAAGCAGCGCCTGCACGTAATCGAGCAACGCCGGTGCCACGTGCAGGCCGGCGGCTTCGCGCTGCCACTCGGCGAGCGTGGCCGAGTCGGCCTGCGGCACGAGGTCGGGAAGCTTCGCGCGCCTATCGCCGCCCGCGAGAAGCTCCCGCTCCGACGCCGCGTCGGGATAGCCGAGCTCGATGGCGAGCAGGAAGCGATCGAGTTGCGACTCCGGCAGCGGATAGGCGCCGATCTGCTCGACCGGGTTCTGCGTCGCGATGACGAAGAACGGCTCGGGCAGCGGGCGCGTCACGCCGTCGATCGACACCTGGCGCTCCTCCATCGCCTCGAGCAATGCGCTTTGCGTCTTCGGCGGCGCGCGATTGATCTCGTCGGCAAGGACGACCGAATGGAAGATCGGGCCGGCGTGGAAGCGGAACGTCTGCGCGTGCTCCTCGTAGACCGACACGCCGAGGACGTCGGCGGGCAGCAGATCGCTCGTGAACTGGATGCGGGCGTAGCGCAGGCCGAGCACCGTCGCGAGCGCCTGGGCGAGCGTCGACTTGCCGACGCCGGGAATGTCCTCTATCAGCAGGTGACCGCGCGCGAGAAGGCAGGCGAGGGAGAGCCGCAGCGGCTCCTGCTTGCCGACGACGATTTGCGCGAGTTGCTGCAACACGACGGCAAGGCGATGCGCCGTCGGAATGTTCTCGGTGGCGGGGCGAACGGTCATGGCTCGAACGATATCCAGGCGATGGATGATACGTGCCGGGGCGCAGCGCCAGCCGGCGACTCGTCACATCCGCTCGACGGCGCTAGACTTCGGGCAGGCGCATCGGTTCCCATGCCGGCGCGATCCGAAGGGCAATGCGGTGCGAATCGCCTGCGCCGCGCTCTCGTCTGAACCTCCTCGCTTCGAGCCCGTGACGACCGCTTTCATCACCCATCCCTCGTGCCTGGAGCACGAAATGGGCCCGCAGCATCCCGAGTGCCCCGAGCGGCTCACGGCGATCGACGACCAGCTGATCATGTCGGGGCTCGCGCCGTACATCGCGCGTCACGACGCGCCCGCCGCCACGGCGGAGCAGCTTGCACGCGTGCACGACCGGCGCTACGTCGAGGCGATCCAGGCGGCCGCGCCGGCCGCGGGCCTGCGCTATCTCGACCCGGACACCGCGCTGTGCCCGCATTCGGTCACGGCCGCCTTGCACGCGGCGGGCGCCGTGGTGAGCGCGGTCGACCTCGTGTGCGGTGGCGAGTACCAGAGCGCGTTCTGCGCCGTGCGCCCGCCAGGCCATCACGCGGAGAGCCGCCGCGCGATGGGGTTCTGCGTGTTCAACAACATCGCGGTCGGCGCCGCGCACGCGTGCGCGGTCCACGGGCTCTCGCGCGTGGCAATCGCCGACTTCGACGTACACCACGGCAATGGCACCGAGGAGATCTTTTCCGACGACCCGCGCGTGTTGATGGTGTCGACGTTCCAGTATCCACTGTATCCGTACTCGGGTGTCGACAACCCTGCGCCGAACATGGTCAACATCCCGCTTACCGCCGGCAGCGGCGGTGCGGCGTTCCGCGATGCGGTGCGCGAGCACTGGCTGCCGGCGCTCGACGACCAG
>Ga0079220_10000434_pt1 | contig 10396 bp, 11 predicted proteins | sample GAAS100_FD_75071 | JGI IMG/M metagenome (GOLD analysis project Ga0079220, IMG submission 75071) | Agricultural soil microbial communities from Georgia to study Nitrogen management - GA AS100 | ecosystem: Environmental > Terrestrial > Soil > Agricultural land | place: USA: Georgia | collected... | reverse complement strand
TGCTCGAATCCGAGCTTTTCGGCCACGAAAAAGGAGCCTTCACCGGTGCGATATCTCAGAAGGCTGGCCGATTCGAATTGGCGGATAAGGGAACTCTCTTCCTCGACGAAGTGGCCGACATCCCGTTGGAGCTTCAGCCTAAACTCCTGCGCGTTCTGCAGGAGCAGGAGTTCGAACGCCTGGGCAGCACCCGCACCCGCCGTGTGGACGTACGCGTGGTGGCCGCGACCAACCGCGACCTCGCCCGCATGGTCGAGAACGGCGCATTCCGCGGCGATCTTTTTTATCGATTAAATGTCTTTCCTCTCACGGTTCCTCCGTTACGCGAACGCCCCGAAGACATTGCCACTTTGGTGCGCTATTTCGCACAGCGTTACGCCCGTCGGATGAACCGGCACATCGAAACCGTCTCGGCCGAGACTATCGCCGCCCTGGAGCGCTACCACTGGCCTGGCAACGTCCGCGAACTGGAAAACCTGATCGAGCGTGCCGTCATCCTTTCTCCCTCACCGGTGCTGCATATTCCTCTTTCTGAATTGAAGTCGAATCCGGAGGGCCGGACAGCAGGCCTGGCGACTTTGGCGGAAGCGGAACGAGATCACATCCTGCGCGCCCTCGAAGAATCCAAATGGGTCTTGGGCGGTCCCAAAGGCGCCGCTGCTGCCCTGGGCATGAAACGAACCACACTTCAATCGCGCATGCAGAAGCTGGGAATTTCCCGACCGCGTTAAGGCCTGATGGCAAACGGGGTTTTGGCGCTCAGAGTTTTCGCGCGGCGATTTCGGCGACCGGCCGTTGGTGTCCGGCATCGCGCGACGCGCCTTCGTAGTAATGCAGAATTTGCCAGCCACGGAAATAGGTCTTCAACCTGCCAGGACGCAGGCGGTGAGGGGCCTGTTCTTCATCGGGCTGTGTGATGTGTACGATGGCGAGGAAGACTCCTCCTGGTGCAACCCCTCTTTTGGCGGGGGCGAAGAGATCGCGCTGCAGGTAGTAACAGGTCGCCACGAGGTCCCAGCCGCCGGGGACAATTTCAAATTGATGCTTTTCCAGGTCGGCAACACACGTCTCGAGGTTCAGATGTCGCTCTCGGGCTTGATCGCGCAATGCTCGAATTGCGCTAGGGGCTACGTCGACCGCTGTCACTCTCCAACTATGTTCCGCCAGCCAAAGAGCATTGCGACCCACACCACAGGCAAGGTCCAGGGCTCTGCCCGGGCGCAGGGATTCAACCGTTTCAACGACGAGGGGCGTGGGGGCGGCTTCGAAGTCATCGGCGGCGCGTTCTTTCGAACGATAACGCCTTTCCCAACCGAGTCTTTCCATTTGACGATGATCGATGGTCACGACGCGTTTCAGTACCGCGGGATCTGAACCGCAAATCCCTCACGGTACCTGTCGATCCGGCGAACGCATAAGCCTAAGCGCCAGCCCCCCAAGCTTGCGCATCATTCAGCCGCACGCGGTAGCTTTTCTGGTGGCGGGTAATGATCAATTTGTCCTCACGAGCCAGCCAGCCGATGGCCCAGTCGAAAATGGGTGACTTTGCCTCGAGCTGCTGCTTCAGGCTGGGCAAAGACAATTCGCCTTTCGCATTCAGAGCTTGCCAGATTGCTCCCGCGGTGGTGCCAATTTCTTCCTGCATTTTCGCCCTCACAATCGCCGCATCGCCGGCAAGCGCCCTGGGCTTAAAAAATAACGCGCCTGCGGTGGACAACCGGCGAACATGCGAAGTCTAGCACGACCCCAAGCGACCGTACGAAGGTGGTATTCGCCGAGCCCCGGGCCTGCATAGCTTTTGGTTGTAGTAAAGCGTAGTCAGAGTTAGACTCTCGTCCCATGTTCAGCAAACTGAACAACGCCGCGAGGCTTAAGTCGGAGTCAGAAGACCCACAGGGGGCGCTTTCGAAGCCGGTGCCGGCGGAACCTAAAGTCCCGCCAGGACAATACCTTAAGGCCGTCCGCGAGCGCCTGCAAATTGGCATGCGTGAGGTTCAGGACGCAAGCCTGGTCATCGCTTCCGAAGAGGGCAATGAGAACTTCTACGTTTCCCCGGCCCGTTTGACACAAATCGAAAACGAGGAATCGGTCCCCAGTTTTTACAAGCTCTTTAGCCTTTGTTCCATCTACGGGCTGGACCTGAATGATGTCCTCGGCCGATATGGCGTGAACGCCAATCGGACGCGGGCTTATCGCACGCGCTTTGTTCCGGAGATCACTCGCACGACCTCAGCCGAGATTTACGGATTTGAGGACAAGGTGCTGGTTCCAGTTCGCATCGATGCCACGTTCCGTTGGGAGACGACGCAATTGGTCAATCGCGTGGTAGCCATGTGGGGTGAGATCCCCGCGGCATTTCTCTTGCGCAGTAATCCGCGGCGGCATACCTACGGATTTGTAGGTCTCGCCGATAAGACTATGTTTCCGCTGCTTCGTCTAGGTTCGTTGCTAATGATCGACCCCGAGCGAAAGCGCGTGGCACATGATGGCTGGAAGAACGAATTCGACCGTCCTATTTACTTTGTGGAGTTGCGAGATGGGTATCGTTGTGGCTGGTGCCAGGTAGAAGGTTCGCGCCTGATTCTAATTCCTCATCCGGTCTCAAATGTGCCTGTACAGAGCTTTAATTTAACCACCGAGGCCGAGGTCCTGGGTCAGGTTGTGGGGGTGGCGATGCGGCTGGTTCCTCCAAGTATGTCCAGCCCGGCGCTTGGATCAAAACTTCCAGGGCCGAGCGAAATTGCGAGATGAAAAATCTGCGCGCCAGGGTTGAACATCCTTCCGGAATCATTTCGTAGTAAGGCTCTGTCTCCAGCCACAAGTTCGCTACCCGGACTTCCACCTGCCCCAAGGAATTAAAATGTTTCCGCAGTTCTCTCGATAAATCCATCAGCGAAAGACTCACCACGGCTTCGAAGACGGAGCGGTGTGTTTCTCGAAGCGCCAGATTCACTTCCTCCGGTGTGGAGACGCTGGCCCATCCTTCGTGCAGATAGCGGCCGGTATACGGGTCCCGTAAGGAAGAGAGAAATACCAGTTGCGCGAACGCACTCGGCAGAGCGTCCAGGACGTTCTGCAGATACCGCGAGATCGGTTTTTCCCGCAGCATAATGGTGGAGGATTCTAAGCCAAATCTAGCACGTGACGCAATTGCGGCGTTTTCAGTCTGCTGAACGGATTACGAAACGATTACTAGCTCTAAGGGAATACCTGTACTCTCTGCTCGCTGGAACGAAATCTCTTTTACGAGGTGATTTACATGAGCGGACGCCCCCCGATTTTCCCAGAAGATTAGTACCTTAGTACGTTAAAGCTTGCATAACAGGGGGGGCCTTCAAAGCCCCCTCCAGCCTAGCGGTTTGGTGTATACTCCCGCCATCATGCTTCTGTCGGAAGCGATTGGCCTTGCAGGCCCAGCCCTCGAACTGGCGATTATTCTACTCCTCCTGCGTAAGAAGCTCTGGCGCGTTTACACGTTCCTTTTTGTATATGCTTTCTGGCTGTTGATTGGCAACTCTGTCATCCTGGGCACCTTTCTTTATTTTTCGAAGATTTACCCGGATTTCCCCAACGTTTATCCCGCGCTCTACTGGAAGATCTATTGGAATATCGACAGCATTGACGTCGTGCTTCGTTTTGTGGTCATTTGGGAAATATTCCGCCAAACCTTTCCGAAGAGATCGGGGTTGAATAAGAGCCTATCGAAGGGCCTGGGAATCGGTGCGCTCGCGCTCCTGGCGGCTGCTTGTAGCATATTCCTGATTTATCAGGATTATGCCGGTCCCCGTTCGATCCACTTGGCCCTGGATCGCAGTTTTGGTTTTGTGCAGGCTCTCATGATTCTGGGTACGCTCGTAACTGCTCGTTACTATGGGGTGCGATACGGTCGAAACATTCGAGGCATAGCGCTGGCTTTTGGAGCCTGGGTTTCCGTCTCGACGGCAACCAATGCCATGGTTGATCTTACGAATTCGTTCTTACCCTATTGGTACTATTTACGTCCCCTGAGTTTCGTGGGCATGATAGGGGTCTGGATTTGGGCTCTATGGGTCTATGAGCCGAATCCGCCGATTATGGAAAGCGGGGAATTAGAGCTGAGCCAGTGGAATCAGGAGTGGAATCGTACGATTTCAGCTACACGGACGATCATGAGGCCATGATAAACCTAATCTTGTTTACGGTATTGGGGTTAGCGCTTTTCGGCAGCTTCATTTTCATCGCCCTGCAGGGTAGCCCGAAGGGTCTGCCCGATTCTTCGGCGGTGCAGGCGGTGACCGAAATCATCAACCTTGAAGCCAGCTCGTTTGCGAACGCGAGACGCCTGCTGGATGACACCGACTATCAGCTCTTGTGTTCCAACCCAGACCTGCGACGCTTGGCCGAAAGGCTCCGCAATGATCGCAGAGAGCTCGCCCTCGCTTGGATTTCACAGCTCCAAGGGGATCTGCTCACCTTATGGCGATTCCGCCGATTCCTTATTCACCGTGGCGTGCCTTCCAGTGTGAACGAAGAGCTGCGAACGCTTAAGTCACTCGTACTTTCCATCGCCTTGCTCAGTTTTCTCCGGGTTTCCATCCGAGCCATGGGTCCGTTCGCGCTCCCCCGCGCGACGCGTCAAGCCGGGCAATTGGTGGACGGCATGTCGAAGGGCGCGGCCCTGGTACTCGGCCGTATTCCGGCCACGGGATGGGCGGAGATCGAGCGCAGCTGGGTCAAGAGTGCGGCGTAGCCAGCTCGCTTGACATCTGCTTTCTTGCTCCGATGCTTGTCGCAAGTCGGCTAACTCTAGCGGCTTAACCAGTGTCCTCTGAATCAAACCAGCCACCGCAGCCCGCTCGAGAGCGGATGATCGGCATCTCCGCTCTAATGCAGCGGCTTTACAGCCTGATCCATCAGGCCAGTACATACGCTTATCCTGTCTTGATTACAGGGGAACGGGGCACCGGCAAGAAATTGGCCGCTCAGACCATCCATTCCCTCAGCCAGCGCAGGGAAAAGACTCTGGTCATGGCCGATTTCTCGAGGCTTGCGCCCACCCTGGCCGAGTCCGAGCTTTTCGGTGTTGAAAGAGGCGCCTTCGCCGGCGTCAACCAGACGCAATGGGGTTTGCTCGCCTTCGCGCGTGAAGGAACGATCTTACTAAAAGAGGTCGGCGATCTTCCCTTTCACGTTCAGACCAGATTCGTCCAGATGCTGCAGGAGAAGGAATTCAAGCCGATTGCCTCGATTCATCCCGTTCCTTTCAAGGCGAGAATACTCGCCACCACTTCGCGGAATCTGCAGGCCGACGTAGAGCGCGGAACATTTCGCCAGGACCTTTTCCTGCGACTGAATACAATGCAAATCCATCTTCCTCCCCTGCGAGAACGTAAAGAAGACATACCCCTGCTGATCGACTATTTTGTTGCCAAGTATGAGCCTGCCGATTCCCTCGAAATCAAGTTCTCGCCCGCGGCAGTGCAGTATATGTGTGAATATGATTGGCCGGGAAACGTCCGGGAGTTAGAGGACAAAGTCCGGCAGGCCGTCTCCAACCACTCTGGATCCCTAATCGATGTCAGCGATCTCAAGCTCGCCGAATTGCCGGACGACCACCGTTGGGCCGTCGATCTAACATCGTGTCTCGACGACCGCGAAAAGCAGGCCATCGTTGACGCGCTTCGTGCCGCTCATGGAGACATATCAGCAGCGGCGAGGGTGCTGGGGATGGCCGAGCCAGCTCTTCAGAAGCGGCTCCATTACTACGACCTCTGATCTGCATTGCTCCCACCGACCGACCGATCGTTCGTTTTATCGATTTTCCCGCTTGATTGTTTCGCGTGTATTTTCCCAGAACCTCTTTAGGCCTTATCATCCACAGGTGACAGGGGTCGAGCACCTCTGCGAGTAACTTATGTCGGTCGCCTTTATTTGTGAAGGGATTCGCACCCCGATCGGCCGGTATGGGGGTTCGTTGGCTCAGGTCCGCACGGACGACCTGGCAGCGGTCCCGTTGCAGGCCCTGCGGGAAAAATTTGCGCCGTCCGACTGGGACTGCCTCGATGAGGTCATACTCGGTTGTACGAATCAAGCGGGCGAAGACAATCGCAACGTGGCACGCATGGCTTCGCTGCTGGCCGGCATTCCGCACACCGTCCCCGCGATGACGGTCAACCGCCTATGCGGTTCCGGCATGGAAGCCGTCGCGGTAGCGGCGCGAGCGATCGCCTCCGACGAAATATCATTGGCCATTGCCGGCGGCGTAGAAAGTATGAGCCGCGCACCGATGGTCATTCCAAAGGCAAACTCCGCATTCAGCCGCAACGCCGAGATTTACGACACGACGATCGGTTGGCGGTTCGTGAATCCCGAATTGGCCAAAAAATATGGCTCCGCATCCATGCCCGAAACAGCAGAGAACGTGGCGGCCGCTTACCACGTCGATAGATGTTCACAGGATAGCTTTGCTCTTCGCTCTCAGCAGAGAGCCGCTGCCGCTCAGAAGGCCGGAATCCTGGCCGAGGAGATCGTTCCCGTCCGCGTTCCACAACCGCAAGGATTTTGTAAGATCGTGTCCGATGACGAGCATTTGCGGCCGGATACGACCATCGAGGCGCTTGCGAAGCTCCCTACTCCGTTTCGCGAAGGCGGGACGGTGACGGCCGGAAACGCATCGGGAATTAACGACGGCGCGTGCGCAATGTTTGTTGCTTCAGAAGCCTCGGCCTCTCGCTTTGGCCTGGCGCCGCTGGCGCGCGTTGTTGGCACTGCGACGGCGGGCGTGCTGCCGGACGTCATGGGTACAGGGCCCATTCCGGCTATCCAGAAGCTGCTCAATAAATGGAACCGAAAAATCGGAGACATAGACGTCATGGAAGTGAACGAAGCGTTTGCGGCGCAGGCGCTTGCAGTGGTGCGTGCATTCGGTTTGCCCGATGACTGCGAAAAGGTCAATCCGAACGGTGGAGCGATCGCACTCGGGCACCCCTTGGGCATGAGCGGCGCGCGTTTGGTCTTGACGGCTGCAAAACAGCTGCAGCGCTGCAAAGGGAATTACGCCCTCGCATCCATGTGCATTGGCGTGGGACAGGGGATTGCAATTCTATTAGCGAAGCCCTGAGCAGAGCCTGCAGACGGCCGTCAGGCCGAGCGCCGCAAGTCCGAGCGCCGCGCGTCTAAACGAAGGCGCCGTGCGCGCGGCGCCGCTCGTAAGGTCCGCAAAGCCTGCGCTTCGATCTGCCGGGTGCGCTCGCGGGTGACTCCTAGGCAGCGGCCGACCTCCTCGAGCGTATGTTCGTCTCCGTCCTCGAGTCCGAAACGCATGCGAATGACCTTCGCCTCGCGGGGCGTGAGCACATTCAGCATGTCAATCGCGTGCTCCTTTAGATTACGGTCGATCACCGCCTCCGAAGGCGACGCGGCTTGTTTGTCTTCGATGAAGTCTCCGAGATGGGATTCTCCATCCGTGCCGATGCGCGTTTCCAGCGAAAGAGGCTCCTGGGCGATCTTCATCAGCTCCCGAACCTTCTCGACGGGGAGTTCCATGCGATGTGCGATCTCGTGCGTTGTGGGTTGCCGTCCGAGCTTTTTGACCAATTCACGATTGGCCTGCATAAACCGGTTTATGTGCTCGATCATGTGTACGGGCACACGAATTGTGCGGGCCTGATCGGCGATGGCGCGAGTGATCGCCTGGCGAATCCACCATGTGGCATAGGTCGAGAATTTGAACCCGCGGCGCCACTCGAATTTCTCCACCGCGCGCATCAACCCGATGTTACCTTCCTGAATCAGGTCCAGAAAGCTCAACCCTCGATTCAAGTACCGCTTGGCAATGGAAACCACCAGGCGAAGATTCGCCTCCGTCATCTGCTTCTTGGCGTGTTCCGCGATCGCTTCACCCTCGCTCATGCGACGAAGCAATTGCTTTTCTTCGCCGCTGCTGAGTACAGTCCCTGGCGCGCGCAAGGAGCGCCCCGGCCGGCGCGATGCCGGCTTTTGTCGAGCGACCGACTCCTGTAGCGCGGCGCGAGTCAATTCAGTGAGCCGCGCTCTCTCGAAGGTCGTGAACTTGACCGACGTCATCAGCCGCGAGATCCGCACACGTAGACGTGCCAACGGCCAACTAGCGTGGCAAGTTGCCGTAGATTGCTTGGAACGGCGCGTTTGACTGACCGCCCGAGAATATAGCTGCGACACTTCGGTGATGGTCTTCAGGGTCTTTTTGAGCTCAGTCTTTTCGGCGGAAGGTGCGTCGCTCTCGATCTGCACCACGGTCTTGACCGAGCGCGTTCCCTTGTCCAACTCCTCGCCAAGCCGAAGCAATGCTTCGATCGCGGTCGGCGTCCGGGAGACGCTGGTCATCACCATTTTTTCGCCGCGCTCAATCTGCTTCGCCAGCGCCACCTCTTGTTCGCGCTTCAGCAGAGGCACGGCACCCAGCGCCGCCAGGTACGTGCGTACGGGGTCGTAGGTGTCGTCTTTCCCTGGCTCGTATTCGATCTCTTCCCGATCAGGTGGGGCCGTTTGCTCGGCTCCCTCCTCGGTTCCCGAAAACCCGCCGGGGTGAAGAACGTCTTCGTATTCGTCTTCCCTCAGGTGTTGCATGTTATCGATGAGCCCCATGATTGCAGATTGCCTCACATTTATTTAGACCGTTTTGAGACGAAGTCGCCCGGCTCTCAGAAAGAGGAAAAAATCCACTGCCCTTAGCCGATATATCCCAGAAAATCAGTAAGATGCGGAGTTAATCGCCCGGTCGACTCTGAAGTCCTGATACGGCTTCGTATTTAGATGCGAATTCCCGATAAAAGATGCACATGATTTTAACGCTGTCGGTTACAACTTCTGCGGTATTGTACGTCCCATAGCCCCGCCCATAGGCTAAAGCCAATGTCGTATGCACGCGCCCGACTCCTCGTTATTCTAACCTGTTTTTTGCAACTACCGCCACTCCAAGCTGCTGAAAAGGCCCAGCAGGATTCGACCGAAGCTCTACCTGATCCGCAAGCCTTGATGCAGGAGGTCGTCGAAAACGGCTTTCGCGCGAAAGACAAGGACCAAACTCATTGGGCGTATCGAGAAATTATCCGCAAGGACGGGAGGGTTGAGACTCGCGAGGTTGTCCAGACCAATGCGGGGAACATTGATTGTCTGGTCGCCGTCAATAATCAGCCTTTATCCAGCGAACAACAAAGACGGGAGGACACACGTATCCAAACGCTCCTCGGAGATCCTGCCGAAATCCGGAAAGAGACACAAAGGCAACGCGAGGACTCGGCAAGACAGTCCCGAATGTTCGCCACCTTTCCCCGGGCGTTCCGATACGCGTATGCCGGTCAGGAAGGGGACCTGGTCAAGTTGAGGTTCGAGCCCAATCCGCGGTTTATACCCAGCAGCCGGCAAGAGGAGGTCTTCCACCATCTCGAAGGCATGATGTGGATCGACCGAGACCAAAAGCAATTAACGCGAATTGATGGCCGGCTTACCAGCGAAGTCAAGTTCGCCGGCGGACTGCTTGGACATTTGGATAAAGGCGGCGTCTTTTCCGTCAGATTCAAGCACCTCGATTCCGGTCCATGGGTGATGGCCGCTCTCGATGTTGAAATGAATGGACGGGCCTTATTCTTCAAAACCATTTCAGTCCAGGAACAACGCGAATTTGACGACTATCGCCGTCTCCCTGATGACCTCAGCCTGCGGCAAGCGGCTGAGCTTTTAGCGAAAGACACAGCCTCCCCTCGGCAAAGCGCCGCAAATGCCCCAAGTAAAATTAGGTGAGGATCTCTCTCTTCCTATTTGGTTTCTTTAGCGGATCCTGCTGGTTTTGGACTAGCGGAGCCTTTGGAAGTCCCGGTTGAACTGCCTCCGGCTCTGAGGCTCATCACGTAAGCAACGAGCGGCTTATGGTCCGGGCTGTCGGTGGGCACGTCCGGCATGCCTTTATTGTCTGCGTCCACGCTGGGCTTCTGCAGAAACTTCGAAACCTGCTCGGCGGTCAATTTCGAATGCGTCAGGTCCGGTGCGTCCGCTGTGCCTTCGCCATTCTGGCCGTGGCAATCGTAGCATTTGTAGGCTTGGAACCGGCCTTTACCTTGTGCGACAAGGGCCTTTTGGTCGGCTGCCGCGGGAGGATTCGCCGGCTTGGGATTGGGAGCCTGTCCCTGCAGGCCCGAGGCGAAAATCAACACCGTCAATGCCGGGAGATTATACCGGACGAGCCCTAATTTGCCGATTTCCATGAAGCCACCTCACGCCGAATTATACGTGGGCGAGGCTCGTCGCGAGAAGAAATCTTGAGCCGGAGCTCAGGGGCCGTAATCGTTTCCGTAGCACTTCAGTTGCCGGCCATCCGCCAATATGACGTGCGACAGGCGCAGCTTGAAGGTCCCGTCTTCAATGCGATTGCCCACAATGG
>Ga0079220_10000433_pt1 | contig 10398 bp, 9 predicted proteins | sample GAAS100_FD_75071 | JGI IMG/M metagenome (GOLD analysis project Ga0079220, IMG submission 75071) | Agricultural soil microbial communities from Georgia to study Nitrogen management - GA AS100 | ecosystem: Environmental > Terrestrial > Soil > Agricultural land | place: USA: Georgia | collected... | reverse complement strand
TGGTGGCGCATCCGCTGAAGACCTCGCAAATCCAGGTCGTGCGGCACCTAGGAGAAAAGCTCCCGCCGGTGCGCGGCTCGGCGAATAAGCTCCAGCAGGTGTTCCTGAATCTGTTTCTGAACGCGCGCGACGCCATGGCCGGCGGAGGCATGCTGGAAGTGCGCACCGCGGCGCACAACGGCAGCGTGGAGATCGAGGTCGTGGATACCGGCGCGGGCATTCCGCGCGAACACATCCACCGGATCTTCGACCCGTTCTTCACTACGAAAGGGAGCGGCCGCGGCACCGGCCTGGGCCTCTCTGTCAGCTACGGCATCATCAAAGAACATGCCGGCAAAATCGATGTGCGCTCAGCGCCGGGCAAGGGCACATCATTCCATGTTGAGTTCCCCGCGGTGAGGAAAGCGGTTCATGTCTAAAGGGTCCATCCTGGTAGTTGACGACGAATCGGAAATTCGAGAAGGGCTGGAAGTTCTGCTCCAAAGCGAAGGCTACGGCGTATCCAGCGCCGAAACGGGTGAATCCGGCCTGGGCAAGCTGGAAGAACGGCCCTACGACCTGCTGCTGCTGGACGTGAGCCTTCCCGATCGCAACGGAATCGACCTGCTGCGCGAGATACGCCGCCGCGATCCGCATCTTCCCATCGTGCTGATTACCGCCTACGGTTCCATTGAGATGGCTCGCGCCGCCTTCAAGAGCGGCGCCATGGATTACATCACCAAGCCGTGGTCGAACGACGAACTGCTGGCCCAGGTGGCCCAGGCGGTGGAATCGCGGCGCTTGCGCGAAGAAAACGTCCAACTGAAGCGTGCGCTGAAGCAGCGGTTCAACTTCCCGAGCATTGTGGGCAAGAGCGAGAAGATGCTTTCCCTGCTGGATTTGGTCGCGCAGGTGGCTCCCTCGCGTTCCACGGTGCTCATTAGCGGAGAAAGCGGCACCGGCAAGGAGCTCATTGCAAAGGCCATTCATTCTGCTTCGCCGCGGGCAGATAAAGCGTTCGTGCCGGTGAACACCGGATCGATTCCGGTGGATCTGCTGGAGTCGCAACTCTTCGGCCATGTGAAGGGCGCTTTCACCAGCGCGGTGGCGTCCAAGAAAGGGCTTTTTGAAGTAGCGGACCAGGGCACCATTTTCTTCGACGAGATCGCCACCATCAGTCCGGAAACTCAGGCGAAGCTGCTGCGAGTGATTCAGGAACGTGAGTTCATGCGGCTCGGCGGAACGGAACAGATCAAGGTAGACGTCCGGATCGTAGCCGCTTCCAACGTGGATTTGCTGACTCTGGTGCGCGAGGGGCGGTTCCGCGAGGACCTGTATCATCGCTTGAACGTCATCCACCTGCAGCTTCCTCCCCTGCGGGACAGAAGGGAAGACGTTCCTTTGTTGCTCGCGCATTTCATGGAGCGCTACTGCCAGGAGAACACCAAAACGCTCCGCCAGTTCACCGCGGGAGCTATGAAGCTGCTCATGGATTACGACTGGCCGGGAAACGTCCGCGAGCTTGAAAACGTGGTCGAACGCGCGGTTGTGCTATCGACCGTCGAGCGCGTCGACGTCGATCTGCTGCCGGAAAGTATTCGCAGCAAGGAAATCGTGCGCGGCGTCCGGCTTCAGCTTTCCGAGTTCATGCCGCCGCTTCCCGGGGAGCCGGGTGCCAGGACGGGCGCGGACAGCTCACAACCTTCGCTTTTCCAGATCATGGACGAAATCGAGCGCAGGATCGTTGTGGATATGCTCGAACGCACTGGCTGGAACCAGACCGAGGCGGCGGAACGCTTCCAAATTCCGCTTTCCACGCTGAACCAGAAAATCAAGCGCCTGGGAATCGATGTAAGACGCCGCGGCCGCGGTTCGGAAGATTCCTTCATCGCTTCTTCGGGGAAGTAGGCCGCCGGTATCGCCGGGTGTTTTGATTTGGCTGGAAATCTCCAGCGAGAATTCGTAAATTGAATGCCGCGACCAGGCGCTCCGATTCACGGAGCCGGGAGGATGCTCATGCGAGGACTGCGCGAGATTCTGGGCGGCGCCGCCTTGTTCTTAGGCGCGCTGGCTTTGGTAGCCTCCCCGGCGGTTCCCGTTTCCGGCGCGAGCTCGACTCCGCGTGCCGGACAGGCACAGGCCGAAGAGCCCGTACCCGCATTTCACTCGGAAGTGCCGCCCGGCCCTTTGCCGCAGACTCTTGGCCCCGAGCATTTCGACGACGCCGTGGTCAAGAATGCCTATCACGTTGCGGCCAGGGTCAAGAAAGTCCTCTACCAGCAGCCGTGCTACTGCCATTGCGACCGCAGCCAGGGACATGGAAGCCTTCTCGACTGCTTTGTGAGCAAACACGCTTCCATGTGCGACATCTGCGTCCGCGAAGACTTCTACGCGTATGAGCAGACACAAAAAGGGAGAACTCCCGCGCAGGTTCGTGCGGGCATTCGTCGAGGGGAATGGCAAAAAGTCGACATTGCCAAGTACCAACAGTATCCCGTGAAGCCCTGACGAGCAGGCGGGCTCGGACGCTATCGGCAGTTGCCTGTAGGATGCATCAGGCGTTTCGATGCTTGTCACTGCCCCAAGTCACCGCGTAAAATTGACTCACCCAGCACAAGGAGGATGAATGAAGGTTCGCGCCAAGTTGTGTGCGGGCGCCTTTGCTGTCGCCGGCGTGCTGTTTGCTACTGTCCCGGTTCTACAAGCTCAACAACGTGATCATGCTGTTTCTGTGCAGGAATTGCGCCAGGACGTGCAGAAGGTTGCCGACACGCGGCAATCCAATGAAGCGGCTGTGCGCGACCTTCTCTCCACGGATACAGCACGAAAGGCCATGAATTCCGCCGGAGTGGATTACAAGAAGGTGGATGAGGCCGTCGGACAACTGAACGACCACGATCTCGCCCGGCTGGCCCAGCGGTCGCGCGAAGCACAAAAGGATTTCGCGGCGGGAACGCTTTCCGACCGGGATCTCCTGATCATCATTCTGGCCGTCGCGGCGCTGGTACTAATCATCGTCGCCGTCCGGTAAATCCGGATCCTATTCGCCCATTCGGAGATTACGGTGAAGCCCGGAACTAGTCTTCGATGCGGGTTACCGGCAGTTCTTGCCTTCCTCCTGGCGGCGAGTGCGCTCGCCGCCCGCGAGGGTTTGTGGCTGGACGTACCTTACGTTCACCAGGAAAAAGACGGCTGCGGATCCGCCTCCGTGGCCATGGTGATGCAATATTGGGCGGCAAAACACGCGCCCGTAGCCGCGGAGCGCTCCGACGCCTCGCGAATTCAGAGGGAGCTCTACTCCCGGCCAGCCCACGGAATCTACGCTTCCGCGATCGAACGGTACCTACGAGAATCTGGATTCCAGGTTTTCGCGTTCCGCGGCGAATGGAAGGACCTTCGCGAACACGTTGCCAAGGGTCGGCCGCTTATCCTTGCGCTGAAGCCGTCGCGTGGCGCCGCACTCCATTACGTCGTTCTGGTTGGCCTCGCGCCGGACGACATCGGCGTTCTGCTGAACGACCCGGCGCGTTCCAAACTGTTGAACGTCCCTCGTGAGGAATTCGCGGATCAGTGGCAACGCGCGTCGGACTGGACGTTGCTGGCTCTACCCAAGCCGGTCCAGTGATCCCTCTTCTGTTTTCGCTTGCGGCACTGCTCTGTTTCCCTCCGCAGAATCAACGCGCCCCAAAGAACGACGGCACCCAGCGCCTCGCCGAAGTGCGCAAGCTCTACAATGCCGGAGAATGGGAACGGGCCGCTGGGCTCGCCGGCGGACAACCGGAGCAACCCGCCGAACTTGACTATCTCGGCGGCATGGCGCTGGCCCGTCTGAAACGCTGGAGAGAAGCCCGCGAGTCATTCAGCGCCGCGCACCGCAAGCTGCCCAAAGAGGCGAGATTTCTCACCGAGCGCGCCGGCGCGGAATACCGCCTTAACGATTTCGCTGCCGCCAAAAAGGATCTGGCCGCCGCTCTGCGCCTTGATCCGCGGGACTCGTACGCACGCGAATTCTTGGGCACTATTTATCTGCTCGAGGAAAATCTCGAAGCTGCATTGCAGTACTGGAATCCGCTGGAGAAGCCGCGGCTGGAAAGCGTGACACTGGAACCCGTCCCGCGGCTGCAAAAAGAACTCCTACAACGCGCAATCACCTTTTCGGCGCCGGCTGTCTTGGAGAGGGGCCAACTCCTGTCAACGAATGCGCTTCTCGAAAACCTGGAGGTTTTTCCAGCGTGGCGGATCGAACTGACCAACCAGGGCGAGAGCGACTACGCTGCTCGAATCCATCTTGCCGAGGAAAACGGCTGGGGCGATTCCTGGCTGAGCGGCATTCTCGGTTTGCTCCGCGGCCTGCCTTACGACACGGTGTATCCGAGCTATCTCAACGCCGCGCAAGACACGGTGAATTTTACCTCTTTGGCGCGATGGGACGCCCAGAAACGGCGGTTCGCCGCGGACCTCTCATTTCCGCTCGGCCGCAATCCGGCGCGCCGCGTCACCCTTTTCTTTGATGCGCGAAACGAAAACTGGAATCTGTCCACAACCTTTTCGGGGAGCGCTGTGCCGGTGACCGACCTTAACCTTCGGCGTCTCGCTGGAGGCGTGAAAGTCCACGTCGTGGAAACCGGCCGCTGGAGCTGGAGCTCGGGATTTGAAATGGTCTCACGCGAATTCCGCAATATTCCCGTCCTCTCCGTCGCGGAAGCGGCGCCGTTCTTCACCAGCGCCAAGTCTTTTGAAGCGTGGCTCGAACTACGGCGCTCCTTGCTGCGTGTGCCCGAGAGGCGCTTCACGGTGAATGCAACGGGAGAAGCTCGTTTCGGCAGAGGCTTTGCCGACAGCCTCGGGCCCTTCGGCAGTTTTCGTGGAGCGCTGAAGGCACACTGGTTCCCGAAGGCGCGCGGCGACGATTACGAGACTCTGCTCCAACTGCGCGCAGGTGATACCACCGGTAATATTCCGCTGGACCAACTCTTTCAGCTGGGCCTCGACCGCGATAACGATCTGCTGCTGCGCGGGCAACGCGGCGTCACGAACGGACGCAAGGGCCGCGCGCCATTAGGCCGCAGATATCTCCTTCTCAACTCTGAGGTCAGCAAAACGATCTACGACAACGCATTGTTCCGCCTGCAGTGCGGGCCTTTCTTTGATTCGGGCAGCGTCGCGGACGCGTCCGAACTTTTCGGTTCGCGCCGGTGGCTCTGGAATGCCGGCGCGCAGATGAAGGTCCGTGTCCTGGGAAGCGTTTCCGTGGTATTGACGTACGGTTGGGATTTGCGGAGCGGAGCGGGAACTTTCTACGGAACGACGGCACATTGAGCGAACCGGAGGGATCTCTCCTCCAGGTGTAACCGAAACGCGTTCTGCGCGGTCTTATTACCGGTTGGCTCCTCTCCTGTGGTTCAAAGCCGAACGTTTACGAGTGCGGGGTGAAACATGGTTCATCGTCTGACGGAGTGGCGTGTGGTCGCGGCCATCTTGGTTTCCTTCGTAGGTCTGACGCTGTTGTGGAGCGCCCCCGGCGTGAGCCGCGCGCCGGTCGATACGGGCCCGTGGGGCTTCAGCAGCAGCAATCTCGACAAAACCTGCAAGCCCTGCGACGACTTCTACCAATTCGCCATGGGCGGCTGGATGAAGAGCAACCCCATTCCCGCGGAATACTCCACCTGGGGCACATTCACGGAGCTTTCCGAAAAGAACCAGGAAGCGATGCGCACCGTGCTCGAGGCCGCGGAGAAGTCCAACGCCGCCGCCGGTTCTAACGAGCAGAAAATTGGCGACCTCTACGCCAGCTGTATGGACACCGCTTCGATCGATGCCGCGGGCAGCAAGCCGATCGAGGGAACGCTTGCGGAAATCGCTGCGCTGCGCGATCCCGGCCAACTGCAGACGGAAATCGCGAAACTGCAAGACCAGGGAATCGGCGTGGTCTTCCGCTTCTCCTCCGGCCAGGATTTGGACGACAGCACGAAAGTCATCGGCATGGCTTCCCAAGGCGGCCTGGGACTTCCCGACAGGGATTATTACCTGCGCGAGGACGCCAAATCCAAACAGCTCCGCGACGACTATACCCAGCACGTCGCGAAGATGTTCCGGCTCGCCGGCGATGCGCCGGAGCAATCCGCAACCGAGGCGCAGACTGTCTTGAGCCTCGAAACTTCACTGGCAAAGGTCTCCATGACCCGCGTCCAACTTCGCGACCCCCATGCCCGCTGGCACAAGATGCCCGTCGCGAAGCTCCGCGATCTGACGCCGGATTGGTCCTGGGAAGCTTACTTTCGTGAAATCGGCGCGCCCGCCATGAGCGAAATCAATGTCGGCCAGCCTGATTTCTTCAAGGACGTGAACCGCCAGTTGACCGCGACTCCCCTGGCGGATTGGAAGGTATACCTTCGCTGGCACGTCCTGCATACCTATGCGGCGGAGCTCTCCGATCCTTTCGTGCAGGAAAATTTCGCCTTCTACGGCCAGAAACTCTCTGGAGCAAAAGAAATTCAGCCGCGCTGGAAAAGGTGCGTGCAGAGCGTCAACCGCAATCTCGGCGAAGCCCTGGGGCAACTCTATGTCGAAAAGTATTTCCCGCCCGAAGCCAAAGCCCGCGCCAAGGAAATGGTCCACAACCTGACCACCGCACTGCACGAAGACATTCCGACGCTATCCTGGATGGGGCCGGAAACGAAGAAGGCCGCGATCGAAAAACTCGAAGCCTTCGGTGTGAAAATCGGCTATCCCGATAAGTGGCGCGATTACTCCAAGCTGAACATCGAGCGGGCGGGCTACCTCGCCAACGTGCGGCGCTCCGGGGAGTTTGATCAAGGTTTTGAACTCAGCAAGATCGGCAAACCGGTGGACCGCACCGAATGGGGCATGACGCCGCCGACCGTCAACGCGTACTATCGCTCGACGATGAACGAAATCGTATTCCCCGCCGGAATCCTGCAGCCTCCCTTTTACGATCCGAAAGCCGATGACGCCGTGAACTACGGGGGAATGGGCGCGGTCATCGGCCATGAAATCACTCACGGCTTTGACGATTCCGGCTCGCAGTTCGACGCCCAGGGGGACTTGCGAAACTGGTGGACGCCCGAAGACCGTAAGAATTTCGACGAGCGCGCCACCTGCGTCCAGCAGCAGTTCGATAGCTACGAAGTCGAGCCCGGCCTGCACGAGAACGGCAAGCTCGTGCTCGGCGAAAGCATAGCCGATCTGGGCGGTCTCGCCATTTCCTATGCCGCCTACGAAAAATCCTTGGAAGGCAAAGCGAAGCGAAATATCGACGGATTTACGCCCGAGCAGCGATTCTTCCTCGGATGGGCTCAAGTGTGGGGCGCAAATGTGCGGCCCGAGTACGCGCGCTTGCTGGCCAACACCAATCCGCATCCGCTGCCCCGTTTCCGGGCCAACGGTCCGCTATCCAACATGGACGCGTTTGCAAAGGCTTTTGGCTGCAAGAGAGGCGACGCCATGATCCGCGAGAAAGCCTGCAAAATCTGGTAACGCATGTGTAAGCGCGGCTCCCTGACGTCAGAAGCGAAACGCGATGCCGGTTCCAAATTGAAAGTTGTTTTGTCCGGTGGAATACAACTGGGAGCGAACGTAATCGCCTTGTAAGCGAAGGGAAAGGTCCCCGGCAATCACGTAATCCACTCCGCCTCCCAGTTGCGCTGCGAACCCGTTTTGGCCGAATCCGCCGGCGATCTGCGGCAGCATGTGCAGTCCGCCAATCAACGCGTGTCCCCACGGCCGCCATACATGCCTCGTCCAGACGACTCTCGGGCCGGCCGTGTAGAGCAGATATTTCGGATGTTCGTTCCCCAAAATCGTCGTGCCAAACGCCGCAACCACGCTTCCCTCAATTCCGAAAGAATCGTCCAGATACCATGTCGCGGTGCTACGCACGCCGTTGAGATTGCGATCGATGGCGGAAGAGCGGAACCTCACATATTCATAACCAAATCCGAACTCCAGGCGAGACCACCCGGCGTCAGGCCGCACCTGTGGCGCTGCCCCCCGGCCGGGAGCCCCTTCCGCAGGTTCGGATGCGAGAAAGAGCGGACGTGGCGGCGCTTCTGCCCTCATGCCGCCCAAAAATAACGGGCGTTCGCCATCTTCTGCCGGTTGTGGAAAGGGTGTCGGCGACGATCGCAGCGGGATATCCTGCGCACAGACTGCGCAAGCCGTCCCAAGAAGCAGAATTACTGGCAGCAGCAGCTTGCGCATTTTTGCCTGCTCAGCAGGCCGACTCCACACGAGGACTGCCTTCTACGGTAAACAAGGCAGTGCCGTTTTGTCTATGCTCTTGATGGTTGGCTGCCTCGGAATGAATAGGGCCTTGTTCGCGGTCTGCACGCTGATAGGGGTCACTTTCCGTGGCGCAGATACGCATCCGTCTTGTTCAACCAGTCCTCGCGCGGCGGGGTGAATACGTCCAGGTCTAACGTGTCCTCAAGCGCCCACGCTTCATGCGGCATGTTCGGCGGGATGCACAGCACTTCTCCCGCATGCACGACAATTTCCCTGCCGTCGATGGCGAATTTCAGCGAGCCTTCCAGGATGTAGGTCACCTGCTCGTTGTGATGATGGTGCAGCGGCACGTGCGCGCCTTTCTTCAAATGCACCCGCGCCAGCATCACTTTATCGCCGTGCAGCATTTCACGGTCGATCAGCGGATTCAATGTTTCGCGCTCAACTTCACTCCACGGAATGTACTTCAGTCCGTTGGTGGTCATTTCTTATCTCCATAAAGCTTTGCCGCGTTGTCGTGCAAGTACATGCGGGCCAATTCCACTGCTCTTGGCTCATCGAAAGCGCCTTCGGAAACCAGTTCGGCCAGCGCCGCGGCCACCGCCGTTCGCGCCGAGCGTGTCGCCAGCCAGAACGTTTCCTCGGCTCCAACCGCGTCATTGAAGGGAAACGCGTCTGAGCCGAACATGATCCGTTCCGGAAACAGTGAGATCCATTGCTTCAGAATGTTCTTCAATTCGGAGGGATATACGTAATACCCCATCAGCGAGCTGTCTGTGTACACATTCTTCGCCGCGGTCAGCCAGATCATGTCCAGCGTGTACGGATAACCGCCGTGAATCAGCACGAAATTCACGTGCTTGTAGCGCGGATCGCGCAGCACGTTTTCCAGGTTCAACGGGTTCCCGTTGCGCATGCTGAAGTAGTCGCCAATGCCGACCGCGCTGTGAAAGTGCACCGGAAGATGGAGCTTTCCGGCTTCATCAATCAGAACGCGGAAGATGTGGTCCTGGAACGTGCGGTATTCGTCCTCGGAAGGCACTCCGCCGGAACGGTATTTCGCGTAAATGGCCTGAGCCTGGGCGCGCGGCGGATCGGTGAAGTACAGAGAACGGAAGTACGCCGCCTCGAATTTGATCGCCACGGCGCCTTTCTTCTGATTATCCGTTAGAACTTGGCGCACGAAGGATTCATAGCCCGCGAGATCCCGCGGCAACGCGCCGGCTCCTTCCTGTTTCATGTACCGTTGCAACATTTTCTCCTGTAACGGAATGTATACGCCCATATCCGGATTCTTCGCGGCTTGCCCCGTATTATCGAAAGGGAAGAGAAAGGAATCTACGAAGAACACCCAGTGGAACCGCTTGGGATCCAGATAGGGCGCAAGTGCCACCCTGTTCGCGAGGCATGTCTCAATGTTTAGTTTATCGAGGATGCTGTCCCAATACGCCGTTCCCCCGCTTTGCTCCGCGGCTTTCTTTTTGTCGATCTGCCATTTGGCATGGGCGGGCTGAAAATCATCGTAGGGATAATGGAATAAGGCCTTCGCGGCGGCCACGAATTCAGGGTTCGTTTCGCGCAGCCGAAGAACCGAACTCTCGTCCGGCGGCGCTGCCATGGCATCCATATCCGGGTCATCGGGAAACGTCGCGTGCGAGTGGTTGTCGTAGATCGGAATCTGCTCGATTTGCTTCAGCAGGCGCTCGTAAATTTGCGCAACGTCGTTGCCGGCCAGCGGCCTTGCCTGCCCGGCCGCGCGTCCGGCAAAGCAGAAAATCAAGAGTCCTGCGGTGATCAGGTGAATCAAATGTTTCATTCTTGGGCTCCCCAAAGGCCGATCACCTGCGGCTGCCGGCGGCCGATCTCCAGCGCACCGACGTCCGCTGCATTCGCGCCAACGCTTCTTCAAGAAGGTTCTTTGAACTCACCAGCGAGAATCGCAAGTAGTGTTCTCCTTCCTTCCCGAAGGCCTCGCCGGCAATCGCCGCTACTCCCGCTTCTTCAAGCAGCAACTTCTGCAATTCCTCGGCGGAGATTCCCGTCTCTTCGATGTTGACCCAGGCATAGAATGCGCCGCCGGGAGGTTGGCAGCGAAAGCCCGGAATCCGGCCGAGCCCCGCCACGAACAGATCGCGCCGCTTTTTGTACTCGCGCACCATTGCGTCGACCGCCTCT
>Ga0079220_10000432_pt1 | contig 10406 bp, 4 predicted proteins | sample GAAS100_FD_75071 | JGI IMG/M metagenome (GOLD analysis project Ga0079220, IMG submission 75071) | Agricultural soil microbial communities from Georgia to study Nitrogen management - GA AS100 | ecosystem: Environmental > Terrestrial > Soil > Agricultural land | place: USA: Georgia | collected... | reverse complement strand
CGCTGCGCTGCAGATGGGTCTGGAGAAGGCTCGGGTGACCAGCGCGCACTCGTTGGCTGCGTGGCTCCAGCAGGGACCATGGCAGGCAGGGGAGCAAGAAACGGGGCCGCGAGGGGCACTAGAAGCAAAAATGCTGAAAAACGCTTATGGCGTGGGGAACGTCGTTGAGGCTCTGCGGCATCGCTTTCTCGTGCGAGCCAGCAGACGGAGGGTCGAAAATGCCTCGCCGGGGCAGGTCGCGAGCATCAGCCGGAGCAGCCAGATGCAGCAGCGCAGCCAGATGCGCCTGTGAGGGCTGCGACAAAGCTGCACCAGCCATCGCGCTGCAGCGCGTCGAGCCCTGCACCCAAAGCTTGCCTTCTTGGCTGCAGAAGCTTGGTGCATGGGGGTCAGACGCTGGAGGCTGATGCCAGGCGTGTGCGCCTTACTGCTCCAGGCGTCGTGCAGCAGAGGCAGCACTGGTGGAGGAGCTGGCTGCTTGCTGCCAACGTCATTAAGCAACATCCCTGCTGGCGTTGCACACAGTCTCGTGCTATCCCACACGCTTAATTTCTCCTGCCGCTCAGCGTCGCGCTATAGCTCCTGCGACTCCTGGGACCCAGACGGCGAGGCGAGGGTGGGTGCTCTAGCGCGCGCGCTGTGGGACAGAACCGCCGCGAACACCAGGGCACCAAGTGTGCGCGGTGCCATGAGTTTTTGCACGCAGGCAGCGCAGCGGGCGGCGAGCAGGCGCACGCAGGCGTTGCAGGGCTTGCCGCACCCAGGATATGCCCATGCATTACCAGACGCTCCGTGCAGCCAGCGGCCGACGCGGACAGGCGCTCGCTGCAACGGGGAAAGGCCGCCAATCGCCAGACGCACGGGCCGCAAATGACATAGCGTGTGCGCGATTTATTGTAGCTCTTTCGGTTTGTTGTGAGCGGCGCGTTGGTACGTGCCCCCTCAACCTTGGACTGCTATCGAGGAAACCAATCACCAGCCATCGGCAGACACGGATCCAGCCAGCAGATTTTTCCCTGAGCGGCTTTTAGATATAATCCGCTGCTGCCCTCCTCCCTCGCTCTTTCTTCACAGAGAAGGACTCGCACGCTCTTACCGACTGCTGAGCTTGCCCGACCTCGACAACTCGACGACTCCCTACCCCCGGTCGCTGGGAGCCTTCTCTGTGCTTGACAATTTACTACACCCACTAATAATCCGACCACCGACACACTACTGAGAATATCTTAATCACCATGGCACCCGGCGAAGATGTCGAGCGCGGGCGCGCTAGCAGCGCTGCTGAGCGCCAAAAGTCTATCGTCTCCATGACCGAGTTCGAGGGCATGGACGAGTACACTGCTCTGCAGAAGTACATCCTCTTCTACCGCGACCCCAGGGCCGCTGGTCACCAAGTGGAGGAGCCACCCAAGAAGAAGAAGTGGTGGCAGCCTGGCGGTGGTGCCGCCCAGGGCGGTGCCGACCTTGCTGCTGAGGTCCCTGACGACTGTACGTTATTTTCCATCATTTTTTCCCGTTCCGTTTTGAACCCTGTCCCATCAATTGCATTGGCTTCGGTACCACGCAATCAATCGCATCAATTGCGGTCACTTGCGATTATCACCAAATCAATATTTTGGTGGCGCGCTTCGACCGCATACAGCAGCAAGTTACCTGTTGGGAGCTTCCAAGCTTGAGCTTGGAGCTTGGTGCAGCCGCTGTGGGGCGACGATCACGTGCGAACCTATTGGTTGTCGCACCAGCCGCTACCCCAGCAACACCTTAGCACGCATTCCGTTTTTGTGCAAATTATACAGAGTGCATCAGCTAACTTGCAATTCAGTCGTCAACACTGAGCTCCGCACTGGTCTCTCTACTTCCGAGGCTGACAACCGTCGCAAGCGCTATGGCTTCAACGAAATCTCTTCGGAGAAGACCAACCTGCTGAAGCAATTCATCGGTTACTTCACCGGTCCTATTCTCTACGGTATGCATTCTGCACAATTCTGCTGTCCGTGCACGACTAACGCAACGCAGTCATGGAACTTGCTGCCCTTCTCGCCGCCGGTCTTCAGGATTGGATCGATTTCGGTGTCATCTGCGGTATTCTTCTTCTTAACGCCGTTGTCGGTTGGTACCAGGAAAAGCAGGCCGCCGATGTCGTCGCCTCTCTCAAGGGTGACATCGCCATGAAGGCGACTGTCGTCCGTGACAACCAGCAACAGACCATCCTCGCTCGTGAGCTCGTTCCCGGTGACATTGTTGTCGTCGAGGAGGGTTCCACTGTTCCCGGTGACGTTCGTCTTATCTGCGACTACGACAAGCCTGAGGACTTTGAGCTTTACCTGAAGCTCAAGGCTGAGGACAAGTTCCACGACGGCGACCCAGACGAGAAGGAGGACGAGATCGACGAGGACAAGTTCGATGAGGAGAACCCCATCACTCAGGGTGTTTCTCTCGTTGCCTGCGACCAGTCTGCCATCACCGGTGAATCTCTCGCTGTCGACAAGTACATGGGCGAGGTCGCTTACTACACCACTGGTTGCAAGCGCGGCAAGGCCTACGGTATTGTCATCGCCACTGCTAAGCACTCTTTCGTCGGTCGCACTGCTTCGCTCGTCCAGGGCGCTCAGGACCAGGGTCACTTCAAGGCTATCATGAACTCCATCGGTACAGCGCTTCTCGTCTTGGTCATGTTCTTCATCCTCTTGGCCTGGATCGGTGGTTTCTTCCGTCACATTCCCATCTCCGTCCACCGTGAGGGTACCGACAAGTCTGTCACTCTCCTCCACTACGCCTTGATCATGTTCATCGTCGGTGTCCCCGTCGGTCTTCCCGTCGTCACCACCACCACCCTCGCTGTCGGTGCCGCCTACCTCGCCGAGCAGAAGGCTATCGTTCAGAAGCTCACCGCCATCGAGTCCCTCGCTGGTGTCGACGTTCTCTGCTCTGACAAGACCGGTACTCTCACCGCCAACCAGCTGTCTCTTCGTGAGCCTTACGTCGCTGAGGGCCAGGATGTCAACTGGATGATGGCTGTCGCCGCTCTCGCCTCGTCCCACAACCTCAAGTCTCTCGACCCCATTGACAAGGTTACCATCCTGACCATCCGCCGCTACCCCAAGGCCCGTGAGATCCTCAACATGGGCTGGAGGACCGAGAAGTTCACTCCCTTCGACCCCGTCTCCAAGCGTATCACTGCCGTCTGCCACATGGGTGGTGACAAGTACGTCTGCGCCAAGGGTGCCCCCAAGGCCATTGTCAACCTTGCCAACTGCGACGAGATCACCGCCAACCTTTACAAGGAGAAGGCTTCCGAGCTTGCCCGCCGTGGTTTCCGTTCCCTTGGTGTCGCTTACCAGAAGAACGACGGTGACTGGATCCTTCTCGGTCTCTTGTCCATGTTCGACCCCCCTCGTGAGGATACCGCCCAGACCATCATTGAGGCTCAGCAGCTCGGTGTTCCCGTCAAGATGTTGACTGGTGACGCTATTGCCATCGCCAAGGAGACCTGCAAGATGCTTGCCCTCGGAACCAAGGTTTACAACTCTACTAAGCTCATCAACGGTGGTCTTACCGGTACCACTCAGCACGATCTCGTCGAGCGCGCTGACGGTTTCGCTGAAGTCTTCCCCGAACACAAGTACCAGGTCGTCGAAATGCTCCAGCAGCGTGGTCACTTGACTGCCATGACTGGTGACGGTGTTAACGATGCTCCCTCCCTGAAGAAGTCTGACTGCGGTATTGCCGTCGAGGGTTCCACTGAGGCTGCTCAGGCCGCCGCTGATATCGTCTTCCTTGCCCCCGGTCTGTCCACCATCGTCCTCGCCATCAAGACTGCCCGCCAGATTTTCCAGCGTATGAAGGCCTACATCCAGTACCGTATCGCCCTTTGCTTGCACTTGGAGGTTTACCTCGTCACCACGATGATCATCCTTAACGAGACCATCCGTGCCGAGCTCATCGTCTTCCTTGCCCTTTTCGCTGATTTGGCTACCGTTGCCGTTGCCTACGACAACGCTCACTCTGAGCAGCGTCCCGTCGAGTGGCAATTGCCCAAGATCTGGTTCATCTCCGTCATTCTCGGTCTTCTCCTCGCTCTCGGTACCTGGATCATTCGTGGCACTCTCTTCCTGCCCAACGGTGGTATCATCGTCAACTTCGGTGCCATCCAGCCCATCCTCTTCCTCGAGGTTGCCCTTACTGAGAACTGGCTTATCTTCGTCACCCGTGGTGGCAAGACTTTCCCCTCGTTCCAGCTGATCATTGCCATTCTTGGTGTTGACGCTCTTGCCACCATCTTCGCCCTCTTCGGCTGGATGTCCGGTGAGGACTACCAGACCAACCCCCCTACCATCAACTCCAAGTTCCAGGAGCGTGGTTGGGTCGACATTGTCACCGTCGTCCTCATCTGGGCCTACTCCATCGGTGTCACGATCATCATCGCCATCGTCTACTACCTGCTTAACCGCATCACGTGGCTTGACCAGCTCGGCCGCAAGGACCGTCACAGGAAGAACCCTCACATCGAGAACATGATTGCTGCTCTCAGCAAGCTGTCTCTCGAGCACGGAACCGACAAGCACGGCGTTCAGCGTTTCGTCCTTGCCGCTCGCGCTGCCGAGGAGGAGGAGGACGAGTAAATGTAAATTACGATGCATGGTTGCATATGAGAAAGATTAACGGCTTATGTGGTTGGTTTATATGTACCGGCCATGGGTGTGATGAGCCCACCTCTTTACTGAGGTTAATAATCAGTCGCCGTTTCTTAATTACTCTCTGTATTCCAAGGAGCATATTTCTTTGTAGTAATTGATACCGATTGAACTTATAGATCTTGCCCTGTCTTTCCTGTGACTCCTTTAGAATTAGCTCACTCGATAACTGAACTTAGAGGAACAAACATCAATCTGTCCCTACGCTGATTCTTAGCTGTGCTCAACCCGTTGAGCCTCGACCATTCTGGACTTCTATGCAAGGCTGCTGTCTCAACACTCCCGATGCAATTCAAAATCCTTTTGTTCAACGGTAACGCTAGCATCTTGCATCGGGCGAATTCACGGGTGTTAGTCTGCTAGGTGCCGCCTTTTTGCCGTTCTGCAAGCCTCGCAATATTCCTTGGTTCCAATCAGCCCTACGGCCTCTGAACCATGATCTTTTGTGACAAATTGAAGTCCACCTGATAGCGAGCCGAGTAACTCTTCGACTGCCACAACGCGTCTGAAAGTGCGCCTTGAGCTACGGTTTCGAAGCAAGATTAGCCAGCGATTGACCACTTCCCGCGGCAGGTGGTTGGTCGCTCGCGCCCGCAGCTCCAAGTCGTCACAGATTGCCGTCTGCAGAAGCTAGGTTTCGCGGCGGTGGTGTTAGAGCTGCACAACGCCTTCAAGCGGGGTAGATCGGCGTGTCACCTCCTTCGCAGCCAATCCTGTGCCTCCCCCGTCCTCCAACGCCTCTACTGCATATTGCTGGCTGCTGGCTCAGAGCTTCAAGCGACGGGCTTTTGCTGCGCAATGCCATGCGCATTCAAATGCTATCTCTTGCAGCCGGTCCGTGGCGTCGCGAAGGCTCCCCAGCCGTGAAGGTTTGACTTAGCGAAGTGCAGATTCAGACGACTCGTAGAGATAACAAGCAAGCGAGGATTTGATTGGTCAATGGCTGCCTGTAAGGCTTCGAGATGTGCATGCATTAGCGTGTACGCTTGGTGCATCTTGCATCGTGGGGTAGCTGCGGCTGGTGGTTGGTAAGATGCATGATTAGCTGCAAGCTGCCTTTGGACTTGTGGGTTTGGCACGGCAATTAGAACATGGATTTGCAGGCTGGGCAGCTTCAATCACTGAACTTTGCGACCCCGTGATGGACTCAGGTGGACATCTGTGCGCTGAGTGTCTTTGTCAGAGAAACTCGGAGCTGCTGAAGCTCTGACCATGAAGCTTGCAAGCTCGCACGAAGCTTATGCGCCATCAGTCATGTCAGCCTGCAACCTGCAGAAACAACTTGATGTCGACATCTGTACTGGAGCTTCTCGGGCTTATTAATCCTTCAACGTCACGCTTGCCCCATATGTCTCGGTTTTACAATCGAATTCGTGGTCCACAATCGTTCCGGAGGAGGTTGGCCAGCCTCCTCTGCGTCGTATCAGCATGACGTATCCTCGTCATATCCTCATCACCCACGTCTCGCGCGGTGCAATTGCAAACGGCTCGCCTGCTGATCACAGCATCCATGATGCGTCTCACAGAGCCTCGGTATCCCGCACGAGTCGCAGGGTTGCTAATCCATGTACCCATGTATGGTACTGATACGACTCCCGCGCCTCCGATGTCATCGGAGCATGAGTAACACGAGCGTGAACGTGATTCAATAATCTACGAGGCGCGAAGCGTATTGCCAAGACATGTGGGATCGCACCCTCGATGGCCGTGCTTTTTAAATGGGTGATGAATTGCTTATCAAGGACCAGTTATGCAAGATGATGATGTTAGTGGTGGGTGGGGGATCTGAGGAGGGTACGTGTCGATTAAGACATGGTTGCGCGTCCGCGGTTTCTTTTGAACACCACGCGGATTCCGCGATCATCTTCAAGCATTTGCCGCCCAAATTCGATGCTTGCGGATCATGAGTGGGGTATATCTGCTGACGTAGGCGTACGGCATTGCTACGTATGTCGTGTTGAGGATTACAGGTCCTGCAACTCCGCGGTCCTGCATGCTGAATGATGAGACGGTGATTGCGAGAATGCTTAGGGTATGATAAGCTTCTCTAGTGCGCTTGTCAGCATGAGTGAGATGTAGGTGCATATGCAACAGACTGAAGATCCGTCGCCAGAATGTCACGAAGTCACGAGTTCAGCAAGGCAAAGGCTTACAGTAACTTGGGTACCACAAGAGCGGGCGAGTAAAGGATTGGGGCGAGTAAGCCAAGAATCCAACCACAATGTAAACTCGCTAGAAAGCGGAGACAGCGTTGTAATGTTTGAAGGTGACATTCATACGCATGTCATCGGACTGCCCGGTGCCTCTTTGGGACTGAGCCATCATTCCGGGGTTCTGCAGACCTGCCAAGCGAATTTTGATAAATTCAAAGATGACCCGGGGAGGGACATCTCGTCTTTCCAATATCGTTTCTCTTGAATCGACCAAAGCTTTTTCGCACAGGGCGTATAAGGTATATAGACATGAAGCAACCATCTAACACATGGCAAAGACATCTTCTTCAAGAGATTGTTTGATTATCAGGATCATAGGGATGACGCATTCGTCTTCGAGGTTGATATTTTAGCATCAACTTCACCTCAGACAGAGCAGAATAAGTGCGAAAATCTTCTGTACTGATTGAGAGGACTCCGACGACATAACCTGATACTCCATGTCTTTGTCGTAGTTTCAAGTCTATAATAGAACGCAAGAGGGAGTCTACCAGATGGTCATGACCCCAGAGGTATTGTAATTTATCGAGAACACAAGCGTTGCGAACTCCTATTTCGATTTTTCTGGCAGAATGGCAGTTGACTGTACGCTCTAAGGCTGAGGAAGAAGTCTCAAGCAGACCATGAAAGTGCTGTCAGACGGCTTCACATGATACTCGATGTTGGATTGATGATATGGAAATCATTACAAATGCTTGAATAATCAGTTCAAGCAATGGGCGTCTCTACTTCCGGTGGAATCCCACGAAGACGTACCTGTAGGCACTCGGCTCTTTGTGAGGGACGTAGTACTGAGTTTGCAGAGAAGATAAAAGCCATACGGTAGAGGGAAGTGGGGTTCAGAGCGCTCAAAAGCTCAAGACTTCATAAAAATCAACCAAATAAAAGGCCCGGACTACATTCACATCATAGTGTTTTTTAGAATCTGTCCAACAAATAAAGATATTCGAGAAAGGTGCAAACTTTCGAGAGAAGACAGAACCAGGGTTCCGGCACATGTTCTAGCTCGGTATGTATTCGTGAAGAGATGATCAGACCGAAAGCTCGTGCAAGAAGTAGACCGGCCAGTAACTACACGTAAACAAGCGCTCAGCCATGGAAGCATGATTTGTTTGGAAGGATGTTTGCTTGGGTTCCACAAAGGACTTCTCGAACTCATTCAAACCGAAGTCATAGCAACGTCCTCGATGACAACGATAATCGATAGCTTTGTTCAGAAGAAGAGACGAAGCAAAAGACAATACTACCAGAACATGTCATCCTTGGTAGTAGGTTTCGAACACAGATGTATCTTCACCGGTAACGGTTATCCATCATAACAGTGCTCACAAATCACAGATTTCTTTATCCACACGATATCGTCTCCTCAGGTCTGCCACAGAACATTTTCGCAGGTCCTCCATTCGAATAAAAGAGCAGACAGAGTGAAAAGGAGGAAAGAAACACATGCATCACAGCCAGTAAGTTTGGAAAAGAGAAGAAGAAGTGGTGCATTATGCATCCCCTCTGTTGAAGCATTGGCAGAAGGGACAGAAAGACATAGCCAAGTGGGGTGTGATCTTTGAGTACAGCAGCTGGCACATGGTCTGAAGCACTAGAAACTTCGATAACAGACGGGAAGTCATGGATAAGACGAGCGGACGGGAGTTCAAAAGAGAAGACGACATTGTCCTAGGATCAATCGCGAGTGGGAATGTTCGCAAAGCCTTGCAATTGAGGATAGCGACCGCATAGCAGGAGTGAGGAAGGGCGATGTCGCGTTTATCGTTCTGTCTGAGACTCAATATAAGCCAAGATGATTTTGCGTTGATGATGTGCGTTGAGCATGACAGAGAGGAAGACACGTGAACCATGTCTTCCGTGTTTCGGTAGGGGCCAGAGCATATTCTTGCATGGCTTTGGTCTCAGTTTTGGCAAAGTCAGCAGATGGTATTAAGTATCTCGCATCTGGTAAGAACAGAAGTTGACAGCGTTGTTAATCGAGGAACGACCAACATGAACAGCACGGTGCTAGTTATACACCAGCACCGATGCATGTCGCGTGTATATCAACGCTCTTCCTGGCCTATCCCACGCTCATGCGTCCAAAGACTGCCACAGTTCCGCACTGTACTGACTTAAACACTGCTCACACTTCCCACACTTCCCGCAACCTGGCGGCACCCTTCTCCCCTTGTAGACATCGAACACCCAATTCTTGATCTCATGTCTGCGTTCCCAGCAAGATCCCGTCTGCAGATCGTACTTGTCCGGCGCACTCGGAAACGTATGCTGGTGAATGGGGGGCGCACGATTGGTGAGCGTATGAATGTCGACTCCAGCCTGTTTCCCAACTTCGATGAGCTTCTGGAAGAATATTTTCTCCGTGAATGGCTCGCTTGTCTGAAGCCTCGAGGCCCTGTACTGTCTCTCGATGTCCTCCAGGTAGATAGCTTTGAGGTTTCCGTAAAAAGACTCGTATGCGTCGGTGAGCTTATCATACTCCTCTTCATCTGCCGAGTCCCATCCCTCCATCCAGCGATGCGACTCTATGACGTTGATGAGTGCGTCTTCGAGCCAGTCCAAGAACTTGCCCTTGTTGTGATCTAGGAAAAATTCCGCGACTTCCCCCCAGAACATCACCCTCTCGAGCGATTCAGGAAATGCATATTGGCGAAACCATTCGATAAAGGCTCTACGCTGTTCGGGCTCGGTCTTTTTGTCATTCACAGCCCACCCACAGGCCAGCTCCAAGTCCGAGATATGATTGGTAACGGTATGAAGGTTGAGCGCGTCATTCAATTCCTCGTTAAGGTAGCAGGAGCACCTGTAGCCATGGATCTGATGATTAGTGAAGGGGCCGTAGAGCATTAGGGTATGCAAGGAGTCATATTGTCCGGAACAGAGACCCTTGACAAGAGAGTCGGCATCTTCGATCCGGTCGCCATCGGTTGCCCCTGCACGAAGTGCGAACGTCTCGAGTGCAGTAGGTGCTTCGGGAAGGGCACAGCGAAAGAGGTACGGCATGTGAGAACAGTTGTCAAGGAAGATGTGCTTCACTGAAGAGGATCGCCACGGCATTATCGTGTGAGAGTCCCACTCAGTGGCACCCTCATCGTCATCCTGCTCATCCGGGCGTATAAGGTCTTTGTAGTATATCGAGTTGAGGCGAGGTAGATGAAGTAGGGAACAGAAGACAAGCATCGATGTGCCCCACAGATCCAGGTCGTCTTCACGGGGGTGCTGCGACATCCAGGTCTCCGATTCGACGCCGATAGCGATCTCTCGAATGTTGCATAAACCAGGAGGCCAGTGGCTGCCGTACAAGTTGCTACCTTGGATGACTCTCCTGAGCCAGCCGAGCGTTGTTTTTTCGTGACATTCCTGAGGGACGAACTTGACATCCCGCAGTCTTGGGCAATACGCGATCAGAAGCATCTTCAAAATACCGTCAAGACCATCTTCGAACTGCTCGCGGGCCTCTATATGAATGCTTTCGTCACCGCTTTCGATCATCGCG